>Ga0255781_10000684_pt1 | contig 27500 bp, 42 predicted proteins | sample 101ome_21_FD_179979 | JGI IMG/M metagenome (GOLD analysis project Ga0255781, IMG submission 179979) | Coastal salt marsh microbial communities from the Groves Creek Marsh, Skidaway Island, Georgia - 101413BT metaG (version 2) | ecosystem: Environmental > Aquatic > Marine > Intertidal zone >... | reverse complement strand
GCTTATGTCTAAAGTGCCTGTGCCAGAATCTTGAATGACGCTCTTTAAGCCATCATGGTAAATCTGAAGATCATCAGAGTCACCTAAGCGAATCTTATCGTTATCACCTAGGTCAATGGTCTGAGCAGTGGCAGAGTCAACAGTGATGGTAGTGCCTTGGACTTCAAGGTTGCCTTTGACGACTACATTGTTGTTGGAGGTGAGAGAGTTAACAGTCTGGTCACCAGAGAGTTCTTGTACAGCAACCCAAGCAGTCCCGGTGTACACTCGCATTTCATTTTCAGTGGTGTTGAAATACAGTGTACCAGTGGTAAGACCATCGTTATCATTATCAACAAGAGGGTCACCTGACTTGTTACCTAAGTAGCGATCATCAAAATTATCATACACTGTTTCAGCATTTGACTGAGCTAACTCAGCGGCGGCCTGTGCAGTCTCAGCGGCACTCTGAGCAGTTTCTGCCGCAGTCTTAGCAGTCTCTGCAAGCCCTTGGGCAGTTTCTGCGGCAGTCTCTGCAGTCTCAGCGGCATTCTTAGAGACTTCTGCGGCTGTTTTATAGTCTTCTGCTTTAGCGGCGTAGTGAAGGGCTGAGTAGCCTGTAGTAACTGCATCACTTAATGTATACTGAGAATCTTCAGGGTTGATCGCTAACTTTTCTGCATCATCAACAGCATTCTGTACGTCTGTGGCATTACCAAAGATTGCTAAAGTGTTTGCGTAAGCAGTCTCTGCATTGGTCTCTGCAGTTTCTGCATTGGTTTCTGCAGTCTGTGCCGCAGTGGCTGAAGTAGCGGCATTGGTTGCTGATGTTGATGCAGAGGATGCACTTGACGCTGAAGCAGTGGCTGAGGAGGCTGAATTTGTAGCTGAGGTAGCCGCTTGACTGGCTGAAGTAGCCGCATTAGTTTCTGAAGTAGACGCATTACTTGCACTAGTAGCCGAATTGGTTGCACTGGTAGCGGCATTAGTTGCTGAAGTGGATGCAGAGGATGCGCTGTTAGCGGCTGAGGTTGCGCTATTGGCGGCTGAGGTAGCTGAAGATGCGGCTTCTGCGGCTTTTTCGGTTACAGTAGTGACTGTAGTATCTGTTGTAGAATCACCTGTACCACCTGTGCCACGAAAGATACCCATTTACATCTCCAGTATAGAATTCTTGTATAGGAAGGAGGAAACCCCTCCGGAGAGGGGCTACCTAGTTGCTTTAGGCGTTGAAGATCAATGCCAAAGCTGACTCAGGACGGAGTACCTTGACACCGTAGAGAGTGTCTGCAGTGAACAAGTCACCAAGGTATTCTTGCTTGTACTGAGTTTGTGAACGAACACCCATTTGCTCTGCAAATACTGCAAAGTCTTTGTGTCCTAGGATGCCTGCCTTCAATTCACCACCACCAGTAGCGGCGTTTTCAGCGGCTGTTTCAGTCACTGGGCAGTTTGTAGAGACGTAAATGTCGACACCGTAAAGTGATCCGATGTTACCGTTTACAGTAGGCTGACCTGATACGAAATCAGATGAGTTGTAGCGAGTTTCTCCACGGATTGTCTGTACGACTGATGGAGGAACTACGAGGAAACGCTGATCCATAGGAACGTCTGCGTCATCGAGTTGCTTGATTGCCGCACGGAAACCTGCGTCAGAAAAAACGTCAGCAGGAACAACAGTATCAGCGGCATAAGCTGTCAAGCCTGTAGATTGATCCATGTAGTATGAGTTACTGTGAATCCAGTCAGCACCATCAGAGTCACCCAATGACTTACCCAATGCGAACAGGTCAGTATCAACCTGCTTTGCAAGTGCATAGCCTGCGTCTGAAGTGTAGAACTGACGGAGTGAAGACAGAGCTTGCACGTCAGTGATGTCTTCGATCAAACGAGAATACTCGTAGTGCTGATCGATTGCAACTTGCACTTCTGACTCAGTAGCCGCAATCAGTGTGACCTGAGTTGAAGCTGACTTAGCAGATGCATCGCCACGAGTAGGCTTAGGGATGTGAATAGTGTCACCCTTCTTGCCTGTCATGGGCATACGGTTTACAAGATTGGCAAGAACGAGAGATTTCTCGTATGCCGCTACGATTTCGTCAGACCAAATCTCTGGGATAAAAGTTGCCGCAGTAGTATTGGTGACGTGGTTAGTACCAAGTGCCATGTTAATTTCTCCTTAACACTATTTGACACGACCTTCAGCGTAAGCCGCCATAATTTCTGGCTGTAGCTGTGTGTAACGCTTTGGATCAGTTTGCATAAGTTTAATAATATCAGCACGACGATAGATTTTACGACTTGGTGCTTCAGTGGAACCTGAGGCAGACCCTGTAGATGCCGCTTTAAGTTGACGCTTACGATCTTCTTTCTGCACTTTGGCAGTCTCACTCACCATATTCTGACGCTCTTTCCACGTCGAGATAAGTTCGTTAGCACTGTCAAAATCAAACTGTTGATCTGCACGTTGGTACAACTCAAGACGCACTTTGGAGCCTTGTACCCACTCTTGAAACTTCGTATCTTGAATAACATCAAGAAAGTCCGGGTGAGTGTTTTGCAGTTGAGCCAGTGTTTGCTGTTGTGCCATTGCTTTTGAAGTCTGCTCTGCCGCCTGTAACGACGGATGCTTTTCAATAGCTCTTGCAATAGCTCGCTCTGGATCTGTAAAAAAGTCTATTTCTTCGTCAGTTTCTTGTTGTGGGCTTGAGGCCGATTGAATCTGAGACTTAACGAAATCATCAACAATCTTCCTTAGTTCGCCTACTTCTGAACTTTGGCGTCCTAGAAGTTTTTCAGCTTCCTGATGCATCTGAACGATATCTTTGATATCTTTTCCACGATACTTATCAGGTATGCCGTCGTCTTCTTCGGCTTCCTCAGGTTCCGAAAGGGTTAGCTCTTCAGCGTCCTCTTGGATTTCCTCTTGTTCTTCTAAAGTAGCAAACTCTTCGGTTTCTTGTTGATCTTCGGGTTTCGGATCAATTAATTGTGCCATATTGTTAAACTCCGTGCCGTAGCATTATGGATATGTTATCTCTTAGCGGCTCTCTCGTGATCTCTCGCCCACTTATCATCAGCATCGGGCCAACCCGTGCCTACGAAATGTGAAGATACACTTGAGATTATCCGCTGTGCGGTGTCACCACATTCAGGGCAAGTTGCGAATAGATCGTTTGAATCTACCCATTGCTCTTCAATGTGGTCACAGTTAGTGCATTTGAAATCGTAACGTCTAATCACTGTCAGACTCCATTTCAATTGCATTTTTTATCCCTGTCTCAAAACGAGTGAGGTTCAACAGTGAACTACGCTGTCCTTTGACAAAGGCTAAATCTATTTCATCCTTGATGTCTTCAATGACATACGAGTCTAAAAGCTCTTCTGCTTCTTCAACAAATTGTTTCCAACCTGAATGAAGAAACAAATCAAGGTAGTTTTCGTAATACTTTTCGTCTTCAGGACTCAATAGAGTTTCTCCTGTATTTAATATATTCTTATATTATACCATAAAATACTTGACTTGTCAAGAGGCTTGTGCTAATGGAGCCTTCTTTTGTGGTGCTTTAGGTTTATTTGATTGCTCTTCTAAAGCTTTCAGACGTTCATCATATTGCTTAAGAATGGCATTCACTTGTGTTAGAATGTTATCCAGTTCTTGCTTCGTTACCATTTTGGCCTCTCATTTGCATTTCTACTATGTCTTCTTTGGTTTCAATCTCACGTTGCTTGAGTGCAAGTTCTGCAATTTTTGCACGTTGATTAAACTCTTGCTCAGTAGGATCTTGACCCATACCTTTCATCACAGCGGCGTAACGCTTTGTTTCACTGTCAATTGGAAGCAACTCAGTTTCAACTTGATTCTGTTGAACTCTTGAGATAACCTCTGCAGTCTGCGCTTGAGTATACTCCAAGATTGCTTGGTCTTTTGCCACTTGCATTTGTTGGACTTGGGCTTGCAATTCTTGCATTTGTGGGTTAGGTTGCATTGCTTGCTGTAGGCTTGCAATAATTTCCTCACGGTTGCTCAAGTTCATGTTGTCTACAATTGCCTGAATGAGCAATGGATACATTGGGGAATCCTGACCCATAGTCTGTAGCAATTGTACAAGCTGTGTAACCTCATATTCACGAGCAATGATACCCAATGAGCTACTAGCGACAAACTTAAAGTCTTGTGCAGGGTAACGCTCAGGATCAAATTGCATGTAACGATATGCAACCTTTTGCACCAAAGGAATCAAGAATGCTTCTTGGAAGTTAATCAATGTACGTTTGTGACGCTTAATGATTGCCCCAAGGGACATACTAATACCTGCGGCAGTTGCATCGCCATTGATTGAGCCGGGAATACCTGCGGCATCAATAGCACCTGTAGCCATTTGTACCATCTGTTGTAGTGTTGCAGATTGGTTAAATGTTGTGGGATCTAAACGTCCAAAGTTAAATGGCTGAAGAATTTCTGAAGGGTTACCATTGGTCAAGATAGCCTTGCCCGGGCGTACCTCAAGCTTGGTGCCGCGAGGGAGCCTAGAGGCATCTACAGCCATCATTGGATGCACTGTAAGACTCAGAGCATCAATACGAGCACGTAGTTCAGTGTCAAGAGCTTTCTGGGCGTTATAGCCTTTCTCGCAGATACCACGTCCCCAGAATTTGCCCGGAACGACATCCCAAGGGAAAGCAACAACAGGACGATCCTTCATCATGTATGGGTTTGTTTCAGCTTTGAGCAAGACACCGCCGTTAGCAATAACAATAATTGCTTCGACATACTCAGAGTCTTTTTCTTCAGCTTCACCTTCGTCTGCACCGGTATTAAACAAATCACTAGGAACAAGACCATAGTATTTTGTTAGACGTACTTTGTCGTCTGTGTAGAGCGTCAGGTCTTGAGTAGGCTCAAGGTCAATATCAATAGCCGCTTCGGTGACTTCGACATCTTTACGGTAGATACCGGCTTCCTGTGCCATATGGATTTGATGAAGTGGAACATACTCATCAATAGCAACACCTAAGGCTTCTTTGATGCTTGTGGCTACTGGATCAATCAAGAAGTTCTGTGGCATGACCGGACGCAACTTAAAGACAGTTCTGTCACGCTGTAGAACTCCCACAGCTTGCATATCACCTTCCATAATTGACTGTGTTGCAGGAATTAATTCTATTTCTTCATCAGCAACAATTTCAGCCATGCCTGTACCAAACACAGCGGCATTAATAATACATTCAGCAATCGCTTTACGTGCAGAGACAAACTTGAAATCTTCATCAAGGTTGTTCCTAAGAAGCATAATATCCGCTGATTGACCATCTTGCACATCGTCTTGAATGTCAAACCACTTCCCTCTTCCGAACGTAGCTTCTTCGACCTCTGCTACTGCAGATTCTACAGCTTGCTGAAGGGCAGGGGAGATGATTCGAGAGCGTTCTGACTGTCGCATGGAGTCTTCAGCGGCCCATTGGCCTCTCCAAAGACGATAGTATTCATCAAACTTCTCTTTGTAGTTTCCTTCGTAATGATCTCGCCACTGATCGCATTTGTTCATTACCCAAGATTCTAAGGATGTAGGATCAATCGTTTGGTTTTCATATTCCATATTAGTAACCTGCCACAGGGTCTAAGATTTCAAAGTCATTTTCTTCGTAATCGTAATAGTACGATACTTTAGCTAATTGGTCAATGTATGCTAAAGCATCAACCAAATCGTCATGCACTAAGGCATTAGGAAACTGAAAGAGTTCGTCAAGAAATTCAGGGTTCCAATCGCCTTCATTCAGTATAATCTGTCCGTGTTCAAAACGTCCTTGCAGAGCCCAGACAACACGATCAGTTTTCTTTTTGTTTCCGTGTGTCAACTCTTCGACTCTGAAGAATCTCTGCTTGGATTTCATGAGGTCTGTCAGGTAAGGCAGTACCGCATTCTTTAAGGCTCCTTTTTCGATACCAACTGCTACTGGTTGATACGTATTGACAGCGTCGAATATTTTCTTGGCGGTCTTTTTGATATCCCATCGTCCATGAACAATATCCGCTACCCACCATCCGTCTTCGTTCGCTTTGACTATCGCAATCGCCGTTTGGTCGAGTTTCTTGTTTTTAGACTTCGTTGCGCTTTCAACATCAGCAAAACCCGCAAGGTCGACTGCAATGTAGTAATCCCCAAAGTCAGGCTCATCAGGACTAAACTTAACCCAATCCTCTTTAAATATTTCGGAACCCAATGCCTCAAAAGAAGCCATAAATTCCTGTCGGAAAGCATAAGACGACATTGACTTCTTAGCAACATCAATCTCGTCTGGGTCGAGTAGTGGATTGTCATAAGACGTAAAATGCCACGCCTTGTAAGTCTCATCACCTGACATCTCCGCATACTGAAACAACTCATAGAAGTGATTACGTCCCATAGGTGTTCCTATGAACATTGCCTCACCCTTCTGGTCGGCCAAGGCAGGACGTAAGATGGTTTCCCATACAGAGGGCTTCATATCCGCATATTCGTCCATTACAAGGAACTTAAGGGATACACCACGCATTGTTTCTGGGCGGTCAGCACCTTTAAGGCTGATAGTTGCACCGTTGACCAGTTTGATTGTCAGATTGTTAATGTGGCTACCTGTGATGACGGGGTTACCTAATTCCATCAGGGTGTTCCACATGATGTCTCTTGCTTGCCCTTGGGTAGGGGCTACGTAGAAGACATGACCTCGTTCAGTCTGTAGAGCGTTGATGATAAGTAACCACGCCGCTAGGCGAGATTTACCAGTACGACGACCTGCGGCAACAACCTTGAATCGGCTAGGGTCGCTAAAGACCTCTTGTTGCCACGGAAGAAGCTCGACATTGAGTTCTGTACTCAAGCCTTAGCCTCTTTCATAATATCGACAAGCTCTTTGCTACGACGACCTACCTGACCGTACCACTTGGAATTAACCATCTCATTGGCGGCCATGATGTAGTTACCTTCGTTGACGTAACGTAGCATGTTCTTAAACTTTGATAGACGATTACGACCAAGATTAAATGCCATATTGACTAAGACCCTTTGGGCATCTGGGGCTTGTCCTGCAAAGTTTAAGACAAGAGCACAGGCATCTGTGTAGGCGACATCACAGTCTTTATGAAATACGTCAAGGATTCTTTCGTCTGTCACAGGGGTGCCGACGGGCCATGAGTATTCCATGTCGTCTTCTGTGACTAAATGACCAATCCCAAAGGTCGGTAGATTCTCTGAGTCAAGGTATATCTCAGCAACATAACCTTCATGACGAATGAGGTCTTCTTTGACGATTTCAATCAATTCATTCTTTGTCATCTTCAATCACCTCTGCGTCAATAATGTCTTCTTCAGTTACTTTAGCCTCACCAATGCCAGATATGGTAATACTGACTGCAGGACGACCACCACCTTCTTTGTCTTTCTCAAAGTAACTAATGGGTAGCATACGATCCATTAGGAGCTTCCAAGCCGCCGCTTGGTTCTTATGGTCATCATTAAGAGCCGCATCAAGTATACTGTCGAGTACCTTACGTGACTTAGGTGAAGCCAACATACGGGCTTTATATTCATTGATGATCGCCGCATCACCCGGTGGGCGACCAATCTTACCTCTTTTGGTTGGTTTTTTAGATTCGACATCCAGTTTTCTAGGACGACCAATCTTTTTACCATTTTCCATAAGTATTTTCCTTCTTAAGGGTACTTAAGTGCCTTTAGTTAGTAATTAATGATTAATTCATAACGAACTAACTTAATATCTCTTAATATATCTATATTATACCATAAAAATAACTAAATGTCAATAGGTATACTTAAGATATCCTTAGGATGCCCCAAGTTTACCCTTTTGTCAACCCTTTTGTGTTACTTTTTATCATTATTTTTATTAATTAATACATAAGTTTACATAAGAATGACCAATGTAGTACTTTTAGTCACTTTTTAAGGGTTTCTTAAGGGTTTCCTGAGGGTTTCCTTAGCAAATATGGGCAGGTACTGTAACATTTGTGCAACACATAAGCCCTCCCCCGGGGTTATCCACAGGTAACCCACAAGGAATTCACAAGTTATTCACAGGAACTCCACAGGTTGTTAGAGTCATCCACAGGTTATCCAAATGTTTCACGTGAAACACTTAAGTTATCCACAGGGTGACCCTAGGGGCTGTGCATAAGTTATCCACAGGCTACCTAGGTGTGCATAAGTGTGTGCAAAAGTAGTGCGTGTGTGTGCCTAAGAAGTACCCTCAGGACACCCTCAAGCACTACCAAAGCATCACTCAATCTGTTACCATGTGTTACCTCAAGTGTTACCAAAGCACACAAGTGTTACCATTAGTAACTAAGACTTAGGTAGTACCTGGGATTATAAGCTATTGAATACAAAGGAGTTTCTAAAGCTGGCACAGTGTCTGCTACTGTCTAATCAAACGAAACAGGAGAATACATATGACTAACCGCATCAAGACAATCATTAAGGACGATCTATTAGAGGTCGTGGGTCTATACGATCACGTCAACGGGTACACATACCTGTACGAGATCGAGATCAAGCGTGACGGTGGTGACACTCGTCTGACTTCGGTCTCTCTCTGGAACAAGCCAGAGATACCTGTGACCAAGCGGGAGATTCTCAAGACCCTCGCACACGCTGTTGAGCATATGCGCTCTGCGTGGATTGAGGACGGTACTATCTACGGCACTGAGGCCGCAGATTGGACTTACAAGATTTCTTACTAAGGAGAACGACTATGAACACACGCAAGCGCACAGCGATCATCAACGCATTGACCAAGGCAGGTTGGGGCGACGTTGTAATGACTGACTGGGAGTACACAGGTGACCTCAAGATTAATTGCGAGAAGTGGGTCGACGATAAGGGCACAGCGGGAGACTACTACTGTGAGTCATCGTCTAGCCTGTACGACGATCAGGGAACACGGCAAGAGATCGCTAGTATCCTGAAGAAATATAAAGCGTACCCTGAGTGGTATGATGCGGCTGTGATAGCAGTCGTAGCTTGACAGCATCAACGGGGCGATGTAGTGTCGCCCTTACTGAACACACAGGAGAACGACTATGACGCACTATCGCATATACCTAGGCACTCGCAACCCTGAGTTAATCTGGGAGGGCTACGGTCAGGAGAGACTACGGAAAGCTCTCTGGAAAGCCCGTAAGCAGTTCGCAGACAGCAACAAGGAGGTGTGGTACGACCCTAAGTATTAAACGCCCACTGATGAGCCCTAGGTTGCGCTAGGCGAAACCCTCAGGTATCTTGAGGGTCTGGGTAGCAATAGAAACAGGAGAAAACTACCATGAGAAAAATTGAGAAAGAAATGAACTACGCAATCGCTCAAGGCCGTAACTGGTCATCAGCTAACACGATGGTCACTGTCGAGCCAGAGACACGCAAGCGCAAGATCTACCTACACGGCAACCACATTGCCACGGTCGATGTCTACTCGTCAGGTTGGGGTTGGTCTGGTGATGTCGAGGTCAACACCTACACACTGAGCAACTGGCCGACTAACACCACTAAGTCACGCCTGAGAGCCCTTGGGGTTGACGTACAGACACGCAAGGGTATTACCTATGTTGACGGGGAGGCTGTCTGATGAGATATCTACTCTACATTGACTATGAATACTACGGCGCGTATGTTGTCGAACAGGACGCGATAGCCGACGGCGAGAGGTTAGACCCTCAAAACTACTGGATAGAGGAGCAGGATTGATGTGGTATATCATTGGAGCTTTGGTTCTGTTCCTGATTATTTTCTGGGATAGAGACCGACTACCAGACGAGGACAACGACGATGATTGACCATCAAGAACACGACATCAACGATGTTGACGACTACGACCCACAGCTTCAGTGGGTCATCGAGGAGGTGATCTTTGCGATCACTCAACAAAAACAAACAGACGCGACGTGGTTTGATGTCTATGAGACGATTACAGGCTCGACAGCCAATGAGGCTTGGGACGAGTATCAAGCGCAACAGCGAGCAGAAGCAGAGGGCGAGGCACGATATGATGCAGAGCGACTTTATGACCGACCTTGAGGTCGATATTTACTTAGGTTGTGTCAATTTGGCACGGGACATTAACGAGGAGATTATGAACATCGACGAGATGTTGGATATCTCCCTGTTTGATATTTGGTTGGAGTATGTAGGCAATGATTAAACGAATCCATGTGAATCAGCACAACATACGTGCGAACAGCAAGGGCGAGGACTTGCCGGTCTTCACGGTCAAGACCTACAAAGAGAACTTGAAGGGCGAGCGTGTCGTCATCAAGGGCGACAGCGAGCTTGTATACAGCCCAGACAAACCGCTTGACTGTGGTGCTAAGGTCTGGATTGAGACGACAGCAGATGTCGACGTGTACTTTGGAAACTGGAGGGTTACACGATGATTACAATTAATGAGTTTCTAGCTGATCCGTTAGCTACTGAAAATGACTGCTATTTGTTCTTTGATTGGTTCTGTCTGGATAAATCACTCAAGAACAGGATGCTTAAGCTAAAAGGCAAACTGGCGTTTCTAGTCAAAAGTGGTCTAGTCGACGGTGACAAACATACAGTCATCTTTAAGAATAACTGTCCGTTTCATGGTGAGTTATATGATGACTTGCGAGTGATTGACATTGAGACAGACGAGATGGTATGTGGTCTGGCTCCGTCATTAGGGTATTTGTCAAATAAAGGACAATGTGAATTCTGGACATTTGACGAGAACAGAGTGCTTGTTGAGAGGCTATTTAGAAACTATCAAGCATTTAAAGAAGCGGTAAAACGTGGAGAGGTCACACGATGAACAAAATCCCTCACGTTGAGCGTGACATTCTCACAGGTGGTCTCACGACTGCCTGTGCGGGTCTCTGGTGCAAATTCCTCGCTGAGGAGCATCATTGGGAAGGTAATACCTCCCTATCAGAATATTACGAACGTCGCTCACAGGAGCTCTCCGTAGCTCCTAGGGGCTCTTTACACGACAGACGGCTAGAGGAGGCCATCAAGAAATGGAAACGATGACGATAGACCTGTTTTTTGTCTTAGTGATACTAACCGGGTGGACAGTAGCAATGGGACTAGGTGCTTTCCTAGCTTGGTTATTGTATGAACGACATGAGGACGAATGATGTTGATGATTTTTGGAATTGTGCTACTTGTAGCTGTTATAATATGGATGTACAAATAGGAGACTGTTATGCGTTGCAGAGCTTGTAATGACGAATTGACTGACTATGAGGCGACTCTCAAGGACAGCCAAGCAAATGATTATTTTGATCTATGCGTCCAATGTTTGACCTCAGCACGTCAAGCAGTGTTTGACTCAGAACTGGAGACAGTGTACAATGTACTTAAGAACAACCAAGGTACTCAGGAAGAACCTGAGGACTAATATCAAAAAAATAAACGTAAAGAAGAAACTTAGGTATACCATAGAACACAAAGAGTTTCTGAATGAGGTGAACAAATTATGTTGAATCATATTTCAACAGCGGTTATAATATTAGAATTGAGGCAACGGATTAATGATCAACTCAAAGATCCTGAGCCGCAATACGATGGGGTATTGTCTGAACTCAAGCGCAACGATCTGTTGATACTTGATATGGCTCTACCTGTTTTCACAGCACCGGAACCTGAGGAGGTCTGATAATGTCTGTAATTAATGGTGTCGTCGCTTTTGCTAACCTAGCAGAGCATGAGGTCTACAACGGCCAATCTACTGGCAAGTATTCGCTTGTCTTGTCCCTTGACGACTCTGAAGCTGAAAAGCTTGAGGCTGAAGGCGTTAAGATTAAGATGTACAAAAATCAAGCACAGCGCAAGTTCGCTACTAAGTTTGACGAGTTTCCTGTCATCGACAATGACGGTGAGCCTGTCAGCAAGTCGTCTGTTCGCTACGGTGACAAGGTGCGTATTAAGTACAACCTTGGAAACCCTCACCCTGTCCACGGTACATCTGTGTACCTTCAGGCTGTACGGGTCGTAGAGAAGGGCGAGGTCGAATTGGATGATGATGGAGAGTTCTAATGACTCGTTTGTTCGCCACGAGTCCTGTGAGAAGTGCGGGAGCAGTGATGCTCTCGCAGTCTACACGGACGGACATGGATACTGTTTTAAGTGTCAAACCTATTTTAAGGAGGCTACATCTGTGGAGACCGCTAGTAATGTTGTGTCGTACACTAAGCCAGTGGAAATGTATGGAACCACTCAAGCGATTCCAGATCGAAAGATATCGGAAGCAACTGCGAGAAAGTTCAACGTACATTCTGACCAACACTCGCAATATTACCCCTACTATGACAACAACGGAAAGTTAGTCGGTTGTAAGGTTAGGGAGGTCGCTACTAAGACCTTTCGTGCTCAAGGCGACCTACGGACAAACGTCATGTTCGGTCAGCAATTGTTCAACACAGGCGGTCGCTATGTGACCGTCGTGGAGGGCGAACTGGACGCACTGGCGGCCTATGAGATGCTTGGACGTTACCCGGTTGTCTCTGTGTCCAAAGGGGCGGCAGGGGCAGTCAAGGACTTTAAGCAGAACCTAGAGTGGCTTGAGGGCTTTGAGAACGTCGTGATTTGTTTCGACAGCGATTCTGCGGGCCGTGAGGCGGCTGAGAAGTGTGCTCAGGTACTATCCCCCAACAAAGCAAAGATAGTCTCTCTGACGGACTTTAAGGACGCCTCAGACTATCTGATGAACAACAAGGTTAGGGCTTTCACGGCTCAGTGGTGGGAGGCTAAGACCTACCGCATGACCGGAGTGATAACTTTGGAGGACGCTTGGGGTGACTTCATCAAGCGTGGCACTGAGGAGATCATTCCGTTTCCTGAGAGCTTTGGTATGCTGAACTCGATGCTCAATGGTGGCATTGCCGCAGGAGAAATCACCGTGATAGGTGCATTGACTTCTGTCGGTAAGACCACAATGGTCAACGAGATTGCGTACCACTTCTGGAAGAACACAACCAAGACGATTGGCTGTGCGTTCCTTGAGGCGTCCAATGGTGAAGCCGTAGAGAACTTGTTGACGATACATACAGGACACAACCTGTCGCTTGAGGATCGCAAGAACATCGACTTTGACAAGTTACGTTCTGAGATCATTACTGACGGTCGGATACTGTTGTTGGATCATAACGGTGCTGTGGACACTGATGAGTTGTTCCTGAAGCTCCGTGCGATGGTCAAGGGTAGCGGTTGTGATGTGTTGATTATCGACCCACTGCAAGCCGCTGTGACAAGCAACGAGAACAAGACGATTGATGACTTCATGGATCGACTTCTCAAGCTTGTTAAGGAGACCGATGTGTCCGTGATTGTTGTCAGTCATATGCGTAAACCAAGCCTGACGAATCCTCACAACGTCAACGAGTACGATTTGAAGGGATCAGGATCAATCAACCAGATTGCATTTAATACGATCCTGCTCAGTCGTGACAAGATGGCAGAGGATGAGTACGCACGGAACTCAACGCAAGTGCAGGTCGTCAAGTGTCGTCGCACAGGAATCACAGGCAGTGCCGGGTGGCTCTACTACAATGCCTTGACAGGTCGAGTAGAGCGTGGGCAGAAGCCTGAGATTCAAGAAGCCAACACGATAGAGGAGTTCTAAGTGCGTTGTATCTGGGACATCGAAACTGATGGCCTCAAGCCGTCTGTCATCTGGTGCTTGTGCGCTATCAAAGATGACAAGATGTATACACTTGAGATGCCAACAAAGGAGATGGTTGAGGAGTTGTTTGCTGATGTGACTGAACACGTCGGACACAATCTCATTAACTACGATATCCCTGCGGTTGAGCGTTTGCTAGGTGTCAAGGTAATTGGAGGCGTTACAGACACACTGGTACTCTCAAGACTATACAATCCAAGCCTTGACGGAGGACACTCTCTGGATGCTTGGGGACAGCGTTTGAAGTTTCCTAAAGGAGAATACTATGACTGGACTGCGCTTACGCCTGAGATGCTTGAGTACTGCAAGCAAGACGTTAGAGTTACTGAGCAGGTACTTGCCTTTCTTGAGAAAGCCCTTGAACCGTTTGGAGATACAAGTGTTGATTTGGAGCACAGAGTACAGCGTGAGATCCATCAGCAAATGTCTAATGGATGGCTCCTCGACCAAAGAAAAGCGTTCGACTTAGTTGCAGAGCTTAAGGAGAAACAGAATGAACTTGAAGACAAAGTGCATGAGAAGTTTAAACCGCTTCCGACGTTCGTTAAAGAGATCGTTCCTAAATACAAGAAGGACGGTAATCTATCGTCTGTCGGGCTTAAGTTTCTAGGGGATGCTTGGGACACCGTAGGTGGAACCTTCAGCCGTATTGATTGGCCTGAGTTTAATCTAGGTAGCCGTCAGCAGATAGGGAGGTATCTTAGGCGTTTCGGATGGAAGCCTGAGAAGTTTACGGAGAATGGTCAGGCTATTGTTGACGAGAAGACATTGGAAACTGTTACTGATATACCTGAGGCTCAACTTATTGCTGAGTATCTCATGGTTCAGAAGCGGATCGCACAAGTCCAATCGTGGATTGACGCAGTCGAGGACGACGGTCGAGTGCATGGACAGGTCAACGCCATTGGGGCAGTCACAGGACGGATGACGCACAGTAGTCCCAACATGGCTCAAGTGCCTGCCGTAGGAGTTCCTTATGGTACAGAGTGTCGTGCTTTGTGGATTGTACCTGAGGGACGTAAATTAGTTGGTGTAGACGCTAGTGGCCTTGAGCTACGAATGCTTGCACATTACATGAACGATAAGGAGTATACGAATGAAATCCTTAACGGAGACATTCATACAACAAATCAGCGAAATGCAGGATTGTCTACACGATCTCAGGCAAAAACATTTATATACGCCTTCCTATACGGAGCAGGAGACGCTAAAATCGGCTCTATTGTGGATGGCAGTCAGAGGACTGGAGCGAGACTTAGACAGCGGTTTCTCGACAATACTCCCGCACTTGCAGAGCTTAGAGAAAGAGTCTCAATCGCTTCCCAAAGAGGTCACCTCAGAGGACTGGACGGACGATGCCTTCACATCAGAAGTGAACATTCTGCCTTAAACACCCTGCTTCAGTCAGCGGGTGCAGTGGTTATGAAGAAGGCTCTGGCTATCTTCTCTCAGTATGCTCCAAAGTGGAATCTTGACTACAAACTCCTTGGGTCTATCCACGATGAGTACCAGATAGAAGCTAGGGCTGACCACGCAGACAAGGTGGGCTACCTGATGGTTGAGTCAATCAAGGCCGCAGGTATTGCCTTTGAGATGAACTGTCCGCTAGATGGTGAATATAAAATTGGAAATAACTGGGCAGAGACGCATTAAAATATCGACTAGATGTTTGTAATGTGTTATACTATTAGAATAGTAAGGAGATACTTATGTCACAACCGATTTATAGCGTAGAAGATTTTGAAGAGCGTCTGTCAGAGCTAACGATTGGCACTGAAGCTGTACAGCAACTAATGGATTTCGTTCGTATGCAAGATCGTCGCCTTCAGTTCCAATTGAAGAAGATGGATATTGCCGCAAATATGCTTGGGCATAATTTGATTGACGAGTGTTTAATTGAGATGGATTATGAATAAGACAATCAACACGCTCATAGACGATATCTATGAATTGATGGAGAACCGCAACACACCTAAGGGTGTGGATGTGGACTCTGAGATTGATCGTTTTGGTGAGGCTATGAAAGACCTCATGAAAAAAGAGTTCAAACCGGGCGGGTTCAGTGATGGACGTAAGCTACGCTTGAGTGCCATTGGTAAGAACGATAGGCAACTATGGTACTCTGCCAACAAGTACACTCAGGAGAAACTCAAACCGCATAACTACATTAAGTTTATGTACGGACACATGCTTGAGGAGTTTGTACTGTTCTTGACCCGTATGGCAGGGCACACAGTAGAAGACCAACAGAAAGCCTGTGAGGTCGAGGGTGTCAAGGGTTCTATGGACGCTCGTGTTGATGGTCGTTTGGTTGATGTTAAGTCTACCTCAACCTACGGCTTCAAGAAGTTTAAGGATGCTACGCTTGCTTATGACGATCCGTTTGGCTACGTTGCTCAATTGAAAGCCTACGCACACTCTGAGGGCGATACCAAGTATGGTTGGATTGCCATTGACAAACAGAATGGTCACTTGTGTTACCTTGAGTATGATGAGCTTGATACACAGGCTCCAGTGCATTCGTTTATTAACTACGATATTGCAGAGCGAGTACGCCATGTAAAAAAGGTGGTGGAGCTTCCAGAGCCTCCGTCCTTATGTCACGAGCCCGTGGACGATGGGAAATCTGGAAACAAAAAGCTCGCTACGGGTTGCTCGTATTGCGGTTACAAGCTCCATTGCTACCCATCCTTAAGAGGATTTGCTTATTCTACTGGCGTAAGATTCCTCACTGAAGTAGCAAATGAGCCTAAGGTTCCTGAGTTGAAACTAAAGGAGGTCTAATGTCCGACATAAACCCAAAGACAGGTAAACCATACTATTACAAAGACAACCCAGAAGCTCATGCAAAACGTAGAGCTAAACGGATGTGGATTGATGGAAAATATATTCCTTTTGGACATCCCCTTCATAAACCGGGGAGATACAAAAGCCTTGATGATGCATGGTCTCATTGCGAGATTGATAAACGTAGTAAAGAGGGGGAAGTGTACATCATCCGTAATATGGCATGGCCTAATTGGTACAAAGTAGGCAAGGCTGTTGATGCTACTGATCGACTGAAAGGATATCAAACATCGTCGCCACATCGTGATTTTGTTCTGTGCTATCGAGAACATTTCAAAGATCGACACACAGCAGAAAAAGCTATTCATAAGATGCTTAGGAAACACAAGAGTTGCCACGATCATAAAGGAGAATGGTTTAATACGTATGTTCCAGTAATACAGGAGGTCATGCGTGAGTACAAAGAAGCGCAAGGGCAAGCCTCCTAAGGGCTACGACAGTTGGTTTGAGTATGAGTTGCACTTAGGGGTACTTAAGGGTTGTGATTACCACACCGACAGTATTGCCTACACACAGGAGAAAATGTACGAACCTGACTTCCGTATCGGAGACTTCCTGATAGAGGCCAAGGGTCGCTTCAGGGACTCTGAGGAAGCAAGAAAATATGTAGACATACGAAACAGTTTAATATATGAAGAGTTAGTGTTTGTGTTTTATCACCCAGACACACCAATGCCAAGAGCAAGGAGAAGAAATGATGGTACTAAGTTCACAATGGCTGAATGGGCTAACAAAAATGGCTTTAGGTACTACACTGTCGAGACCATTACTGAACTTCTTAAGGAAGCGGAAGTATGCTAACATTTACCGACGTGTGTGACCGCTTAAAACAACAGGATGAGATCAGTGTCCTAGAGGTGCTTGAGATCACCTCTGAGGAACTGGTCGATCGTTTCCAAGATAAGATAGAGGAAAAGATTGATTATTTTCTGGAGGACTTAGAAGATGAGTGACTTAACTGAGATGGCTAGGAACTATCAACTTGGTGGATCGCACTACACAGACAAAGAGATACAGCCTTGGGACGCTATGGAATGTTGGATGTCTGAAGAGCAGTTCAAAGGATTTATTTTAGGTAATGTTATCAAGTACATCGCAAGGTTTCAAGAGAAAGGTGGTACATTAGATCTACAAAAAGCAAAACACTACCTAGACAAACTGATAGAAATATGGTAAAATAGTAGGTTCGCCCAATTACTTTATGAGGTACAAAAAATCAATGACAAATTACCTAGGGATAACGATAGACTATGAAAGAGACACTCGATTATCTGAACAAGCAGATACGCTCATGCGTGACTACTATATGCTCGACCACGAAAGTTCTCCTCAGGAAGCTTTTGCTCGTGCTAGTGTGGCCTATTGTGGCGGTGATCTCGATTTTGGACAGCGTGTTTACGATTACGCTTCTAAAGGTTGGTTTATGTTTGCGTCGCCTGTGCTCTCGAACGCACCTGAACATGGCAGAGGCAATAGGGGCTTGCCTATTAGTTGTTTCCTTACTTACGTGGGGGACACTCTTGATAGCCTTATTGACCATAATGGTGAAGTAGCGTGGCTTTCTGTCAAAGGGGGTGGTGTAGGTGGTCACTGGTCAGATGTTCGTGGGATCAGCGACAAAGCACCCGGCCCAATCCCATTCATGAAAGTAGTGGACAGTCAGATGACTGCCTACAAACAAGGGAAGACACGCAAGGGGAGCTATGCGGCATACCTAGACGTAAGTCATCCTGACATTGAGGAGTTCATCTCCTTCAAAGTACCGACTGGTGGTGACATCAATCGTAAATGTTTTAATTTGTTTAACGCAGTCAACGTGACTGATAAATTTATGGAGAGTGTAATTAATGACGAAGAATGGCAACTTATCGACCCAGATTCAGGAATTGTTAGAGATACAGTCAAAGCTCGCAGACTATGGGAACGAATTCTTGAAGCTAGGTTCAGAACTGGCAGTCCTTACATTAACTTTATCGACACAGCCAGAAGGAGCTTACCTGAAGCTCAAAGAAAACTTGGACTCACAATTCATGGCAGTAACCTCTGCAATGAAATCCATCTCGCAACAAGTGAAGAGCGCACAGCAGTCTGTTGCCTCAGCTCCGTCAACCTCGAAAAGTACGACGAGTGGAAAGCAAGCGGAATGGTTGGAGACCTTATCAGACTCTTGGATAACGTCATTCAATACTTTATTGACAACGCACCAGAAGAACTATCAAAAGCTGTCTACTCAGCTTATAGAGAACGCTCAGTCGGCCTTGGAGCAATGGGATGGCATGGCTACCTTCAAAGCAAAGGGATAGCTTGGGAATCATGGCAAGCCGCTAGTGAAAACTACAGACTGTTCAAAGACATCAAAGCCCAAGCTGTTGAAGCAACCTACCAACTTGCTGTGGAACGTGGCGAATGTCCTGATGGAGTGGGTACTGGTGTTAGAAATATGCATCTGTTGGCTATTGCTCCTAACGCTAATTCTAGCATCTTATGTGGGTGTTCTGCTTCTATTGAGCCCCGTATATCAAATTGCTACGTGCATCGTACTCGTGCCGGTAGTCACACTGTACGCAATCCGTATTTGGAGGAGGTCTTAGAGTCCTATGGGCAGAATACCAAGAAAGTATGGGCGTCTATTGTTGAGGCTGAAGGCTCAGTACAGCATCTGGAGTTCCTCAGCGTGGGAGAGAAGGATACCTTCAAGACCGCATTTGAACTTGACCAGACGTGGGTTGTTGAACATTCGGCCAAAAGACAGGAGTTCATCTGCCAAGGACAATCCGTCAACGTCTTCTTTCCGTCAGGCACGGACAAGACTGTCGTCAATCAAGTTCACCTTAAGGCTTGGAAGGAGGGACTCAAGGGTCTCTATTATCTCCGTACCACGTCTGGCGTTACGGCAGAGAAAGTTGGCACTAAGATTGACAGGAATGCGCTCAAGGACTTTACCGGAGACTTAGAGGAGTGTGTATCATGTCAGGGCTAAAGGAAACATCAGACACCCTTGTGAAACGCTTGAGTTTAATCAAGGACTCTGATCCATTTAATAAACGCATACTGAATGACTGTTATGAGCACGTGAGTGCTCTGCAGTCGGAGGTGGATCGTTTGATTTACCATAATAATAATCTGATGAATGTAATCTATCAGAACCAAGGAGATATTGAAGATGTATGAGAAATTAAACGCAGATGAGATTGATAAGATGGTTCAAAACATCTACTGTCTTGAAGAAAGTTTAACCAATACAGATTTTGCATCTTTAGCTCCACAACGTGAACAACTAGCTAAAGACCTAATAGAATGTTTAGGTGCTTATGTTCGCTACAAAACTGTACATTATTTAAAAGAAGCTGAAGAAAAAACAAGAGAGACACGATTAGTATGAGCTTATTAGAACTAAACACGACCTACAAACCATTTGCATATCCGTGGGCAGTCAAGTACGCCACAGAACACGAAAGGATACATTGGATTGAAGATGAACTGGAACTGCAGACAGATGTCAACCATTGGAAGTCCGGTAAGCTATCGGAGAAAGAGAAACACCATATCACCCAGATCCTGCGGCTTTTTACGCAAAGTGACGTTGCGGTGGGAACAAACTACTTGGAGTATTATATACCCAAGTTTAAGAACAATGAGATCAGGGCGATGCTTACGGCCTTTGCAAGTCGAGAGTTCATCCACCAAAGAGCCTACGCTCTCCTGAATGACACATTAGGGTTACCTGAGGAGGAGTTTAGTACGTTCCTTGAGTATCAGCAAATGTCTGCAAAAGTGGAGTTCATGTCCGATATTGACGTACATTCACACCAAGGCACTGCTCTGGCAATCGCTCGATCAGTCGTCAATGAAGGTATGAGCTTGTTCAGTGCATTTGCAATGCTATTGAACTACCAAAGATACGGTAAGATGCCGGGGATGTGTACAGTCGTTGAGTGGTCTGTACGCGATGAAAGCCAACACGCAGAGGGAATGGCTAAGTTGTTTAGGGAGTTCTGTGATGAGCACCCACGAGTAGTGAATGATGATTTCAAGAAAGATATATACGAAATGTTTAGGACTGCAGTCAAGTTGGAAGACAAGGTTATTGATCTTGCGTATGAGATGGGTGACTTGGAAGGTCTCACGGCGGCAGATGTCAAGCAGTACATTCGCTACCTCGCAGACAGACGTTTACTCCAACTTGGTCTCAAGACGAACTGGAAGGTTAAGGAGAACCCTCTACCGTGGATGGAAGAACTGCTTGGAGGTAGTTCTATTTCTAATTTCTTTGAGAAGCGTGTAACGGACTACAATGCACAAGGCATGACGGGGACTTGGGGATGGTAAGATATTATGAAGTATACTGCGAGAATAGATTCATGGGAGTCTATCGAGCCATGAGTGCTGATGATGCAATCAACCAAGCGTATATGAAGACAGGCTGTGCATCAAAATACACCGGCAACGGTAGGCATATGTATAAGGCTAAGGAGGTCTAATGGTTACCGCTAGGTTCCATAATGTATTCGGGCTGTCTGCAGAGACAGTCCAAAGTCAACCTGTGTTAGGTTGGAAGGAAGGAGAAGACATTGAGGATGCTAATGTGTACTTCTTTGATGGATTCGTAATTAACATCCCTTTTGTTAAAATTATGATAGGGGATATCTACGACATTTTTGAGTAGGGGTTGGGTGTGACTCTTTGGCCCTCTTAGGAGGGCTTATTTTTATGGACTACCGAAAAGATCTGGATCGTAAGCAAACGGATCTTCTTCTAAATTAGAAGCAACCCCACCACCTACTAATGCAACATTCTGAGCGACAGGTAGAGATTCCCTTAGAGTTTCTCCAGTGGATGCTTTAATCTGTCCTGTGGCCTCCACACGATCCCTCACAGCGGCTTTCATAGCGGCCTCAGGGGTGGGGGTAGTGTCAGTTTGTTTTAATCCCATAGCATCTTTAGTTTTTTGATTGAAGGTCTTTCCTGTAATCGAAACTACATTGGTCTGCATTGGAGGGCTAACAGCAATCACGTTCTTAGGTAATGCCATCATCAATGGAACATTAGGAACATCAGGCACACCTTTGATGCCAAGCTTACTTGCAAGTTTGCCGGTTGGCAGTTTTTCGTAGAAGTCATGAAGGTCAGACATAACACCAGTTAGATTTCCATTGACATCAACTTTAATAAGCATATTGACACCGCCTTCTACTTTAGCGGTTCCTGCTTTAGACATCTGAAGCCACACACCATCATCTTCAGTCTTCATGATACTAAAGAGCTTGCTTTCTTTTTTACCTGTAAGTGGATCACGCTTAGGATCACCCGGTTTGTTAGCTCCTCTCGACTTCTGATATGTTGTTGCTGATTTATTAAGTTGCTCAATACGTTCTGCTAATTCTTCACCAGAGTTAAAAGCAACAAAGTTTCCATCTTTATCAGCGAATAATTCAGCTACACGAGATACATTAGTGTTTCTCCCAAGAACATCATTAAAATGATTTCCTGTGTAGTCTGAACGTGGAGTTTTGACGATTACTTCAGTCTTGTTAGGATCTGCTTTCCAGACCCGCATGATATGATCTTCAATATAATCGGAGTCTGCTTTGTCAATCCCACGGTAGACAGACTTTGCTTGAGAAGTTGAATCATGATACCAACCTTTTCCTGCCTCTCCTGCATTAAAGAACCCACTAGGTGCATCAGGATCAGTAGCCGCATTAATAAAGTCTTTAGTGGCATCTTCACCACGAGTAACTTGCCCTGCTTGCTTCTTAATGTTAGCCATTTGTTGCATTTGAGACTGAGCAAGTTCTAAGGCTTGATTAGCGGCAGTTGCATCTCCTGCGGCCTCAGCTTGTTTGTACATTTTATAGTAAGTGTTGAATACTGGAGATATCCCACGCTCAGTGTATAACGCACGGGCTGTTGGATTGAACATAAGATTAGCTACACGGCCAATACCTTTCCCACCCCACTCAAGAGTTCCCTTGGCTTTCTTATAAATGTTTCCTGCGTTGGTCACTAACTGTTGCGGGGTCATTCCTTTGATGGTTGTGTCGGCAAAACGCTCTAAAGGTATCATATCAATACCAGAGGCGACTAAAGACTCTACACTGTTTAACGGCACGTCTTCTGGGCGATAATTACCTTTCTTATAGACTTCACCACTAGATGTAAACATACCCTTTGCCGCAGGGTCTCTTAAGATGCCTAAACCACGGAACATTGGCAATGCTTCAGCAAACATTGTTGCTTCACCAACACGCCGTTGAACATCCTCAGGGACATATTCGTCAATCTTCTGACCGACATACTGTGCGGCTTCAGGAAGACCGGCTGTCCTAGAGGCTTCTAAAGCTCCTTGTTTGACAAAATCAGGGATTGCACCCATCGCGTAACCAATTGGCACACCTACAAGATCAGCCGCAGGTTTACCAAGGCCATAAGCGGCAGTTCCTAAGACGTAATCAAAAAGTCCACGATTACCTGTGTCAAACTCTTGTTGAACTTTGGCTAAATTTTGACGATAGGTATCTAGGTAACTTGCCATTACTGTCCGACCACCTGCTGTATCTGTTGTGCTTGGGCTTCTGCTTCACTCAGTTGACGTAGGTAAGACTCAATCTCTTTCTCAAGATCAATCCCTGCCTCATTCGCAATACGACCAAGGTTTGCCGCAATCATCTTAGGCTTCATATTACGCGATGCTTTGTCAAGCTGAAGTAGTTTGTTGACGGCAGAAGGTTTCAAAGCCATCTTAGCGAATAACCTAGGTGTGCCTAGGACTGCCGCCGCGAGTGCTAGATCAGTAAACGTCCCTCCTGTACCTGCAATAAGACCTGCACCACCTGCCTGTACGATTGTACGTAAAGATTGGCTTTCCTGTCCACGTAGCATTAACGACAAGGCACCAACAGAGTCACCTTGGCTTGCATCAAAGGCCGCATTGAGCATCTTTTGAACACCCGGTGCAGAAGCACCTAAGACTTCATCAAACACCTCTTGTTGCTTAGGGTTTGATTTAAGTCTTTCAGCGGCTTTCACAAGTTGACTAAGGTCACGACTTTCTCCACCAACGAGTTTCAAAAGGTAACCTTGGCGTAGAGCATCCATTGCATCGATGACGTTCAGATCTTTATTGACTTTCTTGGCTTCCTGTAATGCTTGGAATGCCTTCTTGACGTACTCTGGGTTGTTAGTCTCTACAAGCAAAGCACCTACACCACTAAAGTTTTCCTGTTGTCCTCTCTTAGCCGCCGCTTTAAGCAGAGATGGAGTTAAGGCCGCAGTTGAATTAGCGTAGTTAGAATTGAGTGTCTGATACCGACCAAATGCCTCAGGATCAATTGCCTTGAGTTGTTTGTCAACAAACGGTCTAAAGGTATTCGTCAGGAAGTCCGTAATCTCCGCTGAGGCGACGCTATTGTACCCCGTAGTACCCTTCTCTAGGAGTGCTGAAGAACGTCCTGAGAGACGCTTAAGAACGCCTAGGAGGGCATCTCCAGATACACTGTCAGGTAAGTCTAGGATAGAACGCATCTCAGCTACTGTAGCGTCCTCAAGAAGTGTAGGTTTTCCTGATTCAGAGGCTTTAGAGGCAGACTTAAGTAATCCTGATACCCGTGCTTTTAGTGATTGAGTATTTACGTAACCAGTACGGAATGAGTTTTGAATGGTTGAAAGTTCAGCACCGTAGTTGTCAGACAGAGCACGTTTAGCAGTATTGATTGTATCAATAAATGCCTCACCAATCTCTGAGGTTGTCCGTACACGTCCTGAGAAACCCTCAAGGATTGTATTCATGTTAGTCTGTAGAATTGTGTCAATTTGTTCAGCATTACGTTGAAAGACACCTTGTCCTAGGAGACCAATCGCACCCAGAGACTCAAACAGGCGAGCCATTGGCCCTGCTTGTCCTGTCTGTCCACGACTGAGTGTTGCTGTGACTTGTTGTCCGGGTATTGAACTAGGAACACCTGCCTGAAGGATTTCCTGAGTTGACCTTTTGGATTCAATAGTTCCTGCTGTAGGAGCACCCTGACGCATTAGCTGAGTAGCCGCTTGCATAGGATCAACACCTTGGCTGATATTGAAAGCCTTAAGGACATCTGGAGCATATCTGACGATATTGCCGCCGATATCAACAGCTAATGAACCACCACCTTCAAAGGCGGCTTGAGCTAGTCCCTCAGATGCTAAATTAGCAAGGTCAAAGGGTTTCCCTTGGATAATGTCACGTAACATTCCTCCTGCAACACCACCTGCACCTGCAAACGGCATAGCAACCAATGGCCCACCAGTAGCCATCCCAACCATTCCTAAACCACCTCCAGTGATCGTAGGAAGCTCTTGGACAACCTGTTGACCGAATGTAGGCTCTCCTGCTTCTGGGAATGGAGCCTCAGGAGTTGTTAGGTTGTCTGTCGTAGGAACATCAGGATCAAAACCTCCATACAGAGTACGCATATCAGCGGCAATCGCATCAATTTGTTCTTCTGTCAGTGGCCCTTCAGTTTCAATTATGCGTCCGTTGATTTCATACTTCATTGGCTAATAACCTTATATGTGGTTCCACCGGCTGTTCTTTGGGCCTGCTGAGGAATTGCCAAAGGACGTGTTCTAACTTCTTCTACAGTTAAGAATGCTTCATTTTGAATACGAGCTTCTATTTGACTTATAATTCCCAAAACTGCATCAATTTCGTTTCGGGCTTCTTCAGGACTAAGTTCCTGACTAAGTGATGTTAAAGCTCTTGTTACTCTAGATCCCTCAGCATCTGACAACGCTCCTAAACCTTTCATTTGCGGTATAGTAGCTAAAAATGATTGAGCATCTACTTGATCTAATTTTGCTTTGGCTCCCGCCGCCGCTGATCCCGATATTTTGCTTAATGCGGCACCGCCTAATCCAAAAGCATTGGTAAAACCCGGATGATTTTTTAATTGAGTTAAACTTGAACTGAATATAGTTAAATTAGCTAATTGAGCAGGAGCATTCAACTTCTTTTCAGTTTGAATACGGGCGACAGTTCTAGCTTCTTCTGCTTTTGCAACTTGTTCTGGTTGATCTTTTGGTGCTACTCCTTTAGAAACACTTGCAAGTTCTCTAGTAGGGTCCGTAGGGTCTCTAAAACTAACACGGTCGTTTAGGTCTCTAATAAAAGGACTCATTGTTTTATTAACCATTAAAAATTCATTTGCAAGACTTCCTGATGGGTCTTGTTCTTTAAGTTCTGAGTATTTATTCCAAATTTTAATAGCCGCAGGAAGTTTTTCACTGGCAAATGCTCTTGGATTAGGCTCTAAAGTGCCTTTACCTTGTAACCACAGTTGATAGCTTTCTGGAGTAGCTCTCAGTTGAAGCTCAGCTAATTCTGCCGGTTTTAATTTATCTTTATTTTGAAGCTCCTTAAGACGAGCTTGACCAACTTGCATATCAAGTTCGTATTTAGCGGTATCTCGTTCAAATTTTTCTTGTTGACGTTGTTTGTCCAAAGCCAAGAAGCGTGTCTTAAGTGCTTCATTGGACATATTCTGAACAACGTCTTGAGGTTGCCCAAGTGCTGAGAAACGATTTGACATTGCCTGAAGTTCATTGGCACGTCGATTCAGCATTTGTACTTCATCGAGTGGAGCCATGCCACGCTCTGAGGCTTCTTTCTCAACCTCAGCACCAAACTCATTAAAGTTCCGCATGACCTCTTGAGCTTCCTGAGCTTGTTCCATCTCTTTACTAGGGCCACCAAAGAGCCTTCCTAAGGCCACTCCTAAGGATGCACCGGCTAACTGGTAGGGGTCTCTAGCTGACCTTGTAATCAACGCTTGTTGACGCTGTAGTTGCTCCTGAGCGACCTGCTGAGGAGTCTTCATGCCGAATAGACTATATACTGTATCTGCTTTAGCCATTTTAAAATGATCCCATATATGCTGTTGGCCTACGATAGAAATCGTATCCACTACTTGCTGTTGTTCCTCCATAGCCCCCTAAGCCAGTAACCTCACCGGGGGAGCTACGAAAAAAGACCACCAGACATCGCTCCTCCTAGGAGTGATCCAAAGAACCCTGCAGACTGCCCTCGTGATTGTTGCTGTAGTTGTGCTTGAGAAAGCATTGGAGCAAGCTCAAGATTAGCCGCTGAGAGTTCTGCGGCACTACGAGCTTGTTCTGCAGTGAGACCCATGCCCATAAAGGTATTCTCAAGTTGTGCTAAGTTAAGTCCTGCACCTAATTGTTGTAGTCCCATACCAAGCAAGGCCTGTTGCTCGCCAATGGCTTGTTGACGTGTTTGAGGAACTAAATTAGCCAATACCTGTGATTGAGCACGAGAGAGACCATATGCTTCTGGTTGAACCATACCAGAACCTGCTCCTGCGCCTACGGCTTCACCGGCAATCCTAAGACCACCACGACCAGTTCTAAATAATGCCTCTGCAGTCTGTTGACGTTGTTGAGCAAATGGATCTTCTAGTAAACGTGCTTGTTCACCAAAAAGTTCTTCAGCACGAGCACTTATGTCAAAATCACTAGCCGCTTGAAATAACCCACTCGCACCTGAGGTTGCCTGAGTTAATAACTGTTGTAGTGGACCAGATAATTGAGTAGTGTACTGTCCTGTGGTAGGATCATAAGCAGTCTCACCTGCACTAGTGCGTACTGTATACGGTTGAAAGCGAACATCACCTGCACGTTGCCTAGCAAGACTTACCGCTTGAGCCGCAGTGCCTTCACCGCCTGATCCAAATAAGCCTTTAAATAGACCGCCTAACATTGATATTCTCCTGTTTTAATCAAACGCCGTTGTCTCTACGTAAGGACACCGATGTGCCACCATTGTGTGAAGTGTTTGCGCCTGTTACAGTAGCACCTTCCCACAAGTAACAAGTGTATGCTGTACCGTTGTACGAAACAGTTGTATTTTCATCACCACCACTAAATGTACCGTCAGATGTTACAAAGCGATACCCACGATGTAATTTAACATACCAACGAGTGTC
>Ga0255781_10000674_pt1 | contig 27690 bp, 20 predicted proteins | sample 101ome_21_FD_179979 | JGI IMG/M metagenome (GOLD analysis project Ga0255781, IMG submission 179979) | Coastal salt marsh microbial communities from the Groves Creek Marsh, Skidaway Island, Georgia - 101413BT metaG (version 2) | ecosystem: Environmental > Aquatic > Marine > Intertidal zone >... | reverse complement strand
GGATGAGTAAAATGAATGGACAGGCTCTTTTTATCTCTGCTTTAAACAGAGAAAATTTGATGGATTTTAGAAGTAGAGTATATGATGAGGTTCGTAAAATTCATGTGACTCGTTTTCCCTACAATCACTTTTTATATCCTGAAATTCTAGAAGAAGAATAAAAGGAATCATTCGTTTTTGATCCCTAAAAGAACGTAAACCGGCTTTTGCAGATAAAAGTAGTCTAGAGGTTTTATTTTCTACAGATTTTAACGGTAACCCCACTCAAATTAAAAAGGCAAAATGGACTCCTTTTGATCTTATAATAGCATCTTTAGAGGATAGTGAAACGCTCTGGATTGACTCTGGTTCTGTACTCCTTTCAGAGTACAAATCCCTTTACATTGCTTTTCGATACAAAGGCAGTGGTAAGACAGCTGAAGACGGTACCTATGAACTAGATGATATTCAGATTTTTGAAGTGGATTGAGAAGAGTTTAAGGAAACAGCTAGGCTACAAAATTTAGTAAATAAATTGTTGATTAAAACCCTTGATTTGGGGATAAAAAGTAAATTAATATTCTTTTTTGTGGAACTTTTTAATAAATTTGTAGAATCAATTCTTCATTAATGAATTGGTTTATGGTTATAGCCTTTGGGAATACTTCCTGAAGGCTTTTTTTATTAGGTTACAGTAGGTTTTTTTTGATCGAACTGCAGATACGACTGAGAATGAACAATTTGTTCCAGTCGGTGCACAACGGTATATATTTCTTCAAATCGTGTATAGAGTGGTGCTATACCAAATCGGATAAAACGAGGTGGTCGAAAATCAGGTATGACTACAGGACCATTTGGTATGCCTTGTAAGAGTGCTTGACAGATTCTCCATGATTCAGTATGAGAAAGGGTAACGTGAGATCCTCGTATTTGAGAATCCTCCGGGCTTTCAAGTTGGAACCCTAGAGGTTTTAATTTTTCTTTGAAAAGTTGGATGAATAGTTCTGTTTGTTGGATGCTTTTCGCTCGAATATTTTTGATGCCTGCTTGAAGTGTAATGTCCACACCACTTTCCATTGCTTGAAGAGAAAGGACTGGCGGGGTACCTACTGCAAAACGCTGTATGCCCTCCGCTGGCGTGTACTTTGGATCAAATTCAAAGGGGCTTTGATGTCCAAACCATCCTTGTATGGGATTTTTAAGAGAAGGGTATAATTCCTGAGTTACATACAAAAAGGCGGGAGCTCCGGGTCCCCCGTTGAGGTATTTGTAACTACAACCCAAAGCTACTTTACATTCTGCTGCTTTTAAATCAATAGCAACAGCTCCCACGGCATGACTCAAGTCCCAAACAATTATGCTGTCGTGCGCTGCAGCCCACTGGTTTATTGTTTTCATAGGATAGAGAAAAGCACTTTTGTAAGAAACCAAACTCAAACAATAGATGCCGGGTTTTTCTTCAAAGGCTTTTTTGAGATGATCGAGGTTTGCATTGATTTCATCGGGGTAGTCAATTCGATAAACCGTTTCTTTGGAATGCATTTCAGCTAATCCTTCTAAAATATAATTATCGGTAGGGAAATTTAAGCTGTCTGTCACCAAACGCAAAGGGTACTTTTTAAGTTGTAATAGTGCCTGAACAATTTGAAAAAGCCTTACCGAAGTTGATTCGCCAATGAGCAATTCCTCTGGGGCTGCGTTCAAAAGGCTTGCATATTTTGCGGCCAGCCGCAAGGGCAGCTCTAGCCAGTCTTCATTCCAACTCCGAATCAACCGTTTACCCCACGCATTGGAAAGGGTCTCCTCCATCTTTTTTTTGGTTTCCAAAGGCAGTTTACCAAGGGAATTACCGTCCATATAGATCTCCTCTTGACTGTGAACAAAATGAGATCGATAACGAGCTAAAGAATCTTCTGCATCCCACTTTTTAATTTCACTGAGTTCCTTCATGGTGTTTTTTTAAAAGATAAGGAAGTAGTGTCTGAACCCATTGAGAATACTGAGCCCCACTGGGATGAAGTCCGTCGTGTGCAATCCACTCGGGATGAGAAGCAACCTCGCGGGAAATAGGAGTGATGTCAATAAATTGTATCCCCTCTATAGCACACACCTCATAAATTACTTGATTGAAATTATCTATTTCTGTTGCAATTTGCTCTCGATCACGACCTTCAGCAAATGGCATGACCCCCCAGTCGGGTATAGAAACAACAAAGACACGTTCTTTCCGGTTTCCGCTAAACAGCACTGCTTCAGAAAGCAAATCCTCAAACTCTTGACGGAATTCATTGATACTCCTGCCACGGTACTGATTGTTGACTCCTATCAACAAAGAAACCCAATCATAAGGAAAGTCTAATGTAGCAGCGTCAATGCCTGCTTTGAGTTCGTCTGTAGTCCAGCCTGTTTGGGCAATAATTTGAGGTTCGGCTACTTCAATGCCGTATTTTTTAAGGGAGTCTACCAGCTGAACTGGCCAACGTTTTTTAGCTTCAACACGTTCTCCAATAGTGTAACTGTCTCCTAAGGCTAGATAGGTCTGCTTTGGCAGCTCTTTTTGGCAAGAGAGAAAGAAAAAACCCAGGATGCCAATGCAGAAAATGGTACTTGTTCTCATGATTAAAAATGTAGTAAACCAAAGTAAGGGATTAATTTTAGCTTATGAAATGACCGCAAACTTTTTTTAGAACTACCAAAGGGTTAAAAAAAAATATGAGTAGATGATGCCGTTCCTTCAGTTAACATTTTGAAACGACTTTACGAACAGCATATGACAAAATTTATAACATAACGACTTTGAATTATTGGGTATCTTGCGTAAAAAATTATTTTATGCGATTGTTTCTCTTACTTTTTTTGACCTCCTTTTTAAGTTCCGCGCAACTGACCCTTACCACTCTGAATCTACCTAAATCAGTCCAGGAAACCTCAGGTTTAGAATTTTTTGGAGACTACCTCATCACCCACAACGATTCTGGAGACGACCCAAAGCTCTACTTCCTCACCCAAGAGGGTAAAAAAGTAATGGAAATTAAACTCAATCAACTAAAAAATAAAGATTGGGAAGACATCACTGCAGATGAAGATCATTATTATATAGCCGATACTGGAAACAATTTTGCTACTCGAGAAAACCTAAAGATCTATATTTTAAATCGTGATTTTATTCCAGAAGGAAGTCTATCTATACGCTACGAAGCACAAACCACTTTTTCCAGAGAACCCTTGAATGAATTTGATGCTGAAGCCTTGGCAGCAGTAGGAGAACATTTGGTTTTGTTTTCAAAAAACAGAAAAACACTTCAGTCAGAACTCTACGTGATTCCTAAAACCTCTGGGGACTATGTGCTCACTCCAAGAACTTCAATAACCACCCAAGCTCTTATCACCGCTGCCGATTACAACAAAACTCATGACCTTATGGTCCTCACAGGATATGACTTTAGAGGAGATCAGTTTTTTTATACGTTGACAGATTTTACAAAACGGGGATTCGAAAACATACAATTGAAGCGGTATTCTATTCCCGTAAAACCCGCTCAAATAGAAGCAGTAAAAATTATCGATGCTACTCATTTTTGGATGACCTCAGAAAGTGAAGAAAAAAAGACCCCACGTTTGTTTCTAGCAACCCTAGAAAGCGAATAGTTATTTTTTTCTCGAGCTTTCTAATTATTTCCTAAATTGTGTGAATAAATATTTACGAATCAAGCTCTTTTCCAAGTAAAATTATGAGAAAATTAATACCCGTATTTGTACTCTTACTTTTTAGTACATCACAAGCTTTCAGTCAAAAAAAGAAAAAATCAAATAAAAATGAGGCTCCCAGTGCCCTGCAATACAACAATTTGCACTGGAGGAATATTGGACCTTTTAGAGGTGGACGTAGTGTAGCCTCAACAGGTGTAGTAAAGCAGCCCAATGTTTTTTATATGGGCAGCACTGGTGGAGGTGTTTGGAAAACAGAAGATTATGGACTAGCGTGGAAAAACATATCCGATGGTTTCTTTAAAACAGGAACCGTAGGAGCTATAGCTGTTTCCGAAAGTGATCCCAATGTAGTAATTGTGGGAATGGGAGAACATGCCGCTCGCGGTGTGATGACCTCTATGGGCGATGGAGTATACAAATCTGAAGATGCTGGAGCAACATGGAAGTACATGGGCTTGGAGCAATCCAGACACATAGCAAATATTCAAATTCACCCTACCAACCCAGACATTTTTTATGTAGCTGTACAAGGGGCTCAATACGGACCCAGTCAAGAGCGAGGCATTTATAAAACGATCGATGGTGGGACTACATGGGAAAAAGTGTTGTATGTAAATGATCGGGTAGGTGCTGCCTCACTGAGTATGGATATGAATAATCCAAGAATTTTATATGCTGCCATGTGGGATCATGCGAGAACACCTTGGCAAATGCGCTCTGGAGGGCCAGGTTCTGGCATTTACAAATCAACTAATGGTGGTGAAGACTGGACAAAATTGGAAAAAGGACTTCCCGAAGAGTTTGGGAAAGCAGGTATTTCAGTGTCTAGAGCCAATTCTAAAATAGTATATGTCAACGTAGAAGCAGAGGGAAGTCAGTCTGGCGTTTATCGTTCTGACGACAGTGGAGCGACATGGAAACAAGTAAATAAAGATCGAATTGCGGTCACCCGTTCTTGGTACTACATGGAGATTTTTGCAGATCCTCAAGACGAGAATTTAGTGTATGTACTCAATGCGCCTGCTTTAAAATCTATTGATAAAGGGAAAACTTTTCAGCCTTTACGCACTCCTCATGGTGACAACCACCACCTGTGGATTCACCCTAACAACAACCAATTAATGATCAATTCCAATGACGGAGGAGCAAACATTTCCCTCAATGGCGGGGCGAGCTGGAGTACACAGCAAAACCAACCCACTTCTCAATTTTATCGGGTTATTGCTGATGCCCAAGTGCCTTATCATGTTTATGGTGGGCAACAGGATAATTCTGCTATAGGAATTAAAAGTAGAGACAGCGATGGGGGAATAGATTGGAAAGATTGGTACTCTGTTTCAGGTTGTGAAAGTGCTTTTTTGGCCTTTGATCCAGAAAACCCCGAAGTGGTTTATGGTGGTTGCTATCAAGGGATCATTGAAAAATGGCATCGCCCTACTCAATCGGCTAAGGCTATCAAAGAATATCCTGAACTGTCCTTAGGGAATGTCCCGAGTTCCTTCAAGTACCGCTTCAATTGGAATGCACCCATTTTAAGTACTCCTTCAGACCCTAACACCATTTATCACGCAGGAAATGTTGTTTTTAAAACTCAGGATGGAGGGATCAGTTGGGAAGTTATTAGCCCCGATTTGACCAAAAATAACAAAGCGCAACAACTCCCTGGTGGAACTCCATTTACAAACGAAGCAGCAGGTGGTGAAAATTACAACACTCTGATGAGTTTAGCCACTTCACCGCATAGCTCAGAGGTGTTATGGGCAGGAAGTGATGACGGTTTAATTCACCTCACTCAAGACGGAGGTAAAAACTGGAAAAATGTCACTCCTAAAGGATTAAAAGAAGGAATTATCAACAGCATAGAAGTGTCTCCTCACCATCCAGCTACTGCCTATATCACACTGATGCGTTACAAGTTTATGGACCTTAGTCCGTACGTGTTTAAAACGGAAGACTATGGAGCCAACTGGGAGTTGATCACCGAAGGTATTACAGGAGCGCACAACTTCGTTCGTGTGGTTCGTGCCGATCCTAAAGTGCCTGGCTTGTTGTATGCAGGGACAGAAACCGGTTTTTATGTTTCCTTCAATGATGGTGAAAATTGGGAATCTTTTCAAAATAACCTACCTGTAGTTCCAATCAACGATCTATACATTCGCGATAACGATTTAATTGCCGCAACTGCAGGGAGAGCTTTTTGGATTTTAGATGACCTAAGCCCCATTCAAGAACAGCAAAAGGTCGCTGGGCTTCATTTAGTTACACCAAAAACGAATTACCGTATTTTTTCTAGAACAACACCAAAAAACAGTACCCAAGGGACCAACCCTTTAAATGGTGTTATCTTAGACTACTACCTGCCCAAAGGATCTGATTCTTTAGAAGTGCGTTTGGATATTTTACAAGGCGATCGGGTACTACGTTCCTATACCTCTAAAAAGAACAAAGAACAAAAGTCTTGGCCTGGGGGACCAGCACCAGAACAAGTATTACCTAAGAAAGAAGGCTTTAATCGATTTCATTGGGATATGAGAAGAGCGAGTTTGCCTAGCGTAGAAAATGTTTTTGTTTACGGAAGTTATACGGGAACAACAGTAGCGCCCGGTGATTACAGTGCACGATTGTCTTATTCTGATCAAGAAAAAGAAGTATCCTTTACTATTCTTCCAAACCCAAACCTCTCCGCTACTCAGGAAGACTTTGACCAACAGCAGGCGCTACTCACACAAATTGAAAAGGCGATTTATAGTGTACACCAATCGGTTTCAGCAATGAGACAAGTACAAAAACAGCTCAATTACTACCTTGAGGTATTGAAAGGAAGAGAGGAATATACTTCCTTACTTGACCAAGCTCAAGCGATTGACAAAAAGCTTAAGAGCTGGGAGAGAGAACTGGTTCAACCCGACCAAAAAACCTTTCAAGACGTAATTAATTTTAACAATAAAATCAATGCAGAGTGGATGTATTTAAAAGAATTTGTCGATGCAGAAGATCCCGAAGTGACTCTAGGTGCCCTGGAACGTCATGAGGATTTAACACTACAATGGAATGAACAACGCGCTGCTTTGAATCAAATCATAAAAGAAGATTTTAAAGCTTTTGAAGAAGCCTTTAAGACCGCTCAAGTACCTGCTTTAATCTTTACAGTGCCCAACGAATCCCTATGAGTAAAGAACAAACTATACTTGGTAATGCAGAGTGGTGTCAGTTTAAGACCCTTAACATTCCAGCTGTTAAAGCGAGAATAGACTCTGGAGCTAAAACCTCATCTATTCAGGCAGTAAATATACATCGAATAAAAAAGGGAGGAGCTACCTGGGTGTCGTTTGAAGTACATCCTCTGCAGGACAATCTTAGTTTTTCCATTCATTGTGAGGCCAAAATAGTAGATACGCGATTGGTGAGAAGTTCATCAGGCATAGCGGAAAAGAGATATGTTATAAAGGTACCCATACAACTGGGAGAGCACACCTTTGACATCGAGCTAACTTTAGCCAATCGCGATGGGATGGACTTTAGAATGCTTTTGGGAAGAGAGGCCATGAGAAATCGTTTTTTGGTCGATCCTTCCAAAACTTTTCAGTTGGGGAATTATACTGATCAAGAGCTTAAATCGATGTACAGTTATTTGATGTATAGCAAATCTGGATTGAATATAGGGCTTTTGGCAACAGATCGGAGCTTGTACAGCAACAAACGCCTGATGGAAGCGGGAACTGCACGAGGTCATGAAATGCGTTTTTACAACATTCAACAGTGCTATATGCGCTTGGACACAGACACTCCAGAGATTCGTTACAGAGGGGGTAGCATTATTAACGATTTGGATGCAATCATTCCAAGAATACGCCCTAGTATGACTTTTTACGGTTGTGCTTTATTACGTCAGTTTAATTCTATTGGAACGTACTGTTTAAATTCAGACACCTCCATTTCCCAATCTCGAGATAAGCTTTTTTCAAGCCAGCTTTTTTCTGCCAACAATATTAATATCCCAATTACAGGTTTTGCTAAATCACCCCTAGACACCAAAGATTTGATTTCTATGGTAGGAGGCGCTCCCTTGATAATAAAGCTCCTCCAAAGTGCACAAGGAAAAGGAGTCGTTTCTGCTGAGACCAACAAAGCTGCAGAAAGTGTAATCAATGCTTTTAAAAGTCTACAGGCAAATATCCTTGTTCAAGAATTCATCAAAGAAGCTGCAGGAAAAGACTTGAGGTGTTTTGTAGTAAATGGTAAAGTAGTGGCTGCCATAGAGCGGACAGCGATAAAAGGAGAATTTCGCTCCAATATTCATATGGGAGGCGTGGCAAAAAAAGTAAAAATCACCCCAGAAGAAAGGAAACTAGCGGTCAAGGCTGCTAAAATCTTAGACCTAGCAGTAGCCGGTGTAGACATTATTCGCTCCAACAAAGGACCTTTACTGCTGGAAGTCAATTCCTCACCCGGACTGGAGGGTATCGAAACAGCTACAGGGAAAAATATTGCCAACGAGATGATTATCGCTATCGAAAAGAAACTAAAGTTTAAACACCATTCTTAAACTCCAAATTATTTTCACTATTGATTAATCGAGTAAACGCTTCACGTATACGTAAAACACACCGTTATTTAGGCTTGTTTATAGGGCTACAGTTTTTGGCATGGACAGTTTCTGGGCTTTACTTTAGTTGGACCGATATCGATGAAATTCACGGAGATCAGTTTAGAAGAGTGCCTAAGGAAAAGGTTTTTTCTCAATGGGTCCCAATAGACAGCATCCCTGAGTCTATTGTAACACTGCGCTTAGTAACAATAGACGACCAGCCTTATTATTGGGTAAACGAACGTGTTCTATACCACGGGCAGACCGGTGAAATAAAAGAGCAAATCACCGAGGATGAAGCAGTGAGAATTGCAGAGTTGAATTTAGTTGAAGGATTGAAAGTCAGCGAGGTAGAGTACCTTACAACTACAGATCCTCACCATGAATTTAGGGAACAGGAGCTACCTGCCTATGCAATTCATTACCAACACCCTGATAAACTCACAGCTTATGTGGATGCTAAAAGTGGGATTTTTAAAAAAGTCCGTCACCAAAGTTGGCGTTGGTTTGACTTTCTTTGGATGGGTCATACTATGGACTACCAAGGGCGTGATGATTTTAACAACCTATTGTTACGTATTTTTTCTTTGTTTGGTGTATTTACGGTAATGAGTGGCTTTGTGCTGTGGGCAACAAGCTCACCTACATTACGAAAAATGATAAAGCGATAAAATAACCCTGTAATGAAAAAAATTCTCATTTTTTTACTGTGTTTCTCATACGGAATCTCTGCTCAAGATATACAGTCCAATATACGTCTGGATGCAATAGGTTTTGGTTCTTGCAATCGGACGGATTTAGACCTTAAAATGTGGGAGGTGATAGCCCAAAAACAAATGCAAGCATGGGTGTGGCTGGGAGATATTGTCTATACCGATGAAGAGAGTATGCAGGATTTAGAAGAAAAATATACCTTGCAAAAAAGCCTGCCTGCCTATAAACAACTTCGTGAACAAGCGGCTATTTTTGGGGTATGGGATGACCATGACTTTGGTACAAATGACGGAGGTGGAGCCTTTGATAAAAAAGCACAAAGCCGGGAGTTGCTTTTTGATTTTTTGGATCTTCCAGAAGCACACCCTGCAAGAAGAAGAATCGGAGCCTATCAAAGTTACTGCTTTGGAGAAAATGAAGAAAAAGTCTGTTTGTATTTGCTAGACGTACGCTATTTTAAAGAACCTTATGTAATAGATCCCAGCCCAAATCAACGTTATAAGAAAAATCTGGGAAGTCTTTTGGGAGAAGAACAGTGGAAGTGGTTGGAAAAAGAACTTCAAAATAACGATGCTGTAGTGTCCCTTTTTGCAGGAGGAATTCAGCTTTTGTCCTCTGAACATGCTTACGAAAAATGGTCCAACTTTCCTGAAGCGCAACAGCGTTTTTTTGATTTACTGATAAAAAATAAAATTAGAAATCCAATATATTTGAGTGGTGACAGACATATTGCAGAAGTTTCCAGTAGACAAATTAGCCCAAATTATTGGCTTTACGATGCTACCTCAAGCGGGTTGACACACTCTTACGAAGGTTTAGAAGAGGAATACAACCCCTATCGAATAGGTCCACTTATGACTCATCTCAACTTTGGTATGATTCAGTGGGATTGGGAAAACAGAATTGTAGCACTTCAAATCCTTGACGATAAGGGTGCTGTTCGCTTTCAACAAAACATTCCTATCCAATAGGGTTAAGTTCTTTTGACTTTCTTTATTTTTAAACTCTCAATACCACAATTATGGAATACCTCTCTCTTCTTTTATCCCTTTTCAGTTGTGTTCTTTTAATCTTGCTTTTGCTCCGATCCAAAAAAACTGAAACAAGAGCTTTAGAGGAGGTGTTGCACAGTCAGTTTCAAAAAGAATTCATGATGAATCGGGAGGAACTAGCTAAGAACTTACAAGAAAACAGAAAGGAACTCACACAGAGTATAGATCAGCTAAATGAAACCTTAAATAGAAAGGCAAAAGAAGACCGTGAAGAGTTGCGCATTACCCTGAAAGATTTTCAGGATAGTTTTTCAAAAAATGTTGAAACATTCAACAACCTTCAAAAAGAAAAATTTGATCAGATGAAATCCAAACAGGATGAAATGATTAAAACCACTGAACTTCGTCTGGAACGAATGCGCGAAACAGTGGATGAAAAGCTACATAAAACCCTGGAGGAACGTCTCGGAAAGTCCTTCGAAATGGTTACTAAGCAGTTGTTAGTAGTTCAGAAAGGCCTAGGAGAAATGCAAAACATTGCATCTGGAGTAGGAGACTTAAAAAAGGTATTGAGTAACGTCAAAACAAGAGGTGTCTTAGGAGAAATTCAGTTGGGAAATATTCTGGAAGAAATCATGACACCCGACCAATACGCAACCAATGTAAAAACCAAGCAAGATTCCGATGCACTGGTAGAGTTTGCTATCAAATTGCCTGGTAGAGGAACAAACGATCAGGCTGTTTTCTTACCCATAGATGCAAAGTTCCCACAAGAAGATTACGTACGCCTACAAAACGCATACGAGGCTGGAGATGCCGTTGCTGTTGAGCTCTCTAAAAAAGCCCTTTTACAAGCGGTAAAAAAATTCGCTAAAGACATAGCAAAAAAATACATTGACCCGCCACATACAACAGACTTTGGTATCATGTTTCTCCCTGTTGAGGGGCTCTTTGCTGAGGTCGTTCGCCAGCCAGATATGATTGCGATGCTTCAACGAGAATATAAAATTGTAGTAACGGGTCCAACAACACTCGCCGCCATGTTAAACAGCTTACAAATGGGATTCAAAACGCTTGCCATACAAAAAAGGAGTAGTGAGGTTTGGAATGTATTAGCCGCTGTAAAAAAAGAGTTTAATTCCTTTGGGGGTGTTTTAGAAAAAGCTCAAAAGAAAATCAATGAAGCCAATAAAGAAATTGAAAACTTAGTAGGTACACGAACACGAATGATGCAATCGAAATTAAAGAATGTAGAGCAATTGGAAGTGCCTCAATCAAAAGAAGATACTCCAAACTTAATAGACTTTAATGAAGAGTAGCGCTTAATCTCTCCAACGGGAATATCCTCCTTTTAAGTATAGTTAGTTTTTGACCTAAAAACGTCTTTAAGGTTTAAAAGGGAAAGTTATTTTTTGGAAAAGTTAAACGAATTCAGTTGAAGTAATAGGTGTTCAAAATTTTGAATATTCCATTTTTTTATAGGAAACCCAGATATCCCTACACCTACTTTTTCGATTTGTTTATTCCAAAAAAATTGGTCTGCAATATGTGGGATTATGGCTTGCGGTCTTTTGTGTTTTAATGCGCTGTGTGTTGTACCAGACCCACCATGGTGAATGACCTTTCCTACTTTTTCAAACAAGAAATCATAGGGTATATCTTTAACTTTAAATGCCCAATTAGGCAGGTCGTGTGGACACTCTATACCTCCCCAAGACTCATTTATAATAACCGCAATTTTATGTTTTTCGCAACATGATAAAATATCTTCAGCTACTTGTTTGGGGTTTCTGTTTATCATGCTCCCAAATCCGATATATAGGGGGTTGGGATAGGCAGCGAGGAAATCAAGTAGTTTTTGTTCAGGAGTAAAGTGGTCGAGTTTATTTCGTTCCCTAAAGTGGGTCATCACAGCTCTTTTTGGCCAATAGTGAGGCTTTTGAAAAAGCTCCTCTGAAAGGGCGTATTCTACGGTAAGTTGTTCTCTAAAAAAGCATTGAATTTTTTTTGCATTTAGATTTAGTTTTCGGTCTTTTATAAAGCGTTTGCCATAACCTAAAATGGAGATATTGACCAGAGCATATTCAGCGAGTTTATAAGTAAATAGATTCCAAGATTGAAAAAGAGGGTTACCAAAACCTACATGAGGTTGCTCCTTCATAGGATCTAAAAGAGCAGGCATGGGAGAAAGCAATTTTACAGTTCCATTATTCTGAAGTGCCCAAAATACTGGATATATGCATTTGATATGAAAAATAATTTGATCTGGATTAAAGTTTATGACTGCTTGTTCTTGATCGAGTATAAGCTGTTCTTGAATAGGTTTAATTTTGTTTTTTAAACGAAAAGCAACACCCATTCTAGAGAGTGGACTTCCCACCTGACCCATTATTTTTTTTATCTCTGGACTAGTGATCAAATCAATCAGTCTAGAGTCTTGTCCATAAAATAGAGGGGAAACCTCTTTGGCAAGGGATTCAAACTGGGCAGGCATGCAAAAAGCAACAGTATCTCCTCGCTGTATCATTTCCTGACCAAGAGCTAGAAAAGGTTCCATATCACCACGGGAACCGATACTCATTAAAAGGATTTTAGCCATCTCACATACAAGATACTCAAAAAGCAAAAAAGGAATGAACTAAATATCTATGGAAATAAAAGTATACCAGGATATTTTAAATCCTGTTTTCATTTTATTTTTTAGTAATTTGAAACCTTGAATAAGTATTCAACAAATGCGAAATCAAATTTATCTTATTTCTTTTTTGATTGTGTTTGGTTCCTGTCAAAACAGGGAAAGGATTGATTTCAACACACAAATAAAACCCATCATCAATGACAAGTGTATTTCTTGTCACGGTGGAGTGAAAAAAACAGCCGGATTTAGTTTGCTTTTTGAAGAAGAAGCCTTTAGCAATACAGAGGAAGGCAGCCCTGCAATCATTCCTGGCAATGCTGCTAAAAGTAGAATGATCCAAAGGTTTCACGAGAAAGATCCGGAGTTGCGAATGCCTTATGAAAAGCCTCCACTTTCTAAGGAAGAAATTGAATTGTTTAGTAAATGGATAGATCAAGGGGCTGAATGGGGAACCCACTGGGCCTATATCCCTCCAAAAGATCAGGATGTCCCAGCTGTAGAGGGTCTCTATCAAGAGTTTGCTTCTTCAAAAAATCCCATCGATCACTTTATAGCATCCAGAATGCTGGAAAAAGAACTTGAACCCAATCCGAAAGCAGAAAAAAATATTTTGGCTAGAAGAGTCGCTCTAGACCTCACAGGGCTGCCCCCAGAGGAAACCCTTTATACGTTATATCATCAAAATCAAATCTCTTACGAAGCCTTTGTAGACTCACTGCTTTCAAAAGAGGGCTACGGTGAAAAATGGGCCAGTTGGTGGTTAGATCTTGCTCGGTATTCCGATACCAAAGGCTACGAGGCAGACCGTGGGAGAAGTATTTGGCAATATCGAGATTGGGTAATCAAAACTTTAAACAAAAACATCCCCTTCGATCAATTCACCATGGAACAATTGGCGGGGGACCTACTTCCAAACCCAAACTACGAACAATTATTGGCAACTGCTTTTCACAGAAATACGATGAACAATGATGAAGGAGGGACTAATGATGAAGAATACAGAACGGCGGCTGTTATAGATCGAGTGAACACCACCTTTGATGTATGGCAAAGCACCACCATGAGCTGCGTCCAATGTCATGACCATCCCTACGACCCCATCAGACAAAAGGAATACTATCAGGTCATGGCCTTTTTTAATAATACAAGGGATGAAGACCTTATGGATGAATCTCCCAATTTAAGATCATATGGCCAAGAGATAGAAGACAAGATTGAAAAGGTTTTGACCTTCCTAACTAAAAATTCAGAGGCGAAGACCGTAAAGGTTTACAACGATTTTTTCACCTATTTGGAGCCCAAGTATCAAGCGCATAATTCTATTGTAGTAGATGCAGAAAAAGGCTTCCTGTCAGGGGTTTCTTTGCATTTAAGAAATAAGGGAACGGCCTTTTTTAAAGGAATAAACACTCAGAATTTTGAAACCATGTATTTCAAACACGATGGAGGAAAAGCCGGAACCCAACTGATTTTCAGAAAAAACGCTCCTAATGGAGAAATTCTAGGAACCTATCTGTTTGATAATCAAAACAGGAAACTACCAAAAGGAAAGAAAAATAGATACAGCTACCTAAAAATAAAAAAGCAACAAGATCCTTTTGATCTTTATGTAGAAGCCAAAACTCTCAATCCCAGAAATGGGGGAAATGATCGCAATGCCATCATTGCTCAGATGGATTGGATTGCTTTTTTACCTGATTTGAATTTTGAAACTAAACAAGAAGAATACGCCCTCGAAGAGGAAATACTAAATATACTTAACAGCCCCAAAACGCTCACTCCTATTATGGTGGAAAATCCCGATTTTATGTTTCGTAAAACACAGCTTTTTGATCGAGGGAGTTGGTTGATAAAGAAAGAGGAGGTGGCACCAGGGGTTCCAGGGGTTTTAAATGACTGGCTGGGTGAATGGGAAAAGAATCGACTCGGGTTTTCTAAATGGATTATCAGCAAAGAAAATCCTTTAACCTCAAGAACTATTGTAAACCGAATATGGTATCAAATCTTTGGAAGAGGTTTGGTAACTACTCTTGAAGATTTGGGAACCCAATCTGAACCGCCCAGTCATCCCGCATTATTGGATTGGCTTGCCTTCAATTTCATGCACGAGATGAATTGGGACCTAAAAGCACTCATCAAGCAAATTGTACTGTCCTCAACCTACAAGCAAAGCTCGAAAATGTCACAAGACAAATTGGATAAGGATCCTAAAAATGTATTTTATGCTTGGGGACCTAAATTGCGATTGACTGCAGAAGAAATTCGCGATCAAGCCCTTTTTGTTTCTGAGCTTTTGAGTTCCAAAAAATATGGCCCAGGGGTTATGCCACCACAACCCGATGGAATTTGGGAACATGCTTACTTAGGAAATCTTTGGAAAGAGAGTATAGGAGAGGATAAGTACAGAAGAGCGATTTACACCTACTTGAAAAGAACGAGCCCTTACCCCTCTTTTATTTCTTTTGACGCGGGTAGCAGGGAGGTTTGCATGATTCGAAGAATCCCTAGCAATACGCCGCTGCAAGCATTGGTCACTATGAATGACCCTGTTTACCTAGAAGCGGCGATGGCATTGGCAAAAAACAATAAGGCAGATACGGTTGAGGATTCTATCAAAAAAATGTATCAAAAAGCCACGTTCAGCAGTATTGAAACTGCAGTGCTCCAAGAGTTACTTCGACTTTACGAAATAACCAAGGAGGAATTTGAAAAAAACAAAACAGCCCTGGATGATTTTTTTGGACTTGGTGAGACTCCAGATGCTACTACCGCTTCTTTGTCTGTAGTTGCAAATGCTATAATGAATTTAGATGAATTTTTAACACATGGATGATCTTAAAAAACTAATTGAGGAACACAATCAGTTCAACGCTCAACTGAACAGCAGAAGACATTTTTTAAAAGAATGCACCTTGGGCTTGGGAGGGATAGCTTTAGGATCCCTTTTAGGGGGTTGTTCACCTCCATCATCTACTTTTAATTATCAAGCCAGTAGAGATTTAAATCCTATGGCACCATTGGCGCCCCCTCTTCAGCCTAAAGTGAAAAGTGTGATTTATTTGCATATGGTGGGTGCTCCTTCGCAATTGGAGCTGTTTGATTACAAGCCCGAACTTGCTAAGCTCCATAACAAGCCTTGTCCGGAATCATTGATTGAGGGAAAGGAATTTGCTTTTATTGAGGGTGTTCCCAATATGCTGGGACCTCAAGCTACTTTTAATAAAGCTGGAGAATCTGGTAATTGGATTTCAAATCACTTACCTCATTTTAAAAAAATTGTTGATGAAGTTACCTTTTTAAAGGCTGTTCATACCGATCAATTCAACCACGGTCCAGCTCAATTACTCATGTATACAGGAAGCCCTCGATTTGGGAGACCTTCTCTAGGTTCCTGGGTGACCTACGGTCTTGGATCAGAAAATAGTGACCTTCCAGGTTTTATCGTATTGACCTCTGGGGGCACTCCAGATGCTGGAAAAAGCCTTTGGGGGAATGGTTTTCTACCCTCGATCTATCAAGGGGTACAATGCCGTTCCAAAGGAGATCCTGTTCTTTACCTCCAAGATCCTAAAGGTGTTTCCAAAAATTTAAAAAAGAATTTGGTTGAATCCATCAACAACATTAACTATACTCAATTCAAAAAATTTAACGATCCAGAAATCCTCACAAGAATCAGTCAATATGAAATGGCTTACCGAATGCAGGCGTCTGTTCCACAAGTAATGAATATTGATGACGAACCAGATTACATTAAAGATATGTATGGCGTAGCACCAGGGAAAGAGTCTTTTGCCAACAATTGTTTGTTAGCCCGTAAAATGGTTGAAAAAGGAGTGCGTTTTGTCCAACTTTACGATTGGGGATGGGATTCGCATGGCGCTGGGGAGTCGGAAGCTTTGAATGGAGGCTTCATAAAAAAATGTAAAGATTCTGATCGTCCCATAGCTGCACTCATTTTAGACTTAAAACAAAGAGGTCTTTTAGATGAAACACTTGTGGTTTGGGGAGGAGAATTTGGTAGAACACCCATGTGGGAAAACAGAGCGGGTGTACAGAATACCCTTTTGGGAAGAGACCATCAAGGAGAAGCCTTTACCATGTGGATGGCAGGTGGAGGACTGAAAAAAGGTCATGTTCATGGGGCTACAGATGAAATTGGATACCGGGGAGTAGAAGGGCGCGTTTCTGTCCATGATATTCAAGCCACAATTTTACATCTCCTAGGCTTTAATCACGAACAGTTCACTTATGAATTTCAAGGAAGACCTTTCCGTCTAACTGATGTAGCGGGTCAAGTTATTCAACAAATTTTAGCTTAAATGCAACAAAAAAAGCTCCTTTTATTCTTCTTGATTGTGAGTTTTTCACTAACCTGTTTTTCGCAGAAGAAGGTACTTTTTTTTCAAACAGACTGGGGTTTTGAGGGAGATCTGGTTTCCTTTCTTCAGAAAGTAAAAGCATCAGGCTACGATGGAATTGAAGTTTGGGCTCCTAGGGAATTAGAACAGCAAAAGAAGGTGATGCAACTACTTGATTCTTATGACCTGCAGGTTATTTTCCTTTGCGGTTCGAACTCCAATCTCCCATTTCAGGAAAGTTTAGAAACGTATTTATCTTATTTAAAAAGCACTTTAGAGCTAAAACCCCTTGCAATAAACTCTCATACGGGGAGTGACTTTTATACTTTCGAACAAAATGCAGCCTTCCTTAAAGAAGCCCAAATGTTAAGCCAGTTGTACAACATTCCTGTTTACCATGAAACACATCGTGGTCGTTTTAGTTATTCCTTGCCAGAAACCCTCCTTTTTATAGAGAATGATGAGGTTGAAAACCTCACTTTAGATGTCAGTCATTGGATGGTGGTTCATGAGTCACTTTTGAAAAACAAAGACAAACTAATGGAACGAGTGATTGACAAAACCGGTCACATTCACGCACGCGTAGGATTTGAAGAAGGACCTCAAGTCAACGACCCTTCAGCACCGGAATGGAAAGATGCCTTAGAAAGACACTTAAGTCTATGGGAATCTGTAATTAAAAAGGTTTGGGAAAACGATAAAACACCTACAATCACCACAGAATTTGGCCCTCCTAATTATATGCCTACCGAGCCCTTCAGTAGAAACCCTCTTAGTGATCAGTGGGAAGCCAATGTTTATATAATGAAGGTCTTGAAGGAAAGAATTAAAAATTTACAAAAAGATGCTAGATAATCTCTTGGTTCTTTTTGGGCGGTTTCACCCCATCATTGTCCACCTACCCATAGGTTTTATACTACTAGGAATTCTTATTGATTTTAGCAGAAATAAATTCCAATGGTATAAAGAAGCCTTGCAATTGATTTTCTTCTGGGCAGCAATCAGTGGTTTATTTTCTATTCTCAGCGGTTTTTTTCAATTTCAAAAAGAAGGGTATGAATGGGAAACAATTCAAGCGCATTTTATAGTTGGAGTTTTAACAGTACTTCTATCTTTTGCGTTTTATGCACATTTAAAAGGAGTCTCTTTATTAAAAACAATAAAAATTCGAGTTTTTACATGGGCTCATTTGGTGCTCATTTGTATTACAGGTCATCTGGGAGGAACACTAACCCACGGAAAAGAACACCTTACTGAGCCGGTAAACTCACTACTTCAGATCTCACCCATAGAAAAAGAGAAAACCAAAAAATACTTTACTGATTATCAAGACAAAACTGTTTTTTCAAGTTTGATTCAGCCGATACTACAAGATAAATGTGTAAAATGTCACAATGAAAAAAAATCAAAGGGGGGACTCCAGCTGCACCGAATAGAAGCATTTAAGAAAGGAGGAAAAAATGGGTCGGTACTCGATTTTGATCTTCCAGAGAAAAGTGAACTTTTAGTTCGTATACATCTGCCAAAAGAAAACAAAAAACACATGCCTCCCCCTTCTGGAAAACAACTCTCTAAGGAGGAAATTCAAGTATTGAGTCGTTGGATAGAAGAAGGAAGTTCATTCGATCAAAATTTAGAAGAATTCAACCTGCAAAACGAACTAGTTGGTTATTTTTTTTCTACAGAGAAACCTTTTTATCCTCAAACTGAAGCACCTCCACCAAATCCAAAAGTAATTGAGCGTATCCGAACTAAAGCGATTTCTATTACTCCGCTTCATCAGGCCTCAACTTTTTTTACTGTAAGCACTCTTAATTATAACGCGTTTTCGGATAAAGATTTCGCATTATTTGAGGGAATTGAAGAAAACATAGTCTCTTTAGACTTAAGTCACACTATGATAACCGATTCTGTCTTTTCACTCTTAAAAAACTATTCAAATCTTACCGTTTTAAAACTAAATAACACCAAAATATCAGGAGCGGATATACGACAACTTCTGGGTCTTAGACATTTAAAACGGCTTTCCTTAATAAATAGTCTTTTTGAAGAACAGTTCATCAGGGAATTGTTCGATTTTAAGGCCTTAGAAAAAGTATATCTATTTCAAGAAAACAGCTCATTTTCACAACAACCCCAAATCCAGAAAAATAAAATCGGTGTTTTTGATTTCGGAGATTATCGTCTTGAAAATTTTGAATAAAAATAAAACCCTGTAAATCAGTGACTTACAGGGTTAAAAAGTGGTACCTCCAGGAATCGAACCAGGGACACAAGGATTTTCAGTCCTTTGCTCTACCAACTGAGCTAAGGTACCCCGCTTTTAAGCAAGTGCAAATATAACTGCCTTTTGTATTCTCACAAAATCATTTCACTTATTTTCTTTGTAATTTTGCGTTTTTAAGAGACTTATGCAATTGATAATCGACCTAGGCAATACCCAAATCAAGTATTTTGTATTTGATCAAGATCGAGAATTAAAAGTACTCACAACAGTAGTAAATCAATGGGAAAGTGCGTTGAACGAGATTCGAGATGCTTTTCCACAATTCAATAAGGCCATTTTATCTGATGTGAATGGTTCCATTACTTCAGAACTTATTGCTTCCTTAGCCCCGATTCCAGTTGTCAATTGTTCCGCTTCACTTCGTTTGCCTTTTAAAACGCAGTACAATCCTAGTAAACAGCTGGGAGCAGATCGAGTAGCTCTCATAGCCAGCGCAGCCTTTCACTTCCCAAATCAAAACGTTTTGGTAATTGATGTTGGAAGCTGCATTACCTATGATTTTTTAGATAAAGAGGGGATGCATCACGGAGGGTCTATAAGTCCTGGATTCTCAATGCGCTACAAAGCCATGCATACCTTTTCAGGGAAGTTACCTTTATTGGAGCCTACAGCGTGTAATGACTTTTTAGGAACCAATACAGCAAGCGCAATGCATGCAGGTGTTTATAGTGGAATTCAGTCGGAAATTGAAACAATGATTGGTCTGTATCAGAAAAAATTTGGTTTTTTAACGATAATTTTAACAGGTGGAGACGCTCAAAGGTTGCCTAAACCATTAAAAAATAGCATATTTGCGCATTCAAATTTTATAGCTAAAGGTTTGAATTTCATACTATCAAGTAATATCGATTCATGATTCGTAAACTTACAGTACCACTATTACTGTTGTTAAGCGCCCCACTATTTGCCCAAAATATGGCTGCTTCACCCTATTCTTCTTCAGGTCTAGGAGAACGAGTTTTTCAAGGAACTCAAGCTACACGTCATATGGGAGGACTGGATGTGTTTACAGACTCCATACACGCTAATTTAAATAACCCTGCTAGTTATGGGTTTTTAAAATTTACTACCTATTCTGTTGGGGTAAACTATACCAATAACAACTTAGCCACTTCTTCGGAAGCGCAAAATTCAGATTTAGCCTCGTTGGATTATCTTGCTGTGAGTATTCCTACAAAAAGGTTTAGTTTCGGTTTTGGCCTTGTTCCTTACAGTGCTATCGGTTATCGAATTGAAGGATTGAATCAAAACTCAGAAACAGCTGTTTTCAACAGATACGAAGGTTCTGGGGGCTTAAATCAGACTTATTTTTCTCTTGGAATACCCCTCACAAACTATTTTTCTGTAGGGACCACCTTAAATTACAATTTTGGAAATTTATTTTACCGATCGGGGCAATATTTAGACGGTGTGGATAACGGTACTTTTTTAGCAAATGAATCCAGTGTATCTGGATTTAGCTATCAATTGTCAGCACAATTAAAGGTTCCTCTAAAAAATAAATATCAAGCACAAGCCATGTTTTCGTATCAACCGGAAGGATTACTTGACGCTCAAAACAGTAGGGTCTACTACATTCAGTCGCTCTCCAGAGAAACGATTATCGATTTTACAGAAATAGAACTTGTTGGTACAGGATTGGATCGAACTGATTTGAGTTTATCTCGAACAACAAAAACAGGTCTTGGTTTTGGTAAAAACCAAAGTTGGTTTTTTGGGGTACAGTATAATTTGATAAAATCTGCTACCTTTAAAAATGAATTTTTTGAAAGGAAAAACATTTCTTACCAAGACGCTAAGAAATGGGTTGTCGGAGGATATTTTATTCCAGATTACACTTCATTTACAAGTTTTTGGAGTCGTGTAGTTTACCGATTTGGATTCCGTACGGAACAAATGAGTAGTGTAATCAATAACATTCCTTTAACAGAAACTGGCATTACCTTTGGACTAGGATTGCCATTAGCAGGTCTGTCAAATGCTAATGTTGGTATAGAAATCAGCAAGCGAGGACAAAAAGACGCTGGATTAGTCCAAGAAACAATCGTTGCATTGCGAGTAGGTTTATCGCTCAACGATATTTGGTTTATAAAAAGAAAGTATAATTAAAAAAACGAAAAAATGAAAAAGCTTTCCCTTAAATTAACTTTACTTATCGGGCTTTTTGTATCAACTGCCATAAGCGCTCAAGACGTCAACGTTTGTATGCAAGAACTTTCCATTTTTGCAGAAAATGTAAAAGTTAAGAATTACGAAAATGCAATGGAACCTTGGATGAAAGTTAGAGAAAACTGTCCAGACATCAACGTTGCGATTTACACCTATGGAGAGCGAATCATCAAGCACAACATAGAAAATGGGACTCCAGAAGTAGTTGAAGCTTCCAAAAAAGATTTGATCAAGCTTTATGACGAATGGGTTCAATATTTCCCAAAAAACAAAAACAAAAGTACAGTAGGTGATGTAATCAGTAAGAAAGCACAAGCCATGCTTGACTTTGAGATGGCAGACTTGAAAGAAATCTATACTACTTTTGACGAGGCTTATGTAAAAGACGCTGAGAGTTTTACAAATCCCAAACATTTGTACAATTATTTCAAAACATTTTATGATCGTTACAAGGCGGGAGATGCTGAAGTGAGTATGGAAGCGCTTTTTAACAAGTACGAGGAGATTTCTGAAAAATTTGAACTAGAAACAACAGAATTAGCCAAAAAATTAGATGTTATTTTAAAGAAAGAAGACGAAGGTAAAGCATTAACCAGTAGAGAACAGCGTAGTAAAAGAGTCTATGATGTCAATTCAAATGCAATAGGAACCTTTCTTTCAAACTTGGATGCAATAATCGCAAAAGAAGCTACTTGTGAAAATTTGATTCCATTGTACCAGAGAAATTTTGAAGAAAACAAAGGAGATGCAATTTGGTTGAAACGTGCGGCAAGTAGAATGGACAGTAAAGAATGTTCTGATGATCCTTTGTTTGTCACTCTAGTTGAGGCCTTACACACATTAGATCCTTCTGCTGATTCTGCCTATTACTTGGGTCTATTGAAAGATAAAAGTGGCGATGAAGATGAAGCACTAAAATACTATGAAGAATCCATTGCCTTAGAACAAGACAACTATAAAAAAGCTAAGATTCTTTTAAAGATTGCGAATAAATTTAGAGAAGCTGGGAGAAGATCTTCTGCAAGAAATTACGCAAACAAAGCATTGAGTTATCAACCTTCTTTAGGAAGAGCTTATTTGCTTATTGCAAATTTATATGCAGACAGCGCAAACGACTGTGGAGACACCCAATTTAACAAGCGCGCAGTTTATTGGTTGGCAGCAGATCTAGCTCGTAAAGCAGGAAGTGTGGACAACTCACTCTCCTCAATTGCAAAAAAGACAGCGGAGAGCTATTCGGGAAGAGCACCTAGTAAAACAGATATTTTTACAGAAGGAAATGAAGGAGCCGTAATCAAATTTGATTGTTGGATCAACAGAAGTGTGACCGTTCCAAAACTCTAATGAAATCGGTTCTTATCAAATTAACAATCAGGGTTGTGGTGCTCACCACAGCCCTTTTTATTTCCTGTGAAGACAATACTCAGGCACTTAAAGAACTTACATCAGATCGTCAAGATCCCATAGGTACTGCTGTCAATATTCGAATGGTTTATACAGATTCAACTAAAGTACAAGCTATTCTAACTGCGCCTAAACACATTGATTATACTAATCTTGAATTTCGTTTTGCTGAATTTCCTGAAGGACTTAAAGTGGTTTTTTTTGACGATGCTGGAAATGAAAACGAAGTGCTCGCTGACTACGGTATTTTATATAACGACACACGACTCATTGATTTAAAAGGGAACGTTCAATTAAAATCATTTGAAGGCTCTGTTTTGAACACTAATCAGCTCTTCTGGGACGCTGAAAACGAATGGCTCTTTACAGAACAGCCCTTCACATTCGAAGATCAAGATTACAATTTTGAAGCGGTCCGATTGGATACCAATAAAGATTTTACTAAATTTCAAACAGGTAACCTTATTGGAACAGTAGCTGTTTCAGAGGCTAAAGATTCACTAGCAGTAAAAAAATGAAAACCTATAAAATTTCTGAAGTTCTGTACTGGGTGATTGCGGGGATATCTCTCTATAAAACAATAACCTTGTGGGGAATGGAACAGACCCGTGCGTATTATTTTTTAGGATTTGCAGTCTTGTCCATTTTCATGGCTCTTTTTCGAAGACACTACAGGAAAAAATTTAATCAAAGGGATAATTCCTCTAAATGATCGCTTCAGATTTTGTAATTCTTTTTTGTTTGTTGCTTTCAGCCTTTTTTTCAGGAATGGAAATTGCTTTTGTTTCTTCTAATAGAATCTATTTGGAGATTGAAAAAATGCAGGGGAGCTTTACCTCTAAGGTGCTGAAAAGCATTACCAAAAACCCCTCTAGATTTATAGCGAGCATGCTACTGGGAAACAATATTGCTTTGGTCGTTTATGGTATTTTTACAGGAGACCGAATTCTTCAATTGTTTTTTTCAGAAACACTTTTGAGTGGAGGAGAACCCAGCCTCATTGTAATATTTTATCAAACGCTTATATCCACTGGGATAATTTTACTAACAGCAGAATTTTTACCCAAGGTTTTTTTTCAAATTTATGCCAATCTGGCCATTAAAATTTTTGCCATACCTGTTGCCTTTTTTTACTATTTGTTTTACCCACTCACCTTCTTAATTATTCAGTTTACAGACACTATTTTAAAACGCTTTTTAAAGACAGATGAGGATCAGGTACAACTTTCCTTTTCTAAAGTAGAACTTGGAAACTATATAGAGGAGCAATTGGAATCTACTCAGGACAAAGAAAATTTAGATTCTGAAATTCAAATTTTTCAAAACGCATTAGAATTTTCTGAGATTAGAGCAAAAGAAGCCATGGTTCCTCGAGCAGAATTGGTAGCTGTAGAGGCAAGCACTCCTCTAGAAGAAATAAAAGCCTTATTTATCTCAACGGGACTTTCTAAAATACCGGTTTATCAAAAAACGATAGATCATATTTTGGGTTATGTTCATGTTTTTGACATGATGAAAAACCCAAAATCTCTAAAAAAAACACTCTTGCCTCTTGCCTATGTTCCAGAAACGATGCTCATCAATGATGTATTGAAGCTTTTAACCCGACAGCACAAGAGCATCTCGGTTGTGATTGATGAATACGGCGGGATATCAGGTATACTTACTGTAGAGGATATTGTAGAAGAACTCTTTGGGGAAATAGAAGACGAATACGACACGGTAGCACATATTGAAGATAAGTTGGGCGATACCACTTTTCTTTTCTCGGCTCGTTTAGAAGTAGATTACTTGAATCAAAAGTACGATTTAGTACTTCCAGAAAGTGAATTTTACGAAACTTTAGGTGGTATGATCGCCTACAATACGGGTGAAATTCCTAAAAAGGGAGAGCATATAGCTATTCCTCCTTATCAGGTTACTATTAAAAAAGTTTCTGCCACAAAGATTGAAGAGGTTTTGTTAGAAGAACTCGAAGAAGACTAAGTTTTGCAAATACCAACTAGATCTTATTTTTGAAGCTGTGAACTTTCTTTATTCAAAGGAATAGCTTAATTTCGCAAACGATCAAAATAGAGCAATTATGGCCATATTAGGAAAAATTAGACAGCGATCCATTTTTTTGATTCTAGTAATCGGAATGGCGCTTTTCGCCTTTGTTATTTCTGGGGTATTTGACGCGAATTCTTCAAACGCAGGTCCAACAGATCCTATCGCAATGATTAATGACGATGAGGTAGAGCTGGATTTCTTTCGCCAGATGGTGGAACAAACAGAGCGCGCGTACAACTATTCCACCCTTCAGTCTGTAAACTTAGTTTGGAATCAGGCGCTAAGAAATACCATTTTTGATCAAGAATTTGAAAAATTAGGGATTGATGCAGGTAAGGATCAGTTAGAACAAATTATTTCTTCTGATGACAATGTAATCAATAATCCCAATTTTCAAAATGAAGCTGGATTTTTTGATTTCGGAATTTTTACAGACTACATCGCTCAAATGAAAAGCAGTAACCCTACGGCTTATGAAAATTGGAAATTTCAAGAGCAAAGTATCATTGGAGTTGCCAAACAACGTATTTATCTCGATCTGATCATGGCAAGTGCTCGAATGACCGAAGCAGAAGCCAAAGCAAACTACCATTTTGAAAATGACAATGTCACTTTAAAATATGTCCAGATACCTTATGACGTTATACCTGACAGCCTAGTCACGGTAACAGAGGCAGAAATTAAAAAGTACATACAGGAACATGAGTCCGATTACAAAAGAGAAGAAACAAGAAATTTACAGTATGTCTCTTTTGCAGAAAACCCTACAGAAGATGATTTGGCCTCCATACGTTTGCGTTTGGACGGTTTGAAATCTCAAAGAATTGCCTACAACGATGTTTCTAAATTAACAGATACATTAGAAGGTTTTAAACAAACAAAAAATGTAATCGATTTTGTAGATCAATATTCTGAGGTTTCTTTTGATTCTGTTTATAAGCCTAGAGGACAGTACAATAATGAATATGCTGATATTCTATTTGGTTTGGAGAAAGGAGAAGTTTTTGGGCCCTACAGAGACGGTAATGCGTTTAAAATTTCGAGACTTTTAGACATAAAAAAAGATGCATCTCTTCGCGCAAGTCATATTTTAATCGCTTATGAAGGGGCAACTCGTGCAAGCTCAAACATTTCAAGATCCAAAGCAGAAGCTCAACAAGAAGCCAATAGAGTGTATCGCTTAGCTCGAAGAGCATCAGCAGATTTTGAAGCTCTCGCAAGAGAATACTCAGATGGGCCTACACGAACACGTGGAGGAGATTTAGGATTTTTCCAAGAAGGAGAAATGGCGCAAGAATTTTTCAATTTTGTAAACAAAAACAATGTAGGGAGAGTTGGTTTAGTCGAAACAGAATTCGGTTTTCACATTATTAAAGTTACAGACAAAGATGATCTGGCCTTGATTGCAGATATTGTTGCAGAGGCTGTTCCTTCTGATGCCACTTCTAACGAAGTTTTTAGAGAAGCCACTCAATTTGAGATGGACAGTAACGATGAAAAAGATTTTATTGGGGTAGCAGAGAAAAACAACTATTCCGTTCGTCCTGTAAAACAAATTGGTGCACTTGAAGAAAACCTACCTGGTTTACCCCAACAAAGAGCGATTGTTCGATGGGCATTTGAAGATGATACCAAAGTGGGTGCTATTCGTCGTTTTTCGCTAAACCGCGGAGGCTATGTAGTGGTTCAGTTGACGGCAAAAGTAAAAGAAGGACTCGCTTCCGTTGAGGAGGTAGGAGAAGAAGTAAGAAGAATACTTATCAAAAATAAAAAAGCACTACTAATTCAAAAGCGCTATGCATCAGCAAGCACACTAGAGTCTCTTGCTGAAGAGGAAGCACTTACTATTGAAACAGCTACCGCTGTGAATCAGAAAAATCCTACTCTACCCGCAGGCGGTAATGAACCAAAAGTAGTAGGTACCGCTTTTGCAATGGATGAAGGAGCTCTTTCTGGTTTGATACAAGGAGAAAAAGGAGTTTATAAACTAGCTCTAGTCCAAAAAAATACAGTGGAAGACTTAGAAGACTATACAGCTTATGCAAAACAAATGCAACAAGAAGTTAAAACGACCCTTTTGGAAAATGTTTTTGCAGCATTAGAATCGGTTGCTGAAATTGAGGATAACAGGGTTTTATACTACTAAAAAAGTCTTTAAATATGTAAAATGCCCTCAAACTTGTTTGAGGGCATTTTTTTTGGCACAGATTTTGTTCTTGCAATCAAAAATTGCTACCGCTCATGCGACTCTTTTCTATGTCAAAAAGGATAAAACAGTCCCTTGCACTTGCTGGGACAGTTTGGATATGTTCTTCAACTAATGAACCAGAGGCATCCTATTACAAACTTGTTTTTACCAATGGAGAACAAGTTGAGGGATGGATTAAATTCGAAAATGAAAAAGAAGAGCAATGTGTTTTTTTGGCAGACTACCACAAGTCGAAAAACATACTCCATGTGAGAAAACAAGAGGATATTTTTACAGCAAATCTAGAAAACAATAAGTTTACAGCCCTAATTGACGATCAAAAAATGACTTTCAAAAAGCAAAAGTCAAATACGATCTAGACACATTTCTCTGTAGGGAATCACCGTAGTATACCCTTTTTCTTTGAAATAGCTTTTTGCAGCTTCGTTTCCTGTAGCCAAAACAAAATCGCCCCCCCAAGCGCCTAAGCTTTTGATAACACCCTTGTATTCATTAAAGAGTTTCTCTTTGATGGGTTTTTGACCTATGAGCTTCCCAATAAGTTGTTCGTGTTGGATAAGGTAGGCTTCAAATTCTTTGAGTTCTTTGC
>Ga0255781_10000662_pt1 | contig 27863 bp, 39 predicted proteins | sample 101ome_21_FD_179979 | JGI IMG/M metagenome (GOLD analysis project Ga0255781, IMG submission 179979) | Coastal salt marsh microbial communities from the Groves Creek Marsh, Skidaway Island, Georgia - 101413BT metaG (version 2) | ecosystem: Environmental > Aquatic > Marine > Intertidal zone >... | reverse complement strand
CAGATGTGCAGGTTGGTCATCGTTTTTCAACATTGACCAAGATTGCGGCATTGCGTTGGCTTGAGGGCAAGACTTACAAGCGCAGTGAGAACACTGCATTTGATGAGGTTGAAGACCGCATTTATGACTTTCCGTTCTCCTCTGAGCAGCCTGTGGCTCGGTATTACGGAAATGAAATTCTTAGCCACGAAAAAGGCGCTGCTGATCTCAGTCGCCTGAATGACGGCGCTCCGCTGTTGTTCAACCACAACCCTGATCGCGTGATCGGAGTTGTGGAGCGTGCGTATATCGACGACGACAAACGTCGTGGTTATGCGCGCGTGCGGTTCAGCCGCAACGAGTTCGCGCAAGAAGTCTTGCGCGACGTACGGGACGGAATCATCCGAAACGTGAGCTTCGGCTACGCCATCGACAAGATGGAGGAGAGGAGTAGCGGCGAATTTGTCGCTACTTCCTGGACCCCTACGGAGGTCTCGGCCGTTGCAATCCCCGCTGACGCCAGCGTGGGATTTGGCCGCTCTTTATCGGACTCCGATCCCGAACCCGCTGCCTCGGCAGCAATATCCACACCACCTGTTCCTGAAATGGAAGACACCACCCCTGATATGGAAGTGGTGCGGGCCGAGGCCGTTGAGGCTGAGCGTTCCCGCATTGCTGAAGTGACCAGCCTGTGCAACAAGCACGGCATGGAAGATCTGGGCCGTCAGCTCGTCGAGTCTGGCCGTTCGATCAATGAAGCACGGGCTGCCGTGCTTGAAAAACTCAACGTTAAAGAGGAGCCCGTCAACATGAAGGCCGCTGAAATTGGCCTCACCGAGAAGGAAAGCCGCAGCTTCTCCTTCCTGCGTGCCATCAACTATCTGGCCAACCCGACCGATCGCGCTGCCCGTGAGGCGGCTGCTTTCGAGATCGAGGCATCTGAAGCTGCTGCTGACAAGCTGGGCCGCGCTTCCCGTGGCATCACCATCCCCATGGATGTGATGAAGCGGGATCTGAACGTTGGTACTGCCACCGCTGGCGGCAACCTCGTTGAGACCGAGCTGGATTCCGCCAACTTCATTGATCTGCTGCGGAACGCTTCCGCTCTGGATCAAGCTGGCGCAACCGTGCTGACTGGCCTGTCTGGCAACGTCAACATCCCCCGTCAGTCTGGTGCTGCTACCGCTTACTGGGTTGCTGAGTCTGGTTCACCCACCGAGTCCCAGCAGACCATTGATCAGGTCGCACTGACGCCTAAGACCTGCGGTGCCTTCACCGACTTTAGCCGCAAGCTGATGATCCAGTCCTCCATCGACGTGGAGAACATGGTGCGCACCGACCTGGCTCGTGTGCTGGCTCTTGAGATCGACCGCGTTGGTCTCTACGGCTCCGGCTCCTCCAACCAGCCCCTGGGCCTGAAGGACACCACTGGTGTTCTGACTGAGGACTTCGCTGCTAACACCCCGACCTTCGCTGAGGTTGTGGCTCTGGAAAGCGACGTGTCTGGCGCTAACGCTCTGCTGGGTTCTCCTGTCTATGTGATGAACGCAGCAATGGCTGGCAGCCTCAAGACTGCCACCAAGGATTCTGGCTCCGGTCAGTTCATCCTCCAAGGCGGTGAGGTCAACGGCTATCGCGCTGTGATCTCCAACCAAGTCGAGAGCAACGATCTCTGGTTCGGTAACTTCTCCGACCTGATCATTGCTTACTTCTCTGGTCTGGATCTGATGGTGGATCCCTTCACTGGCAGCACCTCCGGCACCGTCCGCGTGGTTGCTTTGCAGGATGTGGACATCGCAGCCCGCCACGGCGCGAGCTTCTCACGCGGTAACAACACCCTCTGATCATGAAGATCGAGATCCGTAAACAGGTAACGCTTGCGGGTCAAGTTGTCCGCATCGGGGAAGTCGTTGAGGCTTCCCCTGCGGATGCAACGATCCTGCTTAGCCAAGCTGCAGCCGTTCCTTATGTGGAGCCCGTGCAGCCTGAAGAAGAGCCGATCAAAACACCTGAGCCAAAGGCTGAGGCAAAACCTAAAGCAACTTCCCGCAGGAGGACCAAACCATGACTGTCCAAAATTTGGGCACTAAGACCGAGCTTTTGTCTCTTTCGGCAAATGACGTGGTTGCTGCAAGTGCAAACCGCACTGGCGTTGACCTCGTTGATTACGAAGGCGACATCATGGCAATTCTTGATGCCGAGGCTGGTGGTGCTTCTGTCACCTACGCCGTGAAGATCCAAGACTCTGCAGACAACAGCACCTTTGGTGATGTTTCTGGTCTGGCCTTCACAACCACCGATGCAAACACTGCACTTCGCGAGACCCTTCGTATTAACAGCGATGAGGTTAAGCGTTACATCCGTGCTGTGATCACCGTTGCTGGTGGTACTGGCACTGGCGCCGTTAGCGTTGTTGCTCTTGGTTCTAAGAAGTACGGCTGATCATGCCTATCACCGAGGATCTCGACGTTTACTTGGCCGACTTTGGCGTTAGCTGTACGGCTGGCGCCACAACGGCCAATGGAATACTCGACATGCCTGGTGAGGTAGTGGCTGGGGGGATGGTCCTTACAACGGACTATTCCCTCACCACCCGTTTTTCCAACTTTGGCACCTTGATTGCAGGGGATGCCATCGAGGTTGATGGCGAAGATTACACAGTTCGCGAAAATCGCCGTATAGGTGACGGCAAGTTTGTCGAAATTGCATTGCAGAAAACCTAATGGCAATTCAAAAGGTCGACACTCGTTCAGGATGGCAAGCGAGGAACCCTCTTCTGCTGTCAGGTGAGATCGGCCTTGAAAGGGAGACTGGAAACCAAAAGATTGGCAATGGCCGCCAACAGTGGAACAGTCTTCAGTATTTTGGGAGCCCTGGCTATTGGGCCGAGTTTTCCAGCGATACGGACCAAACGGCGAGTGCAGATACTCCAACAGAAATCACTTTCAACAAAGCCAACGAGCACAGCCATGGCGTGAAGGTCATTTCTGACAGCAGGCTTACTGTCGAGTACCCAGGCGTTTACGTTTTTGAAGTAATGCTGCAGCTACAGAATGACGACACGCAGATTCATGATGTTCATTTCTGGTTGAGGAAAAACAACGCAGGTGACTCAGGCAACCTAGCTTTGACTGTGAGCGCGGCCAGCGTCATTGAGAAGCACGGTGGAGTCCCAGGCGCAAATAACTTGCTTCTAGACCACACCCTCAAGCTTGCTGCAGACGACTACATCCAAATCATGTGGGCACCTTCAGACGCGAATATCTCACTGAAGGCAGGGGCTGCCGTCTCTAGTCCTTACGTTCGCCCGTCTCGGCCTAGCGTTGTGTGCAACGTGTTTCAGATCGCGGGGGCTTAGTCATGACGACGCTGCGGGAGAACATCCTTGATGACATTGTTAGCAGCCTGAGCGGCACGACTGACGTTGGAACGCGCATCTACAGAAGCCGAGTAGTGCCGTTGCAACGTGGTGAAAGCCCTGCACTGGTTGTTGAGGCGATTAGCGATACGCCTGAACAGAACACCAGTCTGCCGACGCTGGATTGGACGCTCACAGTGCGTGTTTCTGTGATTGTGCGTGGCGACAAGCCTGATGAAGTTGCAGATCCGATTGTTGAGAGTCTGCACAGCAAAATCATGGCCGATATTACGCTCGGCGGATACGCGATCGACTGTCAACCTGGAACGACAACCTTTGAGATGGTTGACGCTGATCAGCCAGCTGGTGTGATTGGTGTTGAATATCTTGTGCGCTATCGCACCCGGCTCGCTGACCTGACTCAAGGCCCGTGACTATTATGGGTTCTGATAGTCAACTTCCTGTTCCCAACTGAGGTTTTGACCGATGGCACTTAGAACAAGTCAACGCCTCTTATTGGTAGAGGAAGAGACAACCTACGGCACTGATCCAACCCCAACAGGCGCTGACAACGCAATCCTTGTTCGCAGTCTTGAGATCAGCCCTTTTCAGTCTGACGCTGTTGAGCGTGAGCTGATTCGTGGCTATATGGGCAACTATGAGACTTTGCACGCGAATCAGCGTGTTGAGGTCACTATTGAGGTTGAGATGGTTGGTTCTGGCACAGCCGGCACCGCACCTGCTTTCGGCCCGTTGCTCAAAGCTTGCGGCAACAGTGAGACAGTCGTTAGTGACACGTCTGTCACTTATGCCCCGGTTAGCAGCAGCTTTGACTCTGTGACCATTCATTTCTTCCAGGATGGCGTCCGTCAAGCCGTGACTGGCGCTCGCGGCTCATTCGCTTTGTCTGCTGAGGTTGGTCAGATTCCAACTATCACGTTCACAATGCTCGGCATCTATAACGCGCCGACTGACGTTTCAAACGCAACTCCCACGTATCAAAACCAAGCTAAGCCGGTGCTGTTTAAAAACGGCAACACCACCAGCCAGCAGCTGTTCAGCTATGCCGGTGCTGTGCAGTCGTTCAGCTTTGATCAAAGCAACCAAAGCGTTTACCGCGAGCTGGTTGGCGGCAGCAAAGAAGTGTTGATTACTGATCGTCGCCCTGGAGGCAGCATTGTTCTAGAGGCCGTGACCATGGCAACTAAGAACTATTTCACTGCCATTACTGGCACTGCTACAGGCAACAACACGTTCCAGCATGGTCAAACCGCTGGCAACATCTTCACTTTCAGCGCACCTCAGACTGATTTGTCTGCTGTTAGCTACTCGGATTCTGACGGCGTTCAAATGCTGAATTTTGACTACACAGCAACCCCGACAACATCTGGGAACGATGAATATAGTCTCAGCTTGACTTGATGCGCTAGTTTTAAGGCGAATTATTCCTTTTATGGGATTCGTTCTTAAAAAGTCCAACACCTACAAGTGGCCCGTTTCTGTGGATGTCCCTGTTGATGGGGGCAAACACGAGCGGGTCACTTTTGACATTGAGTTCAGAGACCTTACGCAAAGCCGTCTGCTGGAGATTGCTGAACTGAGCGGCGAAGGCAATTTGTCTGATGTTGAGATTGCCCGTGAGGTGATGTCAGGTTGGGCAGGCGTTGAGGATGAGGACGGCAAAGAGCTGCCTTACAGCATCACCAAGCGTGACGAGCTGCTTGATGTGCCGATGATGGCTAGTGCTATCGCTGGCGCTTACCTGGAGAGCAAGCAGGGAGCCAAGCGAAAAAACTAGAGGAGGCCGTTGACTATTTATTCAGCGGCCCAGACGATAAGTCGCAGCTGATGGCTGATGCCAAGGCGTTTGGCTTGGCACTGCCTGAGCCTGAGGCGCCTAAGGATTTCGAGGTGTGGCCTGACAACTGGCCTGCTGTCGAGATGTTCTTGCGTTGCCAGACGCAATGGCGCACAACGTCTGCAGGCGTTTGCGGTTTTGATTATGTAGCCCTTGAATGGCTGTTTAGACTGTATGAAGTCGAGGAGCCCGCGACCGTGCTTGAGAATTTGCAGGTCATGGAGGCTGCGGCGGTCAAGATCCTGAATAAGGAGAAAGGTTGATGCAGAAGTCAGTCTTTCAAATGCTTCTGGATGTTAAAACCAGAGGCTCAAACAACATCAGGCGACTTGGCAGGGATCTGCAGGGTGTGCAAGGCAAGGCCAAAAACTTGGCGGCATCCTTTAGTGGGTTAAGCAAACCACTGATTGCCTTGGCTGGCATTGGTGGTGGTGCTGCTCTTATTAGGGGGATATTCGGCTCAGCAGCAGAGCTTGAGTCACAGACTCGATCACTGCAGGTCTTAACAGGCAGCGCCGAAAAGACAAAGCAGATTGTTGCTGAGATTAAAGCGTTTGGTGCAGCGACACCATTTCAGGTTCGCGACCTGATTGATGTCACTAAAAAGCTTAAAGCGTTTGGCATTGAGACTGATTCGCTTGTCGATACAACTAAGCGTCTTGGGGATATTGCTGGTGCTACTGGCGCTGATCTTGACGGCATTGCAACTGCGTTCGGTCAGATCAGGGCTAAGGGCAAGTTTGCGCAGGAGGAGAACCTGCAGCTTCTGGAGCGTGGCGTTGACCTAACGACTGAGCTGAAGAAGATGTATGGCTTGTCTGGAGACGAGCTAGCCAAGGCGATGAGTAAAGGCCAAATCAGTTTTGAGGCGGCAAACCAAGCCTTGATCACTTTGACAAATCAGGGCGGTCAGTATTTTGGCGGCGCTATCTCACAGGCAGACACCCTGAACGGCAAGCTTTCAACCCTTCAGGATGCTTTTGTGACGCTGGGTCAGAACATCGGCAAAGTGCTTGAACCCTTGTTTAAAGGCATTCTTGATTTTGTCACGATGTTGACGAACAAGTTAAACAGCTTGTTTGCGGAGGCAGATATAACAAATCAAGCCATGAAAAATCTTGGCTTTGATAAGTTGTCAAGGGCACAGCTGCAAAAACGCCCAGAATTCAAGGCAAGGCTGGAAGCAGAGAAGGAAAGACTGAGGGAAGCAGCTGCAACAGCCGCAGCGTCTGAGACTGTCCAATTTAAGCCTGCTTTGTTGGCGGGTACAGCTGCAAGCAAAGCCACAAAAGAAACCAGTAAAAACACTAAGGAAATGTCTGTTGACTTGGCCATTTTCTTGGCGGATCTTGAGGCGTCTGTAGCAGCTGCAGAACAGTTAGAGGCAGAGCAGTTTGCTGCAGGCGCGGCAATAGCAGAGCAGTTAAACCAGCAGGACAAGTTAAACGAGTCAACCGACAAGTACAAAGTCACACTTGATCAAATTAAAGACACTTTGGCCAATCAACTAACAAGTGCTGTCATGGGATTGATTGATGGGACAAAGTCATTAAAGGAATCGTTGTCAGGACTTTTGAAAAGCTTTGGTCAAATGTTCTTGCAAGCTGGGATGAAAGGTCTTGTTGGTTCAATCTTTCCTAGTGCACGTGGCAACGTGTTCGCTCAAAACGGCATCGTGCCTTATGCCAACGGTGGCATCGTCAACCGTCCCACAAGGGCATTGATGGGTGAGGCTGGCCCTGAGGCAGTGCTGCCATTGCAGCGTGGTGCTGACGGTCAGTTGGGTGTGCAAGTCACAGGTGAGGCTGGTATGCGTGCAGCCATGGGCCGTTATTCAAGGCGTGGTGGCACAACAGGTGCAGCAGCTGCAGGTGAGGCGGGTTTTGCAGAGTTTGGCGGTGTTGGCGATTCAGGCGCTATTGATGTCAGATACAACGTGGAGCGCATCAACAGCGTTGATTATGTGACCGCATCTGAATTCCAAGCAGGCATGAAGCAAGCTGCAGCACAAGGCGCACAACGTGGGCAGCAAGCTGCACTCAAACGCTTGCAACAGTCACCATCTACGCGTAGGAGGGTCGGGATTTGACGACAATTTCAGTTGGCAATTATTTGAAGCTGACCAACCCTCAGCAGACGGTGGTTTATCGCTTTCAAAATTTTCACATCCAGCAAAACGCCACTTTTAACGGAGACACCTACACCTTTGTTCCGTTTGGGTTTTCTGGTGTAAGCATCAACCGAACTGGTGACAACACCGAGGCTAGCTTGCTGTTCCCCAACAACCAGCTGAGTCGTGCATGGGCATTAGATGCGATTGAGCAACAATGGATTGCAACTGCATTTGTCATGAGTCTCGATCCAGACGACAGAACTACGGGGACGAAGATGCACGAATATGTGGGTCAGGTGTCGCAGGGTGACTGGGATGAAACTGCATTGACTCTGATGCTCAACACCATTCTTGATGGCGTGGGTTCAGATGTTCCCCTTCGTCGTTTAACTCAATCCCTAATTGGCAACATCCCTGTTTCAAGTGGCGTGCGATTGCGTTGATCTAATTGGTTTGCCATATCGCCTGGGCTCTGATGGCTCTGATGGGTACATCGACTGCATTCATCTGGTGTATGAAGTCCAGCGACGTTGTGGGATTGCAATGCCGCCGTTTAATCCTGACTGGTACACAGCATCTTCAACAAAAATCTGCAGAGACCTCTTGCGTTGGGGAGATCGGGTTGCAGAGCCTCAGTATGATGGCGACATGCTTCTGCTAGAGGGGAGATCGTGGGTTTTCGCGGTGGCATGGGAGAAGGGGATTCTCTACATCAACAATCCTCTAGCGTTCGTGACCTGGGCACCGGCGTCCGTATTTACGAACTACCACTGCTTCCGTATGAAAGGCAGCTAATCGAAACGCTTGGCTGCACTGAGCAAGAATATCGACGGTTTGCATATCTTGCGGCGAAGCGTGGTGCGTTGCGTCCGGCTGAATATGCCCTCGTCCCAGATGTTGTAAACGCTGGCCCTGAGACTTTTCTAATTCAATTAGCGATTGGCCTGGTGCTAACTGGGGCGTCGATGCTTTTGCAGCCAAAGCCTAAGCAATTTTCGCGCGGCGAGACTGTCAAGCTTGGAGACGTAACTGGTCGAGATCGCTTCAGCCCCACGTCTGGGTTTGATTCGCAAGCTGAGCTTGCTGATTACGCAAGCCCGATCCCAATTATTTTTGGTCGTTATACTGGCACGACTGGCGGAATTGTTGCCGCACCACGCCTTGTTTGGTCGCGTGCGTTTTCGCTTGGAACGCAGCAAATGGTTAAGCAGTTATATGTAGTGGGGGAACAGGGAGTTGTTGGCCCTCCAACTGGTATCGACCCGCCAGAGCTAAACGGAATCTTCCTTGGCAATTCGCCTTTAGACGTGATTTACAATCACGAGTTTGCGTTTTATTGGAAGAAAAACAGCGTTGGATTTACAAGAATCCAAGCGGCTAATTTAGCTTATGGCACCAGAGGCAAGCCTGACTCTGGTGATATAGAGGTTAACAACGATATCTTTCTTTGCCCTACCCGCTCAAGTAGCGCAGACACCGGCTTTTGTTCCGCACATTCCCCAAGCAATCAAACGCAGTTTGGAGTATATGGAGCTATTGCAAACGGCACTAACTATCGTGTGAATTGGAGGGTTGTAAGCATTCCAAGAATTGAGGATCAAAACGATGATCCAAAAGATCGGTTGCTTGCTGAACGCATCAAAATTGCTGGTGATTATGGCTTGAGTGAGTCAAGCGATATCCGCAAGCAAGGTCAAAGAGGTGTGGGTCGCAACTACGGTCGCCGCATGGGCATTGTCGCTTTGAACGGAACACCAGTTTCTGACTCTGGCTCAACACCAGTTGAGGTGCGCACAGCAAGTGTCGGAGACACCGCTACCTTTTCCATCGCTACAGGTAAGCTGCCCGCTGATACATACAAACGGAAGAAGAAAAAGATTGTCAAGGTTGACGATATAAATCAAGCCATTGACGGATTCCGCCGAAACGCGGATGACATGCTGCAAGTCGGAGAAAATATCATGATCGGACGCACCGCATGGGTTGTTCAAAGTCGCAGCGCAAGCAGCTGGGATTCCAATACACGTCAAAACATAACTTTGAAGTGTGTTGAGACTTTTGGATCCGGCCTTGGCGCGTCAATCGGACTCATCAGCGAAAGGATGCTTGCTCGTGGCATTTACAACGACGACAATGGAACGACAAATACGCGAAACGGTCTGAATATGTCTGCAGGCATTGGATTCTATCCTTTAACAAAAGTCAGCTTTGGGGTTGTCAGAAATACTCGGGCTTGCGATGTAACTGAGATTGGATTGAAGTCGCAGGTTTGGAATAGGCTAAACGGCATTTGTAATTTTTCTGAAGTCCCTTCAGGCATTGATTTGCTTGAAGCCGAGAAGGACCAAATTTCGTATGAGGCCGGTACGCAAAACATTTACATTGCCCGAACTTCTGTTTGGACAATTTTTATCCGCAATGCAGGCACTGATGCGAATGGCACAGCATTTCCGTGGCATCCGCTTGGCGAGCAATTTTGTATCACTGGTCAAACTCCCCAAGACGTCTATAACTCGATCAGGATTAAGCATCCTGAGCGCAGACAGTATGAATTCAAGTTTGTGCCTAAAAGTGGAGCCGATGTTGCGCGTCATTCTCCTGCTAACGAGTTGTTCTTGCGATTGAACGCAAAAACAGGCAGGAAAATAACCCGGAGTTTTGTGACGGCAATCTCTCCTACCCCATTTGAAGTAACGATCACAGGCGATGAAGTCACTGCTGGCGACATTCGGCTAAGCCCTGAAATGACAACAGACCCAGGCGTCACTGCTAGCTCTATTACGCAAACAGTGCCTGATGTCATTGGCGTTGATAAATACTTACCAGATCTGACCACCTTTTCTTCGCAGCAAGTTGAAACTGTATCGTTTTTAGATTTCTTGCCTCTTGATGTTAGAAGGGGCAGAAAGCATACTTTCACGCATGAAATTTTTGGAAATGCTAAGTATATAGGGCAAACAAAAACACGAAACGTGGAGGCGGGCGACGGGAGTGGCAGGACTCTGAATCTAAAAATCTCAGCAGCGGTTCAAGCTCAGTTTCCTGCAAACCATGACGCTTATCCCAATGACTTTGCTTGGGAGATCACAAGCATTGTTGTAAATTCTAGTAGTGGCAGCTTTCAGCCAAATTCAACTTTTGAGTTTCAGGTTAATGTAACCGGCAATCCAAAAGCAAGCCGCCCCGCAGCTGGCATAAACCTGACAACTGGAGGCTTGCATTTAAGAATTGGAACGCTCGAAGATAGAAACCCTGGCGGTCGTGAATCTGCTTTTGAAGAGGAAATTCTAGGAGATGCAGAAAATCAAAGCATTGGAACTATTAACTCAGCGACTTTTGACGTGACAAAAGGCAGCAAGTTTATTAGGGTCAAAATGACGGGCACTGTAGTGGCGCGGCCTGAGCCGACTAAAAGCTTTTTCAACAAAGACAAGGCTTGGCAGAATGTCACCTTCGAGGTCGACCCGTTATTCACCTCTGACAACTGGAGCATCGGCGATACTTTTGACTACGAAATTGATTTGGGCGGTCGACATTCAAATGAATATGCCGGAGATAGGGATTCTGTTGGGGCGCGGTTTGAGATCTTAAATCTCGCAACGACTGCTCTTCCTGCTGGATTAACTGGCGAGCGTTTGTTTGAGCACACTACGCAAATTGCTGATCTTAGTCAGTACGGAAATTTGGTTCAAAAGTCAAACGACTCAGCGCCTGAGCATGAAATTGTTTATGTCAACGAATCAGTGGCAAATGACGTAACCCCTGACTACGCAGGTATGACTTTGACAGGCTTGTCATTGAAATCGAGCCGCAATTTTTCGCAGTTAGATCAACTGCGAGTTTGGTTAGCTGACGGCATTCCAGTAACTCGTTTTTCTGATGGTGGTCACGGGGCAAGCAATAAGTTTACTGACTTGGTCTATTACTTGCTGACCGACAAGGTTGCAGGCACAGGCAATGTGGTTTCTAGCCAGTTGATCAATACAAGCGATCTTGCGACCACAGGCAAGTTTCTCGAGTCAAACAAGCTTTTCTTTGATGGAGCGATCGATCAGGCCGTCAATCTCCGTGATTTTATTGGCAGGACTGCTCCGTTTTTCCTTTGCAATTTTGTGATTAGCGATGGCAAGTTCAGTCTGTTGCCTGCCTTGCCTACGGATACAAACGGCAACATAAGCCAGAGCCCAATTGAGATCAGCGCGTTGTTCACTCAGGGCAACATTATTGAAGGGACTTATGGAATTGAGTATTTGTCGGCAGAAGAACGTAAGGATTTTCAGGCTGTTGTTAGGTATAGAGAAGAGCGGCAAAACCAGCTGCCCTCCGAGAAAACGCTTGTTGTGCGCAGGGCTGTCTCTGGTGCCTCAGACCATCCAGTTGAATCTTTTGACCTCACTCAATTCTGCACAAGTCGTGACCATGCGTTTCTTGTCGCCCGATATTTCCTGACACTGCGCAAGCGGGTCACGCATAGCGTTCGATTTAAGACTAATCCGTTTGGCATTTCTTTAACGCCTGGTTCGTTTATTCGTGTGGTTACGGAGTCCAGCCCTTATCAATCTGCAAATAACGGCACGATCAATGCAGATGGCACAATTACGTCTGCAACTGAGCTAGCTGATGGTTCTTATTCGATTGTTTTCTATCAGTCGTTAGACGACAAGGTCACAGAAGCAACAATGACGATCTCGGGCGGCAAGGTGCTAGAGACAGCCTTGCACGACTCGCTCTTTACCATTTCTGATTCGACTGTTTCAAGCAACACCTATATGGTTGAGCAGTTGACACTTGGCGAAGATGGGATGGTCGATGTCATGGCGACAGAGTTCCCGACCACAAGCACCTATAACAGCAAGATGGCGGCTGATGTCTTGAACACCTCCGCTTACACGACTGAGGGCTGATCATGCCGTTTCCAACTCTTACGCCGACAAGCCGTCAGTTCGAGGCTGGTGACTTTCCTGTCAAGACTTACAAAGCGCAGTCGGGCGCAGAGGTTCGGATTTTGTATGGCACAGACCGAACCAGCATGACGCTGAGCCTGAGTTTCGCAAATATCACGGACGCAAACGCTCAGCTTTTTGTCGATCACTACGATGAGACCAAAGGCACCTTCAACACTTTTGACCTGCCAACCGAGGCAGTGCAGGGTTGGAGCGGCACCACGGCGACTTTCCAGACGATTGGCGACAACAAGTGGCGATATGCCTCTGCACCTTCAATCGCTAATGTGCGTCCTGGGACTAGCACTGTTACAGTCAACCTGATTGGTGTGCTCTGATGGCAAAGGTTTACACCGGCAGGGATGGCGTGATGCAGCTGGGTGGAACGACCCTCGCGAAGGTCGTGAGCTTTTCGCTGCAGGCGAATCTTGAAACGCTTGAAACCACAACGCTTAACGAAAATATCCGAAGCTATACACCTGGTATTTCGGGATATAGCGGCAGTGCCACGTTGCTGTATTACAAGGACGACAACGACGACATCAATACAACCGACCTGCTGAACAAGCTTTACAAGACGGGGACCACAGGTGTTAGCAGCTCTGACACCGTTGAGCTGACCTTTCGTTGGGTTGATGGAACGGATAACAATGACATCAAGCTGACGGCCTACATCACCAGCGCATCCATCGGTGCGTCAACTGGTGACATCGTGCGCGCTGAAATTTCATTCCAAGGTACTGGGGCGCTGTCTACGGTCACGATCTCATGAGCGTTTATTTAGGCAACTTTGGAGAAGTTGAACTCAAGCGCGAGTTTGACGGCAGCGACTTGCGGTCAACGATCAACCCCTCGGATGTCAACGCAACAAACAAGCGATTTAGCTTTGATTTTGATCATGGTCAGCTTCTGACAGGTGATCAAATTGAGATTACGAGCACAGATGGCTCTGATTTGGACTTTGTTGACAGCTATGCGAAGACCAGCATCAAAAAGTTTATTTACGTTGACGAGCTAGACGGCATCCGTCTTTATGACACTTTTGCCCATGCAGTTGCTGGTGGGACGACCAACGCGATTGCGCTGGCAACGCCTGCCAACAACATTCCGATCAAGGTCATTGTTCAAAGCAGTGAGTATTTAGTCCTTGGCAGAGTTCAGAGTTATGAACTGAACACGGAGCGCGAAACCGTTGACGTTACGGCGTTATCTGACGAGTTTCGCAATCGGATCGGCACGTTGATGTCTGGTTCAGGCCGCATGGCTTGTGAGTGGGAGTACACAGGAGACACGACAAAAGAGCTGCCAAACTATTTGCTAGAGCTGGTCCTCCGCACAAAAGTTGGCAGCACGTTTAAAGGGCGTTTTTACTTAAAGACCTCTGGATACAATCCAGCAGGTCACACAGACGCAAGCAATGATGCGATTTGGTATGAATTTGACGGAGTGCTGACAGCTTGTGCTGTGCAATTCACGACAAGCGAGTTAGTGCAAATTACTGCTGATTTTGTGACTACAAGCAAGATTGAGATCCGCATGGATCTTGAGGTCCCTGGCAAGTTCCTGCAGGAAAACGATGATGAACTCCTGCTTGAGCAGGGCACAGCAGACGCTGTATTGCTGGAACAGGTCTAATTGCGGCTCTATGATGAACCCATCGTGGTTCATGCGTAGGGTTTCATGGCTGACCTTAAGATCAGTGCCCTTAACAGCCTTGCTGGGGCTGATCTGGTTGCAGCAGACGTGGTTGCTGTTGTTGACGACAGCGCCAGTGAAACTAAGAAGCTGACGGTCAGCGACCTGATCGCAAATGGCACAACGCTGATTTCTGACGCAACGATTCCAAGCGCCAAGATCCTGTTTTCTGCTGGAGCGATTGACACAGCAGAATTGGCGGCGTCTGCGGTCGAAACTGAAAAGATCAACAATTCGGCTGTGACGGCAGCCAAATTGGCTGATAACTCTAGTGTGACGCTGGTGTCAACGCTGCCTGCGTCTGGCGATTTCACAGGTCAAATTGCCCTTGATACGGATGACGACAAGATCTACATCTGGGATGGATCTGCGTGGGATTCAGTCAAAGGCGCTGGTTCAATCAACGTTGTTAATGGCAGCACTTCTGGTGAGGTCAACATTGTTGCCTCTACAAGCGATGACACCGTAACGATCAGTGCAACGCTGGATGACACGACTGCAGCTGCACAGTTTCTTGCTGGTCCGACTGGTTCTGCTGGAACGGTTGGTTATCGGGCGATTATTGGCACTGACTTACCAGCTGCGACCACAACCACAAAGGGCGCAGTCATCGTCAATGGTGAAGGTCTCCGCATGGATTCTGACACCATTGAGATTGACAATGATTTAACCGCCAATACCAGCACATTCCAGGCGGTTAAGTTTGACTCCAAAGGTTTGATCACCTCTGGTCGAGACATCACCTCGGCTGATTTGCCTGACGCCACTAGCGGTGCAACTGGTGCTGTAAAGCCTGGCACCGGCTTGGAGATGGGAACTGGTGGTGCGATTGACCACAGCAACTCGGTCACTGGTGCGACTAACACCAAAATCACGTTTGATGCGCAAGGCCACGTCACTGCTGGCACGGACCTAGCGGCCTCTGACATCCCTGATCTTGATACTGCAAAGATCACCACGGGCACTTTCCCGACAGCACGGATTGCGGATGATGCAGTAACAGCAGCAAAGCTTGCAAACTTTACCGTCGCTCAAATCAGTGAGACGACGCCAACAGCTGATTTCACATCCCAGTTCTTCTTTAATCCAATTACGCGAGATCTGTTCCTTTGGGACGGAAACGTTTTCCAGCCTGTTGGGATTAGCGCAGGTGAGATTGTGCTTGCTGGAACGTATGACGCAAACACAAACCAGCTTGATTCCGTAACTGCTGATGGCACAGCTGCTGGCTTTGAGAGCGGTTCAGCGTTGCCTGCTGCTGCTACCGGAAATAACCGCCACTACGTCGTTGTTAGCCAAAGCGGAACGGGCACATCGCCAGCGCCGACAGTAACGCTTGAGCCGCCCGACATTTTGTTGTCTAACGGCACCAGCTACGTTCTGATTGAAACGTCAGAGACGATTACGGCACAGGTTGCGTCAAACGTTGGTTTTACGGCAACTGGAAACATTGCCTCAACCAATGTTCAGGGTGCAATCGCTGAAGTTGACAACGAGAAGGTTGCCAAGGGCGGCGACACGATGACCGGCGATCTGACGTTGAATGACGCCGATATTGTTTTTGAAGGTGCAACTGAGAACGACTTCGAGACTACGTTGACTGTTACCGATCCAACGGCTGATCGCACAATCACGCTGCCGAATGTCACTGGAACGGTGGTGACAACTGGTGATACGGGCAGTGTGACCAGCACAATGATTCTTGATGGCACGATTGCTAACGCAGACATCAGCAGCAGTGCAGAGATTGCAGTTAGCAAGCTGGCGAACGGTACTGCACGTCAACTGCTGCAGACCGATGTTGCTGGAACGGGCGTTGAGTTCACCAGCAATGTCGATGTTCCTGGGACCTTGGATGTCACTGGAGCGGCAACGCTTGATTCGACGCTGGATGTTACTGGTGTTATCAGCGCAGACGGCAAAGTTAAGTTTCCTGCTGGTACGGCATCTGCGCCAAGTTTTTACTTTGGAACGGATACGAACACCGGTTTGTATCACTCAGCAGCTGACGAGGTTGCAATCACAACTGGCGGCACGCAGCGCATTGCTGTTGATAGCTCGGGCCGGTTGTTAGTGGGAACGGGAAGCAGTCGGAGTAATTGGTACAACGGATCTGGCAGAGACCCGCAAATTCAATTAGAGCAATCTGGGAATACGAGGCTTGGGCTTACTAGAACTGACGACTCAAACAATGGTCCTGAGCTTTTATTTGGTGGGACAAGAGGCAGCAGTTATGAAATTGTTAGCAGCGGTGATGAAATTGGTGAAATTAGTTTTCAAGGCGCTGACGGTTCTGAGCTTGTAGAAGCAGCAAACATTAAAGCGCTTGTAGACGGAACTCCTGGCGCTAATGACATGCCGGGACGCCTTGTTTTCAGCACGACAGCTGATGGAGCGTCATCGCCTAGTGAGCGACTCAGGATCGACTCAAGTGGGAACGTGGGTATAGGAAACAGCAGCCCTGACGGAAGGCTTCACGTTCAAGATACAGCCAATGATTTGCAAATTAGAGTTGGAGGAACCACTGCAGGCAGGGATCCTTTGATTCGCCTGCAAGGCAGAAATACGGCTGACGATACTAATGTTTATGCGGACATCAAACTGGATTCTGACAACCAACTGCTTTTGTTGAATGATCCGGGCACAACAGGTGGAACGATTGGTCAAAACCCTGTAGCAATCGACAGCTCTGGCAATGTGGGAATTGGTATTGCGCCAACCACTCATAATCTGCACATCCACACGGGGGATTCTGACAATAATTTTATTCACCTTACGAATACAACCACAGGCTCAACAGCAGGAGATGGTGTAATTCTTGGACTTGATAGCGATGAATCACTACTGATTTCGCAAAAAGAAAATAACCATATTGAAGTTCATACAAATAATACAGAGCGGATGCGCATCGACAGCTCGGGCAACGTGGGGATTGGCACCACGTCGCCTGGTCAGGCTTTACATGTCGTAGGCACAATTAGAGCCACAACTGATTTTCAGTTGCGCGATAGCAGTAACAATAGAGTTTTAGTTATTGAGGACGCTTTTAATGATGCTCGCATATCTAACGAGGTAAATGGCGGCGATATTATTTTCCGCACTAATTCAGGAAGCAATTCTGAGCGTCTGCGCATCGACAGCTCGGGGCGGTTGTTGGTTGGGACGACCAGTAATTTTGTTCGCGGCAACGTTCAAGTTATTGATAGCGGTGGCGGTGAATTAACTATTGGCCGGAACGATACAAGTGTTAGTAGCGGCAATGACTTAGGTCACATCTTTTTTGCAAGTAGTGCTGGCGGAACTGCAAATGCGTGTGCGTCAATTCAATGTTATGCCGACGCAGACCAAGGTTCAGGTGATTATCCAACTCGCCTAATGTTCAGCACTACTGCGGATGGTGCGTCTTCTCCGTCGGAGCGGATGCGTATTGGAACTGGCGGCATGATTTCCTATTTGGCAGATGCTGGGTGGGAAAGCCAAATTTTATACAATAAAAATAGCGCCGGTTCAGTACGCTCTTTTATTATTGGCCGATATTCAGCAACGGCATTAACAGGAGCGTCTGGGACTGATGGGACTATTTCGTTCCAAGTTACCACAAACGGTAACGTCACAAATACCAACAATTCCTACGGTGCAATTTCTGACGCAAAGCTGAAAGAAAACATCGTCGACGCTTCTTCTCAATGGGACGACATCAAGGATCTTCGGGTTCGCAACTACAACTTTATTGAAGGACAAACACACACTCAAATTGGTGTTGTTGCTCAAGAAGTTGAAACCGTATCGCCTGGTCTTGTTACTGAATCGCCTGACACTGACGACGAAGGAAACGATCTTGGCACTGTTACCAAGTCCGTTAATTACTCCGTGCTTTACATGAAGGCTGTCAAAGCTCTTCAAGAAGCAATGGATCGTATCGAAACCCTTGAAGCCAAAGTTGCAGCCCTTGAGGCTGAGTAACGGCTAACCGCCCCGTGTCACAGCGGGGTAACCACGCTTACACTAATTCTGAGTTTCTTTCACCATGGCCAACACCTACACCTGGAAAGTCGGTCAATGCGACCGTGCTCTTGAAACTGGCGTTATCACCACGCTTCACTACACGGTGAATGCCACCGATGAAGACGGAACTTATTCCGTTGGTGCGTATGGCTCGATTGGTCTTGAAGCACCTGATGCGGAAGACATGGTTGCTTATGACGCTGTGACTGAAGCTCAAGCGGTGTCTTGGGTGCAAGCTGCACTTGGTGGAGCAGACAAGGTTGCTGAGATTCACGCTGCTTTGGATGCACAACTGACTGAGAAGCGCACCCCGACCACTGGCACTGGTACGCCTTGGTGAGTTTTCTCGCCGGAGTTGCAACTGGCGTCCTGCTCGTAATGGGCTGGGCGCTTCTTTCTATGTCTGCTGAACGATGAAACGCCCTGACCCGATGATCGCCGCTAAGCCTGGAGCGGAAGACGTGCAGGCGATGGCTGCTCGGACGTTGTGGCTTGAGGAGCTGTTTTTCCTTGATGGCCGCGATCAAATCAGCCATCCGCAGCACGGTTTGTTTACTGGGCTTGCTCTTAAGTACCAGAACCTGAATACAACTGATGGGATCTGATGGCTAAATCACTTAGCGGACAAAATTTTGTCCCTAGCAAGCCAAAAAAGACACGTCAAGGGAATGGACAGCACTCGAAAGTGTCACACGGTAGAAAGAAGTATCGTGGACAGGGAAAACGTTAATTCTTCTTCCAATGATCAAAACTCTTATTGCGAGTGGTGTCGCCGTTTCAGCAGCTGCGCTGGCATCTCCTGCTCTCGCAGACGTCTATGTGAACCCTGAGTTCAACGGCGGCGCCTATGGCGAAGATTGGCTCGGCGGCACGCTTACGCTTGATGTTGGATTTGAAGGCGGTTCTGGTGCCTACAGCTATTACATCCAAGGCGGTCCTGCCGTTGTGATGCCTGACGGTGCCGATCAAGAGGTTGAACTGGCTGGCAAGTTTGGCGGTTCTGTCGCTGTTGCCGAAAAGGTCTCTGTTTACGGAGAGCTGAGCGGCATCACTGGCGATGAGCTGTCTGTTGGTACGAAGCTTGGCATGAAGTACAGCTTCTGAGCTATAACAAGCTCAGCTTCCTCACACGTTGCTGCAATGGGCTCCCGCAAGGGGGCCTTTTGTTTTACCTGGAGCCATTATGCAAAAGCTTTTCAACGTGATGTCCGTCGCATCGTTTGTGATGTCAGCGGGCATGGTTGCGGGATCGGTCTTGCTTTACACCAGGATCCCTGCATTAACCAAGCTCTACATCAGCGAGTTAAAGATAGAGCTGACCGAGATGATCACTGAAATGGTGCCTGGTCAGATTAATGAGGTCATGCCAGAACTTCCGACAACCACGGGTCCAGCCGTTCCGATCAAGTCACCATTTTGACGTTGGCAGTGGGGTCCTCTGGGTCGTGTGCTTCCGGCCCGAATCCTTCGCGCTGAACTTTCGCCATGTCCAGTTTTGGCGCGGGTGCATCTTGTTTCTTGTCAAACGACGCAAGCCACTCTCTGATCGCCGTGCCTGTGGGCGTTGATTTAGGCCACTGAATAAAAGCTAGAAGTTGCTTAGTGTCGGTGAAGGACTTGGAGGTGTAACCGCTCTTGCAAATGTAAACCACTGGGGGGCCTTCCCTCATACGGGTGCGTTCGATAAACAATGACCCAGCGATAAACCGTTCTGACTTCATGCCTCAAATTCGTGAGATAGGTGTCCAAAGAATTGGCGTGCCTGACATCTCTGTCGGTCAGCCGATTCCGCCCCCAGTCTTACCAACACACAAGCCAGTTACCTCAGCACGCTTTCCAGTTATTGATATGCCTGGCTGCGTTCGCGCCAGGATTACTCAGGGCAAAGGCGTCGAAACGTTTGAAGATGATCCACGCGGTGTAGTCACGTTGTGTGATGGAGCGGCACCAGTCTTTGAAGCGCCGGACTATAGACCGCGTGACTTTACGTGGGTTAGCCCACCTGAAGCGCCAATAAAAAGGCCGGAGGTAGCAGCTCCAGCCCAGTCCCCTCTTGGTGCGACGCCGGCCTTGGCTTCCGGCAACTCAAAGATGCCACTAGATCCATCTTGTCCGCCATTTGGTGCGAAAGAAATCGGATCGTTTAACAAATTAGGGACAAAGGTTCTTGCCGGTTATGAGCTGAAGGATGGCAAGTGCGTAAAGATCTGGGATCCAGTGCCTATCGGTCAGGTGATCAATAACTATGTGCCTGATGCTGGTCCGACTGTATCTATTGCGTTGACAGCTGCGTTTGCCACGACGGTGGCAATCTTTGCCAAACCGATTGCGTCACTGCTGCAGAAGCTTGCCAAGCCTCTGACGAAGAAGGTGGTGAAGAAGATCAATCAGAAGCTTGGCCGTAAGGCAAAACTGGAATCTTTACAGCAGCGGCGGGTGATTCAGCGTCACCGGAATCAAGCCATTCGCGATCTGAGGCGCGCTCTGGGTAAATGATTTGGTGCGTGTGATCTTGCACCGGCTTGGGCTTTAGGACTACGTCAGCACAGATGGCATAGAACGGCGAAGACTTGGCAAAGCCGTAGCCTTCACGCTTGGCTTCAGCGCAAGCCTTAAGTCGCCCCATCTCGTAGTTGAGTCGCTTGTCTGCCAGAGCTTGTTCGTAGAGGGCAACCTGTTTTCGCTGAGCGTCTTTGCACAGGTTGATCGGTCCCCAATCCAGCGGCACAGAAAAGGTCGCCGTGATGCCAAAGTTGTTGCTGAAATTTTGGCGGTAGCCTGTCCTTTGCGGCTTGTAGTACAGGATGCGGCCAGGATTGTCGGGCACCCCGTCGGGTCCATCCAAGCCAGTCTCTGGATCGATTAGGCCAAAATTATCGCTGTTATCGTAAACGGGCTCTTGATAATACTCATTGTCTGGCTTGCCAAAAGAATGCGTAGACGAAACAAAGGGAGAGATGTTTAGTGTTGCTCCGTCACACTGAATCCCGCTACCTACCGAATAACGTAGATACTGACCGGGGACAATTTGCACCGCTTGATTAACAACTGAGCCGCTACTATTTGACACCGGAGATGCAGTTGCACTTACCTGACTTGCGGCAGGTAAGCAATACAAAAAGCTGAGCGAAAAGGCTGCAACAGCTGCTTTCATTGGCTAAATGTGCTGGTGGAGTCGGTAACGCTTTCAATCAGCGTTTCACGGTCGATCATCACTTTTTCAATCAAACCAGGCCCGCTGTAGGTTTCTGCGAATTGGAACGCAGCACCGGGCGTAGTTTGCACCCAAGTGGAGCGACTTGAAAGGTTTAGTGATTTGTTGCCTGCTGGCGGGCTGACAATAGAGCTTGTAGGTTCTACCCCAGTGCCCGAGACGGAATACTCAAAGCCGGTGCGAAACGATTCAGACCGAATGCTCTCTTTAATAACTGTTTTTGTCTCCGTGTGGCTTGAAACTTGACCCTGGCTGAAGTTAGGAATAACGGGCAGGGCCGCTGCTGGTGACGCCACAAGCAGCAGCAATGCACTAGCGGCTTTGGAGTTCACTGATCACCTGTCCGATTGCACTGGTGTTCGCTCCGCCTGGGCTGATTGTGATGGTCCCCGCTGTTGTGACGCTCCCGCTTAGGCCAGTATTAACGCCTGCGGCTGTACTCGTGACATCGCCAAATGCGGGCACCTCGCCAACGGTTGGGGCTGACGTGGGCACCGTGTCGCCTTGCGTGTAGCTGGTCGCAAAGCTGAACGAGTTGCCAGCAGTCTTTTGCGTTGCGTCTGGAATCGTGATTGCGTTGACACCATTAGTTGCGGCACCAAGCCCACCAAGTGCGTCGCTTGTGGTTGTGCCGCCAGAGGTGACGCTGGTATCGATTCCGTTGCCGCTGATGCTGTAGCTGTTGCCGACGCGAATGGCACGGCTTGAAGCAGCACCCACATCAAGTTGAACGCTGCTGCTGATTCGGTGGGTTAAATCAGCACGAGCAGGCGAAGCCGCTGCCAAGGTGATGCCCAATACCAAAAGTGCGCGGGTCATTTGATGCCGACTTTGGAATCTTTGTTATCCACGATAGTGGGCTTCTTATTGCCATTTCCATTGCTCTTGCGCTCGATGCCAAACGAGGCCATTGCACCCGTCAGGAGTGACGCCACGAACGTGTTGTCCATTTTCATTTGAGGGAAGATGCCCAAATAAGACGCCGTAAGAAGTGCAGCACTCCAAGCCAAGACCAAAGCCTTGACGATGTCCGCCATTGAGACGCCTTCCTTTTCGTGATGATCGTCTGGAGTTTCTGCCATGAGACAACAGAGCTACGCTTAAAGGGTAACTAGGCCAGGCCAATGCTTCTAATCCTCAAGCCTGTGTTGATGACCATGTGGAAATCACGGGCATTTAAGGAGCTGATCGTCGCGATGTGTGAAAAAGTGGTTTCACGCACCGATAACGATTTAGACGATTTGGCTGTGAAGCATCTTCGTGAGCTTTTGCTGCCTGACACGAGGATTGACCACTAAACCGTGTCCGGCATCATCCAAGTGACCCTGTTGCTTATCGCCATGGGCCTTGCCTTGCTGCCGTTTTTCGAGTGGTACAAGCCAGACGTGCCGCATCGCATGGCTGCCATTAAGCAGCTAGAGGAGGCGATGCCCCCAGAATTATTGTCCGAGGAGGCTGCCTGGTTTCAGGCGTGGAAGGCCAGCGGCATTGACCAGGAGGTGTACTTGCCTCGTTATTTCCGACAACTAGATCTTCCCGGCGGTGAACGTAAATGCTTCACATCGTCCGGGGCGATGGCGGCGGCTTATTTCAAAAAGATCGCCACGCAAGAGGAGTACGAACAAATTAGGGAGCGATACGGCGACACCACCTCTGTTTACGCTCACGTCAAAGCACTAACGAGTTTGGGCCTGCAGGTTCGCTTTGTTGATAATGCTGATGCAGAGGACGTGATGGAAGCCATCGATGCAAACATCATCGTGATGGCCGGTTGGTACCACCAAGGCAACATGCTGCGCGGCGAGCCACCAATGTGCGGCTCCGACACCTGCGGCCACTGGTCAATCCTGCATGGCTATCAATCGCGTTATGGGTCAGATCCAAGTTGGCTTATGACTGATCCGGCTGGCCTGCCAAATATCGAGGAGGGCGGCCACAACCCTGCGCTGTCTGGTTATCGCGTAAGCGTGCGGCAAGCTGCTTTTCATCAACGTTGGCAAGTCAATGGCCCCAGAAGCGGCTGGGCGATATTTGTCGAGGCAAACTAGGTTGCACTTTTGAAAATCAGCGAATGACGGTTCTGTGTGACTGGGAGATCAGAGCGCGTTGCGGTAAAGGCGGAATGATTGCCCCGTTTGACTCAGAGCTTCTAAATCCAGCGAGCTTGGATGTGCGGTTGGGCTTGCATCTCATGGTTGAGAACATTTGCGACCCTGAGCTGCTGCGCATCGACATTTCAGGCAGAACAAAGGACGATCCGTTTCTGTTGGAGCCCGGTGAATTTTGCTTGGCTGAAACAGTCGAGCTGTTCAACATCCCTGATGACATCAGCGCGCAGTTTGCCCTCAAATCGAGCCGAGCCAGGGAGGGCTACAACCATTGCCTTGCAGGCTGGATAGATAACGGATATTCAGGCCGTCTGACTTTGGAGTTGAAGAACGAGCGATTGCATCACCCGCTTCCGCTGTATCCCGGCCTGAAGATTGGTCAGATCATCTTTTTCAAGATGACGCCGCCCATGCGGACCTATAGAGAGACGGGCCGTTATCAAAACCACTTGACAGTGATGCCTTCTGTGGCATGACTTGATAAGAATCTTCAAGGCGATGGGCTGGGCTGACTGGATGGTCATCAACCAAAGCCTTGAAGAAGAGCTGGAGGTTGAACGCAGCGTCAGGGAGGTTTACAACTGCTCTGACGAGGAAGCGTTGAAGGAGCTTTGCGCCGGACTTGTTCGGCAAAGCTGGCATCAGGGTAAACTGCTCAGCCAAGCAGTCACCCGCATTGGCGAGCTTGACTCAAAGCTTGCCTGTTGGGATTAGCCGTGCTTGCCGGTGATCCTTGACCTGTAAAGCCTGACTGCGGCTTCATAGTGAAAGTTGGCCTGCCAGTCATATTTGAAGTAACGAGCCATCCCGCCGTGGCTCACCTCCCAAAGCAGCATCCCGTCTTTGCTGACCTGCTTGATGGTTGGCTTCATAAAAAAGGAGCGCGGCGGCGCTCCTAGTCTCTCGTTCATCACAAGCTTAGAAGTCAATGGCGGGCTTGGCCGCTGCAGGCTTGTCCTGTGGGACATAAGGGGAAGACAGCTTGCCTGACAGGTAAGGGTCACCTTTCTTTGTCTCACGCTGCCAGCCAGCAAGGCGGATCTTGACCACCTCGTCATCTTTCCAGTTGAGCACGCGCTCAGCTGTCTGCAGGTAAGCAATCAAGGCGTTGACCTCCTCGGCCGGAACCTCAAGGTTTCCGGTGATGTCAGGGCTCTTGTCGCTTTTCTTGTTCTCCTCTTTGACGGTGAACTGAGCGAAGTTGATGCTGAAGTCAGACATTACTTGAAGAATTTGCTGAGGATGATTTTGAGAGCTTGGTTTTGGTTGTAGTTGCGCGACTCCATGAAGTGACGCAACTTGGCAGCCAGTTGATCGTCAAGCCGCACATTGAATTTGTTGTTGCGGCGTGCTGAATCAGCCTTGGCTTGCCATTCACGTTTTTTGTCCTCGTCAGGCATTTTCCTGAATCCAAGCCTGATGCTTGCGGCTGGTAATTGCGTTTTTGACCTTAGCGCTGTCGCCAAGCTTGAACGCAAAGCGGAAGGACTTGCAGAAGTCTTCTCGCTTGCCTGTGTCCATTTCGCTAATGAGACCGATGAGCATGTTGCGCTCCTCTGTAGTCAACGGCTGGTCAGCTTCTGCTACACCTTCAACAGGTGCAGATTTTTTTGGCGTTTGCTGGATTTGCACCTTTGCTGCTGGCTTGTCATCAGCAAAATCACCATCCATGTCCATGTCAGCCGTTAGGCCAAGCAAAGCAAGCAGTGCATACCTTTTGAGATAAGTGCACGAGCCGCCAAAGTCATGGAGTGGGTTCCTGTTTTTGCCAATAATCATTGGCAGGCGGCTCACAAGCTCAGCGCCGCTGACGTGCAGCAACCGCGTCACAAGGATCGGGTCAACGCCTTCACTGGGCTCAAACGTCTGTGAGATCACAAGACCGTTTTTGATGAGATGAGGCGTGACAGTAGAGAGCACGGTCTCAAGGTCAGCAAACTTGCCGTACTGCGCGTTTGCCGTCTTGCTGATTGCTGGAACAGTTTTGTGAAACTGCACTAGGGCCTCAATCAAGAGCTGTGACGGTGATGATGGCACCGAGGAAGTCATCTGTTTGATACCTTTTGGTTGCGTAGATGGAAACGATTTGCGAATCGTTTTTGAGCAGGACCTGGGCGACTGCGTCACCGATGGAATCTGCCACACCCCGACAAAGTTTGTCGATGTCAGGGGTTTTGGTGTGATGCAGCGGTGACGAGGCTTTTAAATGACCAGCGTTTTTGCCTGTGCCGTAATGCGACAACGGGCGAGGGAAGACAAACTCACAACGCAGGGAAACTGCGGCGTTAATGTCCCAATCCTCAGGCTTGTGACGATGTGCAGCAGCAGCAACGTCACTGCGCCAACTGGCAAGAGATTCCGCGTTGTTAGCAACAACACGGCTGCCAAAAGCTTTGACAGAACCTTGCGGCACAGGTGTGCCAAGAACGGCAAAGGTGACGCTACTGGGGAAGTTCGGCGTAGGCTTCGTCAATGGCTTGATCTAAAAGAGTTCTTGCGATTGCTGATGCTGTGAGCTTACGAGGCTCAAGCTTAAGTTCACGGCCTGAGCCCGCAATGTAGGCTTTTTGGGTGTCTTGGACAATTTTTTTTGTGATTGCAGTGAGCTTTTCAGCGTGCTCAGGACTTAGGTTGATGACAACGTTTTTCATGATTGTTGCGATTTAGATTGCTGTTTTTTGAAGGCGTTGTAGAAAGCTCTTTCTAGGGCAGTAAGGCGTGGGTTTTTCTCATTGAGAGCTGCTTTGGCCCTGGCCTTGGCAGCCTTGACGGTGTCCTCAGGCCGGGTGTTCCAATAAATCCCACGGCCCATCAGCTATTTTGAATGAGTTGCTGAACTTGCAAAAAACATGAAGTATATTTTTTTGCTATCTGTTCATAAGATTTGAGTTCACAAACGTATTTTGCAACAGCCGGGTCATCAATAGGCAGGTTGCTGTTTTTGACCAATGCGAAAATTGCCCGCATTCGATCAAAAAGGGCTTCGTTTGTGTTGTACACATGTTCCTCAACAATGCCTATTTCTTTTTCCCAAAGCCTGAAAAAATCATCATTGTAAGGATGCTGTTGTTCAGTCATTTCAGTGCCTCACACGCGGGCTGCCAGCCTTGCTCGCAGTGTTGACGCTGTTGCTTGTCGAGAGTTTCAGTGAGACTGATCCAAAAAGCACCGCCAAGCAAGACGCAAAAAATGGCAACAATGATGCCGTTGGTCTTGGGGCTGCGGTGTTCCGGGTCATAGAAGCCGGGACTGCGGTAGTTGATGTCTTTGCGGTTCATGAGCGAACGAGATAAAGGGCTCATGCGAAGCAATATGCCGCACATGGCCGGCCATGTCAACGTTTGCCTTTGCCCTTGCCCTTTTTCTTCACACGCTTAGGCCGTGCCCTCACCTTGGCAACAGTCTCGTGATAGCCAGGCGGCTCAGGCACGCCGCCTTGTTTCAAGATTCTCGTCCAGTCCACCAGTCCTTGCCCGTGTCCCTAGTATTTGGCTTCTCATCCTTTGATAAAGGGCGAGGGCAAGTGACCTGCAGCGGATCAGGTGTGAGGGGCGTAAGGCGCGCGAGCCTGTCCTAGTCCGCAACCATTAAAAATCAGCAACAGGCTGCAGGGCTTGGAACTTGCCCCAGCACTCTTCCCAGGCGGGGATGCAGTCATCCTCAGGGCTGTGCCGGCGCACCTTGCACTTTTCAGGACCGCTGATCACGGTGACGCACTCAGTGATGCGCACTTTGGGATGCCACTGCTGCCACATGCGCGCGTAGGCACCTAGTTGTGCCAGCGGTGACTTACGGCTTGACACCGCTTTCTTGCTGCTGACGGTCTTGAGGTCGCCAAGGATCACGAAGGTCGGATCATCCTTGTGCCGGATCACGAAATCACAAGAGCCACAGACCGACCGATAACGGTCAACCAGCAGATACTCGGTCGCCAGCGTCTCAGTGCCCTTGAATAAGGGATCGCTCAGCAGCGGCTCAACCCAGTCATCCCACCGGGTTTCATGCACTGAGGGCTGATTCTCAAGGTGCGCTTGAAGCACGCGGTGCAGCACCCGGCCGCGCAGCTCCCAGCCGTCAGGACCATGCCTGTGCTTCTCCATGGCGTCCTTCGCAAAGGGCGACATGTCATGGCTGACAACTTCTGAAACATTGTGCAAAACCCAGTCAGAGCGCCACATGTAGCGGTGGGCGTCAGGGAAAAACACCAGATCTGGTATGGAATCCAGCACGAATGCGTTGCAAAACTCGGCTGAGTATGGGCAGACTCTGGCCGCAACGCAACCACCAAGTGGACGATTCAACCCATTTCACGAACACTCGCGTCCTGATTGATCCACGGGTCATTGCCGAGGTCGAGCGCAAAAAGCCCATTGGCGTGAACCGCACCAGCTGGGTCAACCTGCTGCTGCAAAGAGCTATCGCATCAGAGCCTGAGCCGCTTGCGCGTGACTAATCCTGATGCTGAGGAGCGTGCTTTTGACTTGCTCCAATGGAACCCTTACTCACTCCCCGCTGAATACAACGACGAGTCAGCCTTGTTGGGCCTATACAGCAAATTGCAGAAAGAGCGATCTGATCGCGCCCTGGACG
>Ga0255781_10000658_pt1 | contig 28032 bp, 32 predicted proteins | sample 101ome_21_FD_179979 | JGI IMG/M metagenome (GOLD analysis project Ga0255781, IMG submission 179979) | Coastal salt marsh microbial communities from the Groves Creek Marsh, Skidaway Island, Georgia - 101413BT metaG (version 2) | ecosystem: Environmental > Aquatic > Marine > Intertidal zone >... | reverse complement strand
GGTGAAAGGGGCAAGGGGCCCACATATCCCCCTTGGCCGCATTGGATTTGCGGTTGTCCCACATGACTTTGCGCCCGACCACCTGCGACAGCGAGATGCGGGTGCGCAATTCATCCAAAAATCCAGGCGGTAAACTCATGGGGCGAGTATCTGCGCGAACGCGGGCGCTGTCCAGATGCCGCCGCGCGATCCTCTGTGGAGAACCCTGTGGGCAAATTCACAGCGCGGCTGATCTGCGCGCGGCCACGCCTTGCATCGCATGGGCAAGTTCAGTCAGGGCTGATTGCGCCATGGATCGCATCACGAATATCTCGATGTGATCTCCGTCATCGGATGTCACAAATAGCGCATCAATATGGCCCAATAAACTGCGCGCAGAACGCCGTGGCCCGAAGGCGGTCGGGCGCAGGTCCAAAGGACAAAGCCGCGCCAAAACCTCGGCCAGATCAGGCCCTTTCAGCGTGAACCGCGCCAAAGCCCCGCTTTGATCTGCCAAAAGCGCGTAAGGTGCCAAGGGGGCAAGGGGGGCTGGAGCCCCCAAAAGAAGCGCATGATCTAGCCCGTTCCAAATCAGCCGCAGTGTGTCGTTTGTGACGACCTCACTTGGCGCAGGAAATTTTAGGCCCAAATCAGATTTCAGGATCGTGTTCACCGCATCAAGGCAGTTTGGATGGGGCAAGAGTGCCGTGATGTTTTGGGGAGCATCAATGCTGAGCTGCATCGCGCCATGAGAGATTTCACTGGGGCCGGTTACAACTGGGGCTAGGGAAAGATCAGTCACGCATCCGCCCTCCGTCAGGGTCAAAGAAGACAGGCGGGCAAATCTCGCAAAGGGTTTCTTGCCGGCGCAGATGATCAACCATTTTCACCTGATCCCCATGTCGTGCGCGCCCATCCACAAAGAAGCCAAGTGCGATTGGATGGCCCAAGGTTGGCGAGAAACAGGCGGAAGATACGTAGCCTTTTGAGGTTTCCCGACTGGGTTTTGCATCGGCCTCGAACAAATGCCCGCCTGCAAGAATTTTTGATTGGCCATCAACAGGGCGCAACCCGATTAATGCGGGGCGCGCAGGGTCAAGCAACCCTTCGCGCGCCGCGCCTGCACGGCCGATGAAATCACTTTTCTTCTTAGACAATAGCCCCGTCATGCTCAAGTCACCCGCGGTCACGCGGCCATTGATTTCGGCATGGGTGATAAAGCCCTTTTCAAGACGCAAGACATTGAGGGCCTCGACCCCATAAGGCCCGCCCCCCATCGCTTCGGCACGGGTCAAAAGCGCGTCATAAAGGCTTGCGCCATAGCCCACGGGAACCGCGATTTCATACCCTTCCTCGCCTGAGAAAGAGATGCGGAAAATGCGGGCAGGCACGCCCAAAACATCCCGCGCGACCCATCCCATAAAGGGCAATTCATCGCGGCGCAGGTCTGTGGTCAGACCCGCCACAAGGTCAAACGCCTTTGGCCCTGCCACCGCGAATTGCGCCCAAGCCTCTGTTGTAGAGGTCAGGCTGAGTTTCCAATTAGGGCAAAAGACCTGCGCCACAAATTCCAGATGCGCCATGACCTCGGCTGCGGCGGCGGTTGTCGTGGTGATCACATAGTCATAGGGGCCTACCCGCGCGCAGGTTCCGTCATCCATAACAAACCCATCTTCGCGCAGCATCAAACCATAGCGCACACGCCCCTCTGGCAGGGTCGACATCATATTGCTGTAGACAAAATCAAGGAACCGCGCGGCATCAGGGCCAGACACGGCGATTTTGCCCAAAGTGGAAACATCGACAACACCGACCGCATTGCGCACATAGCCCACCTCGCGGTTGCAGGATTGCAGCCATGTTGTCTCGCCATTTTGTGGGAAATAGGATGCACGATACCACAGGCCCGTGGCCACCATCGGGGCATTGCGGGCAACACTTGCTGCATGGCTGGTGGTCAGGCGTTCGGGTGCAAACCCTTTGCCTTGCGCGCCTGCGCCAATCGCACCAAGGGACACGGGCACAAAGGGTGGGCGATAGGTTGTCGTGCCAGTCTCGGAAATTCCACGACCCGTGGCATCTGCCAAAACCGCAATCGCGGTCGTGTTTGAACTGCGTCCTTGATCGGGCGCCATTCCTTGGGTCGTGTAGCGCTTCATATGTTCGACCGATTGATACCCTTCTTGCGCGGCAAGGCGGATATCTTTGGTGGTCACATCATTGGCGAAATCAATCCATGCCCGCTTTTTGCCAGAAACCACCCAATGGGGCCTCGCTGTCTCGCGCGAAGCGGGGGCGATTGGGCAGGGCGTATGAGGGGCCGTCAGGCCCAATTCGGACAGGGCATTGATCGCCGCTGCAAACCCCGAGGTGAAACACTCGGCAGTGCTGAAATATCCTGCAGCACTGCCTGCGTAATGCAGGGCAGGCACCGCGCCCTCAGGGGCAAGAAAACAGGATTTCTCCGCGTTCCAAATTGCGCGGGCGCCCATATGGCAGGCAAGGTGAATATTGGGGTTCCATCCCCCAGACATTCCCAAAGCGCCGATGTCCATATCGGTGGTTTTTCCCGCGGCATCACGAATGGTTATACCCGAGATAAGCGTGCGGCCGCGTGTCGCCACGACCTCCGCACCACGATAAAGGGGATAATCGCCAAGCGCAGGTGCATCGCTGCGCGGATCGATGACGGCGGCAAGGGTTGCCCCCGCAGCCTGCAAGGCAAGCGCGTCGCGATGTCCTTGATCCGTGCTGACAAACAGCGCGATTTTGCGCGCTGGCAAAACGCCGTAGCGGTCGAGATAGGATCGCATTGCGCCTGCCATCATAATGGCGGGGCGATCATTGTCTGCAAATGCGATGGGCCGTTCAACCGCGCCCGTGGCCAAAATCGCAGCGCGCGCAGTGATGCGCCAGAAACATTCGCGCGGCACAGTGCCACTTGGGGCGTGCTCAAGTCCCACGCGCTCGATCATGCCATAGGTGCCACCATCATAGGCCCCCGTGACTGTGCAACGCGGCATGATCCGCACATTGGGCATTGCAGAAAGCTTGGCCGATATCTGCGCGAGCCAAGTTTGTGCAGGCATATCGTCAATCGCAGCATCCTCAAGCCAAAGCCTGCCGCCGAGTTCTGTGTTCTCGTCAACAAGGATCACATCCGCGCCCGCTTCAGCCGCGACAAGGGCGGCAGTCAGGCCCGAAGGGCCAGCGCCAATGACCAGAAGATCACAATGCCCAAAGGCCTTTTCAGATGGTTCTGCCCGCATCTCGCGGGACAAGCGGCCCAAACCCGCTGCGCGGCGGATCAGGGGTTCGTAAACCGCTTCCCAAAAGCGGCGCGGCCACATGAATGTTTTGTAGTAAAACCCCGCACTTAAGAAGGGCGCGGCCAGATCATTCACGGCCAAAAGATCAAACCCAAGCGGCCCGAGATGGTTTTGACTGTGCGCAACAAGCCCCTCATAGAGGGATTGCATTGTGGCGCGTGTGTTCGGGATTGCGGCCCCATATGGCCCGCGTGAGAGTTCAACCAAGCCGTTTGGATCATCCGAGCCTGCCGTCACGATCCCACGGGGGCGGTGATATTTGAAACTGCGCCCGACCAATGCGACATCATTGGCCAGAAGGGCAGAGGCAAGGCTATCGCCCTCGAACCCCTGATAGGTTTTGCCGTCAAAGGTGAAATTGAGCGGCTTGTCGCGATTGATCCGTCCTTTGCCCTCAACCCGCATGATCTTGCCCTCGATCGCGTAGCAACTGTGCCCCTAGGATGGCGTGGCTGACTGTGTTTCGAGTGACAGATATCCACGCCCCGCAGCCGTGTGCATGGCGCCAAATCTCAACGATTTGGCCCGGTTGATTGTCTCGCAAATGCAGATAGCTGTGCCACGCCGCCGCGCCCGCCTCAGCCGCAGGGCGATCTGTATAGGTGATATCGCCTTTGGGACGAAATTCGCGGCTGTCTCTTTCGCCGCAAATGGGGCAGGGGATACGCATAACCGTCTCGATCTCTAATGCAAATTATGTTGGCTGCCGCGGCCTTCTTCATCCATGAGGCCCCGCCCCGTCTCAAACCGGTCGAGGCGATAGCGCTCGGCGCTTTGATGCGGCTGATCTGTGGCCATAAGATGCGCGAAGGCATACCCCGATCCCGGCACGGCCTTAAAGCCGCCATAACACCACCCACAATTCAAATAGAGGCCCTCAATCGGGCTTTTGTCGATAATGGGGCTGCCATCCGAGGACATATCCATAATCCCGCCCCAAGAGCGCAGCATTTTGGCCTGTCCGATCATCGGCATGAGCGTCATGCCTGTTTCCACCACATGCTCTGCGGTGGGCAGGTTCCCGCGCGAGGCATAGGATGCATAAAAATCAAGGTCACCGCCAAAGACCAGTCCGCCCTTGTCAGACTGGCTGATATAGAAATGCCCCATGCCATAAGTGATCACATGGTCAATTGCGGGCTTTAGCCCTTCAGTGACAAAGGCCTGCAACACATGGCTCTCAATGGGCAGGCGCAGGCCTGCCATTGCGGCCACCTGAGAACTGCGTCCCGCCACCACAACGCCAATCTTGCGTGCGCTAATGGCACCCCGCGTGGTTTGGACACCCGTGACGCGGCCCTGATGCACATCAATCCCTGTGACTTCGCAATTCTGGATGAGGTCTACACCACGTTGATCCGCCGCGCGGGCATAGCCCCAAGCCACCGCATCATGCCGCGCTGTGCCGCCGCGTTTGTGGTAGAGCCCGCCAAAAATTGGGAAACGTGTTTGATCATAATCGAGATAGGGGATCATGCGCCGCAATTCATCGCGATCCAACAAGATCGCATCATCGCCTTGATTGATCATCGCATTCCCGCGCCGCGCAAAGGCATCACGTTGCCCGTCTGAATGGAACAGGTTGATGATGCCGCGCTGGCTGTGCATGACATTGTAATTCAGGTCTTGCTCTAGCCCTTCCCACAGTTTCAGGGAATGGCTGTAAAATTGAGAATTGCCTTCAAGTAGGTAATTTGCGCGCACAATGGTGGTATTACGACCGATATTGCCACCGCCCAAATAGCCCTTCTCAAGCACGGCAATATTTGTGATGCCATGATTTTTGGCGAGGTAATAGGCGGTTGCCAGACCGTGGCCGCCACCGCCAATGATAATCATGTCATACTGCGCTTTTGGAGCAGGATCGCGCCACGCGCGCGTCCATGATTTTTGCCCTCGCAATCCTTCGCTGATCACACGAAGGCCTGAATAGCGCATCTGACCTCTCCCTTTGTCCCTAGGCTCACCCTAGGACAGCATCGCAGAAGGGTTGCGTCAAGTTGCGACAAACTCAGGTATTTTGCCGACCATCTTGGATGAAATAATCAGGGGTTAATCGCGAGGGTGTAATGTTTTGCGCGGTCAAATATTGTGTGACGATGCTAGAAACTTCGGCCTCATCATTGGCGGTGCCTGCCGCAGAAAGAACCGCACGATCAATCGCGCTTTGCAATTGCGCCCGTTGAGATTCGAAGCGGATCACATCCACCGCCAAGCCACCGAGGCTGACCATGACCATCGTCAACAGCACCACAAAGATCGTGACTGTGCCCTGCTCGTCCCGCCAGAATCGTTTCGCGCCCAAACCATGGCGGCAAAGCTGTGCCGTTTTTGGTTTTCCCTGCATCATCCTCAATCCATTGACCTGACCCACCGCAGATTTGGCGGAGGCTTTCCTGTCATGTCCCCAAAGAGCGGCGAAAATGCGGCGATTACGGGAAGAGTTTACGAAGTTTTTTGCAATCTTCGTGGCAAGGCGTAGGGTTTGAGGTGTGACACATATCACAAACCCTTTTTGATTGTCATGATTTGGCAAAGTTTGGGTGCGATGAGAGGGATATGTAAATTTAATCGCACCCGCGCCGTTTTGTTCGCTGTCTAAGGAAGGAACAGCTATGGCCAGCATCCCTGCAAATGAACCGAGTTTTCGCCAATCCGTTGAACTGATGTTCAACCGCGCGGCCGCGTTGATGGATCTCTCCCCCGGATTGGAGGAGAAAATTCGCGTCTGCAATTCCACCTATGTGGTGCGTTTTGGCGTTAAGCTACGCGGTGAAATTAAGACCTTTACGGGTTATCGCTCGGTGCATTCCGAGCATATGGAACCTGTAAAAGGTGGCATCCGCTATGCCCCCAATGTCAATCAAGATGAGGTTGAGGCCTTGGCGTCCCTGATGACGTTTAAATGTGCGCTTGTAGAGGCGCCATTTGGTGGCTCGAAGGGTGGTCTGTGCATTGACCCGCGCGAATGGGATGAAGATGAACTCAACCGCATCACCCGCCGCTTTGCCTATGAGTTGATCAAGCGTGATCTCATCAACCCCAGTCAAAACGTGCCCGCCCCAGATATGGGCACGGGCGAGCGTGAGATGGCGGTGATTGCAGATCAATATGCTCGCATGAACACAACCGACATTAATGCAAAGGCCTGCGTTACAGGGAAACCCATTCATGCGGGGGGTATTCAAGGCCGTATCGAGGCCACAGGGCGAGGCGTGCAATATGCCTTGCGGGAATTCTTTCGCCATCCAGAGGATATCAAGGCGGCCAATCTATCGGGCGACCTTGAGGGCAAGCGTATCATTGTGCAGGGCTTGGGCAATGTGGGCTATCATGCGGCGCTGTTTCTGCGTGATGAGGATGGCGCAAAGATTACCCATGTGATCGAACGCGATGGCGCGGTTCATAATAATCAAGGGTTGGATATCGAAGCCCTGCGCGCACACATCGTTGCCACGGGCGGTGTGCGTGATTTCAAAGGCGGCACCTTCATCGAGGATGGCGCCTCTGCGCTTGAGGCTGAGTGCGATATCCTGATCCCTGCGGCGCTTGAAGGGGTGATTAACCTGTCCAATGCCGCGCGGATCAAAGCACCGCTCATCATTGAGGCGGCCAATGGCCCGATCACCGCTGGCGCGGATGATGTGCTGCGCGAAAAGGGCGTGGTGATCATTCCTGATCTTTACGCCAATGCGGGCGGCGTGACCGTGTCCTATTTCGAGTGGGTGAAGAACCTGTCACATATCCGATTTGGTCGGATGCAGCGCCGCCAAGAAGAAAGCCGCCATGAATTGATCGTAAATGAGCTCGAGCGGCTGTCGCGCGACACGGGCATTGGTTGGACGCTGTCGCCCGATTTCAAACAAAAATATCTGCGCGGCGCAGGAGAGTTGGAATTGGTACGCTCGGGCCTCGATGATACGATGCGCACCGCCTATCAGGCGATGCGCGAGGTCTGGCACGATCGCCACGATGTGCCTGATTTGCGGATGGCGGGATTTTTGGTGTCCATTGCCCGTGTGGCGGCAAGCTATCGCGCAAAAGGGTTATGACCTCTTTCGGGGGCGGGTTCGCGCTTTAGGATTTCGCCCCCAAATCCCGCTCCGCCAATATGATTTTGATCAAATCAGCTACGGCCTTGGCTTCGCCTGCGGATGTGACGCCGCCCACGGCCACAGATTTCCCCCAACGCCGCCAAAGACCAGGGGCATAAACGCGGCCCCCTTCCTCGGGTTTGTGCAAAAATACGATAAAGCCCCCCGCGGGCTTCATCGCGAAAAACCCGCGATCCACGCTTTCGACATTGTCGATATGGAACAGCACGCGGCCATTCTCTTCGCGTAGGCATTCGCGGGTTAGGATCAATTTGTGCGATGAGGCCTCCCACAATTTATAGGTCATCCCCAATGACCCCACGCCAAACACAATCAACAGCAAGAGCCAGAAGAGATGTTGGGGCGGGTTTGTGGCCGCAATCATGATCAGAAGAAACCCTAGGCCACCCAAACAAAACACCGCAAAGCTGCGGCGGGCAATATTGGGGGCGATATAGCCGATAATCTCGTCTTGGGCGCGTTTCTTGGCCACGAAGCATTCCTTTCGCTGAAATCTGCCCCCCGCTCATACATGGAATATCGGCCCTCGCAAAGATGCACATCTTTTTGCATATTTGTGCAGATTGTCATGGTGCGGGATGCGCCCTAGTTTCACTCACAACACGCCCCAAAGATCTTACGGGGCATGAGAAGGAGAAAGCTTATGTCGATCCGTCCTGTTGTCGAAGCGCGCAGCGCAAAGCCCACGTTGGAAGGGGCAGGGGTGCATTTGCACCGTGCCTTTGGCTTTCAAGATCCAACCGAACTTGATCCGTTCTTGTTGTTTGACGATTTTCGCAACGAAGACCCCGCCTATTTCCAGAAAGGGTTCCCTTGGCATCCCCATCGTGGGATTGAGACCATCACCTATGTGCTGGCAGGCACGGTTGAGCATTCAGACAGCCTTGGCAATACTGGCAAATTGGGGGCAGGTTCGGTGCAATGGATGACCGCAGGGCGGGGCATCTTGCACCAAGAAATGCCGCTCGGAAACGCCAAAGGGCAAATGCACGGATTTCAGCTGTGGGGCAATCTGCCGTCATCTATGAAAATGACAGATCCGCGCTATCAAGATGTCGCCGCGCAAGAAATCCCAGAGGTGATTGATGACGATGGCACCCGTGTCAAAGTGATCGTTGGGGAGTTTTGGGGCAAGAAGGGCCCCGTTGATGGCATTGCCGCTGATCCTCAATATTTGGATATTTCGATCCCTGCGGGCGTGAAGAAAACCTTCCGCATCGACACCTATCGCCGCGCCTTTGCCTATGTCTTCGAAGGTCAAGCCGCATTCGCGGATGCAAGCCAACCCACAGGCGTGCTTTTGGAAAAAGAGGTCATGGGGCAAGAAGTGAACATTCGCGATATGTCGGGCGATCGCACTTTGATCCGATTTGGCACAGGCGATGAGATCACCGTGCAGGCGGGGCCTGAAGGTGTGCGGTTCCTTCTGATTTCGGGTGCGCCTATTGAAGAACCTGTCGCGTGGCATGGGCCAATTGTGATGAACACCCAAGACGAAATCCGCCAAGCCATTGCGGATTTGCGCAATGGCACCTTTGTGGCGCCCGCGCATTAAGTCACCTTTCCAAGGGGCGGGGGATCCCCTAAAAAGCGGCCTATGTTGAACATTGTCGAACATGGCACGCCACAGGATCGCCCGCCTCTTTTAATCGCCCATGGTCTCTATGGATCAGCGCGCAATTGGGGTGTGATTGCGAAACGGGTCGAACGGTATTGCCTCACTGTTGATATGCGCAACCACGGCACAAGCCCATGGTATGACAGTCACAGCTACCCTGATCTGGCCAATGATCTGGCCCAAGTGATCGAAGCGCATGGCGCCTGTGCCGATGTGGTTGGCCATTCGATGGGAGGCAAGGCGGTGATGATGCTGGCTCTGACGCGGCCCGATTTGATCCGCCGCGCCGTGATCGCGGATATTGCCCCAGTGACCTATGGCCATTCGCAACAGCCGATGATTGATGCCATGCGCGCAATTGATCTCAGTGCGGTTGCAACACGCGGGGATGCAGATCGTCAATTGCAGGCCCATGTGGACGATGCAGGGGTTCGCGCGTTTTTGCTGCAATCTCTGGATGTTAAGGCACAGGCGTGGCGGCTAAACTTAGATGTTCTCTCGCGCGAAATGGCAAAGATTACAGGCTGGCCTGAGGGGGATTTCACCCCTTTTGAGGGGGATATCTTGTTCCTGTCGGGCGAGCGTTCCGATTATGTCCGCCCCGAGCATCGCTCCGCCATTAAGGCGCTGTTTCCCAATGCGAAATTCGCAAAAATTCCGCAAGCGGGGCATTGGCTGCATGCTGACACCCCGCGGGAATTTGTGGACAGCCTCAAGGTGTTCTTAGGCTAACCTGCGCGTTTCATGCGCTGCATGATATTGGTCTTCCATACAAATTGATGCACCAAGACCGCGCCCACATGCACCAAGACCAAAAGCATGAGAAGCGACTTGAGAACCTCATGCACCTCGGCGCTCGCCTCAATCTGACCGCCCCATGCCAGCATCCCCGTGATTGGCAAGGCCAGCATCAGCGCATAAAAGGCCCAATGGGCGAGATGCGACAGCCGCGCGAAAATCGCGGGCTCTTCTGCGGGGGCATCAGGCGCGCCGCGCCGCAGGCGCAGAACAAGCCGCCAGATCACCAAAAGCAGCACTAAAATCCCAGGAATGGCGTGGCGCGCCCATCCCAAGGATTGCGCGTAAACGCCTGTTTCAAGCGCCTGCTCATAGGCCTCTTCAATGCCTGCGTGGTAGACGAATTGATAAATGATGAGGGCGGCTATGCCCCAATGCAGCGCAATCTGCGTACCGCAATAGCCCAGTGGTTTTGACATCTCTTTTCCGTGCCTGTCAGGTTAATGCCTTAATACGCCCCGCTATGATCCACGCGGCGGGCAAGGCAATGACCGCACCACCCCCTGCGGCAGTGGCAATCGGCTGCCACCCGTCAAGACCTGCGGCCAACACAGCTGTTACGCCGATCCCCGCCAAAGCTGTCGCGGCCAATGTAAATATGAGGAAAAACAAGCGCATGATATGATCTTTTTGGTTCGTTCTGCACGTTTCCTAAAAGGTATCATTGCCTCAGCGATCTGCCGCGCCTTGATTTAGATCAGGTTTGACGCGCCCAAAAGCGCCGACCGCCTGCAGGCCCCTACTGCCCCCACAAAGCGGTCGGTTACTTTGGCAAACTCACTACACCCCAGCACACCTGCGCAACTCGCTGGCCACGATTGACGCATGAGAGGAGGTGACACGACTTATGGTGGATGTGTCAAGAGCACAGACGCGAGAGAGGCGGGCATATCTGCCTCCCCGCGCCCTCAGTCATCCATCTTCAACGCGTTGATAAAGGCGCTTTGTGGGATTTCGACCTTGCCGAATTGGCGCATCTTCTTCTTGCCCGCTTTCTGCTTATCCAAGAGTTTCCGCTTGCGGCTGGCATCCCCGCCATAACATTTTGCGGTCACGTCCTTGCGCAGCGCGGCCAAGGTTTCGCGTGCGATGATGCGCCCGCCAATCGCGGCTTGGATCGGGATTTTGAACATATGGCGGGGGATCAGCTCTTTGAGCTTTTCGCACATCATGCGGCCCCGCTGTTCGGCGCGGTCCCGATGCACCATGGTCGATAGGGCATCAACTGGCTCATCATTCACCAGAATTTGCATTTTGACCAAGTAATCCTGCTGATAGCCCGTCATCTGATAGTCAAAGCTGGCATAGCCTTTGGTGACCGATTTCAGGCGGTCGTAGAAGTCAAACACAACTTCGTTCAGCGGCAAATCATAGACCACCATCGCGCGGTTGCCCGCATAGGTGAGGTCAAGCTGCACCCCGCGGCGGTCTTGGCAGAGTTTCAGCACATCGCCCAAGAAATCATCAGGCACAAGGATCGTGGCCTTGATCCGCGGTTCTTCGATATGATCGACATAGGTCAGGTCGGGCATATCGGCGGGATTGTGCAATTCCACCATCGACCCATCCCGCATATGCACATGATAAATCACCGAAGGCGCGGTGGTGATCAGGTCGATATCATATTCTCGTTCGAGACGGTCGCGGATGACCTCAAGGTGCAAAAGACCCAAGAACCCGCAGCGGAAGCCGAACCCAAGCGCGGCTGAGGTTTCCATTTCATAGGTAAAGCTTGCGTCATTGAGGGCCAATTTCTCAATCGCATCGCGCAGGTCTTCGAAATCATTGGCATCCACAGGGAAAAGGCCGCAGAACACCACAGGGATCGAGGGCTTGAACCCGGGAAGCGCTGCCGCACAGCCGCCTTTATCATGGGTGATGGTGTCGCCCACACGGGTGTCGCGCACCTGTTTGATGGAGGCGGTCAAAAACCCGATCTCGCCTGGCCCGAGTTCTGCAATATTTTCCATCTGGGGGCGGAACACGCCGAGGCGGTCAATTTGATACAGCCCGCCCGTTTTCATCATACGGACGCGGTCGCCCTTTTTGAGCTTGCCATCCACCACGCGGATCAGAACGACCACGCCGAGATAAGGGTCGTAATAGCTGTCGATCAGCATCGCTTTCAGCGGTGCATTCGCGTCACCTTTGGGTGCAGGCAGGCGGGTGACGATTGCCTCTAGAACGTCAGGGATGCCCAAACCCGTTTTCGCGGAAATCATGACCGCGTCTGAGGCATCAATCCCGATCACATCTTCGATCTGTTCGCAAACCCGCTCAGGTTCGGCGGCGGGCAGGTCAATCTTATTGAGAACGGGAACAATCTCATGATCCGCTTCAATCGCCTGATACACATTGGCCAAGGTCTGCGCTTCAACCCCTTGGCTGGCATCCACAACCAAAAGCGACCCTTCCACCGCCCGCATCGAGCGGCTGACCTCATAGGCGAAATCGACATGGCCGGGCGTGTCGATCAGGTTCAGCACATAGGTCAGGCCGTCCTTGGCAGGGTATTCGATCCGCACAGTATTGGCCTTGATGGTGATCCCGCGCTCGCGCTCGATATCCATCGCGTCAAGCAATTGCTCTTTCATATCCCGCTCGGCCACTGTGCCTGTCAATTGAATCAGGCGATCCGCCAAGGTGGATTTGCCGTGGTCGATATGCGCCACGATGGAGAAGTTACGAATGCGAGAAAGCTCGGTCATGTTGGCCCTAGGCTATGCGTGCAGTAAGCGGTCAGATAGCGCAAGGCGGGCCAATAGGAAAGAGGGCTCAGATGATAAACCCGCGCAAGCACAAGCCCAGCTCGCGCGGGTTTGCGGGATCAGTTGTTATGGCCTTCGCCCATCGACCCGTGGCCGCTCATGGAATGGCCTTCGGGCATACGATCAAGATCAACGGGGATGGTCACTGTCAGCGGGCTTGCCGTCTCGAAGGTGAACGTCACTTCGATCTCAGCACCATTTTCCATCGGTGCATTCAGCCCCATGAACATCACGTGTTTGCCGCCACGTTCAAGCAAGATGGTTTCGCCTGCTGCAATGGGAAACCCCTCTTCGACATGCACCATACGCATCACCCCATCCCCATCGGCGATATGAGTGTGTAGTTCAACTTTGGCAGCCGCATCTGACATCACGCCTGTGATAACGTCATCTTGGCCCGTGTCGTTGGTGATGTGCATAAAGGCCGCACCTGTGGGGGCCGAGGGGCCTGTGCTGCGGGCATAGGCATCGCTGACGACCATATCGGCCCATGCGAAAGAGGGCAGCGCGCAGAGGGCTGCCGCGAGGAAAAACTGTTTTTTCATTTTGGATATCTCCATCCAGATCTGTGTTGAAATTCAAATAGGGTTGAACTCACAGAAGGATGGGGGGGCGCGGGCCTGTTTGTGGCGGGGGAGAGAGGCCCCAATTAGGGTGGGGGCTTCGCGTGTCTGGTCAAATTTATGATAGCTTGCATTCGCCTGCCAAGCTGGGCTGAGGATCAGCGGGGCAGCATGCGCCAGATGGCAATCAAGGCAGGCGTGTTTGTGCGCGACAGGCGCCCCGTCTTGATCCAGAAGCGGCAAGCCCTGCGCATCGGTGACGATCCAGACCTGCTCGGCCCCGAGGCATAATGTGGTTAAGTCGCCCCAAACCATTTGACCGCGCGCCATGGCGTGGGCGCTGCTCGTTAGCACCATCAGCGCAATCAGCGCTGTCATCAGCCAATTGGTAGCCTTGCGTGTCATGGCGCCAATCAAAACCACAAAAGATAATGTCTGGCCCTGCGCGATGGTGTCGCGCTGCCGCATAAAACGAAACACCCCGCAACCAAGGGTCGGGGGCGTTTCTTGCAGCATCCTCACCCGCGAAGGTCAGGATCTCGATAAGCGATGATTAGGCTTGCGCAGCTTGCGCTTTGGCAATCTCGCGCTTGATCTTCAAGGCGCGGGGCGACAAGACGTCATCCTTCGCGCGCAGAAGAACAGCATCCAAACCGCCGCGCGCATCAACGGTGCGCAAAGCAGAGTTGGAAATACGCAGTTTGAAGCTGCGATCAAGAATTTCAGAGCCCAAATTCACTTCCGTCAGGTTTGGCAGGAAGCGGCGCTTGGTTTTGTTGTTGGCATGGCTGACATTGTTGCCAGACATCGGCCCCTTGCCAGTCAATTCGCAGACGCGTGACATTGGATCATCCTCGTCATAAGAACGGTGTATAACTATAAAAGGGCGCGGAAGGCTCCACGCCCCTTAATCTCGCGAGGGGATACGGGCCTTCGCCACAGGTGTCAAGCGATTCATCGGCAAGATTTCTGCATCCGTCCGAGATCTTGGAAAGAGTAGTTTTGTCGCAAAATGCAGTAGTTTGAACCTGCCTCTACCCAATCCCTATTGATTCCCCTAGACTGGCTGTGGATAAATAACATCCAGATGCAGGATATTGAGCAGGGATAAGGAACCACCATGCGTTGCCCCTTTTGCGGAAATGTTGACACCCAAGTCAAAGACAGCCGCCCCGCCGAAGACCATGTCGCCATCCGCCGCCGTAGGCTCTGCCCAGGTTGTGGGGGACGGTTCACCACTTATGAAAGGGTGCAACTGCGCGATTTGGTGGTCGTGAAAACCAATGGTAAGCGCGAAGATTTTGACCGCGATAAGCTTGAACGCTCCATTCGTATTTCTATGCAGAAGCGTCCGGTCGAGCCTGAGCGGATTGATCAAATGATCTCTGGCATTGTGCGGCGTTTGGAAAGCATCGGCGACACGGATATTCCATCAAAAACCATCGGTGAGATCGTGATGGAAAGCCTCGCGCGGATTGATACAGTCGCCTATGTGCGCTTTGCGAGCGTGTATAAGAATTTCCAAGCTGCGGATGATTTCGAAGATTTCGTTGCTGAATTGCGCCCGCCGATCCCCCCTGAGGGGTAAGCCGCAATGATCGCGGCATCGCAGGAAGAAGATTTACGCTTCATGCGGGCCGCGCTGACACTCGGACAGCGCGGGCAAGGTCGCACTTGGCCAAACCCTGCTGTTGGCTGTTTGATTGTTAAAGATGGCTTGGTCATCGGGCGGGGCGTGACCGCACCTTCTGGCCGGCCACATGCCGAAACGCAAGCCTTGGCCCAAGCAGGGGAGGGCGCGCGGGGGGCGACTGCCTATGTTACGCTTGAGCCGTGCAATCATCACGGCCAAACCCCGCCTTGCAGCATGGCCTTGATCGAGGCGGGCGTGGCCCGTGTGGTCATCGCCCAAGATGATCCCGACCCACGCACCGCAGGGCAGGGCATCGCGCGGCTGCGTGACGCGGGTATATCTGTGACGACCGATATTGCCGCGCCCGAAGCTGCGCAGGCCCATGCAGGGTTTTTCATGCGTGTGACACGCGGCAGGCCCTTGGTGCATTTGAAACTGGCAACAACGCTTGATGGCCGCATCGCAACGGCCAGTGGCGAAAGCCGCTGGATCACGGGCCCTGAGGCGCGGCGTATGACCCATGTCATGCGTGGCTACCATGATGCTGTGATGATCGGTGCCGCCACAGCGCGGGCCGATGACCCTGACCTCACTTTGCGCGATATTGGCAGCCCGCATCAGCCGTTGCGCCTTATCCTTTCGCGCAGGTTAGATTTGCCGCGTGGGGGGCGCTTGCAAGCCTCTATCGCGAAGGCGCCGCTTTGGCTTGTCCATGGCCAAGACGCCCCGCATGAGGCCTGTGCCTATTGGGGCGAGGCAGGGGCGCATTTGATCTCGCTTGCCCAGTCCCAAGGGGGGCATCTTGAGTTGAATGCCGCATTGCAGGCGTTGGGGGATGCAGGTCTGACCTCCGTTTTCTGCGAGGGCGGGGGGGCTTTGGCCGCAGGTCTATTATCGGCGGATTTGGTGGATCGTCTCAGTGTATTTTCCGCAGGCAGCCTGATTGGTGCCGAGGGGAAGCCCGCGCTTGGTGCTTTAGGGATTTCCGAACTTGCCGCTGCACCACGGTTCTCGCGCCTTACCCATCGTGCGGTTGGGGCGGATATTCTCAGCCAATGGTCGCGCGTCTAAAACGCCTTGCGCAGACGATTTAGGCGATCCATTGCCGCCAGAATGCCTGATCGCCGCGATTAAATCCGATGCGATGACATATTGCGCCCGCCGCGGTCAATTGCTGCGCAAGTTCCGAAAAAAAGGGACCGTGAGGCCCCTGAAGAAAAAGAAACTTGCGCTGCATCGTCACCTTTTACACGCCGAAGGGGAGGCGCGCGCAAAGCGCGCATTGGGGAATAGAGAGTGGCACCGCCCGTGGCGAGCCTTATTATTTTGAGGATGCTTGGGCACGTCCTACGAAAATCATGCGCTTAGATGGTGGTTGCAGTAGGGCTAAATTGTGGCACAAATTTGGCGCAGCTTTTGGGGCACGCTCTTGCTCTAAGGCAGGGGCGGCGCTAGGCAGAGAGACAAAGAGGGTCTCAAACGAAAGGCGGGCCGATGTTCACTGGCATCATCACAGATATCGGAACGGTCACGGCATTAGAGCCGCGCGGGGATTTGCGTGCGCGCATTTCTACACATTATGACACGACACGCATTGATATCGGGGCTTCGATTTCCTGTGACGGCGTTTGTTTGACGGTTGTGTCATTGGGTGAGGATTGGTTCGCGGTCGATATCTCGGCCGAGACCGTGTCAAAAACCACGATTTCGGACTGGGTCGAGGGGCATCACATCAACCTTGAGCGGGCCTTGCGCTTGGGTGATGAGATGGGGGGCCATATCGTTTCGGGCCATGTGGATGGCGTGGCTGAATTGATTGAAATGTATGACGAAGGCCAATCCACTCGTATGCGGTTTCGCGCACCACGCGATTTGGCCGGATTCATCGCGCCAAAAGGATCGGTCGCTCTGAATGGCACATCGTTGACGGTGAACGAAGTGGAAGGCGATGTGTTCGGCGTGAATGTGATCCCCCACACGAAATCGGTCACTACATGGGGGGCAATGGCGGTGGGCGCGCGCCTCAATATCGAGATTGATATGCTCGCGCGCTATGTCGCCCGATTACAGGATTGGAAAGCTTAACACCTCTCTGCGTTGACGCGCCGCGCGAAGCACCGTAGATGCGGCGCGACTTATGACAGATGATGCGCGCGCGAGATGCTGCGCCCCAAGGATTGATACAAGCCCGATGAGCACCCCGTCAGATGACACCCCCAGCCGAGAGACTGCCCCACAAAATGCGCGGCAGATGAAATTGGCAGCCCGTCTATACGCGGTGCAAGCCCTCTTCCAGATGGAGCATTCTGGCCAAAGCGTGGACGCTGTGCGCCGCGAATTCGAGGCGCATCGCTTTGGTGCGGTTCTGGATGGCGAAGAAATGGCTGAGGGCAATATCGACCTCTTCACCCAGCTTCTTGAGGATGCTGTGGCGCGTCAGGCCAAGATCGACCAAATGACCGATCGTGCCTTGGTTGCAAAATGGCCGATTGACCGCATTGATCCCACCTTGCGCGCTTTGTTTCGCGCGGCTGGGGCGGAATTGGTTGGGTCCGATACACCGCCCAAGGTCATCATCACGGAATTTGTTGATATTGCGCGGGCGTTCTTTCCCGAAGGGCGCGAACCAAAATTCGTGAACGCCGTGCTAGATCATATCGCCCGCGAAGCACGCCCCGAAGCGTTTTAACCGCCAAAGCCATGCGGCCGATCTGTCGCAGGAATCGCAGTTGCACTGGCGTTTCTTTGCGCTAACCTCTCTCTAAGGATTCCCAAATTATCCTGCAAAGGGAGGTATGAGATGCCAGAACATATCCGTTTCATTCTACGCCACGCGGCCATTGGTGCCGTGATTGCCTTTGCCTTTGTTGCGATGCTGTTGGGTTTCAACCTTGCCAATCTGCGTCATTTGGTTCTGAACAGCGCCGATGGGGTTCTTGCCGTTGTGATGCTTTATATCTTTTGCACCATTACCTTCGGTTCGGCGCAAATCGGGTATCGCATTATGACCCTATCAGATGATGACAAAGGCGATCAGGGTCGCCGTGATCGGGCCTTTACCCCCGAGATGCAGCCAATTCCCGTTCGTATCCGTGAGGATAAGCGCGGCTAAGTTTAAGGCTGAGGTGACGGAACCGCATCCACCGTAGAGGCGTAATTCCCGAGAGCCTGCATATACAGGTGGGTGCCAGGTAACGCGACCAGGGCCGTGACAGAGCCAGCTCCCTCGGAAATGATTAAGGCCACCGGAATGTTGCCACAGATACGAATGGCGCAGAACCGTCACCGCTTCACTTAGGTCTTTCCTTGGCTTTCGACAAGTGGGGCAGGATCAACCCAAGCCTTGCTTTTGTTCCGTATTTGTTCCAATCATATGGCCATGACTGCCTCTGATCCGCACCCGTCCGATTTAATGACTGCAGGCCAACGTCTTGCACGAGGGGTGTGTCGGCATTTTGCGCGGCTTGGTTTCACCACATTGGAGGAGTTTTGCCCCAAACGGGGCAAGCGTGTGGATGTCATAGCACTTGGGCCCAAAGGTGAAATTTGGATTATCGAGTGCAAATCAGGCGTGGCTGATTTCCGAAGTGACGGCAAATGGGATGGCTACCTCGAATGGTGTGATCGCTATTTCTGGGCGGTTGATGCCGATTTCCCAACCGAAATTCTGCCCGAGGATACTGGGCTGATCTTTGCGGATGATTACGATGCCGAAGTGATCCGCATGGGGCCAGAGGTGAAACTGGCCCCTGCGCGGCGCAAAAAGATCACGCATGATCTGGCGCAGACTGCCGCGCGGCGCTTGGCGCGGATGCGCGACCCGATGGGGCGTTATTGATTATTTGCGCGATTTGCGTGCCGCTTCGGCAGCAAGGCGCAATTCTTCGGCGATCTCATCTGCCTCGTCAGGATCGAAATCAAGCGGAAGGTCGACACCTTCGGCCTCGACATAGATGCGCACCATCCCAAGGCTTGTTGGCCCGATCTGTAGATTCGCGGCGATATCGCTTTCGCTATTGATACTCATCTCTTCCTCTCCAGATGACAAAAGGCACGGATGCATTGCCCCTTGCGGCAAAGGCCCTAATCCTTTGCGCCATGAATGACAATATCCGCGTCATCCACCCCTTGCAATCGCGGCGCGAGGGGGCTATTTCCGCCGACAGTGCCGCCTTAGCTCAGTTGGTTAGAGCGCTGGATTGTGGATCCAGAGGTCCCCCGTTCAAGCCGGGGAGGCGGTACCATCTCTCTCTCCCAGTCTGTCGTTACTGCGCGGTTGTGATTTCCAGCCGTCCGATTTCGGCCATGGTGGTCGCGTCAAACACAATGATCTGCGCGCCTTGATCGACCACCGCAATCCACCCATCGCCAAAGGTCACGGCCGTTGCTGTGATCCCTTCGGGCAAGGTAAGGTCGGTTGGAAGGGCGATTTCATTTTGCGCGGGCTTTGGGAAACGGGTGACAAAAACCGAAACCACCGTTATCAGGCCCAAGATCATCACAAGGGTCAAAACCCAAACCATACGCTGCAGCCAGACCAGATGGGATGGCAGCGCGGCAGATTGGGGATCGTCACCTGAGGAAGGCGTGTTCATGGCGGAACTCCGCATCATTAGTTTCGAGATTGGGCCAGAGCCTGCACCTCGTCTTGATAAGGCACTTGGCCGCGATGTGCCAGAAGAAGCCGCGCTCAGCCGATCCCGTCTTGCCCGGTTGATTGCGGCAGGGGATGTTGCGATCAATGGCGCAACAATCACAGATGCCCGCGCGCGTGTTGTTGAGGGCGATCAGGTCACCATTCGCGTGGCCGAGGCGTCAGAGGTGGAAACCCGTCCTCAGGATATCCCGCTTGATATTTGCTACGAGGATGACGATGTGATTGTGGTGAATAAGCCCGCAGGTTTGGTTGTCCACCCCGCACCAGGCAGTCCTGACCACACGCTTGTGAATGCGCTGCTGCATCATTTTGGCGGCAATTTATCTGGGGTGGGCGGCGAAAAGCGGCCAGGCATTGTGCATCGCATCGATAAGGACACATCGGGCCTTCTGGTCATTGCGAAATCAGATCGTGCGCATCATGGGCTGGCCGACCAATTCGCCGCCCATAGTGCCGAGCGGCATTACATCGCGCTATGCCATGGCAGCCCTGACCCCGCTGATCCCCGCCTGCGCGGCGTGCGTGGCACAAGTTTTGAGGATGGTAATATCCTAAAAATCACCACCCAATTGGCGCGCCATAAAACTGACCGTCAACGTCAGGCGGTTCTGTTCCAAGGGGGGCGTCACGCTGTGACGCGGGTCAAACCCTTGCAAAGCTATCACGATGCCTTGGCCTTGATTGAATGCAGGCTAGAAACGGGTCGCACGCATCAAATTCGCGTGCATCTTTCGCATGCAGGTCATGCGCTTGTGGGGGACCCCGTCTATGGCGGGCGGCGTAGGGTTTCGGAAAAGCTGTTTGGGCCCGAGCTTGCGGGTGCCGTGAACCAATTTCCGCGTCAGGCCCTGCACGCTGCCTCGCTTGGCTTCGCGCACCCTGCCAGTGGCGAATGGATGCGCTTTGAGGCGGATTTGCCCGAGGATATGGCAACCCTCGTCACCCGCCTTGAGGCAACCTTAGCTTAGCGCGCCAAGGCCAAGCCATTTGCGCGGGGGTCGGTCGCGGCCTCAACCAGGCCGTCCAAATGGGTGACAACCGCGCCTGCATGACCAACCAAATCGCTGTAATCGGGTAAGATTTCTGTCTCATGCCCCATATCGGAAAGGGCCGTGATCCAGTCAGGATCAAACCGCGCCTCGAGTTTCAGAGAGGTCGTTGCATCGCCCCATGTTCGCCCCAACAGCCATCGTGGCGCTGTAACCGCCTGTTGCAATTCCTGACCCAAATAGGCATAGCGCGCAAAAATCGCCGCTTGGGTTTGTGGCTGTCCTTCGCCGCCCATCGTGCCATAGGCCATGACGCGCCCGTCTTCGAACACGGCCATTGCGGGGTTGAGGGTATGGAATGGCACTTTGCGCGGCGCGATTTGGTTCGGGCCATCGCCCATGCCAAAGCCTGCGCCACGGTTTTGGAAAAACACGCCCGTGTCGGGGCAAGTCAGGCCTGACCCAAATTCCCAGTAGACGCTTTGGATAAAGCTCACAGATGTGCCTTCCGCATCGCTGGCCCCCATCCAAATTGTATCACCGTCCTTTGGCTCATAGGGCCATGGCAATGCGCGCTTGTGGTCAATTTGCCCTGCCAGATCGTCTAGCACCTGATCTTGTAAGAACGTCTCGGGCGGTTGCCGCATGGCGCTGAGGTCACCCAATTCACGATTGCGCAGAATAAAGGCCTGCTTCGTGGCTTCGATCAGGGCGTGAATAGGCGCGACCCCTTCTTTGGCCCATGTTTGGATGCGATCATAAATCCCCAAAATCATCAGTGATGACATCCCTTGGGTGGGTGGGATCATGTTGTAAAGCATGGCTTTTGATGTCTTGACTGCCAGCGGTGTCACCGCACGGGCGCTATATGCGGTGAAATCTTCAAGACGCAAAGGGCTGCCGTGAGCCTCAAGAAAGGCCGCGTGGGTTCTGGCCAAATCGCCGTGATAATAATCAGCAATGCCCTTTTGCGCGATCCGGCGCAGCGTTGCCGCCAAAGCAGGTTGTGTAAACCGCGCACCTGCCGCAGGGATTGCGCCGCCAAACAGATAGGTATCCGCAAATCCAGGCACATCTTTCAGCCCGTCAATCTTGTCTGTGATGCACTGGGATTGATTGTTGCTGACAGGAAAGCCTGCCTCGGCGTGATAGATCGCATGCTCAAGAAGGCGCGAGAGGGGCAGGGGGGTGGCGCTTGGGGCGGCTTCGAGCGCGGCGCGCCACCCATCCACCGATCCTGGAACAGTCAACGCGGCCTTGGCGCCGCGGGTGGGGATTGCATCGGTGAAACCTGCGGCCTCATACCACGCACGGCTTGCCAATGCGGCAGAGTGGCCCCCTGCAAAAATCGCCTGCACAGGGGCATCCTTGCGTTTGATCAGCCAAAACCCATCGCCGCCGATCCCGTTCATATGCGGATAGGTCACGGCGATTGTTGCGGCCATGGCGACCATCGCTTCAACGGCGCTGCCGCCCTCGGCGAGAATATCCTGACCTGCCTGTGCGGCCAAATGATGGGGGGCTGTCACGGCGCCCCGAAATCCTTGTGTGGTGTTAAGCATGGTTTGTCCCTCGTCACGCGTTGAGCCTTAGCTTATGTCGCGGCTGCCTCGTGACAAGGGGTGGCGCGCATTGCGATCATATCCGCGTGCGCTTTGCTATAAAAAATGGCAGTATGCCTTGTTTGTTGCTCGTTGCGGGGGTAGGCCTAGGGTCTTTCTGCACGCTTCCCCTTGAATGGGGGATAAAAATTGCCATCTGAGGTGAAGTTAATCATCGTTACATTTACGGTTTCTTAAAAAAATCGTGCAAATCAAGACGAACATCAGGGATCACATGCTTATGAGCAGCTATGCAAATCTTCCAGCACCTTCCCCCGAACAGGGGTTGAACCGCTATTTGCAGGAAATTCGCAAATTCCCCCTGCTTGAGCCCGAACAAGAATACATGTTGGCCAAGCGTTGGGCGGAAGATCAAGACACCGAAGCCGCCCATCAATTGGTCACATCGCATCTGCGTTTGGCGGCTAAAATTGCGATGGGGTATCGTGGGTATGGCTTGCCGCAGGCCGAGGTGATCTCTGAGGCCAATGTGGGCCTGATGCAGGCAGTCAAACGCTTTGATCCCGAAAGAGGGTTTCGTCTCGCCACCTATGCGATGTGGTGGATCCGCGCGGCGATCCAAGAATACATCCTGCGCTCTTGGAGTCTTGTAAAACTTGGCACGACATCAGCACAGAAAAAGCTGTTCTTCAATCTGCGTAAGGCGAAGGCGCGGATCGGCGTGTTGGAGGAGGGCGATTTGCGCCCCGAGAATGTCGCCAAAATCGCCACAGATTTGGGTGTCACTGAGGATGAAGTGATCTCAATGAACCGCCGCCTGTCGGGTGGGGATGCCTCGCTCAATGCGGTGATTGGCAGCGATGGCGAGGGTGCCACGCAATGGCAAGACTGGCTTGAAGATGAGGATGCTAACCAAGCTGAAGATTACGCCGAGCGGGATGAGTATCAAAGCCGTATGGCCTTGATGGAGCAGGCCATGGAAGTTTTGAATGAGCGCGAGCGTGAGATTCTCGCGCAGCGCCGCCTGCAAGATGTGCCTGTCACCCTTGAGGAATTGTCTGGAAAATACAATGTCAGCCGCGAACGCGTGCGCCAGATCGAGGTGCGTGCCTTTGAAAAGCTGCAAAAGAAAATGCGTGAACTGGCCGTAGAGGGCGGGATCATTCCGGCCTAACCTGCGTTCAGGCGGGTTCTGCGTTCAGGGCTGTGATGAGGGGGGTAAAGGCCTCTTCAAGTCGCTGTTGAAGATGCCAGTAAAACGCTTTTTCGGCCCGCGCTCTGCCGCTGCCTATTTGCACCAAACTGCCGGTTTCAAGGGGGCCTTTGAGCATGTCATTTGGGGCCGCGACCCAGCCAAGCCCCGATTGTGCGCCAATCACGCAATCCCCAAGCGATGGCATGATCCGCGCAGGGCCAAACGCATCATGCTTATTGCCAAAATGCGCCTTGGCCCAAATATCGGGCAGAGAGGATTTTGGCGCGGTGACCAGACGCGGGGCCTTTAGGATGGCTGCCTCTGGATAATTGCGCACCATTGCAGGGCTTGCGCAGGCGACAATTTCCATCGGGGGCAAACTATAGCTTGCCACACCTGAAATCGACAAAGGGCGGCTTGTGATCCCTGCATTCACCTCGCCGCGCTGTAATAAATCCAACACATCGTCAGAATTGCGCTGCACGATTTCAAAATTTTGCATTTGCGCGCGTCCCAAGGCCCTCAGGAGCAGGCCATTAATCGCCTCGCTTGGGGCAGCGATGCGGAAATGCGCGCTGATATTGGGCGCAAGCAGGCCCAAATCTTTGATCAGCTGAGCTTCCATGAGGGTAACATCGTCAATGTGGCGCAGCATCCTTTGGCCCGCTTCGGTTGGGCGGGCCGGGCGGGTGCGTTGCACCAAATTGCACCCAAGCCGTTCCTCCAATGCTTTGACGCGCTGTGACACAGCCGATTGCGTGACGCCCAAGATTTGCGCGGCCGCGTCAAAAGACCCAGTCCGCAAGACAGCAGCAAAAGCCGCAAGCGCAGCATAATCCAACATGGCAAACTTGCATTTGTATAGAATTATTAGGCATAATAATAAATAATGCAAAGGTAAATCAAGACTTTCATCGCGTGACGCCCGCGGGATTTTGCAGCTTGTGGTTTTTTGAGATTGGCGCATCATGCGCGCTATGACGACCACCCCACGCCTCACAAAAGAAACAGCCACGCGCCCCGTGATTGGGATGGCGTGGATGCTGTTGACGGGCCTCTGTTTCGTTCTGGTGACGGCCTTGGTCAAACATGTTGGCAGTGATGTCCCGCCCGCACAATCCGCCTTTTTGCGCTATATTTTAGGCTTGGGTTTCTTGATCCCGATGATCCGCCCCATTTTGCGCGCGCGCCTGACACGGGGGGATCTGGCGCTGTTTTCTTTGCGGGGCGTGTTGCACAGTTTGGGCGTGATTTGTTGGTTCTATGCGATGACGCAAATCCCCATCGCTGAAGTGACGGCGATGAACTATCTGAACCCTGTTTATGTCACTGTTATGGCAGTGCTTTTCTTGGGCGAGCGTATGGCGCTGCGCCGCGCACTTGCGGTGCTTTTGGCCTTTGTCGGGGCGCTTGTGATCTTGCGCCCGGGCTTTCGCGAATTATCGATGGGGCATTTCGCGATGATTTTCACGGCCCTGTTTTTCGCAGGTGGCTATTTGGTCGCCAAGATCATGGCAGATCGGGTTGATGCAGCAGTGGTGGTTGGGATGCTGTCGGTCACAGTGACCATCGGCCTTGCCCCCTTTGCTTTTGCGGTTTGGATCACACCCACATGGGAACAGATTTTTTGGCTGTTCCTTGTGGCCTGTTTCGCCACGGCGGGACATTACACAATGACCTTGGCCTTTGCAGCTGCACCTTTGACTGTCACGCAGCCTGTGACCTTCCTTCAACTTGTATGGGCGACCACAATGGGGGCGGTCGTGTTTGGCGAGGCGGCCGATCCCTATGTGATTTTCGGTGGGGCGATTATCATAGGCTCGATTTCCTTTATCACATGGCGCGAAGCGGTCTTGAATCGCCGTCAAATCACGCCAGCGGTGCCGCAAACAAAGTAGGTGAATTTTGGATTGCCTGTTTCTTGGGCATCGCGCTTGTTTTTTGCACAAGCGCGCACCAGCCTGCCACGCTGCAATGCAGAAAGGGCGGCCATTTCATTGTTCCTTTACGTTGATCTGCTTCAGTCAAACCAAAGGAGTTGCGGTGAATGTCTGACTGGTTGCAGGGCTATGATGCGGTGATTTTTGGCGGGCTTGGCACATTGGCCGATTGTGCAGAGCTTGACCTTGCCGCGTGGAACGCGGCCTTTCGTATCCATGGGTTAGATTGGTTCTGGTCATGGGAAACATATGCATCCCTGACCCATGAGGTGGGGCATCGTCATTTGGCGGCGGCCTACGCGGCGCTGCATGGTGAAGATCATCGTGCCGATGCACTTGATGCGACCCACCAGAAAATCTTTTCAGCGAAACTGGCTCAGAACATTCATTTGCGTTCGGGTGTGCGCGATGTGCTGCGCGCTGCGGCCCATGGGGGGCGGGGTCTTGGCTTTGTCTCGCGCTCGGATTTGATGCCTGTGCGCGCGCTTTTGGGGGCAACGGCCCGTGCCCGCGAAGGAATTTCCTTTGACGCTGTGATCCTGCGCGGCGATGTCACCCGCCACGCCCCCCATCCTGAGGCCATGCAAAGCTGCATCAGGGCGCTAGAGGTTCCAGCAGACAAGGTTTTGGCAATCGTTGATCGCGGTGCCGCGGCCTATGCCGCGCAAGATGCGGGGTGCCATGTGGTGGGCTTTCCCAGCCGTTTGGCAGAAGAGAACGAATTTCCTGCTGACCTGCCGTTGCTGCATATTTTGGATATTACAAAATTGGTCAGACTCAGCGCTGAGGGGCAGGGCCAACACGCCGCTGAATAAGGTGCAAAAAAGGCTGGCCACATGGCCAGCCTTTTTTAATTCTCATGCGGGCAGGTCAGATCACAGTTGATCCATGATCTCGTCAGGAATTTCAAAATTGGCTGTGACGGTTTGCACATCGTCATCATCTTCAAGCGCATCAATCAGCTTCATCAGCTTCTGCGCCCCGTCAAGATCAAGCGGTGTTGTCGTCTGGGGGCGCCAGACCAATTTGGTGCTTTCCGATTCCCCCAATTGATCCTCAAGGGCGGTCGAAACATCCGACAGGTCGGTGTCGGCGCACCAGATGATATGACCATCTTCGCTGCTTTCGACATCCTCGGCCCCGGCCTCAATCGCGGCCATCATGACGCTATCCGCATCCCCTGCAGAGGCGGGATAGCTGACCTGACCTTTGCGGTCGAACATAAAGGAAACCGACCCTGTTTCGCCCAAATTCCCGCCATTCTTGCTAAAGGTCGAACGCACATTTGATGCGGTGCGATTGCGGTTGTCTGTCATGGCTTCTACGATGACCGCAACGCCATTGGGGCCATAGCCTTCGTAACGGATTTCTTCGTAATTCTCAGCATCACCGCCTTGCGATTTCTTGATCGCGCGCTCAATCACGTCTTTCGGCACCGAGCTTGACTTCGCTTCTTTCACGGCAAGGCGCAAACGTGGGTTTTTATCAGGATCGGGGTCGCCCATCTTTGCGGCAACGGTGATTTCCTTTGCCAGCTTAGAAAACAGCTTAGAGCGCAGCTTGTCCTGCCGCCCTTTGCGATGCTGAATATTCGCCCATTTTGAATGGCCTGCCATGGCATGCGTCCTTGTGTTTGAAACTCGCGCGGGGTTTTAGCCCTGCGGCCAAGATTGCGCAAGCGCGGCTTTCGGGATGATCAGCGAATGGAGGCCACGGGGCGGGGTGATACAAATTCGTAGGTCTGGCCCCGCGCATCGGTGATGGTCACGCTTGCCACCGGGGGAAGCTCGGCTTCGGGTGCCACGGATTTGACCACCAATTCGACCACGCGGCGCAAGATATTGCTGCGCGGGTCAATCTCAACCACATAGCCAAAGCCATCAGGGCAGTCCTCAAGCGCCCCTTGCCACAGCGTCACATCCCCTTCGGGCGCGGTTGCGGTGCAGGTCGTTCCATCACTCATTCGCACCTCTAGGTCACCACGCGACAGGCGGATGTCCGTAGGGTTTGGGTTCGCGTGGGGAAGCGCGCAAGCACAAAGCGCAAAAACCAAAGGCACAAGTGCAAAATTGCGTGTCATCAAGAACCATCCTTTTCACAGTGGCCAAAGCAGAGGAATGGTCAAACAGACCACGACACCTAAGGATATATTCAAAGGGATACCCACTTTGAGATAGTCGGTAAAGCGATAGCCCCCAGGCCCGTAAACAAGCATATTGGTCTGGTATCCAATCGGTGTCGCAAAACAGGCCGAGGCTGCAATCATCACCGCCACGACCAAAGGGCGCGGATCCACCCCGATCGTCTGTCCAAGCGCGATGGCAATCGGGGCCATAATCACGGCGATTGCGTTATTGGACACAAGTTCCGTCAGAAGTGTTGTGATGAAATAGATTGTCCAAATCAGAACCACGGGCGGCACATTTTCAAGCCAAGGGGCAAGACTGCCAACCAACAGCTCGATGGCGCCCGTGTGTTCAAGCGCTGCGCCAACAGCCAGCATGGCGAAAATCAAAGCCAAAAGCCGCCCTTCGACAAAAGAGAACGCTTCCTCGGCGTCAATGCAGCGTGCAATCAGAACCACGGCCATGGCTAAGACGGCCAAGGGTAAAATAGGGGCCAAATTCAGCGCGGCCAAAACCACGATACCTGCCATAGCCAACAGCGCGATTGGGGCTTTCTCGCGGCGATAGGGGCGTTCAGACGGGGTTGAGACATCGACCATGTCCATGTCAGCTGCAAGGCGTTGGATGTCGGCGGGATCGCCCTCCAACAACAGGGTATCGCCCACTTGCACAACCAAGTCATCTAGTTGCCGACCGATATTTTGGTTCCGCCGATGCGCTGCCAATGAGTAAACGCCATAGCGCCGCCGCAGGCGCATAG
>Ga0255781_10000657_pt1 | contig 28060 bp, 10 predicted proteins | sample 101ome_21_FD_179979 | JGI IMG/M metagenome (GOLD analysis project Ga0255781, IMG submission 179979) | Coastal salt marsh microbial communities from the Groves Creek Marsh, Skidaway Island, Georgia - 101413BT metaG (version 2) | ecosystem: Environmental > Aquatic > Marine > Intertidal zone >... | reverse complement strand
AAACTAGCAACAGATCCAGCTAATACCTCAAACACCATATGGGAATCAGAGAAAAAAGATTGGATATATGAAACTGGAGTATCTTATAGCGGAATGCAGCCAATAGAAATTAGTGGAGTTTATCTAAATAATAATTTTCTTGTCGGACCTACTGGTTATCAACCATATACATATTCTTTAGACTATAAGAATGGCAGAGTTGTATTTGACAATCCTGTGAATCAGAATAGCGATGTAGAGATAGAATATTCTTATAGATATGTGCAAAGCTATACCTCCTCTGAAATGAGAGGATTAGAGATTAATAATGAAGTATTGTCTGCTAATAAAGTTCAATTACCTGCCATCTTAATAGAAATGACCGATAGGACCAGTCAAAAGCCATGGGAGCTGGGTAATTCTAAAAACTTATTTTATCAGGATATTTTGTTACATATTTTGGCCAATAATGCTACTCAAAGAAACAACATATCCAACGCCCTTATGCTACAAAAGGACAAGGGTTTTTATCTATATGATATTGACCAAATTATTCAAAATGGTGTATACTGGTATAATACCGATGGTAGTATCAATCCAAATCGGTTAAATTATGATACAATATTAAACGATCCAAAATATATATTTAAAAAAGCTTTTATACAAGATGCCACAATTACAGAATTTAATCTTATTTCCAGTTCCATATATCATAATATCGTCCGTTGGACAGTAGAAATTTTTCCAGATTAATTTGCTGTTGGTGTATTTTACAATTAGTACCTTCAAATCAATATACGGGAGATAAAAATGCCAACTAACAACAGAATTTTTTACGCCACACAATTAGTTCTATTAAATCCCCAAGATGGTGACGGGACACCCAAGGGTGGATCTGGCCCAGTATGGTATTCTCCTAGAGCTGTTCAGACTCTTGGTATTACTACCAACTTTAATCTTACAGAAGTTTTCAGTCTTGGCCAATTAGAAGTTTATGATCAACCAGAAGATCTGCCTGATATTGAAGTTACTATGACCAAAGTATTTGATGGTACTCCTCTTCTTTATACTATGTGCATGGCGGGCAATACAGGTGCCGATAGTGAATTTCCTGGTGTAAACGGTAGTGGTTTGACTGTTGTTGGCAATAATAGAGTTAATGTTCAGGTTGGTTTATATCCTGATACAGCAGAGTCTGCTTTTGGTACTCCAGACAATTTCATTAGCATGAGTGGTATGTATCTAAACAGCTTTACTTATACTTTTGGGGTTGATGATAATTTCACAGAAGACGTTACTCTTGTAGGCAATCACAAGGTATGGGGTGCTGGTACTGGCAGTACAGCCACATCGCACGTTTTGGGTTTTGGCAATTCTAACAGTAGAAACGTCTTTGATAAAGATGGTTCTGACGAATACAGAGCATCTGTCCAAACTTCCAGAAGAATGAACCTAGATTATGCTAATTCCACCTTCCCAGAAGGTAAGGGCGGTATTAATCGTCCAAGCAGCACCAAGAATGACACGAGGACCGATGGAGATAAACCATATTATCAAAACATTACCATTAGTAGCGACCTTGGTAGAGAAGAAATTAGACAGCTTGGTCAATTTGAACCCTACTATAGATATATTACATTTCCAACAGAAGTTACTTCTGAATTTGAAGTTATTGGATCAGAAGGTGATTATGTAGATGCTAGCGATTTTGCTGGCGAAGATGCCTGCACCAGTACTTTTACACAGCTAGAAGATAAAGAAATCTCCATTAAGGTGTGTGGAGTTTCTGGTCAAGTAGTTTTTGACCTTGGCAGCAAAAATAAACTTACTAGCATTAATTATGGTGGTGGTGATGCTGGTGGTGACAATGTTGCTATCACATACAGCTTCAGAAATTTCAATAGCTTTTCTGTTGATGCTAGCGGCAGTTTTGCCGATGGGGACCTTTGTCTATCGACACTAGGAACTCCTCCAACGGCATAGTATATTTAAATAGGACTTATATATGGACGAACAATTATTTACAATAATAGGAAGATTATACGTAGAAGCTCTCAACTCTCAAAGGGTTGTAGAGCTTTTACAAAATAAGATCAAAGAAAAAGACGAAGAAATAAAATCAATTAAAGACAAAGAAGTAAATGGACAATGATAGGACAGACTATCTTATAAACAGAATACTATCTGGCATATTAATATTTTATTATCAGAACCAGGAATATGAATTGAGGCCAGCTAGTACAGAATTAAAGTACAGGGCATGTTTATTATATGATAAGACCATCAACGACGAAAAATATAATGATTGGATTCATGAAAAAAACATGATAAGAGTGATGATTTCTTTAGGATTATGGGATGAGCAATCTAATAAAATGGTAGTTAGTTTAGAAAAAAGCATTGAAGATAACAAAGTTAAGCTTTTTGAGAGCATTAAAAGACCAGATAATTTTAAAACAACCAAGAAAAATCTGGAAAGTCTCAAGAGGCGCCTGAATAGACTACTTAATATAAAAAGTAATTTTCGTAATAATACTCTTCAGGGATATGCAGAATCTGTAAAGAGCGAATTTCTTATTTGCAATAACCTATACCATAACAAAAACAGATTATTCAAAAATAATTATATTACTTCTCATAACAATGTTTCCTATAGCTTTTTTAATGGATTGGTGCAAGAAATATATAAACATGAAATAACTGTTGCAGACATTAGGGAGGTATCAAGAAGTCCACAATGGAGAACATACTGGGCTGCTAATAAAGAGAATGTTCTTCCTGGGCCAGTGTCCAAGTGGACAGATGATCAAAGAACATTGATAAATTACAGCAGAATGTATGACAATGTTTATGAACACCCTGACTGCCCAGAAGATAAAGTTATAGAGGATGATGATACATTAGATGGTTGGTTTATTTTTCAGAAGCGCAAAAGAGAGAGAGAAAAAATTCAATCTAAATTTAATAGTAAAACTAATAGTAAGTTGGATAAGGCACAAGAAATATTTTTATTTCCAAACGAGAATCAAACAGCAGAAGAAATTAGAGAGCTTAACGATCCTGTAGCAAAGATGAAACTAAAGCAAAAACTAAATTTTATCAATAGCGCTAGTGGTACTGTGGAGGACTCACAGCTACCAGATGTTAAAGCAGATATCATGAACCAAAGAGCAGAAATACAAAGGATGAAAAAGAAATGAATAATGACAACCAACAGCTAATATACAATATAGAAAAAAGATTTAAAACAACAATGATAGGCAGCTTGGCCCAATTCGAACAGAGATTTGCCCACTTGTGGGAGGAGGCTGTAGACGAAGACAGAAAAACATACTACTATAATTTATGGCAAGATACTAGAGACGAAATATTAAATAATGGCAATAATCAAGCAAGATCAGCTGTTAAGGAATTAAAAAACTTCTTATATCCGAATAAGGTTTCAAAAAAATATAATTTTAAATTCAAAGGAGAATAATAATGGAAACTAAAACATTCAAGTATACAATAAATGATGACGAAAAAGAATTTCTGGTCAGAACCCCCTCTCTTGAAGATCAAAGAGAAGCCCAGAAGGTATACAATCAGGCTTTTACAGACGCTATTAAAAGCAAGGCTGTTGTTCGGGCTCGACTAGACGATCTTTTAACAGAACAGGGATTATGGGATAATGAAAAGCAGATGAAATTCGACACTTTGCAAAAAGAAATTAGCGAAGGCGAAGCTAGGCTTGCTAGAGGCGGATTTAGTCTTAAAGAAGCTCGTTCATTGGCTATACATATCAAAGAACTTAGAGATCAGATGAGAGACCTTATTAGCGTTAGAACCAGTTTAGACAATCATAGCGCAGAAGGACAGGCTGATAATGCCCGATTTAATTATCTAGTATCAGCCTGTGTGGTGTATAAAGAAGATAATAAAAAGTACTTTAGTAATATGGAAGACTATTTGAACAAATCGTCAGATCCTGTTGCTATTTTGGGGGCTCAGCATTTAGCGAATATGATTTATGGTTTAGACAATAATTATGAAGCTAATTTGCCCGAAAATAAGTTTTTGAAGAAATATAAGTTTGTAGATGATAAACTGCGATATGTCAATAAAGAAGGCCATCTAACAGATAAAGATGGTCGACTAGTAGATGAACAGGGTAGATATATTGATAAAGAAGGTAATTTTGTAGACCGCTATGGTAATAAGGTGGATTCAGAAGGAGAATACGTTGCAGAATTTAAGCCGTTTTTGGATGATGATGGAAATCCTGTGGTCGCAGATGAACAATCCGATCAGGAGCAGGAAGACTCCACAGAATCTTCAGAATCAGAGGTTCCAAAGAAGAAGACTAGAGCAAACAAGAAATCTAGCGAACCCAAAGCAAGCTAGACTATTCACTTACCGACTACACAATAGCCCTATTTGGTCTTTGTTGACCTCTAGGGCTTTTGTATTAAATAGGATGGTCTAATGGCAGGTTTTAATTTAACAGCACAAATTAATCTTCGTGGCCCGGCCAATGTCAAAAAGGTTGTGGCTGGTATACAAAAGCAACTCAATGGCATTAATGCCAATGTTAATCTAAACCTTAATAAAAATACAGTAAAAGTATTAGCGGATGCAGACAAAAAATTAAGAGCAATAAACTCATCTTTAGGCAAGGTGTCTGCTAATGCATCCAAAGCTACTAGTGCCATGGCTCAATTTGCTAATACACTTAATAGTATTGGCACCGGAAATGTTTCTGTAAAAATCCAAAATGCTAGTAAGGCCACCCGACAACTTGGTAATAATGCGAAAATTAGTTTCAAAAATATAAAGATAGCCAGAAGTGAAATAGAAGAATTTGGGCGCCAATCGGCTTTAGCCGTAAGAAGATTCACAGCATTTGCTAGTGTAACTAGTGTTATATATGGTGTTAATAATGCTATTAATCAAGCATTATCTGATTTTATTAAATTTGACAGGCAGTTAGTTAGAGTTTCTCAGGTTAGTGGTCAGGCAGTAAGTTCTTTGCAAGGGCTTCAATCAACTATTGGCCAATTATCTAGCTCATTTGGCGTGTCAAGCTCTAGCCTTGCTGAAATTTCGGTTACTTTGACACAAGCTGGCCTGAGCATTAGACAAGTACAGCAAGCATTAAAAGCGCTTGCATTAACTGATGTTGCCCCTACTTTTGATAATCTGAATAACACCGTGGAAGGCAGTATTGCCTTAATGAGGCAGTTCTCTATCTCTACTTCAGATTTAGAATCTAGCTTGAGTAGTATTAATGCTGTGGCAGCAAAATTTGCCGTAGAGTCTAGTGATATCATTAGCGCTGTACAGCGTGCTGGTGGTGTGTTTGCTGCCGCTAGTAAAGGAGTTAGTGAAGGTACAGATGCTTTAAATGAATTTATAGCGATTTTTACTAGTGTTAGGGCTACTACCCGTGAGGGTGCCGAAACTATCGCTACTGGTTTAAGAACCATTTTCACTAGACTACAAAGAGAAAGTACAATAGATGCACTAAAGGAATTTGGAGTAAATCTACAGGATGCCGAAGGAAAATTTGTAGGAGCATATAAGGCCGTTCAATTATTGAGTGAGGGGCTTGGAGGTTTAGACCCCAGAGATATTCGTTTTAGTAAAATTGTTGAAGAGTTGGGAGGCTTCCGGCAAATCGGCAAGGTCATCCCCCTCATAGCCAAATTTGCTACTGCACAAGATGCTTTGAAAGTAGCTCAACAAGGACAGGGTTCTTTGGCAGAAAGTGCTGCTAGATCACAACAGGCCTTAGCTGTTCAAATAGCAAAAGTTAGAGAGCAGTTTCTACAGTTGGTCAGAGACATTTCTGGCACAGACACTTTCAAGGGTTTAGTTTCTGGGGGATTGCAGTTTGCGAGTGTTCTAATTAAAGTTGCAGATTCCATTAAAGGCATCCTGCCAATTCTTGCCGCCCTAGCTGCTGCTCGAGGAGCTTCTGCTATCACACAATTTGCTAGGGGTTTTTCAGGAGGCATTAGGCGAGCACAAGGATTCGCTAAAGGAGGTACTGTTCCTGGAAGTGGTAATACTGACAGTGTTCCTGCAATGCTTACTCCTGGTGAGTTTGTTCTTAGAAAAAGCGCAGTCAAGTCTATAGGAACCGAAAGACTGCATAGAATGAATAAATATGCTAGTGGAGATAAGGTTAAAGATATAATAAAAACTCCTAAAGTTTCTAAACAATTATCTAACAGCGTATCTAAAAATAAAGAAGAACCATTCAGGAAGGGAGTTGCCACTAATCCAGATGATAGATTTTTTGCCGATATAGCATATGAGAGTATTAGCCGAAAACAAATAGAAAACTATATTCGAACAATAAAGAAGAAAAAAGACCGTCAGGATTTTCGGGCTAGAATATTTAGCTCTACAGCTGCCATCAAAGGAGAGGCATTTGAGCAATATTTGAAAAACTCAAAAAAGACTAATCTTCCTAGAACAGATAATCTATCTAAAACTTATCCTGTAGATTTTACAAAACCAGGTATATACGCAGAAGCCAAAAATGTCAAAGATACAATTCCTGATAATGTTTTTATAGATAAGCTATATCGTGCTAGAGTTTTGGACAACACCTATAGAAGTCGTAAAGATCAAAAGGGAGAATATCCTAGCTCAGAAAATGGACAATCTATTGATCTTGGAAAATTAAAAGTTTTTTATAGTAAATTCGCAACAGGTGGTAGTGCTCAAGATACAGTTCCTGCAATGTTGACGCCTGGTGAATTTGTATTTAATAAAGAAAGCGCTAGTCGGATAGGCTACGGTAATCTTAGAAAAATGAATACTAGACCACAAGGATTTAATAAGGGAGGTATTGTTGGCTTTGCTACTGGTGGCACGCCAAGAAAAGCCGTAGGACAGTCCGGAGCTATAGATATATCTGGTAGTATATCTTCCCTAAAAGCTCTAGAAGATACACTAGTTCAGATGAAGCTCCCAGCGACAGACTTAACTAAAGTTTTAACAAGTAAAGGCCAGGTTGATGCAAAATTATACCAGTCTGCCTTGAGGCAAATAAGGGCCAATCTTAAACAGGCACGAGCATCTGCTCAAAGTAGCACAGAAATAGAAAAAGTAACTGCGCTTGAAAATCAATTAGCCAAAGCAAGAAGATCTTATGCGTCCAAAAGAAGAGGTCGGGCTGGTGGTCGAGCTGGTGCGGCGGTTGAGAAATTAACCGGAGAGGCCGGATTTTATGCTGCTACTGCCCTGGCTGGTGCTGCTGCTGCGGCAGAAAGTTTCGGCACTGCTACTGGATCTGCTGTCAGCGGTGGTCTTACGGCAATGGCCCAAGGCTTAGCTGTTGTACAAACTGTTACCGCTACACTACCCGCTCTTTTCGGCGCACTTTCGGCCGTCCTTCCGTTGTCGACCGCTGGATTGGCGGGATTGACAGCAACATTAGCTCCTTTTTTACCTATCGGAATAGCCATAGCAGCAGTATTGGGCGGCTTATATGTTGGCTTTAGTGCTTTAGCAGCATATCAAAAGAAAGAACTAGAGATACGTAAAAAGGCAGCACAATCTGATCTTGATACTGCTTCTACTAGCACAGAAAAAGCTCTACAAGCACTAGCTAGAAGTGCTACCGATGTAAATTTTGACAGTGCAATTAATAGTATTAAAAATTTGGCCTCAGCAGCAAATTCCTTAAATAATATCAAAATAGAAGAACTGCAAGCCAATCTGCAATCAGGAGGAAGAGAAACCGGCGTTGGGTATGGCAACTGGAGAGACGTTGTCAGATCCCAATTCTTTGGAATATTTTCATTGTTTGTCGACAGCGCCGAACAAGCCTCGAGACAAAACAGAGATAGAATTGCCGAGGCATCTAGAAGTATAGCCGAAACTGCAGCTAATGCATATACCCAAGCCGCCACTGTGGCACAGGCGCGTTTCGCTAAAGGTTTTTCTTTGCAAGATCTGTCTGCTGCATCTCAAAAAAGAGCTGCTGGTGGAGCATTAACTGCCGATGAAAAACGAAATGCAGATATATATGATCAATTACTACAAAGAAGACTGCAAGCAGACCAAGAATATATAGATGCCCAGTTGGCAGCAGCCAGTCAAGGCCGAACACTAACAGCAGCAGAAGAGCAGCAACATAGATCTAGAGTCCAGGCCTCCATGATGGCTGCAGATAGTGACATAAATCTTGCGTCTAAGGCCGAAATAGCAGCTAGGGCGCAAGAACAATTAGCAAAGCTTACTGCCGAGTTGGCAAATAATTTTGAAAGGCTGAATGATGCTGTTAGTCAGTCTATCAATAGGCTAGAATATGAGTCTAGTGCTAGACAAAGGTCTTTAGATAGTATGATCGCTGCTGGAACAGGAGGCGCAGGACCACTACAAATAGAAAGCAGAATAGCTAATGTTGTTGATAATCCAACAGCTTACACTGACGAAGACAGAAGAAACACAAGAATAAATCTACGAGAAAATTTAACTCCAGCTCTTGGTGCAGAGCAGGCTGCTGAGGTATCAGCACTGGCCACTTTTGACCCTAATACTCTCACACAGGCAGTTAATGATGCAACAGCCGGTGCTGCTATTGGAACTCCCCCCTCAGAATTAGGAGATGCCATTTCAGATAATTTGGCAACAGAGCTAGATAAATTAAGAGCTGCTGGTGTTTCCGACGGAGTTATTAATAATTTACAGGCTCAAGCCAGAGAAACTTCTAAGGTTATAGCAACCAGACTACAGGGCGTAGAGGACCCCAGAGAAAGACAAAGAATCATTGCAGAAGAAACAAAAAAATTAAGAGACTCATTAGCTGAGGCCAGGGAAGGTGCTGTAGATGTTGCCACAGCTTTTGAGAATTTTAGAACTGGCGCACTCAATGAATTTGGAGAAGGACTAGCAAAGATAAGCGATCTGCAAAAACAAGCTTTAGAGTTTGAACAAAAAGCAATCAATACCAGAAGATCTGCTTCAGATTCATTCAACCAAGCCCTGACGGGATTCGGTCCAAGCATTGCTACACTTAGAGCTAGACAAGATGCTGATACTGCCAGATTAACTGGTGGTCCTACATCTCCAGAAGATATTGCTAATAATTTTAGAAGACTATCTACAGAAGCAGATGGGCTAAGAGAGAGAATTCAAGCAGCAAATGATGCTGGAGATTTGGAAGAAGTAGCCAATTTACAGCAGGAGCTTTATGGTGTTAATGCACAATTAAATAATAATAGGACGGCTCTGGAAAGATTGGCAGAATCTGCTAATGCTGCCGCTGATGCCGCACTAAACGAAGTTAATGAAAGAAAGAGATTCCAAGATGCCAATAGGCAATTTGCTGAAACACTACTTACTTCTGGTCCAGATGAGCTAAAAGCGATGGATGAAGCTCTTGTGCGAGCAAACCAAAGACTTAATGGGTTTATTCCTCAGGCTGGTGCAAGTCAGAGGAAAAAGTTTTTTGAACTTCTTAAACAAACAGGTAGTGTGCAGCAGGCTTCTCAAGGAGTTGCTGCAGACACAAGAAGACAGGATTTACAATTCTTGAGGCAAACCAGAGATGTAAGAATTGGCAGAATGCAAGATGATTTGGTTAGACAGGGCGTAAGTGAAGACGAAGCACGTCGCATGGCTACAGAAAGAGCAGATCAAGAGGAGGCAAGAATTCTTGCTCAGATGGGGGGTGAAGCTGGGCTAGGTGCATTGGGACGCTCTATTGTTGGACAGGCCGCTGCCACTACCGCAGATCGAATGAATGATCCTGTTATGAGAGGTTTGCAGGCGCAATATCAACAAGCTACTGAGGTTCAGGCTACTGCAAATGAACAATTGGCAAATCTGACCAGAGAATTAGCAGACGGCGCATTAGTGCAAACTATGCTTAATCTTCAGACTAACATTGAAGATCTAAACCGGACCATTCGAGTAGCAACCGGACAGTCTGGAGCAAACAATAAACCACCCGATCCGAGAGATCCCCGTAGACAGCCAATTGTTCCTGTGCAACAAAGCAGAGGTGGACTAATTTATGCTGCTGATGGTCAATATATAAATTTTGAACCAAAAGGCACAGATACTGTTCCTGCTATGTTGACTCCTGGAGAGTTTGTAGTCAACAGATCTGCTACACAAAAGAATATGGGTCTTCTACAGGCTATCAATGGAGGAAAAGTCAATACATATTCAAAAGGTGGAAAAGTTCGATATCTGGCTGGCGGAGGATTTAGTGATAGAGACACAAATAAGGATGGAGTACTAACAGTAGGAGTAGAAGATACAAGTGGACTAAATGACACCAATAGCGATGGAGTAATTACGCTTGCTGAATTTATGGGTAATCAATCTCTGAATGATCCTACAATGAGGGATGGTGTTATTGATAGTATTATGAAAACTGCTGCTAATTCTGGTAGTAATATAGGTAGTGGTAGTCAGTTTGGACTGAATCTTCCCGCAGCTAATGCCGGTTCGGCCATTGGGGGATTCCTAGGTAATATATTAGGTGGTGGACTAAAAGGTGGGATTCTTGGCGCTGCTGCTGGCGCTGGCTTGGGTGCTTTGGCCCCAATGAAAAAATTTGAATTTCAAAGATTTGCAGGTGTTGGAGAATTATTGCCTGGTGGTAGAAAATTTGGAAGAGCAGCAGAGGCAAGAAAGGTACAAAGACTTGAGGCTAGACGAAAAAGAGAAAAATTTCTACAAGATAGAGAAGCCGCTATATTTGCAGAAAGAAACAGAAGAAGACAAGCTGCTGGATTGCCGCCATTAGAAAATCCTGAAGAACAAAAGATTAATTTTAGAGCAAAAGCCAGAGCAAGAAGAGAAGGTATTGGGTTGAGAGAAGCGAAAGCAGCAGAAGAACAACTACAAAATAGAATTGTTGCTGATCCTGATGGTGCTATTGATCCTAATACTGGAATGGTTGCCCAGGTTAGATTCGGTGACCTACCACCAAGACAACAAAAGGCTGTAGAAAGAAGAGAGAGACAAGCAGAAAAAGCAAGGGTTGCCCGTGAAGAACAAAGAGCTATAGAAAAAGCAATAGCTGCTGAAAAAGCTAGAGAACAAGCCGAAATCGATGCCGCTGCGCAACAACGACAAAAACAACAGGATGAGAAGGCCAGAAAGGCTAGACAAAAACAGATAGAAGATTCTGGTCAAGGAACCTATAAAGATATCTATGTTCAAGAGAAAGATAATGAAGGCAATATTACATATAGACCATTAACCGAAAGAGAATATAGAGTCAAGAAACAAGACCCTAATGGCCCAGCAGATTCTCAGAATCTATATGACAATGAAGGCAATAGAATAAAGAATGACGAAAATGGTCAGAGAGCTTTGAATGTGGCCCTTGCTAGCAAAATTGAAGATAGAGAATATGAAGAAAGATATGGGGATCCGGCAAATAGAAGAGATAGATATAATAGAGAAAGTATTGATTCTGTAGATATTTATGGCGCTGACGGCAATAGAATTACTGACCCAGATACATTATCAAGCATATTTATTAATCATGCGGCTATAGGACAGGATTTAGAGGTTAAAAGAATACCTGCCTATGATAAATATGGCAAGCCAATTGATATTACTGAGGATTATGATTATGGTCGATACAGACAAGCACAAAGAGACAAAATAGACCAGGAACAAAGAGAACGACGCAGTAAATCAAGCGAATATGAAAAATATATAGACGAATCTTATCTTGACAGAGAAATTGCTAAAGCCGAGAGTGATGCTGATGGTAGATGGAGCCTCAGCTGGCAACACGCTAGAAGACTAAGAGAACAAAAAGAGCAACTACAGACAGACAAGCCTCTACTAGAAAGCTTTTTTGGCGGGGAACCCCTAACAGAAGAATTTTCCGACAGAATGAAAGATCCTGCTTTTAGGGGCATTGTAGAAAACGAATTAGCTAGAAGGATCAATGAACAAAATTTAGGTTCTCAAACAGATATTACAGATCAGTTTGGTAGAAGTACGGAAGAAGTATTTAACGAATATCTTAATAATCAAGATTTATCAAATTCTGATCTCGGTAAAACTATTCGAAATTATCAGCGAGCAGAGAATATTAGACAATCAGATCTGACCAAAAAGATAGAAGAATATAAAGATTTAAGAAAACAGGCAATAGAATCCGGAGAATGGTCATTTACACCCGAACAAAAAGCTAGATATGAAGCATTGCAGGGCTTATACAGAAAGGGGGGAGAGCTTTCTGAGCTTGGAATGGAGACTTATGAGGTAGATAGAAGAATAATAGATAGCGATAATAACGAAATAGCCGGCAGTATCGCTGACGAATCTAGATCAGGTAATCCTGTAGTAGATGCTATACTAGGCAAAGGAAAAGAAAGAGATCAACAAGTACAACAAAGGAATCAAGAGCTGCGTACCGCTAAACAGAGAGCGGATGACGAAAGAAGATATAGAGAGTTATTAGACAAACAAGAGCGAGAAGAACAGGCTGATGCTTACGCAAGAAGCTTGACGGGCAGAGCTGAAAGTGCATTTTATACTACTGGACTGACTTTAGTGAGCGGTGTTCAAAACACTATTGGCGCTAGAGACGATATTACACAAGGCGATACTTACCAAACCGATTTGGCTAGACTTCAGGACTTAAGAAGAAGAAGAGAAAGAGATTCTGGATTATCATCTAAAGAATTAGAAGAATTACAGAGATTAAACTCTAAATTGAACAGAGATATTACTGACTTACCTGGAGTAGAATCCGGCCTGCAAAAACGATATGTAGATAGTAGATATGGATCGGTAAGATTTGCTGGATATTTGGGCGATCAATTTTATAATGCAGGAGCTAATATAACAGAAGCTGGCAGACGGGGCATAGGCGCACTTACACAATCAGATCAAAAATTTATAAAATACACAGATCCTGTTACTGGAGAAAGAGTCAGAAAGAAAAATGAATGGTATGTTGATGAAGCATTTCAAAGATCTATATATGAAAATGCTACAAAGCCAGCAGATATATTAAAGCCAGATGAAATACAAGAAAGACAAGACAAATTTAATAAAGACCTTATTGCTTTTCAGTCTCGAATAGGAGATTATGCCGGATATGGAGCTTATGGATTAGGTTATGTTGCTGATGCTTTTGTTACCACTGGGGCTGGACAATTTGCGATGCCATCAGAACTACAGACGGCAGATCCTAAGTTTAGAGACGATATGAGACTTTATGTTCTTGGTCAGCTAGAAAGCCTGCAACAAACTGGTAGGCTTGCTTCTTCTGAAGATGTTCTAGCAAGAGGTAAAAGTTTAGAAAATGAAATGAATGCAGCAGAACAGGGTAACTATGGAATAGGTCCGTCTGGAGCTGCTGACGCTACTATGGCACTTACAGAAGCTTTATTGCCTGGTGTCCCTGGGGCTATAAAAAACACAGCGGCTCTTCCAGCACAAGCTACTAGAGGTATGAAAAAGGTAATTACAGAAGCATTGCCTGGGTTAAAAGATTTTAAAAGGGTACCACGAGCACCTGTTCCTGATGGTCCAGATATTGAGCTTAATTCTATTAGGGAAATATTATCTCTCGACGCAAAGAAGCTTCTGAGCGGCACAGCCACACCATCTGATGTAAATCCAAGAGGCATGTTTCCTACAGTAAGGGCGGTTCAAGAAGCTGCCACTGGACCTACACGAGCAATTCCCGGATTAGGTGGCGTTAGACCTACTACCAGAATTCCATTACCAGGATCAAAGCCTGCCACCACAGCTGGTTCTGAATTGTCTGATGAGGCATTGGCTTTTATTGACGATATTGTTTCTGAACGAGCAGCAAGAGGGGCTGCTGCACAAGCTGCAGATGCTGTGCCAACCAAGGCGCCTGCATCTACTACTACCAGTGTAGGCAGAAAGCCTGTACCAGATGCTGTAAATGCAAATACTCTAAGAGGAGAGATGCGCGTTGGAAAAGAACTGCCAGACGCCTCGATGACACCAACCGGGCCTGATATAGACGTTACTGATCCTTATCTACGAACCATGCAATATACAGACGAAAGCCTTAGACAGAGTTTATTAAAAAGATCAGGAATCTCACCCGAACAAATGTCATCATTACCTGAAGATCGAGTCAGAGATATTGCGTCTCGATCTCTAGATGTTACCAGGCAAGGAGGCACTAGAGATGAATTCATAAAAACACAAACACGACAGGCAGTAGCAACACGAGAGATAACCAACACACAGGGCCCAGACGCTGCAGCATTATGGTCAGAGGTTTTGGATCCAGAAAAGCTCAGACAAGGAGGCATGGTATATGCCAATAACGGAGCTTTAATACCATTCAGATCAAGAGGTACAGATACAGTGCCCGCAATGCTTACTCCCGGAGAATTTGTAGTAAATAGAGAAGCAACTAGCAAATATCTACCAGTTTTACGAGCCATTAATAGCGGATATAATAGTCATAATGAAATGGTTAATCATTTAGCTAGAGGAGGAATGGTTAGAGGACCACAATATCTACAAGAAGGAGGAATAACGCGACAGGGTAGCAATAATGGTGTATCAACTAGTAGTCAAATCCAAGGAATTGAAGAACTGAGAGCAGTAGTAAATGAGCTTAATCAAGCAGTTTCTAGTGGTACAGAAAATATGAATAATGTGGCTACCCAAGTAACATCAGCAACCAACCAGTTTGCATCCACCGCACAATCTATTAATTCTGCAGCTCTCAATATTCCGGACAGTGTTAATGTGGCACAAAATGTTAGAGTTGATGGTATTCCAGATACACTAAATGACTTTAGCAATAATTTGCTTAATAGTAGCGTATCAGAGTCCAGACGTCAAAACCAAGCCGTTGACACAGAAAGAAATACCAGAAACGAAGGCGCAGATGGCCTACCACCCCCCTCCAGCCCTATATCATAGGTTTTTAAATGAGTAATGTACATATATTTGAAAATATAGGATATCAATGTCAAAGTTCAGAAAACATTGTATTGACCAAAGTATTAGATGGTTACCAGTCTTTGCAGCTTTCAAATATAGATGCATATATACCGTATTTGATTAGAGATAAAAATCAATATGAAGTAGGCATAGGACAGCTCAAGAAAGACATTCACTATTATATAGTAAGAGATAAGATTATATCATCTTCTAATGACGGCAAGCCCGTTACAATAGACAATGGTAAATTCTTTATTTTTGCTAATGAATATAATTTCAATACTGCTTTTCATAATGTTGTAGTAAAAAATACAAATTTTAAAGTAGATAATATTCGAGCTATCTATATAGTAGATGCATCAAATCAATCTGAAATTAGAGCAGATTTACCACCCGCAGCAGATAATGAGTCCCTGATAGTGGATTTTAAAGTCATTAATCACTCGGGCGCTGTATTACGCATATACGAAAACGACACCCTTATTTATTCTCTTAAGTCGGATAGTGGCTATGTTACATTAGTTTCCACAGGGAATAATTGGATCAGTTTACAAGATAATAAAGGCGGGGCATCTTCCAGAACAATGTCTATATCTTCCCAAGATTTTTCTACACAAGAAGTTCATGCAGAAGGCGCTCTTAATAGTTATCAATACAATGAAGATGGCACTCTTGTTGGAGGGGATATATATCATGGCCCTGACCATCAATTATTGTTTGGTAGTGACATACTCCAAAATGCGTATGCTTCAATTCCTACTTCTGGAGATTTTGACACTATATTCAATCAACAGCATTATCTCTCCGACTTTTATGTGTACGGCAGTGGAGACGAACAGAATGTTTCCTATAGTCATACTGGTGGTCTTGGGATTAATGTTCCTAGTGGCGTTGGACAACCAGTTAGTGGTGATGTAATTATTTACGGCAATGATTCTGGTAATAAAAATTTGTTTTTTTCATATGACGGTAGACTAGGATTAAATATTCCCGTGGGGGCCAGACCACAAACACTCGCTCATTTTGTCAATCTAAATTGCCAGGAAGGACTGAGATTAGAAAATAGAACCAGCTGCAATACAGCAAGCATGACATTTTATCATAAGCCACCAATAGCACAAATACCGAACAACACAGATATTGCTACAATTAGTTTATCATCCAAAAATTCTGATAACAATAAAATAGATTACTCTAGACTGAGTTCAAGAATACTAGACTATGATGCTGCATCTAGTAAAGGTCAGTTTTCGATATTGGTTAATAGCGGACAAAATCTCTTAGAAACTTTTACTTCCAATCCTAATCAAACCTATCTTTCTGCCGGTATTAGTAGAATTTCTGCTTCTCCCGGAGGTGTCGGTTTGTCTAGTTCAGATATAGTATTTTCGGGTACCAATATAAATTTTGTTGGTCTAGATGGCACTAGTGGCACTATCAATGCTGCTAATGTCAACGTTGCTGAAACTTTATCCGTTAATGAGCTTAGATTAACAACACTGCCTAGCACCAGCATTTTAACGATCAATAATGGAGAAGTTGTTTCAGCTAATCAGAATAATCCTATCTCTATTATTGGGGCTCCTTCTGGCAGATTGTTGAGAACTGATGTTGATGGTCAAATATATACAGATATTAAAGTTGGAGATTTCTTTAGGACAAATAATGATGTGGTATATTCAGCATATCCAAAAAGATTAGCAGAAGGATGTTTGTCGCAAATTATATTCGATCCTGACACACAAGTACCTATTGAAGAATATTCTATAGGAGACCAAATATCTGTAGAATATGTAGATGGCACAATTCTATATACTAACATAGAAAGGATGACGGCTACTGATGATTTTGTAACGGTATTATTTACCACCGACCAAATCACAAGCAGTACAGAAGGTGGTCTTTATATTCAATCGATCTCTAAAGGCTTCACACTCACTCTGCAAAAATACGTAGACCCAGAAGTCACAACTGTCAATGATTCTACTGCAATAGTTTTTAGTACTAGACCTTACGAACATACGGTATTTAATGACGCTAAAAAACCCATAGGATTTTCTGTCTATTCTGATGCAGATGTTCCTGGCCTGGATATTAGGCCTTCTGAGTTTAGAGGCAATATTATCACACAAGGAAATTATTATCAATATGCTACTAATTCAGATACACAGCCATTAAAAGTAGAAATTGTTGAAGGAGGTACGGGAAATAGCAATAGATTTAATACTGCAAATTATAATGCTTCTCAGAGCATAGCATGGTCTGGTTATGTTACCAGTGTCGGTACTAATGGCCTACCGAGCCATTATGGAACTTATGATCAGAATGGCAATGTTGCAGAATGGTTGGCGGACAATACACAAGAACATACTAGTGTCGATAATATGTATATTGGTGGTGGTAGTATTATGTCTAGTGGTAGTGACTTTAATGCGTTTCAGCATTCATCTCCCGAGACTTATGGCAGCGGCATAGGCTTTAGAATTGCTAGTAATTATGCGCTAGAAGACTCAAGTTATATTACTGGAATTTTGCAACTAGAATTTGTTGATATACAAAATGCTAAAAATGAATCACATGATTCTATGATTTCTGTCGATGATGGTCTAGGAAATATTTCTGATGTAGAAATCCACGATCTTGGTAAAGTGCCATATTCTTATAGAATGTCAACCTTTGAAATTACCAATGATCAATATGCAGCTTTCCTAAATTCTGTAGCCACTGGCACAGATCTTTTTGGTTTATATCATGGAGAAATGGCTACCAGTTATGCCGGAGGTATTGATAAAATAGGAATAGAGCCGTCAGAATATGTTGTTAAAGCAGACTATGGGGACAAGCCAGTTAATTTTGTTGACTATTTAGACTGCTTGAGATTTACCAATTGGTTACATAATGGCGCCCCGACAGGACTGACAGAACCAGCCAGTAACATCACCGAAAATGGCGCATATAACATCATCAACACTGTAGGTAACATATACGCTATTGCTAAAAATCCTTTTGCTAGATATTATATTCCCGATATACATGAATGGTATAAATCTGCCTATTTTGAACCACTAGCATCCGTCACTGCCGCATCAAATACCGTTATTATCAATTCGGACCTTCCAGAGCCCAGTGCTGTACTTACTATTGGTGGTAAAACACATATTAGAGGAGATTTAGAAGCTAGCGGAATATCTGGTACCAATATTACTATTGTTTCTGCTGATGGACACTCGTTAATATCTACGCATTCTTTTGAAGATGGAGCAGTTTCTATACTCAATGAGATTGACTCTATGGCCTTGGTTAACTCAGAAAATGGAAGACTAACAATTGGTCCAAATCCCACATTGTCATTATCTGCTGGCAATAGATTTGACGGGGATTACAGGACAGGTTTTGCTCCAGACAAAGTAACAATTGCTGCTGATGGAGAAATCAAAATCATGTCTCCAGAACCAGTGCAATTCAGTGGGGTTCAGGCGCAAACAATTATTTTTGAAAATTTGTTTGTCAGCGATCCAGATAATCCTGGTGAGACGTTGGACTTTTTCGAAGGCCCTAGCGGTGGATTGTTGTATAAAACCGGAAGCGCTAGTGCAAAAGCTATCGAAAGATTAACATATATAGAAGATGAAGACGAGATTTATATTACGGGAGTTAGTGGGCTATGTCCTTTATATACAGATAATCTTAATTATTTGCAGTCGTATAACGAGATTGAGTATAACGATGATAATATTTTGGTAAAAACTCTATTAAAATTAGAAGAGAGAGACTTATTGCAAATAGGAGACGATTCTGAAAGTCTCAAAGGAGCAATTTTAGTCCACCAGGGAATTGGTCCACTTAAATTTGAACTCAATACTTATCTCGAGGCAGATGGTGCCACATATAATAGATTTCCAAAAAGGCTTGTTTATTTTGATTCTGAAGACAAAAGAATTAAATTTGTTACTCCAATCTCTGAAATTGGAGGCATAGCACAAGATGTCCCAACCCAAGAAGAATTAGATGTTGAATATTCTTTTGGCGATACTGTAGCTATTATGCACACGGGTGATTTTGAGGTTGAATATGTAAAATTAGCAGCAAAATTAACTGGTCCATTTGATGGCCCAGATGCTTTATATATTTCTCATCCGCCAATATTTTTAGAAAATGAAAATAATGAATTCTATACATATGCATGTCCAAATGTTCTGCCTAACGAATTAGATGGTGGTGAGGATTTGCCTGGATTTACTGGAATTATGTATTCAATCACCAAGTCTGCAACATTAACTAACGGACTTGGGTATGGATTATTTAATCAGGATCCTCCAGCTATTAGCGGGTTCAGTTGTGACATTGATGACCCCATAGAAAATAATCCAGATGCTCCCTTTACTTTTAGACCCAGTTCTAAATATGTGCTTAGCACCAGACCCTTGATACATACTCATTTTAATGCTGTGGGAGAAAATATTGATTTTGCAGTTTATGGTAGAACTAAATTTGAATACAATAGATACTATCCCGAAATCCACGATGCCGATCCATTAAATGGGGAATTACCGATTGGACTAACTCCAGTATTCAAAGTGGATGCAAATATACCTAACGCCATTAGTGGTAGTGTTACTGGTATGTTTTTTGATGGATATATAGATGCTGGTAATACTATACCAACAGGATATGATTTTGATCAAATTGGCAGGGCTATGGTTAATATGAATAATCCGTATGTGCTCAACTCTATTAGAAAAGCTATAGATATATTACCAAGTGGCTATGATACATTGGATTATGTAGCAGACCTATCGGTAAATGGATATACATATTCTAGTGGTATTGTTACTGATCATGTTTACCTTTCTGGTATGCATGAATCATCATATATTCCTGGAGCAGCATTAACCGTTGATGTTAATGGCAAAATAATTAGTATTTCGCCAGAAGTACCTCCTGGACCACCAGGACCACCAAGGAATGTGCAGGCTGACCCAGGCAATACTGCAGCATTTCTTAGCTGGCTACCTCCCATAGATACTGGCGGTGAACCTATCATAGATTATGATATTGAATATAGTACGAATAATGGCGTTACTTGGACACCATATGTAGATACAGTATCTGCAGAGACCGAAGCAGATGTAACAGGATTAACCAATGAAGTTAATTATGTTTTCAGAGTAGCCGCAATTAATCAAATAGGAAAAGGTCAATGGTCGCTATCCAGTAATCAGGTTACACCCAGTAGCATATTTCCTGGACAGGTTCGTAATGTATCTATAGACAGACAGCTAGTAGTACCATCAACTCCTGTGGTTGATCGCATGACAGTTTCATGGCAAGCTCCTGAATCTGCTGGTGGATCCCCCATCACCAGATATATAGTAAGATATAAAAAGACCACAGATGGATCTTATATCGAAAGATTTATTGATCCTGACAGTGCAGTACAATCTATATATACAGATATTATTAATGGGATAGAGCCAGGTCCTCATTACAATATACAGATTGTAGCAGAAAATAGTTTTGGTGAAGGTATTCCATTTACACAAATTAGTTATGGAACAGACGAACCTCCAGCAGAACCACCAGCGCCACCAGATCCATATGATTTTGGCCTATTAACATTCAACGGAGCCTGTAACACATAAAGGAAATAAAATGCCTATACGACACAGAAGAGAAGTTAATACCGTTAATCCGCCATCTATAGAAGACTTTGATGTTGGAGAAATAGTAATTAACACGGTAACAGGAAGAATGTATTTAATACAGGCCCATTTTGATGAAGAAACACAGAGGGTGATTAAAGACAACGTTATAGAATTTTCTGGCAAAGTTATTTGTCAAGAACAAACTAATGTTCCTGAGATATTTTTCGACGATGTTTCTGATTTTTGCTGCTTTGGAGATACTCTTTCTGTGGAGGTGAGTGGACTTCAAAGAGCTCCAACTAATTATTCGTTTGAGGTCGAAGAACTTACTGCAAATAGCTCTAGGATAGATATTGCTAGTGCTAACTATAAAAATTACACGGGTGCATTGGATGCTGCTGGTGAGCCTTTGTTGTTTAGGAGCGCATTGGTACCTGTAAATATTAATGTAACCAAAGAAGATTCATCAGTTAGTATATTTAAGTTTAAAATACTGTCCGAAAATGATTTAATAACAGAAAAAGTATTAAGCATCAAATGTAAAGATTGTGGGTAATTTATGATAACAGAAAATTTCTTTTCTTTAGCAGAGGGTGCATGTGGGGTATCGATATCGTTTGAAGAGATCTTTTTGAGTTCTCGACAGGAGCCCGTATTAGACGAAAACGGAGGCCAAGCGACAGATACTGATGGCAATCCTATATTTGTGACTATAGATCCTACATTTCAATTAAGCGACTCGTCTGTTATCATATTAGAATTCAATATTGTCGATAAATATCCTGAAGACACTCGTGTGGATATTATTCCGCAGTCATATGAAGTACAGAAGCCACAGAGATTTATTCCACAAACAATGGTCAAAATACAGTCTTCTTATGATTTTGGTGCTCAGATTTTGCTGCAAATGAATATTAAGGATCGCTTCGGTCAAATTCTATATACAGATTACCAAATTGTTGCAATAGGAAACAGCCAGCAAAGGAATTGTAAAAAGGCCACTATTGAACAGAGAAACAACGAAGATGTTATATTAAAAATAAATAATAATTGGAAATATATTTACAATGATCACTTAATAGCCAAGCTTTATATCTCTCAAGACAAGATAGAGCCACCTTCAATAGTTGGAAAACTATTCAAAAAAAATAAAGATATATTGCCAATTAGACTATCGTGTGAAGATATTGATTGTGATCAACTTGCTGGTTCCGGTTCAGCATCTGGAACGCCTGAAATATCTGCTTCTGGTAGTGGCTCCATTGGTTGTGTTGATAACGAGTCTTTGTGTAAAAGTAGATTAATTTCTGATATTCCTAGCGTTTCTATTGTTAAAAGACAGATATTAGATTCAGCACATAAAGTAGGCGATTTAATCTATAAAAAACAAATATATGAGAATGATATATTTAGACTGGATGCAGATTCATTATTGGGCATAGAGATGTCTGGTGTCATATCTCCTAATACCATGACTATTACTGGAGATTATGTAGCCCAATACCTATTATCATATACGGCAGAACTTCCATATGTCAATACTTTTACTGTCGTTGAAACAGATGACATTGATTCCGACTTACCAGAAACTGTAGTAATATTTAATAATCAGCCTTATCTAAATAATAGAGTTATTGCATATTCTGTTGGTAAATATAGACTTTCTATACCCAGAAACTTATCTGTGGCAATATTAAATAAAAACTTTGAAGATAAAATTAAATATTACCCAATTAATGATGGCTATGTTGTTACAAAGGCAGAGGTTAGCAGTGCTACGACAGATGAATATGTACCAAGTAGCACATCAGGAATCTACGATTTTATTACAGGCACCATGGAAATAGATGTGATAGAGGGTGTTGATGATCATTTTCTCAGCTTTTATGTTCTTAATAAAGGCTATATTAAATTAGGTCATAAACTAATATATTCTAAAGATTACATACCCACCCCCACACCAACTCCCACACCCACACAAACTCCTGTGCCAACTTCCACTCCTACACACACACCAACCACTACGTCAACACCAACAACAACCCCAACACTAACTCATACTCCCACCATAACAGCTTCAGCTACTCCTTCCATTACTCCCTCTATTACTAACAGTCCAACAATTACGACGACCCCGACCAATACTCCCACTAATACCTTAACTCCTACAGTTACTCCAACTCCCTCCCTAACTCCCACAAATACTCCGACCATTTCTTTAACTCCAAGTAATACTCCGACTATTTCATTAACGCCAAGTAATACTCCGACAATTTCACTTACGCCTTCATTAACGCCAACAAACACACCCACAATCTCTGTAACGCCTAGTATTACTCCTACAATATCTATGACTCCGAGTATTACCCCAACATTATCAATAACTCCCACTACAACGACAACCCCGACACCAACGACTACCCCAACAATAACTCCGAGTCAAAATATAGATCTTCCATCTAGGGTACAAAATCTACAGGCAGAAAGACAAATTTTTGATGAGCAGCCAGAAAACAATAACATATTTACAAGCTGGGAGGAACCCTTGTATCACGGTACCACTAGCTTAGTATCGTATACTATTATTTATACAAATGTATCAGACGGTTCAACTATTCGTATAGACGATCTGACCAGTAATACCTATCAATTATTTTCTAGTAGCACTATAGATATCGACGAACAGTGGACAATCAGTGTTACGGCTAAAAATCAAACAGGCTATGGTCTACCCTCTGAAGTTTTAATATAGTTTTGTGGTGGTGTATACTTAAATAAAGTTTAATAAAGGTAAAATAATGAGCGAAATTTCAAGTCAACATGCTATTCATAGATATTCTGGCAGACAAGCTCTGGATCTGATGGATGCGCCATTAGAATTTGTGTCAGAATGGCAAAGATTAATCGATAATGTTCTTTCTATTCATTCTACTGAAATTAGTGATGGCTCTATACCTGTTTTCTTTACTGCTTTGCATCCAGAAGATCCTAGTGTCAGAATACCAAATCCGGATTCTACTTTAACAGAATTAAAGCCTGGCTCTTCTTATTATTTTATTATGAGAAGTCAAGCAAATCTTCCTGTCGTATTGCCCGAGATTGGTGGTACTATTGTTGGTTGCGATATTAATGAATGCACACCCATTAGAATTCAAGAGCTAAATGATGTAAATTTGGTTGGTAAAGACAATAATAAGCAATTTATTACGGTTTGTGCATCTGGCCTTACTTGTGGCGAGACTTATAATTTTCATTTTAGTTCACCGGTATCTAATTGGCCCACTTATGTAAATCCTATTTCTGGCACATTTGTTGCCGCTAAAGAGAAAGTAGAAATACCTGCTGAAATTACTTTTTCTAAAGAAACTGGCAATCTTGATCCTGAAAACTTATTAGACTACAAGATCTATAAAGACGTAAACTATCATGCTTGTCATAGTGAAGACTTTAATGTCTATTCTATTATTAAGACTACAATCGAACCTGTTAGCTATCAAGGACTACATGACGAAGACATATTTAAGATTCACTGTATAGATTGTTTACCAGATTGTGACCCCTATGCTAGTGTAAAATTTGTAGATAGTCCACTTAAAAAATTAGATATCAAATGTTGTCAGGAAAATACCAATATAGTAGTTGATGTAAGAGATGCCAGATTGGGAGAATTGTATGATTATAAGTTTATTAGTGACTCTTTATATCCTTTAGCTATTAGCCCGGTCAGTGGTACAGTGGGTTTTGGAAAGTATTATAGTCAACCAGTGAACATGATTAATCCGGACGTTAACGACACCGCTGGTGGACAAATAAATACACTTGTAAATCTTCTAGAAAATATGGATGCTGTTTTAAAAATAGAACTAACTCACAGAAATACTAAAACGGTTAGTACGGATTATTTAACTATTAATTGTAGTGGATGTATTTAAGTCTGTTATTTACTCAGTCGGTAGACAAATTTAGGATCATATATGGTTTCATGCGCCTGCAATATATCTTTGCTAGTTGGAGAAATTAGCGACCACTGTACACACTGCTTCTCTGGATTTATTTTTGTGGGCGAAAACCGGCCACCAGAATCTATTCGCATAATGAAGGACAACGATAATGAGTAGTAGTAAGGGACGTACTAATCCAACAACCATGAATTGTAATGATCTTATATCCCCACCTCCTCTGCCTCCTCTGGATTCATTTATCAAGGCCCAAAATCAATACCAGAAATGTGAAAACACAATATGTATCGCAATGCTGCGGGGTAATGACTCTATTGAACGGATACAGATGGAGAATAAATTTGATTTATTTAGATCTGCATATCCTAAAAGAATGCTGTTCGTTATGGAGGTTATGGCAGGCGGCGCGGTTCAATATTCAGATAATTTTTTAGAAGATCCTAGAGCATTTAGTCTTTGGCATACACTTAGAGAATTTGTTACCGCTGACATTTTTGATGATGGGGAATGGAAGTTCACATATTACATATTTGCAAAAATGAGAGAAATGGTGGTAGCTGGTGGTAATGCAGAAATTATAGATGAATATGACAACGCTGGGGATTTCTTAGTATGGAAAGATGACGATATCTATACGTATAAAGCAAGACGGTCGATATCTAAACTATACGTCGACATAAAAAACAAAGCCAATTTTTCATCATTAACAACACTTAACTTTCCAAGTGAGGATATTATTTGCCCATTTAATACCCACGATTGCTGTACTATGAGTCGTGAAGCATGGCTATTGGCTGTTGCATGTGCAGATATGCGATGCACTGTTACTCCAACAATAACTCCTACGGTTACACCAACTCCTACTTTAACACTTGATCTTTGTGGTGGTGTCACAGATAGAGCCTCGACTACCTATAAGTTTACAGGAAGGATAGAAGACCCATCCAATATTCCTGCCCATATAGACTTTGCAAGAACTATGTCTTTCAGTGACACTCTTTCTGGTAACGCTATTGTTGCAGCGCCGTCGGGAGACTATGTAGGTGTATGGTACCAACAATCGAAAGACAGAGGCTGGTTTGAACAGCAAACTATTGCTGAAGCACAAGAAATTCCTACTCTGCCAGACTATCCTGCGTTATTTGGTAAGTCGATAGCTTCAGAAAAACATGGAGAATTATTTGCTGTTGGCGGTCCTTGGATCAAGGGTGTGGATCTAAATTCTTTCTACGCCGGAGTGTTGAAGGTATATAGACCGGATAGAGGGGCCGGCAGCAATATCAGCGCTGAAATGGAATATCGAGGAAAGAAAGATGACCATGTAGGTAAGTCTATGGCGATAGACGAAAATGGAGGTATATTGTATGTCGGATCTAATGATGGTATTATGATTTGGAACAGAGTGCCTGCGTATACAACCTACGGTAGAATAAGACCAGACGGACAATGGTACAGAAGTCCTGTACGAATCAAACCAATATCAAATATTGGTTCCAAGGCTTTTGCAGATTCTCTGGCTACTAATGCAAACAGTACAGTACTAGCGATAGGATCACCAGAATATGACAAAACCGGAGAGGATTCTTCTAGAGGTAGAGTTGACGTTTTGCTGGAGTGGTACCCCGGCCAATACAGATCAATGGGACAATCGATTTCAGGTACTCAGAACAATGCGAAATGTGGATTTAGCGTATCTCTTAATGGAGATGGCGACGTATTAGCTATTGGAGAATATAAGACGTCTTATATCATAGGAGATCCAAATGATCCAGATAAAATAGAGATAGAAGAAGCAGGACAGGTGAGGGTTTTTGTGTATGATGAACCCTCAAACTTTTGGATTCAAAGAGGAGAAATACTTCAGGGAAAACAACCAAAGGGGCATTTTGGGTATAGTGTAAAATTAAACAAAGATTGTGGCGAAGCAGTAATTATAGGAGCCCCAGGGGAAAATAAGGCATATGTATATTGGTGGGATAAAGAACAAGAAAAATGGGAGAATATCAGCATTACTGGAATGCCGGGTACTAAAGAATCTGGCATTTCAGTAGACATATCTGCAGATTCAGATACAATAGCAATTGGCTGTTTTGAGCAGCTAAAAATTCCTTATCAAAAACCTAGAATAGAACCAAAATTTGATTGTGAAAAATTAATTTGTATACTTTTTGTGGGGGAAAAACTGTCTTCTAGGGGGAATAGCATAGTGCTAGAAAAATGGCGATGTGCTTTCCCTGATAGGTTATTGTTTGCTCTTGATTTTGAAGAGAGCGAATATCATCGGTGGTTCCTATCTAACAATAGGATGAATTCATCATATAATGATCTGGGGAGAAGATTAAGACGAGACTATGGATCGTCTAATTTTAGCGATTCATGGGATATTATTCAGCGAATGGCAGAGGCGTCTGGTACTTCGACAGATTTACAAAATTTCACAGATGTTGCTATTGTACTCCAAAATGTACGCTATCAAGAAATACAAACATCCTTAATTACTCTTATAGCCGACCTAGAGAGCTCTGGTAAAAAAATTCATTATTACGATGAGACGTCCATATATTCACCTAAGATAGAAGATCTTATATGTCCATTTATATTTGATGAATGCCAATGTTGCGATGAAAAAGAAGAATGTTCCTCATACCTTTGTGAAAATTGTCCTAATGTAAATTTTCCACCACCAATTGTGGAAGAGCGAAATAAGGGCAGGATTCATATGTATCAAAAATGTCATATTTATCATGTAGAATGCGTAACGCCAACGCCAACACCAACGCCCACATATACTCCAACCCCAACAATAACCCCAACAATAACTCTAACTCCCACACAAAATCTTTCTCCTCCACCTCCGCCACCTCCTCCACCGCCCCCTCCATCTTCTCCGCCTCCTCCGCCGCCCCCTCCATCTTCTCCGCCTCCTCCGCCACCCCCTCCATCAGATGCTTATGTGGAATGTTGTGACAACCCAATAAAAATAGAATACAACCAACCAATTAGCAACAAAACAACATCTAGAATATATGGTCTTCAAAAGAATAAAATTTATTATATCAGGATAGCAGGCAAAAACTATGCAGGCACTGGTGATAAATCTGATCCGATAATGGTAAAATATCATCTTGTAGAACCTTTACCAGAATGTTTACAGGAGCAGATAATTCCAGTAGATACCAACCCTGATCCTAGAATATATACAAAAGAAAAAACTATAGCATTTACAGAATGTTGTGATAATACAGTAGAAATAGAATATAAAAGACCAATTAGTACCAAAAGAGAAGCTAGAATATATGGTCTTGACAAAAATAAAATATATTTCATTAGAATAGAGGCCGAAAATTATTCAGGCGCTGGTGATCAGTCTGACCCGATAGCTATACCTTATCATCTATATCCACCATATCCTGATTGTTTAGATATTCTACCTCCTCCACCGCCACCACCTCCTCCACCGCCACCACCTCCTCCACCCCCCCCACCCCCACCCCCCCCCCCCCCCCCCCCCCCCCCCCCCCCCCCCCCCCCCCCCCCCCCCCCCCCCCCCCCCCCCCCCCC
>Ga0255781_10000655_pt1 | contig 28076 bp, 25 predicted proteins | sample 101ome_21_FD_179979 | JGI IMG/M metagenome (GOLD analysis project Ga0255781, IMG submission 179979) | Coastal salt marsh microbial communities from the Groves Creek Marsh, Skidaway Island, Georgia - 101413BT metaG (version 2) | ecosystem: Environmental > Aquatic > Marine > Intertidal zone >... | reverse complement strand
AGGGCTGACGAGCGCGACACACGAGGGTTCATCTCGATGACGATCATGCGTCCGTCGGCCGGGTTGATGGCGAATTGAATGTTGCATCCGCCGGTGTCCACGCCGACTGCTCGGATGATCTTGATGCCCACGTCTCGCATGTGCTGGTACTCACGATCAGTGAGGGTCAGGCAGGGAGCAACCGTTATCGAGTCTCCGGTGTGCACTCCCATGGGATCGACGTTCTCGATAGAACAGACCACCACCACGTTGTCGTTCTTGTCGCGCATCAGCTCGAGCTCGTATTCCTTCCAGCCGATGATGGACTCCTCGAGCAGCACCTCGGTTGTCGGGCTGGCCTGCAAGCCGGCGCCGGCAATTCGTTCCAGATCGGCCTCGTCATACGCAATACCCGATCCGGCGCCACCCATCGTGAACGACGGGCGAACGACGACGGGATAACCCAGTTCGCTCGTTGCCTCAACGCACTGCTCCATCGTGTGGCAGATGATGGAGCGGGCACTCGATCCGCCAATGGACTCCACGATCGACCGGAACTTCTCACGATTCTCGCCGCGCTCGATGGCGTCGACGTCCGCACCGATCAACTCCACTCCGTACCGTTCGAGAACACCGGACGCGTGCAGGGCGATGGCGGTATTCAGCGCGGTCTGACCACCGAGGGTGGCCAGCAAGGCATCGGGGCGCTCTTTCGCAATGATGCGCTCGACGTATTCGGGCGTGATGGGCTCAACGTAGGTGGCGTCGGCGAACTCAGGGTCCGTCATGATCGTCGCTGGGTTGGAGTTGACCAGGACCACACGCAGACCCTCGTCCCGAAGCACTCTGCAGGCCTGCGTGCCCGAGTAATCGAATTCGCACGCCTGCCCGATAACGATCGGTCCAGAACCGATAACCATCACGGATTCAATGTCGGATCTGCGTGGCATCAGGCACCACCATCCCGTCGTCGCGCGATGGCTTCCGCGAAGCGATCGAACAGGTATGCGGCATCGTGAGGACCGGCTGCCGCCTCGGGGTGGTACTGCACACTGAAGGCGGATCCATCCACGAGCTCAAGACCCTCGACAACGTTGTCGTTCAAGCACACGTGGGAAACCCGCGCCGGTCCGAAGGGGCTGTCGAATTCCTCCTCCAGCGGCGCTTGCACAGCGAACCCGTGGTTATGTGCGGTGATCTCCACCTTGCCGGTGGTCAGATCCTTCACCGGTTGGTTGATGCCGCGGTGACCGAAGCGCAACTTGTAGGTGCCGAGGCCCAGGGCACGTCCAAAGATCTGATTTCCAAAACAGATCCCGAAAACCGGAAGACCGGCGTCAAGAGCCTTCGACATCAACCCAACAGCGTGGTCAGCGGTCGCGGGATCCCCCGGGCCATTGGAGAAGAAGATTCCATCGGGTGTCCGCGCCACGATGTCCTCCCAGGAGGAACTCGAGGGGACAACATCGACGTTCAGGCCGCGTTCGGACAGGCGACGCGGAGTCATCGACTTGATACCCAAGTCCACGGCGACGACCGTCGCCCATGCATCACCGATGGCCGGCACCGAGTACGCCTGGGCAGTGGTGACGTCGGATGTGAGATCCGCACCGACCATCGACGGGCTCGATCGCACCTGCGACAACAGTTCGTCCACCGGACGGCTTGCCGCGGGCCCGCTGAAGATGCCCACGCGCATCGCCCCGGCGTCACGCAGGTGACGCGTCAACGCCCGAGTATCGATGCCGGAGATTCCCACGACCCCATACGCCTGCAGGTCCTCGTCCAAGGTCCGCTGCGCCCGCCAATTCGACACGATCCGCGACGGATCCCGCACCACGTATCCGGACACCCAGATGCGTTCAGACTCCGGATCTTCGTCATTCATGCCGGTGTTGCCCACGTGCGGAGCGGTCATCACGACCACCTGACGGTGGTAACTCGGATCCGTCAGCGTTTCCTGATAACCGGTCATGCCGGTCGAGAACACTGCTTCCCCGAAGGTCGTCCCGACGGCTCCAAACGATCGACCGTGCATGGCCCGGCCATCTTCCAAGACGAGAACAGCGGGCTCTGTCGCGAGATTTCCGGTGTTACTCACGGCCGTCTCCTGAAGCGTCCAATGAACCGTCTAACGGGCCATCTCCCCGCATAACGTCGAACGCCTCGTGCGCACCGGATTCGGTAACACTCGGTGAGCTCGAAGTCTCCCCACTTCCCGCCTGCTCCGAGTGCTCCGAGTACTCCGGGTCCTCCGCGCGCTCCGAGGTGTCCCTGTGCTCCGCCATGAGCCCATCCAACAACGCGGCGTGATCGGCGCCGTCATCTGCCCGGATCCCGGTATCCAGAACATCTTCGGCCAGCATCCATGTCACGACGATGACGCTGTCCTTCCCGCGCACCGTTCCGGCGACCCCACGATCGGTTCGCACACCGCGCACTGCCGAAGCGGGAATCAGGAAGGATCGAGCACCGTCACGCCGGATGCCCACACCACCGTCGACGAGGTGGAACGAGGCTCGACTCCTGACCCCCAACTCGTGCACGGCAACGCGATCGAGCCAATCGCCAGAGATCGACGTCCCCAGGTACAGGCCCAGAACACCGGACGACGCGGGGGCATCAAAGGCCGACGGTTCAGCCATGGAGGAATGTCGCGCCACTCTGCCTTGCCAGCCCCGTCGCATCCCCCACAAGGCGAGCGCGATCAGACCGGCTATCAGGGCCACCAACGCCAATCGCGCGGGCCAATCGGTCACACTCGCCTGCTCGGTGTACTCCTCGGCGGCCACGACGACGGAGTCGAGTATCGGCATCAGGGTTCCCTGATTCATGCCAGCGCTCCATCGACGACGCTTGGACGTCCACGGAAAAGCACATGCCGAACGGTTCCCGGCATCTGCCGGCCCAGGTACGGGCTGTTGCCGCTCTTGCCCACCAACGCATCGACCTCAAGCGGGCCCTGCGGTGACGGATCCCAGACCGTGATGTTCGCCGCGGATCCGGGTGCAATCGGCATTCCTTGATCCGGCACCTGCCCGATGCGCGCTGGGATAGTCGACATGCGGTCCGCAAGGTCCCGCCACGTCAATAGACCGGACTCAATGAACACCTCGACGGCAATTCCGAGGGCCGTCTCGAGCCCGACCATGCCCATCGCCGCCGCCGCCCACTCGCAGTCCTTGTCTTCACGCGGGTGCGGGGCATGATCGGTCGCAATGATGTCGATCGTGCCTTCAACGACGGCTTCGCGTAACGCGTGGACATCCTCCGCACGCCGGAGCGGAGGGTTGACCTTGTAGATCGGGTCGAAGCTCTCGACGAGTTCCTCGGTCAAGAGGAGATGGTGAGGGGTGACCTCGGCCGTGACGGGAATTCCGCGGGTCTTCGCCCATCGGATGACCTCGACCGAACCGGCTGTCGATACATGGCACACATGCAGCCGTGATCCCACATGCTCGGCCAACAGGACGTCACGAGCGATGATCGCTTCCTCCGCGACTGCAGGCCACCCCGCGAGACCAAGGCGAGCGGACAACGCACCTTCGTTCATTTGGGCCGCCTCGGTGAGCCGAGGGTCTTGCGCGTGTTGAGCGACCACGCCATCGAAAGTCTTGACGTATTCCAATGCCCGACGCATCAGGAGCGGGTCGTGAACACACAAGCCGTCATCGCTGAACACCCGAACAGATGCAGCGCTCGACGCCATGGCGCCGAGTTCGGCCAACTGCTCACCCTTCAACTCGACGGTGACAGCACCCACCGGGCGAACGTCCACGATGCCGGCTTCTACTCCCCGACGCCATACCTGCTCGATCACACCGGCGGTGTCGGCAACCGGCGAGGTGTTCGCCATCGCGTGCACACAGGTGAAGCCGCCCATCGCCGCCGCCTGAGACCCCGTCGCGATCGTCTCTGCGTCCTCGCGGCCTGGTTCCCGAAGGTGGGTGTGCAGATCCACGAGGCCGGGGATGACCGTGCAGCCGGATGCATCGAGTTCGAGCTCGACGCCCTCAGCAGGCAGAGCATTGCTACCGGACTGATTCGACGGCGTCATCGCCGTGATGACACCGTCATCGATGACGATGTCGTGTGGATCGAGGCCGTAGGGAGCCCCGCCGCGAAGGACGACCGCACCCATCAGTCCCCACCTGCCTGCGAACCAGCGCCACCGAGAAGCAGATACAGGCACGCCATACGTACGTTGACGCCGTTGGCCACCTGCTCCACGATGACGGCCCGAGAGGAATCGGCGACATCCGCGGAGATTTCCAAGCCACGATTCATCGGGCCGGGGTGCATGACGATGGCACGATCTTTCAACAGCTCGAGCCGCGGAGCATCAAGGCCATACAACCTCGAGTACTCCAGGGTAGAGGGGAAGTAGGACCCCGCCATTCGCTCCGCTTGCACCCGAAGCATCATCACCGCGTCTGCTTGCATCAGTGCGTCGTCGAGGTGGTAGCTCACCGAGCAGGGCCACGATTCCACACCTACCGGGATCAACGTCGGGGGCGCCACCAAGGTCACTTCGGCGCCGAGAGTGTGCAGGAGCAACACATTCGATCGGGCCACGCGGCTGTGCAGAACATCACCCACGATGACCACGTGAACACCCTGCAAATCCCCCTGTCCCCCACAGATGTGAGAGCGCAACGTGTAGGCGTCCAGGAGAGCCTGGGTGGGATGTTCATGGGTGCCGTCGCCTGCATTGATGACCGAACCGTCGATCCACCCTGCGGTGGCCAGACGGTACGGCGCACCCGAGGCGCCATGCCTGACGATGACCGCATCGGCACCCATGGCCTCCAGAGTTAATGCCGTGTCCTTGAGCGACTCTCCTTTGGAAACAGACGAACCCTTGGCCGAGAAGGTGATCACATCGGCAGACAACCGCTTGGCTGCCAATTCGAAGGACAGCCGAGTGCGCGTCGAATCCTCGAAAAAAAGATTCACGACCGTGCGACCCCGAAGGGTTGGCAGTTTCTTCACCGAACGCTCCGTTACGGATGCGAGTTCGGCTGTCGTGTCCAAAATCATCAGCGCCTGGGCTCGATCGAGGTCTCCGGCGGAGAGCAGGTGCTTACCCAGCATCTGCATCACCGACCGACTCGCTATCGATCATCACGTCGTCTACCCCGTCGATCTCGACGAAACGCACGCGCACCGTCTCGTCCTTGGCTGTGGGCAGGTTCTTTCCGATGAAGTCCGGTCGGATCGGCAGTTCGCGATGGCCCCGATCGATCATCACTGCCAGCCGCACGATGGCCGGCCGGCCTAAATCATGGACGGCGTCGAGGGCAGCGCGAATGGTTCGCCCCGAATACAAGACATCATCGACGAGGACGACGGTGCACCCATCGATTCCCTGTGCCGGGATATCGGTCGGCTCGAGCGCTCGAACTTCCCGTAGTCGCAGGTCGTCGCGATACAACGTGACGTCGAGCGCACCGCAGGGAACAGGATGACCCTCGATCTGTGCCACGGTCTCGGCAATGCGCCGTGCTAGGGGCACGCCTCGGGTGGGGATCCCAAGAATGATGAGGTCGTCGCTGCCCCGAGAGTTCTCGACGATTTCATGAGAGATGCGTCGAACCGCACGGCTGATGTCAGCCTGGTCGAGGACCACGCGTGCAGACGACAAGAAAACCACCTTCCCCGCCTCACGGGACGGGCTTAAAGGAACGAGGCAAACCTATCTCAGAACGGCATCCGCCCGCGCTATACCCCGCCGCCCGGGCCGGCACTTCCGATCTTGTGAACCCGCATACCGTTCGTGGTCCCGGGGACACCCGGAGGCACGCCTGCCACGATCACCACGCGCTCGCCGGCGCTGGCACGACCGATATCCAGTAGCGCCTTGTCGACCTGCATGACCATGTCGTCGGTGTGCCGCACCTGGGGCACCAGGAAGGTCTCTACCCCCCACACCAAAGCGAGTTGGCTTCGCACCCGCGGGTTGGGGGTGAACGCCAACAGGCGAATGCCGCAACGCCAACGGGCGATCAGGCGAGCTGACCGCCCCGTTTCGGTGAAAGCGATCAGGTGAGTCGCCTGAACGAACAGGGCTGCTGACACAGCCGCGTGGGTGAGCGCCCGGGCCGTGGATCCAGTACGACTTTCCTCCAAGGGGGGAAGTCGATCCAGTGCCTCGCCTTCGATGTGCTCGATGATGCGCGACATCGTTTCCACGACCAGCGGTGGGTTATGCCCCACACTCGTTTCTCCCGACAGCATCAAGGCATCGGTGCCATCGAGCACCGCGTTGGCGACGTCGCTCGCCTCTGCGCGCGTGGGACGGCTGGCGGTGATCATCGAGTCCAACATCTGCGTCGCCACAATCACCGGCTTTCCGGCCTGCCGACACAGTTGGATCGCCCGCTTTTGAACGAGCGGAACCTGCTCTATCGGAAGTTCGACTCCGAGGTCTCCTCGAGCGACCATGATTCCGTCGAAGGCCTCGACGATCTCTTCAAGATTCTCCACCGCTTGGGGCTTTTCGATCTTCGCAAGTACCGGCACGCGAATACCTTCGTTGTCCATGATGTCGTGAACGGCACTGACATCGTCAGCGCTGCGGACGAAGGACAGAGCGACAAGATCCGCTCCCGTGCGAAGCCCCCAGCGAAGATCCTCCACGTCCTTATCTGACATAGCCGGCACACTCACGGGAACTCCCGGGAGGTTGAAGCCCTTGCTATCGGACACCACACCACCCTCGACGACCGTGGTGTGGACACGTGGCCCCTCGACCTTGGTGACTCGCAGCTCGATGCGACCATCATCGACAAGAACCAGATCTCCCGGATTAACGTCGTCAGGTAAGCCCGCATGCGTGGTCGACACCATGGTGGCGTCACCGGCCACATCCTCGGTGGTCACGATGAAGTCCGCGCCAGGCTCGAGGTGCACAGATCCCGCGGCGAAGGATCCGAGTCGAATCTTCGGCCCTTGCAAGTCGATCAGAATCCCGACACCCCGCCCGCTGGCATCGGAAGCTTCACGAACAGCGAGGTAGGCCTGTCGGTGGTCCTCGTGGTTACCGTGCGAGAGGTTCAAACGGGCCACATCCATGCCGGCATCCACCAGCGCCCGAATCTGCTCGGGCGAGGAGGTCGCGGGGCCCAGCGTGGCCACGATTTTGGCTCTGCGCATGGGGGGAAGCCTAGCCGTAACCGGTTACACGGTGAGGGGCCGCGCCGATGCTCGAATGGGAGACGGAAGGTTCGTGTCACCGGTCAAGTACCGATCGACGCTCGCGGCGGCCGCGCGACCTTCCGCAATCGCCCACACGATCAAGGACTGGCCTCGGCCCGCATCCCCGGCGACGAAGACTCCGTCCAATTCGGTCGCGTACTCGTCTGTCCGCTCGATGGAGCCGCGCTCGGTGAGCGGGAGGCCGAACTGCTCCAGCAGTGGGCCCTGCTCTGGCCCGGTGAATCCCATAGCCAAGAAGACAGCGTCCGCGGGTATTGACCGCTCGGAGTCGGGCACCGGCTCGAAACGGCCGTCGACGAACTCCACCTCGGACAACTCCAAGCTACGAACGTGACCGTCGTCGTCCCCCACGAAGCGTTGCGTCGACACAGCGAAAATGCGCTCACCGCCCTCTTCGTGCGCACTGCTGACCCGATACGTCATGGGGTAGGTCGGCCAGGGCTGGGCCTGCGGTCGCTCCTGGGGTGGGCGAGGCATGATCTCCAACTGCGTCACGCTTGCGGCTCCCTGGCGATGAGCGGTACCCAGACAGTCGGCCCCGGTGTCGCCTCCCCCGATGATGACCACGTGCTGGCCCTCAACGTCGATGGGTGATTCCTCGAAGTCGCCTTCTTGCACTCGGTTCGAGGGTGGCAGGTACTCCATTGCTTGGTAGATACCGGTCAACTCCCGACCTTCGATGGGTAGGTCACGCCAGGCTGTCGCACCGGTCGCGATGACGATTGCGTCATAGCGACGCCGCAGGTCGGCGACCGTGATGTCCACTCCCACTTCTACGTTCGGCCGAAACTTCACTCCCTCGGCTTCCATCTGCGCGAGTCGCTGATCGACGTGGTGCTTTTCCATCTTGAACTCAGGGATTCCGTAACGCAGCAGACCCCCGATCCTGTCCGACCTCTCGTACACAGCGACCGTGTGGCCTGCGCGCGCCAACTGCTGTGCAGCCGCAAGTCCGGCGGGTCCGGATCCGATCACTGCGACCGTGTGGCCGGTCAATGACTCCGGCGGCTGCGGTGTGATCCACCCGGCCTCCCAGGCCCGGTCGACGATGGCCACTTCGACCTGCTTGATGGTGACGGGATCGGCGTTGATGCCCAGTACGCAGGCCGCTTCGCACGGCGCCGGACACAGTCGTCCGGTGAATTCTGGAAAGTTGTTGGTGGCGTGCAGCCTTTCGATGGCTTGACCCCAGTCACGGTCGTAGATGAGGTCATTCCATTCCGGGATGAGGTTGCCCAGTGGACACCCTTGGTGGCAGAAGGGAATACCGCAGTCCATGCAGCGCCCCGCCTGCTTTTCCAGACTCCGAGCATCGAAGTCTTGGTAGACCTCCTGCCAATCTTGAATGCGAACATCGACCGGGCGCCGTTCGGGAAGCTGGCGGTCGGTGGTCAAGAAACCTCGTGGATCAGCCATTGCCGCCTCCCATCACTGCCAGCACGGGGTCTTCTCCCCTGGCTATCGCCTCCTCGCGCAAACGCAACACCCGTTTGAAGTCTTGCGGCATGACCTTGGTGAACCGCTGGCGGCTATGGGCCCAGTCCTCGAGCAATCGAGCTCCCACGGCCGACTCCGTCTCCTCGACGTGCCGCTGGATCAACGAGCGCAGTTCATCTTCGTCCTGGGCGCTCAGCGGATCGAGATCCACCATTTCCGGATTCACTCGGCTCACGTTCAAATCGAGTATGTAGCCAATCCCGCCGGACATCCCGGCCCCGACGTTGCGGCCCACCGGTCCGAGGATCACCGCGATGCCGCCGGTCATGTACTCCAGAGCGTGGTCACCGACTCCCTCGACGACAGCGTGGACGCCCGAGTTCCGCACGCAGAACCGTTCGCCCACCTGTCCGCGGATGAAGATTTCACCGCTCGTCGCTCCGTACGCGATCACGTTGCCGGCGATGATGTTGTCCTCGGCGACGAAGGGGGCGCCCCGGTCGGGCCGAATGATGAGTCGACCACCTGAAAGGCCCTTACCGAGGTAGTCGTTCGCGTCGCCCTCAAGTCGAAGGGTCACGCCTGCGGGAACGAAGGCGCCGAAACTTTGACCGGCTGATCCTTGGAAGGTGATGTCGATCGTTCCGTCCGGCAAGCCGTCGCCGCCGTGCAGGCGCGTCACTTCCGAACCGAGCATGGTTCCCACCGTTCGGTTAACGTTTCGAATGGCGACATTGGCCCGGACAGGTTCACGCGAATCAAGGGCCGGGCTGCAAATCTCGATGAGTTCTTTATCCAGGGCCTTGTCCAGGCCGTGGTCCTGCTCGACGATCTTCCGACGCGCCTCACCGTCCGGAACGTCGGGCACGTGAAGGATCGGAGCAAGGTCGAGTCCGTCCGCCTTCCAGTGATCGATAGCCCGCCGCATGTCGAGAACTTCGGCGTGTCCGATGGCTTCATCGAGGCTTCGGAAACCGAGTTCGGCGAGATACTCACGTACTTCCTGGGCGATGAATTCGAAGAAGTTGACGACGAATTCGGGCGATCCCTGGAACCGCTCGCGCAAAACGGGGTTTTGCGTTGCGATGCCCACCGGGCAGGTGTCCAGATGACACACGCGCATCATCACGCACCCCATGACCACCAACGGTGCCGTCGCGAACCCGTACTCCTCAGCGCCGAGAAGGGCGGCGATCACGACGTCGCGTCCGGTCTTGAGTTGTCCGTCCGCCTGGACGACGACACGATCGCGAAGGCCGTTGAGCAGCAGGGTTTGCTGCGTTTCCGCCAAGCCCAACTCCCAGGGTGCGCCCGCGTGCTTGAGCGATGTCAGCGGTGATGCGCCCGTCCCTCCGTCATGGCCGGAGATCAGAACGACGTCGGCATGGGCTTTGGAGACACCTGCGGCAACGGTTCCAACACCGACCTCCGCCACCAGCTTCACGTGCACACGTGCCCGAGGGTTCGCGTTCTTCAGATCGTGGATCAGTTGCGCGAGGTCCTCGATGGAGTAGATGTCGTGGTGCGGAGGCGGGGAGATCAGCCCGACGCCGGGAGTGGAGTGTCGGGTCTTGGCAATCCACGGATAGACCTTGTGGCCGGGAAGTTGTCCGCCTTCACCCGGCTTCGCTCCTTGCGCCATCTTGATCTGGATGTCATCGCTGTTGACAAGGTATTCGCTGGTGACACCGAAGCGCCCCGATGCAACCTGCTTGATGGCGGAACGCTTCGAGTCGCCATTGTCCATCAGAACGAAACGCTCGGGGTCTTCTCCGCCTTCTCCAGTGTTCGACTTTCCACCGAGGCGGTTCATCGCTATCGCCAGAGTCTCGTGCGCCTCTGCGGAGATGGACCCGTAGGACATGGCTCCGGTGCTGAATCGCGACACGATCGATTCGATCGATTCGACTTCATCGAGGGGAACCGATTCCCGAGCACCATCGCGAAAGGCGAATAATCCGCGCAGCGTCATCAAGCGCTCGGCTTGTTCATTGACGCCCTGCGTGTATTCCCGGAATATGTCGAAGCGCTTCGCCCGCGTCGCGTGCTGGAGCCGGAAGACTGTTTCCGGATCGAACAGGTGCGGTTCCCCGTCGCGTCGCCACTGGTACTCCCCGCCGTCGGTCAAGACACGATGAGCGGGAGAGATTCCCGACGGCGGATACGCCGTCGCATGCCGACGGGCGACCTCCTCCGCGATGACGTCGAGTCCAACCCCGCCGAGCTTGGTCACCGTTCCGGTGAAGTAGCTATCGACGAGTTCTTGGGAAAGCCCGATGGCTTCGAAGATCTGCGCCCCGCGATAGGACGCGACCGTGGAGACGCCCATCTTGGACATCACCTTCAACAGTCCCTTGCCCATGGCCTTGATGTAGTTGCGGACCGCCTTCTCCACGCCCATGCCGTCGAGCACGTGCCGGTGAACGAGATCTTCGACGGTCTCCAACGCCAAATACGGGTTAATCGCCGCCGCGCCGTAGCCCACGAGAAGTGCCACGTGGTGGACTTCGCGCACGTCACCAGCCTCGACCAGCAGGCTGATTTGGCTGCGCGTCTTGGTTCGCACCAGGTGATGGTGAACGGCGGCGCACAACAACAGCGAAGGAATCGGCGCCTGCTGGGCGTTGCTTTCCCGGTCGGACAGGACGATGAAGCGCTTGCCCTGGCGGATCAAAGCATCCACCTCGTTGAAGATCTCCGCGAGTCGCTTCTCGAGAGCGACTCCCCCACCGGCCACCGGATACAGCCCCGTCACGCGCGCTGCAGCGAACTCCGGAAGTGTGCCGTCCGCATTGATGTGCAGAATCTTTGCGAGTTCGTCGTTGTCGATCACCGGGAACGGTAGGAGCACCTGGCGGCAATGGCCGGGCTGAGATTCCAACAAGTTGCCTTCGGGCCCGATGAGGCTCGCCAGGCTGGTGACGATTTCTTCACGAATAGCGTCCAACGGTGGGTTGGTCACCTGCGCGAAAAGTTGGCTGAAGTAGTCGAACAACAGACGCGGTCGATTCGACAGCGCCGCGATCGGAGTGTCGGTGCCCATGGAGCCGATCGGTTCCGCGCCGGCGCGCGCCATCGGCTCCATGATCACCCGGAGTTCTTCCTGGCTATACCCGAAGGTTTGCTGCCGACGCGCAACAGATTCGTGGGTGTGCACGATGTGCTCTCGTTCGGGCAGTTCCTCCAGGTGGATGATGCCGGTGTCCAGCCACTCGTCGTACGGCAATTCGGCCGCGAGTTCAGCCTTGATCTCGTCGTCTTCGATGATGCGGCCCGCGGCGGTGTCAACGAGGAACATGCGACCTGGTTGAAGGCGTCCCTTACGCACGACCGTTTGAGGGTCGATATCCAGCACGCCAGCCTCGGACGCCAACACCACTAAGCCCTCGTCGGTGACCCAGAATCGACCCGGTCGAAGGCCGTTGCGGTCGAGGACGGCACCGATCTGGGTTCCGTCGGTGAAGCAGACGTTGGCGGGGCCGTCCCACGGCTCCATGAGCGTCGCGTAGAACTCGTAGAACGCCCGTCGACTTGGATCCATGTCGGGGTTGTTCTCCCAGGCTTCGGGAATCATCATCAAAACGGCCTGTGGGAGCGAGCGGCCACCGAGGTGGAGCAGTTCCAGGACTTCGTCGAAGCTGGCTGAGTCGCTGGCCCCGGGGGTGCAGATCGGCGACAGGCGAGTGAGGTCGCCGGAGAGAACATCGCTGGTGAGCATGGCCTCGCGGGTGGTCATCCAGTTCCGATTTCCGGCCACGGTGTTGATCTCGCCGTTGTGAGCGATCAACCGGTACGGGTGCGCCAGCGGCCACGACGGGAACGTGTTCGTGGAGAAACGTGAGTGGACGAGGGCCAAGGTCGACGCGATGTCGACTTCGCTCAAGTCCAGGTAGAACGGTGTGAGTTGGTCCGTGGTCAACATGCCCTTGTAGACCATGGTGCGAGAAGACAGCGACGCGAAGTAGACGCCCAACTCGTTCTCCACCCGCTTGCGCAACGCGTACGCGCGCCGGTCGAGGTCGAGTCCGAAGGTGGCATTGCGAGCATCCACGGCGAAGATCTGCCAGAAGTCCGGCATGCACTCTCGAGCCGTCACGCCGACCAGGGATGGATCGGTCGGTACATGACGCCAACCGAGGATCTCGATCTCTTCGTCGCGGGCGATCTCGTCGATCTGCGCCATCAGCACGTCGCGCGCGGGACCGTCCGTAGGAAGAAATCCGATACCCGTGGCGTAGGCACCGGGCTCGGGTAGCTCGATTCCGCTCACCCGACGCAACAAGGCATCGGGCACCTGGATCAGGATTCCCGCTCCGTCGCCGCTGTCGGGCTCGCTTCCCGACGCTCCCCGGTGTTCCAGATTCTCCAGTGCCGTCAGTGCTTGCTTGACGACGTCGTTGGAAGGGACACCGCTCAGGGTCGCCACCAATGCGACACCGCAGGCGTCGCGCTCGAATTGCGGGTCATACAAGCCTTGCTGGGCCGGAGTGGTGGAGTATCCGTCGAGGAGAGACACAGGCATTCCTTCGTCGTCGGTGGATGAAACCGCCCGCATCACGGCAGTAGCGGCCGTCTGCGGAGGTGGTGGTGTGGCGGTTCGGGACGACGTTGGCCCGGGTCGGAGAGTCTACGGGGTTGTCGTCGCGGTGTCGTCTGGACCAGGCTCCGGAGTGTCCGACTTTTCCGATTTTTCCTGCATTTGTGACATTTGACTCACGGGAGCCTGGTCGTCAGAGTCATCGGAAGTCTCGGAGTTCTCGGAGACCCCGGCTTCACCGTGGTTCTCGTCGTTCTCGTCGTTCTTATCGTCCGCGTCAGTCGCGTCGCTCGACGCCGCACTCAGGTCCTCTCGCCCCGGCCGGGATCTCGCCGACAGCACCAGATACACGGCGGCGCCGATCCCCACGATGACCGACGTCCACACGTTCAACCGCAGCCCGGCCACGGTGTTGACCGGGTCGATTCTTAAGGTTTCGATCCAGGCCCGACCGATCGTGTACAGCAGCACGTACAGGGCGAAGACGCGCCCGTGGCCCATCGTGAACCGGCGATCCGCCCAGATGACGATCAGGGCAACCCCGACCAGCCACAGCGACTCATACAAAAACGTGGGGTGGAAAGTTTCGAAGGCCTCGTAGCCCACCGGCCGGTTTTCCGGCGCGATCTCCAGCCCCCAGGGCAGCGTCGTAGGTTGCCCGAACAGTTCCTGGTTGAACCAGTTGCCCCATCGACCGATTGCCTGGGCTAGCGCGATGCCGGGAGCGATCGCGTCTGCGATCGGAGGGAGAGCGACGTGTCGCCGTCGCGCACCGATCCACGCACCCAACGCACCGAGAGCAACGGCGCCCCAGATTCCCAAGCCTCCATCCCAGATGCGAAAAGCCGCAGCTACTCCCCGGCCGTCGGTGCCGAAGTAGATCTGCCAGTCACTGGCAACGTGATAGAGACGGCCGCCGATGATGCCGAAGGGCACCGCCCACAGTGCGATGTCGGTGATCAGGCCTGGCTCTCCGCCGCGAGCAACGTAGCGGCGATTACCGAGCCAAATGGCAACGACGATGCCGGCGATGATCGCCAGCGCGTAGGCGCGTAGCGGAATCGGACCCAGGTACCACGTCCCCTGGTCCGGACTGGGAATCGACGCCACGACCTGCGTGGTGATCGTCGCTATCGCACTCCCGCTCATCGTTTCGTCACCGACGCTAGTCGCCGGCGGCCTCGGTCAGCGCGGCGAGCAACGACGCTTGATCCGCCAACGACTGTGTGGGGATTTCCACTCCGTCGATCTTGCCGAAGGGGGTTCCCGCTACTCCTTGGTCATAGAACTCCTGGGTTGAGTTCGCGGCCCACACTCGGTAGGTCTCGTCGTCGACGCACGCGGAGAAACTCTCGAGCGTGGCCCCACTCATGCCGATGCCTTCGGCTATCGAGACGAGTTCGGAGTTCGACCAACCGTCTCCCTCTTCCTCGGGTTGATTGGCGTAGACGGCGTCGTGGTACTCGCGCGTGAATCCCTCGTCGATCGCACAACCCCACGCGCCGATCGCACGGTTGGACGCATCGTTTCCGAGGTTGCGGTCCAGGAACGCGGTAGGACGCCAAATGACCCGCGCGATGCCGGTCTCGGCTGCTTCGGCGATGCCCTCGCCGTTCGCTTCTTCGAGTGAGCCGCAGGCAGGACACTGGAAGTCTTCCCACAGTTCGAGAACAGGGGCGTCGTCCCCGGCGGTTCCGTAGGGAACCCCGTACGCCCATTCGCTGTCGGCTCCAAGGACACCGTCGGGAACCGGAGCGCTGGGGTCCGCTTCAATCACATCGATGGCGTTCGCGTTGTCGTCTGCATTGCGCGCGACGACGGCGACTCCGATGATTCCGGCGACGACGGCGAGGACGGCAACGGCCCCGATGATGCGCACGGTCCGCTCCCGGCGCTTCTCCCCCGCCTGAGCTTCCGCCCGAGCGGCAGCCGCCCGGTCGCGCCGTTCTCTACTTCCCGCTGCCATTACATCTCCGTTCGTGACCACAAGGAGCCTCGTCGGGCGCCGATCTCCAGAATAGTTTGCCTGTTCGACGTGCTCATGCGTCGGGCTCGGACAGGTGGGTTGATCGCCCAACCCCCGCGCGGAGCTCCGCAGCGAATCGACTCACCTCGGCCGTGGCCTCGGCACTTGATTCGGCATCGAGGACTCGCCGGATGAATGCTGAACCCACGATTACTCCATCTGCGTACCCGGCGATCGACTCTGCCTGTTCAGCAGAGGAGACACCCAAGCCGACACCGATCGGCTGGCCTGTGCGCTCACGTACCCGACCCACGAGCTGCGGGGCTGCTTCACTCACCGTGTCGCGAGTCCCGGTTACTCCCATCGTGGATGCCGCGTAGACGAAACCGGTCGTCGCACCAGAGACGATGTCGATTCGCGCATCGGTCGATGACGGCGCCACGAGAAAGGTGCGGTCGATCCCCGCGGCCTCGGTCACCTCGATCCATGCATCGGCCTCTTCGGGCGTCAGGTCTGGCGTGATGACGCCGCTTCCGCCCGCCGCAGCAAGTTCGTCGGCGAACTTCTGCACTCCGAAACGCTCGATGGGATTCCAGTAGCTCATGACATACACCGCTTGATGCTCCGCCGGCGTCAGGCGGTCGACCACGCTCAGGACGTCAGCAGTCGTCACCCCGCGCTCGAGCGCGATTTCCACCGATTCCTGGATCGCGGGGCCGTCCATGAGTGGGTCGGAGTACGGGAGACCGACCTCCAACAGGTCGACACCGGAGTCGAGCATGGTTTGGAAGATCTCGACACTGTCATCGACCGTGGGGAACCCCGCCGGGAGGTAGCCGATGAGTGCTGATCGTTGCTGTGTCCGGGCGGCGTCGAAAACGGCCGCGGTCCGCGGATTCACGTCGTGTCGATTCCAAACCAGCGAGCAGCAGTTTCCACGTCCTTGTCCCCTCGCCCGGACAGATTGATCACGATCACCGCATCCGGACCGAGCTCTCGACCCAGACGCATAGCCCCCGCGAGAGCATGCGCCGTTTCGATGGCCGGCAATATCCCTTCGGTGCGACTCACGATCGAGAACGCTTCCATCGCTTCGGCGTCCGTCACCGGCTCGTAGGTGGCCCGACCCGAGTCGTGCAGCCACGCGTGCTCGGGGCCCACGCCGGGGTAATCCAGTCCGGCACTGATCGAATGTGACGGGATGGTTTGGCCCCACTCATCCTGCATTACGTACGTGCGCGCACCGTGCAGAACGCCGGGCGCACCCATGGCGAATCGCGCCGCGTGACGACCGGATTCCACGCCTTCCCCGCCAGCTTCGTAGCCGATCAAGCGCACCTCGGGATCATCGAGGAACGCCGAGAACAAGCCCATCGCGTTGGACCCTCCGCCGACACACGCCACTGCTGCATCCGGCAACCGGCCCTCGATTTCGAGAATCTGCTCCCGCGTTTCACGTCCGATGACGCTGTGGAAGTGCCGGACGATGCGCGGGAACGGTGATGGTCCCGTCACGGTTCCCAGCAGGTAATGCGTTGTCGCGACGTTGGTGACCCAGTCACGCATCGCCTCGTTGATGGCGTCTTTGAGAGTCTGGCTTCCCGTTTCGACCGGGATGACGGTGGCCCCGAGCAATTGCATACGCGCGACGTTCAGCGCTTGCCGTTGGGTGTCTTCCTTGCCCATGTAGACAACACATTCCAACCCCATCAGTGCCGCGGCTGTCGCCGACGCGACTCCGTGTTGCCCGGCACCCGTCTCGGCAATGATGCGCGTCTTGCCCATGCGGGCAGCCAACAGCGCCTGTCCGAGAACGTTGTTGATCTTGTGAGATCCCGTGTGGTTGAGGTCCTCTCGCTTGAAGTAGATGCGGGCCCCACCGCACTCGCGTTCAAAGCGCGCCGCTCGAGTCAACGGAGAGGGTCGTCCGGTGTAGTCCTTCTCCAGGTCCGCGAGTTCCCGGGCGAAGTCCGGATCGGCGCATGCAGCGTCGAAGGCTTCTTCCAGTTGATCGAGGGCAGCCATCAAGGCTTCTGGAACGAAACGACCCCCGTACGGGCCGAAATGACCCGGTGCTGACGAGTGAGCATCAACGGTGTCGGCAGAGGCAGTCACGAGGTCATTCTCCTGCCGTGACGCAGGGCGGGGTGCGCTCCTGCCGTGACGAGATCGTGGACCGCGAGGCGAGGATCCTTGCCGGTGACCAGGCTTTCGCCGACCAGGACGCCGTCCGCCCCCGCCTCGGCATAGGCGATCAAGTCATGGGGCTCCCGAACACCCGATTCTGCGATCTTGATGCAGGTATCCGGGATCAGGTGCGCCACTCGCGCGAAGACGCCCCGGTCAACTTCCAGCGTGGTCAGGTCTCGGGCATTCACGCCGATGATGTCCGCCCCGGCGTCCAGGGCACGGGCGATCTCCGTCTCGTCGTGCACCTCCACCAGTGGAGTCAACCCCAGACTTCGGGAGCGCTCGACGAGTGACACAAGAGCGTCCTGTTCGAGCGCGGCCACGATCAGCAGGACGAGGTCCGCGCCGTAGGCCCGTGCTTCCCAGAGTTGATAACTGCCGATGACGAAGTCTTTGCGCAACACCGGCACGTCGACGGCGGCACGCACCGATGCGAGGTCGTCCAGACTCCCGCCGAAGCGACGTTCCTCAGTCAAGACACTGATGCAGTGCGCTCCACCAGCTTCGTAGTCGCGAGCCAGAGCGGCCGGATCGGCGATCTCTGCCAGCGGTCCTCTACTCGGACTTTCTCGCTTAACTTCAGCGATGACGCATACGTCCTCATTGGTGAACATCGGGCGCGGATCTCTCGGTGTATTGGTCGTACTCGCGCGTTCCTTGACGTGCTCAAGGGGAACGCGTTGCATCCGCTGCGCCACGTCTTCGCGGACTCCGTCAAGGATGTCGTTGAGGACGTTCATAGCCCCACAGTACGCCCGGTGTCTGCGCTTGCAATCGGGGCTCTAACCCACCCCAGATCCCAGGTAGGGAACAAAGTTGCGCACCACACCAAAGATCAGCACGCCGATCAGCAGCCAGACCATGAGTCGAGATCGCCGTGTTTGCGTTGCAATATCGACGACCGGGCGCCGACCGGTCCACGATCGATAGGCCCAGACAGCAAAGGCGACGATCACGACCGGCCAAAAAATGATCAGCAGAATGTTGTGATCAGCCATCCCCGAGAGGTCGCCATAGAGCAGGTCGTAGGTGCCACGCATGCCCCCGCACCCCGGACAGTCCAAACCAAAAAAGATTTGGCTCGGGCACCCGGGGTAATGCCCGGGAACGTTCGGGTCCACAGCGCGCAGGTAGACGCCTGCTGCGAGAGCGGCAATTCCGGTGATGAACACCGGCAGCATTCGCCGGCGCCGCGGTCGCTCGTCGACCGCGACACGAGTCTGGTCATCGAGCGTCTCCATTCGAGAAGCGTACGCCGTCATCCGAGCCCCGAGGGGCCGTCGAGCCCTACGCCAGGGGGATTCTGATCCAGAAGGACGAACCCACCCCTGGACTGCTGGTCACCGCAGCGGCGCCCCCCATGCGTGAGGCGAGTCGATCGACAAGCGCCAGGCCCAGTCCGGTTCCGACGGGCCGCACACCGCGATATCGCTCGTGCAGCGCACCTGGCTCGAAGGCGACAGCAAGGTCGCCCTCGCTTAAACCAGGGCCGCTGTCCCGAACCTCGATGACGGCAAACGAGCCCTCCGCGATCGCAGCGTCCGTATGGATCGCGAGATGAATCTGCGACCCCTGGGGAGAAACCCGTAGGGCGTTCTCCATCAGGTTGTCGATGATTTGGCGAAGGCGCATCGCATCCACGTGCACGTGGACGGGCCGCGCTGCTTCCGCGAGCGTCAAGGTGACACCATCGCGATCACATCGAGTTCGCCACACCTCTGCTGCCTCGGTGAGGATCTCCCGAACGTCGACGTCGGTTGCATTGACATGAAAGTCAGCGGCACCCAATCGCGCGAGGTCGAGAAGGTCGTGGACGAGTCGATCCAAACGACTCGCCTCGTGACCGATGGTCGCACCGACACTCGTCAGTTGCTCGGGGTCGAGGATGTCGTCGTTGAGGGCTTCCGCGTAACCCCTGATCGCCGTGAGTGGCGTTCGCAGCTCGTGAGAGACCGACAGCAAGAACTCTCGTTGGCGACCTTCGGACGTCGCGAGGGCTGCGTTCAGGGCATTCAACGCCTCGGCGATATCCGCGACTTCCGCTGGCCCCCGCGGGGTGAGGCGCTCATCCCTTTCCCCGCCCGCCATGCGATGGGCGACTCCTTGGGCGTCGCGCAAAGGACGGGAGAGCCGTCGCGCGACAAGGTAAGCAATGCCGACGGAGATAACCAAGCCCAGCGCCAGAGCGGCCGCAATTCGTGCGAGGAATTTCGTGCCGAGGTCTCCGGCGACATCGACCGACTGCGTCAGGATCACTGCACCGCCGGTGACCGGCCGACCCTCGATCAATATGCGACCCCCACGGCCATCTCGACCGCGAGACGAGATCGGCTCACCGGCGAGCAGGGCGTCGAATTCATCATCGCTGATCCCCGACCCTTGCAACGCAGGCGGAAGACCGCCCTCGCGAGAGACCAGGTATCCGGTGACGCCCTCCCGACGCAAGATCCGCTCCAGAGGTCGTGCGATGAGTCGATCCGGTGGCCGGCGGCCATCGGATCGCTCCACGTACGCGGCGGTCAGATCCGCAAGTCGCTCGAGTGCTCCGGACGCTTCTGCCACGGCCGCGCTGCGAACGAACGGCGCCACCGCGATACCAGCAACGACAACAGCAATGGTCGCGATCGATGCGATCAACAGGACTGTTTGCGTGACGATCCCCCACCGCTTGCGGGGCTGCAGAGTCTGCCGGGAAGACGTCGTAGCCGACTCTTCACTCATCGCCGGACACTTCCGCGGAGTAGCCCACGCCGCGCACCGTTCGGATCGGACTGTCATCGCCGAGTTTGGCCCGCAGTTGGGCCACGTGTACGTCGACGGTGCGGCTGCCCACTACGGACGCGTACCCCCACACTTCCGCGAGCAGTTGATCTCGACTAAACACCCGACCGGGCTCGGAAACCAGATGCGCGAGCAGATCGAATTCCGTCGCGGTCAAGTCAACGGGCTCGTCACGGACCCATACCCGGCGACGGGTCGTGTCCATCGATACGGCTCCGACGGATACGGGTTCACTCGAACTCCGGCTTACCCGCGAACGCCGCACGAGAGACTTGACGCGCGCAACCATCTCCCGGGGGCTGAAGGGCTTGGTCACGTAGTCGTCCGCCCCCAGTTCCAAACCAAGTACGCGATCGACTTCATCGTCTCGTGCGGTGCAGAAGATGACCGGCACCCAGTTGTCTTCGGCGCGCAACTGACGACAGACCTCGGTTCCATCCATACCGGGCAGGCCCACGTCGAGCACGATCGCAACCGGATGCCGAGTGCGGGCAGCCGTTAGTCCGCCGACACCGTCGAATTCGGCATGCACGCCGAACCCCTCACGGGTCAGGTAGAGGCGAAGGAGGTCCGATATCGGTTTCTCATCTTCGACGACGAGAATCAGCCCACGGTCGGTCATGTCCTAAGGGTGTCAGACGGACACGCGATTTCGCGGTGCCGCCGGTTACGAAAAGGTACCCAGAAGGTTCGAGAACAGTGAAGATGCGCGGATAGCAGCAGATGGACTACTGATTCGCAGGTTTCGCAGGTTTCCCGGCCTTGCCGTGCTTCCCGAGACCTACGGCCTGCATGACCTTTCCGACGATGGCGCCGAGGACAACCAGGCCAACGCTGATCCAGAACAAGGGCCAGTTGCCCAGAATGATCGCCAGGGTGCCGAGGGTGAACGCGAGCGTGACGATGACAACGGCCGTCCACGCAGCCGGCGTCGACCCGTGCGAATCATGATCGGGCGCGATGCCATCCCCCGATCCGGGAGACGACGGACCAGGGCTCATCGATGCGGAAGAACTCATGTCGGTATCCAATCACTCCTACTCATCGCTCGGGTTCAGGCTCCGGCCGTTTCGCGGTGCTGATGTCGGTATCGCTGCCTAGGTCGCCGTCTTCGTCCACCGTCGGATCCAATCCAGCGTCGAGTGCCTCCCACGCATCGCGCGGTTGGGCACTCTTTCGCTCATAGCCCGCACCAAGGGTCGGCCATTGGTGACCGACGGCGGTGGTGAGCAGTCCGCCCGCAAGCAACAGCAGACCCGCAACGATGGCAACGACCGGCCACGCCGTTGAAACTGTCACCACGTTCTGATCGCCACTTCCACCGACTCCCCCGGGGATCGGCGAGCCGACCGCCATCGATGACAGGAAGCGCACGGCTGATACACACAGCGCGATCCCCGCAATCGCGACAACCACGCCAACGACGCGTCTTAGCCACCCACGCGATCCGATGACGCCCGCCAAGCCGGCGAAACCGATGATCGGCGCCGCAGCTGCAATCGAGACGACACTGCCGCCGGACAGAGCAAGGAGACCCACGGCTTGGACATCGGTCATCTCTGAGGACGTGGAATCTCCCAACAAAGACTTTTCCACCAGAACCCACGTCGCAGAAGCCGACCACCACGCCAGCGCGGACCCCACCAGCATCGAAGTCAAGCCCACGATGTAGCCGCGCCTATCGGCAAGAAAGGGGCGAACCGTCGAGGCCACCTAGTCCCCTGCGCTTTCGCTGGGCACGTCGACCGGCGCCAACGATTGCGCGACATCCAGCGCCGCGAGCACCGCACCCGCCTTGTTCACGCATTCCTGGGCTTCTGATTCAGGATCAGAATCCGCAACGATCCCGGCGCCCGCCTGAACGTGCGCCACTCCGTCTTGAATCACAGCCGTTCGAATCGCGATTGCCATATCCAGGTTTCCGCGAAAATCCACATAGCCGACCACGCCGCCATATAGGCCACGCCGATCCGGCTCTAGTTCGTCGATGATCTCCATCGCCCTGACTTTGGGTGCACCACTGAGCGTGCCGGCAGGAAACGTTGCTCGCAGCGCGTCAAGGGCAGTCGAATCGTCATTCAATCGACCAACGACGGACGAAACGATGTGCATGACGTGCGAATAGCGCTCGATCTCCATGAACTCGGTCACGTCCACCGACCCCGGTTCACACACGCGACCGAGATCGTTTCGCGCGAGATCAACGAGCATGACGTGCTCCGCGCGCTCTTTGTGATCCGCGAGAAGGTCGAGCGCTAACGCACGATCTTCCTGTGCGTCTCGTCCACGCTGGCGGGTACCGGCGATCGGATGCACGGTGCACTGGCGATCCTCCACGGTGACGAGCGCCTCGGGAGACGACCCGACCACATCGAAGGCACTGATGTCGCTCATCTGCCCGCCACCATCCTCGGTCGACTCCCTGGGCATCCGAATGAGATACATGTATGGGCTCGGATTCGAGGAACGAAGGACTCGGTAGACGTCAAGGGCGCGAGCCGTTATCGGAGTCGAGTAGCGCTGCGAAAGAACGATCTGAAAAGCATCTCCCTGTCGAATGTATTTCTGGGCTCTGTCGACAGCCTGCCGATACTCCTCGTTCGTGGTGTGAGATCGAGGGCTTCGTGTGCCTGCTGTTGGCACCGATGCCACCTGGGAGACATTCACTCCGACGGGATTGGCAAGGGCGGCTTGCATCGCATCGAGCCGAGAAATCGCGTCGTGCCAGGCCTCGTCCACTCGCTCGTCGGTGGCATCGAAGTTGATCGCCGCAGCGATGAGGGTCACCGTGCCTCGAAAGTGATCGAGGACCGCAAGGTCAGTGGCCAGCAGAAAGGCCAGATCCGGAATATCCACCTCAGACGGGTTGTCGTCGGGCAACTTCTCGAACAAGCGCACTGCGTCATAGGCGAGGCAGCCGACAAAACCAGACGTGAATCGAGGGCCGCTCTCGTTGTGCTGCCCATGGGAGTCCGGGCTATCCGAGCCATTCGAGTTGCCCGAACTGTTCAGAATTGTCACGGAGTCGCGAAGAACTGACCATGCGTCACCGGTGCTGGGCAGACCCACCGGCACCTTTCCCAACCAATGCGCTTGTCCACCTTGCTCGGTCAACATTGCGGCCGCGCGAACTCCGACGAAGGAATAGCGAGACCACGAACGACCAGCCTCAGCTGATTCGAGAAGGAAAGTGCCAGCGCGGTCTGTGCAGAGGGTTTCGAAGAGTCCGATGGCCGTCAATCCATCGGCTAGGAGCGTTCGCGACACGGGGATAACCCGATGGGATGTCGCGCGCTGTCGAAAATCCTCGAGGCCCGGCTCACTCTTACCGAACATCGGCACCGCCGACATCGAAGCAACTCTGCTCACCCGTGTGGCACGCCGGCCCTTGCTGTTCGACCAGCAAAAGAAGGGCATCACCGTCGCAATCGAGGCGCAACTGCATCACCTGCTGCGAGTTTCCCGACGTCTCGCCCTTCACCCACAGCCCCTGTCGACTTCGGGAGAAGTACGTGGCGCGTCGCGTCGTCATGGTCGCGCGCAAGGCTTCTTCATTCATCCACGCGAGCATCAGGACCTGCCGTGACGTGGAGTCTTGGGCAATGGCGGGGACCAGACCCGCTGAATCGAATCGCACACGGGCGAGAACCTCGTCGACAGACAGGGCCAAGAGGTCTTCTGCGTCGTCACCCATAGGAGACATTGTGCCGACGGACCGGCAGCCCTGCGTTATCGAGTGCCGACTTCACATCAGGGATCGTGAGATGACCGAAGTGAAAAACGCTTGCCGCCAGCACAGCATCGGCTCCCGCCTCCACCGCACGAGGGAAATCATCGACGACCCCCGCCCCACCGCTCGCAATCAGGGGAACGTCGACGTGGCGTCTGACGAGCTCGATGAGTTCGGTGTCGAATCCCTGGGTTGTCCCGTCCGCGTCCATCGAATTCAGCAAGATCTCACCTGCACCGCGCTGCGCCGCCTCGTCGGCCCATGCGATCGCGTCCACTCCTGTGCCACGCCGACCACCGTGGGTAGTCACCTCGAATCCACTTGGGGTCGTGACGTCGCCGACACATCGCCGCGCATCAACACTGAGAACAACGCACTGCGAACCAAAGCGCTCGCTTGCCTTAGTGATCAACGACGGATCGGCGATCGCGGCCGTGTTGACGCCGACCTTGTCCGCCCCCGCCCGCAAGAGACGGTCGAAGTCCTCGACCGTTCGGACACCACCACCGACGGTGAGCGGAATAAAGACGCTCTCTGCGGTGCGTTTAACAACGTCGTACGTCGTTTCTCTGCTCGCCGATGACGCCGTGATGTCCAAGAAGACGAGCTCGTCGGCGCCCTGGTCTCCGTAGGCAGCGGCAAGCTCGACCGGATCTCCTGCATCGCGCAGGTCGACGAAGTTGACTCCCTTCACAACCCGACCGGCATCGACGTCGAGGCAAGGAATCACCCGAACGGCCAGACTCATGGTCGGGGTGGCCCCCACTCGTACGGGTCGTAGCGGGCTTCCACTGCGGCGATGGCTTCCGCCAATGTGAAGGCTCCCTCATACAGCGCGCGCCCGATGATCGCACCCTCGATGCCCTGCCCGGTCATGTCCGCGAGCGTGTGGAGGTCTTCGAGGCGACTGATCCCCCCGGACGCCACGATTGCAGCGTCGGTGGCCGAGCACACGTCGCGCAGAAGGTGGATGTTGGGACCCTTCATCGTCCCGTCCTTATGAACATCGGTGACGACGTATCGGGAGCACCCTGCCGCATCCAGACGACCCAACGTCTCCCACAGATTTCCGCCTTCGGTCGTCCACCCTCGCGCGGCCAACGTGTGTCCGCGAACATCGAGTCCGACGGCTATCCGATCACCGTGCTCAGCGATCACCTGTTCCGTCCAATCAGGATTCTCGAGCGCTGCGGTTCCAAGATTCACCCGGGTGCACCCCGTTGCCAGCGCCGCCGCAAGCGACGCATCGTCGCGGATTCCCCCGGACAGCTCTATCCGTACCTGACCTTTGAGTTCGTTGACCACCTCCCCGATGGTGGTGGCATTGGATCCGCGCGAGAAAGCGGCGTCCAAATCGACCAGGTGGATCCACTCGGCTCCCTGTTCGACCCACGACCGCGCCGCGTCGATGGGGCGTCCGTAGACGGTCTCCGATCCAGCCTTTCCTTGAACCAGCCGTACGGCTTGACTATCGGCAACGTCGACAGCCGGGAGCAGTTGGAGAGCGGGTGCGGGCTTTTCGGCGTGAGTCACAACGCAAGCCTAGGTCACCCAGACAACGAGCGATCGCATTCTTTCATCTCTTGTCACCGTCGCGGACGTGTCACCGTCGGTGATCAACGAAGGGAGGTAAGCCAATTCTCCAGAATGTAGGCACCGGCATCCCCGGACTTCTCCGGGTGGAATTGCGTCGCAACGAGAGGACCGTTTTCTACTGCTGCGACGAAGCGATCGGTGTACGTGCACCAGGAAGCCACGGGTGGCTTCATCACCGAGCGAGGATCGTCGGGAAAATCCCAGGAGACAACTCCGTATGAATGAACGAAGTAGAAGCGCTCAGACTCCACGCCGGTGAAGAGAGTGGACCCCTCACCGACGTCAATGGTGTTCCAGCCCATGTGCGGGAGTACCGGCGCCGAGAGGCGCTCCACCGTCCCGGGCCATTGTCCGAGACCGGCGGTGCGCGTGCCGTGTTCGACTCCCGCGGAGAACAGGATTTGCAGACCCACGCAGATTCCGAGGACCGGTCGTCCCCCCGCGAGTCGGGCGTCGATGATGGACTCTCCGCGGACAGCAGTGAGCCCCGCCATGCAGGACGCGTACGCACCAACTCCTGGAACGACCAACGCATCGCACGACGCAGCCGAAGTAGCGTCGCTGGTTATCTCGACGTTCGCGCCGACCCGCTCGAGGGCGCGTTGAACCGAGCGCAGATTTCCACTGCCGTAGTCCAGCACCACGACGGACCGCCTCGACGATGTGCTCATCGTCGAGGTGCATTCATCGGAAGAAGAAGTGTCCGGGTGTCGGTCAGGACGCCGTAAGCGTGCCCTTGGTCGAGGGGACACCCACGACCCGTGAGTCGAACGCCACTGCATCGCGCAGGGAACGAGCAACCGATTTGAATTGCGCTTCCACGACGTGGTGAGCGTTACGCCCGCTGAGGACCTTGACGTGCAGCGTTATCTGGCTGGTCGCCACGATCGATTCCCAAATGTGACGGGTCAGGGTGGTGTCGTAGGACCCGATGAGTTCGACCAGATCGGGTTCCTCGTGCACGAGGTAGGGGCGGCCCGACAAATCGACAGCAGACTGCACGAGGCATTCGTCCAAGGGCACCAACGCATCTCCGTACCGGCGTAGGCCCGCCCGGTCACCGAGAGCCTCGTTGAGCGCTTGGCCGAGGGCCAAGGACGTGTCTTCGACGGTGTGGTGCGCATCCACCTCGAGGTCACCCTTGGTCCGCACGGTGAGATCGAGACCACCGTGTTTGGCGAGTTGCGCGAGCATGTGGTCGAAAAAGGGGACGCCTGTCTCGATGGAGCTCACTCCGGTTCCGTCGAGTTCTACCTCGACGAGAACCTCGCTCTCCTTCGTCGATCTCTCGACGCGGGCCTGCCTACTCATGTCGATCCACCATCTCCGTCAGACATCAGGTCACTGTCCACCACAACCTCATCCAAGGCCTCGATAAATCTAGCGTTCTCCTGCGGTGTTCCTACGGAGACCCGCAACCACTGGTCGGGGCCGGTTTCTCGGATCAGGACACCTCGATCGACGAGTCCCTCCCACACGCGTCGCCGATCGCGGAATCGGCCGAAGAAACAGAAGTTGGCGTCACTGTCGGCCACCACGAATCCTCGAGACTCCAGGTCCCGGCGCATTCGATCTCGTTCGTCGCGAAGAAGCTGCAGATTCGACTGCAATTCCTCGACGAAGGTCAACGCAGTGCACGCGGCCGATTGGGTGACGGCCGAGAGGTGGTACGGGAGTCGAACCACGCGCAACGCGTCGATGACGCTCGGGTGGGCTGCCGCGTATCCCACACGGGCGCCCGCCATCGCGAACGCCTTGCTCATCGTCCTGGTCACGATCATGTTGGGATGATCAGCAAGGCCGGCCACGGAGCTCGGCTGACCCGGTCGACGGAACTCCGCGTAGGCCTCATCAACCACGAGCATTCCCCCCGTATCTGCCGTCGCTCGTGCGAGAACAGCAATGTCATCCGCGCTCACCGCAGTTCCGGTGGGATTGTTGGGTGACGCCAGGAGCACGACCGAGGGTCGATGGCCCGAGATGGCGGCAATGCTGGCTGCCATGTCGATTCCGAAATCGGCCGTCCGTGGGACGGACACCATCGTGGTGAAGGACTCTCGCGCGTATTCCGGATACATGGAGTACGTGGGAGGAAAGGAGAGCGCTGCTCGCCCGGGTCCTCCGAAAGCGGCCATGATGTGGGACATCACTTCGTTTGACCCGTTGGCCACCCAGATGGACTCCACGCCGCACTCCGCGCTCGACTCCTGAGACAGATAGTCGGCGAGGGCCTGCCGCAACGCACGGCACTCTCGATCGGGATACCGGTTCAACGTCCGTGCGACGTCCGTGACGGACGCGCCCAGCGCCCTGGCCAACTCCGGCGAGGGCGCGAAAGGGTTCTCGTTGACGTTCAGTCGAACATCGACATCGAGTTGTGGCGCTCCGTAGGGCGTCAGGCCCCGCAAATCCTCCCGAACGGGCGGCTGAAACTCAACCATCGTCGGCGTCGTGGAAACGAATGGTCACGGCGTCTCCGTGACCCGGCAGGTCTTCGGCCTGCGCCAGGGCGACGACGTCGTCGGCAACGTCGGCCAGTGACGAGCGGTCGTACTCGATGACGTGGATACCGCGCAGGAACGTTTGCACGGATAGACCCGAAGAGTGGCGCGCAGCGCCCATGGTCGGAAGCACGTGATTAG
>Ga0255781_10000652_pt1 | contig 28115 bp, 20 predicted proteins | sample 101ome_21_FD_179979 | JGI IMG/M metagenome (GOLD analysis project Ga0255781, IMG submission 179979) | Coastal salt marsh microbial communities from the Groves Creek Marsh, Skidaway Island, Georgia - 101413BT metaG (version 2) | ecosystem: Environmental > Aquatic > Marine > Intertidal zone >... | reverse complement strand
CGCGCGCGAAGGCGCGAAAGATTGATTAACGACGACGCGGCCCTTTTGTAATGACGATGCGATGTGGTCGTTTTCTGTGTGATGTGTCCACGCGTTCGTCGCGTTCGTCGCGTTCGTCGCGTTCGTTCGAGGATCGAAAATGTATGTAAAAGTTACACGAATGATGATTGTTCGACGACGGCGACGGTTTCGCGGCGCGTCGCGGCGTTTCGCTCGCTTAGTGGTCGGCGGACGGGTTGTGGAAGTGGAACTTGCTCGCGCCGAGGGCTTCCATGACGGTATCGAAGATGCCGAATTGACCGGCGGTCAAGGTACCGATCATGACGCAACGCGCGGCCAAACCTTGCGTGCAGAGCTTGACGACGCCCGTCTCGGCGGCGATGCGCCCGAGACGCGTCAAGATGGACCCCTCGCCGCCGGCGCCCGCCTTGTTCACCTTGGACAAGAGGGTGTCCGCGGGGTGAGAGATGATGGCGGCGACGACACCGGCGATGACACCGGAGGAGAGGGAGACGGAGACGTTTTCAGAGCTCGTGCATTCCTTGGGCGTCTTGCCCATGGACTCGTACAAGGCTTCGGCGGCGCGACCCTGCACGGCGAATTTCGCCATGGTGTACGGCACTTGCTTGGCCAAGATTGGACCGAAACCGGAGTAGAAACCCTTGATGATGCCCTCTTCGGACGCCATCTTACCCATGGCGGCGATCGTGGACGGGGCGTAGGACGGGTTGGAGACCAAACGAATGCGCGTCGCCTCGAGCGGGCAGAGAAAGACGTCGGCGATGAATTCGGCGCAGGCGGCGGAACCGAGATAAATCGTGTTACGGTTATCCCACGCCTCTTGTTCCGTCATGCTTTGCGCGGCGTTGATCTTAAAGTATTCGACACCGCCAAACTTGAACCAACCCTGAATGAAGTAGCCGACCGCGGTGGGGCCGAGACCGGTGAGAAGCGCGCCGGCGCCCTCCTCGGCGACGACCTTGGAAAAGCCGGACACCATGCCGCCGTACTTGGACGGATCCAATTGAATTCTCGTCTTCGTGGAAACGAATCGCGCGCGCGCACGTGTCGTCAGTCGCGAGTCCACACGCGCGCACCGCGTCGCGAGCGCGTCGTTCGTATCGCGTCGCGTCTGTTCGGTCGTGTGTTTGGATAAAGACGCGCGCTCGATTTTTTCCTTCGTCGTCGCACCTTGACGACGTCCACCGGCGTCACCGCGCCGTGCGTGAAACCGCAACAGATCCCACCCGCGAGCGCACCGCGAAGGTAATAATCCAAGCCGTACTCTTTCGCGGACGCAGCCTTGAACGCTGGGTTCGCGTTACGATCCTTGAGCGCGCCGAGCGTCGCCGTCGGCGCGTACAGGCTCGCGGGCGTCGCTCGCTTGATGAAATCCGTCAGCGTCATCCTGTCGTTCGCGTGCGCGCGACGCGTCGGTGTCAGTCGATGCCGTGAGACGATGGAACGAGAGGGTTTTGTTCACTGTACGTCGCGCGTGAACGTCTCCGGCGACGCGCGGCGACGCGCGACGCGTGGGCGCGTCTCGTGGACCGATCGCGATCCCGACCGACGATCGACGACGCCCATCGCGCGCGCGTCGCGAGGAGACGTCCGAGTGCGCGAGTGATCGCGCGAAATGCTCGAGCGCTGCGAGCGTCGCGCGCATCGCACCTTGACGGCGTGAGGTGATGCGTGCGCGTGCGGTGTGAAGTGCGGGCGCGGTCGCGCGCGACGGGGCTTTGACGCCGCAACACTCGGCGACGCGAGGGGGCGAGGGCGCGAGGGAGGCGCGGGATGGCGACGAACGACGGCGACGGCAACGATGGCAACGCGTGGACGTACGTGTTCGATCTCGACGGCACGCTGTATCCGATCGCGAACGGGTACGAACACGCGTGTCGGACCAGAGTCTTTGAATTCATGGTGAAACACTGTCCGGGCGTGACGAGTCCAGAGGAGGCGCAGTCGGTGTGGCGCGGGGCGTTCCAGAGGTACAATCAAACGTTGAGAGCGTTGCGGTCGCTCGGGTTCGATGGATTCGACGAGGATGAGTATTGGGCGTACACCAGAGGCGACGCGAAGGCGGCGTTGACGCCCTCCGCGGCGACGCGGGCGTTCGTCGAGAGTCTTCGCGGGAAAAAGTACGTGTTCACGAATTGTCACGAGAAACAGGCGAAAGAGGCACTCGTCGCGCTCGGTCTGTCAGATTGTTTCGACGGCGTCTTCGGCGCCGGCGACATGGGCGCGGTGTGTAAACCAGAACGAGCGGCGTTCGACGCGCTCTTCGCTCGATTCGACGTGCGAGACCCGTCCCGGTGCGTCTTCTTCGAGGACTCGCTCAAAAACTTACGCACGGCGAATCGCTCGTTCGACATGGTCACAGTGCTCATCGCCAGCGACACGCTCGCCGAGGAGATTGACGCGAGGCGCTCCGCGCGAGGCGACGTCGAAACCGCCGACGAAGCCGCCGGCGACGAAACCGACGATGATCCCGTCGCCTTCGTCGACGCCATCGTCTGCGGCGGTGAACTCACGTTAGAATCCTTCGCGCGAGCCTCCTTCAAACCCACCGAACGCGCCGTCGAGGCGTGCGCCGCCGCCCTTCGCGCGTCGCCGTAGCTCGCGCGCGGAGGGCAACGGCTGTATTTGTATTCCCTTTATTCCCCTAACCCTAAGCAATGTTGTATACAATCGTGCATATTAAACCATACTGAAATCATACTGTGAGCATGAATACGGACCACGAAAAACGACCCCGATGTGGATAATCGATCGCGTTTGACGAATCCTGATTCACGCGCGACCCCCGGTCATCGTGGTATCTATATAATCGGACGACCGACACGTATAGATCTCTTTCTGTAATCTATCACTATATTTACCACCCCATCCTCGGGATCCACGTGTCGCGCCCCCCATGGCGCCGACGTCGACGCGTCCGACGTCCGCACACGCCGACGCGCGCGCCCGTCCCTCGCGCGACGGCTGCGACGGCCGCGGAATTTTCTCCGTTCGTCATGCGCGTCGCCACGAACGCCGCCTCGGTCGCGTTCGCGCGCCGCGCGCCAGCCCACGAGCGTCGGCATCGCGCGTCGCGGCGTCGCCGCGCGCCCACCGTCCCGCGCGCGGTGAATCGCGATCGAAGCGGCGCCGATCACGGGCGCGAGTACACGGAGCGAGAGAAGAAAATTCTTCCGATCGATGTGCGCGTCGACGGGGCCGACGGGAAGTCGACGAGCGCGCAGGATGAGGTGGAGATCGCGAAGACGACCGGTGCGAGTGGCGGTGGTGGTGAGAACGCGTCGGCGTCGTGCGAGTCGCGGACGGGGAGCGAGAGCGGTGGATGCGATGGAAGAGAACTCGCGGCGTCGGCGGCGAGCGGCGCGCGCGCGGAGGGCGTCGATCCCATCACGGCGGCGTCGGACGCGGCGACGGCGAGGTTGAAGGAACGCCTGCGCGCGGCGACGGGGCTGGGAACGGCGACGACGACGACGAAGCGACCGTCGATCGCGGTTCGGAAATTTGAAGAATTGGAGATCGAAGCGTCGGCGTTGGAGGCGTTGGAGGCGCAGATGCGAGACGCGGTGGAGATTGAGGATTACACGAACGCGGCGGCGTTGAAGCGTGCGGCGGAGGCGTTGCGCGCGACGGACGCCACGGGTCGTCTGTGCGATGCGTACGCGCGAGCGATCGAGGAGAATCAGTTCGAGGATGCGGTTCGCTTGCGCGACGCGGGTGTTGGGTTGTGCGGATGGTGGGCTGGCGTGGAGGAGTACGACGACGACGACGACGACGAGGCGGATGGAGACGAACGCGACGGCGACGCCGCGCGCGCCAAGGCGAACGCGGCGCCGACGGGCGTCATCATGAGAATCAGTCGCGAACACGGACGATTGGTCGGGTCGACGTTTTCTCCGAGAGATTTGGCGGACGTCATCGAGTTGAACAAGGCGTACCCGAAAGGGTACGAGTACGACGCGGGACAACCAGTGTTGGAGATTTTGTTACAAGAGGACGAAGACGCGCCGGGCGGGTTTCGACAAGACGTCGTGCGACTCAACTACGTGCCGCAATCCATCGTGTTGGCGTCCGACGAGGACGAGGAAGACGAAGACGAGGATGCAGGTGATGCCGTCGCGACGGAAGACGCCGCAATCGGATTCACCGCCGACGCATCCTCCGAGTCCGCCGAGGAGGAAGGCGCGCGTCGTCGCGCGTCGAGAGAAGACATCGACGCCGTGAAGAATGAAATCAAGTCTAAACTTCTGGGACTCGATCCATCGTCGGAGAAAACGCGCGACGACGCGTTGGAAGAAATCAGCGCCATGCTGGAAAAATTATCCACGGACGACAACGAAGACGACGCATTCGAGACGGTCGACGACGAAACCGACGACGAAACCTTGTACGACATCAAGCGCACCACAGCATGTCTCCAACAGGAGGGTTTACACGCGTTTGTCCTCACGAGCGACGACGAGATGATCCCGTACGACGAGAACGACGACCAGAGCTCGATGAGCCACCGACCGTTCTCTCAATCACTTGACGAGGAGATCGAAGGATTTTTAGCCGCCAAGTGGGAGAGCATGGTGTCCGGCGCTGGACCAAACGCGCTCGGCGCGGCGTCGCACGCGGCGCTCGTCAACGCCGTCAAGGATGCGGCGCAGGAGATGTTTGCCACGCACGGCGCCGCGGACAACGGACTCGACGCGGACGGTGAAGACGACGACGACGACGAAGCGTTCGATGAAGTGAGCGCGGAGGAGTTGCTCGCACTCATCGGGCAAGAGGCAGAGTTGGCGCGTCCGCTCCCGTCGCGCGTTCGATTCCGACGCATCGATCCTCGTCTTGCGTCGGGCTCTCGAAACGACGTCTTCAACGGTCTCTACGTCGGCGCCTTTGGTCCGCACGGCCCGGAAGTGCTGCGCATGGTGCGCGGTCGATGGGGCGACGAAGATGTCTCGGACGCGAGCGATTGCGTCACCGCCATCAAGCTCACGGGGGATGAAAACGTTCCCTGCGGAGCGGCGAGTTTCCGCGCCAAGATAAATAAATCCAATCTTATCGTCGAGGGAAGTTCGTACCCCGAAGAACTTGGCGTCTTGGCGCGATACAAAGGCGAAGGCCGCGTCGCAAAGTCTGGTTTTGCCGATTCACACTGGGTCGACGGCGAGCTCCTCGTCTTGGATGGCAAGGGTGGCGCGCTCACCGGCGGCGCCGAGCTCGGGTTCGTCTGGGCCGTCCCGGGCGAGAGACGACTCCTTATATTATTTTCATCCCTCAAACTTCCCGACGTCGACGTCTCGCACGTCGCGGGATGATCACAGAGCGATGCGTCGTCATTCCCGACCGATTATCATTCATTGATTCAAACATTCATTCTTTCATCGCGCGCGGGAGCGCGATGTATATTTTTGGCATTTCGCGCATTGTACGAACAGTGCGCGCGCATCTTAATTAAGTGTTGTAATCTGTACTCGAAAGACTACTGTACCGTACTATTTTCTCCTCTCCCATCGCGCGCGCACGATACACAAACGCGTACTCCTAAACTCGATTTGATTTGATTGTCGTAACTTACACTCGGCGAGGCTAGGCGTTCCGTTCCCTCCCTCTCTCTCACTTGGCGTTCGGATTACTCGCGAGATACGACACCGCCTCCGGGATGCTTTGAATCTTATCCGCCTCGGCGTCCGGAATCTCCACCGCGAACTCCTCCTCCATCGCCATGACCACCTCCACGGTGTCCAACGAGTCGAGCCCGAGATCGCTCGCGAACGCCGACGTCGGCGTCACCTTGCCCGCGTCCACCTTGGCGAAATTTTTCACCACGCTCACGACGCGATCCGTCACCTCGTCCTTGTTCAAAAAGCCAGCGGCGCCGTACGCGCGGCATGTCGTCTGCGAAGCGAGCGCGAGCGCGTCGTCAGTCGGGGCGTCTCGGTCGGCTGTAGGGTTGATTTTCTTTCGAGCGATTCGATCCATCGTCGCCGCTCGCGACGGGCGGGACGCGCGAGAGAGAGAGATGCGATGCGCGCGCGCACCGTCAGGGCGCCGACGCGCGCGTCCGCGGCGGCGATGGCGCGGCGGCACAGGCTCGACGTGAGTTGTCTTCGAAGCATGATGATGACGACGCGCGGCGTAATGACGCGCGCCCATCGACGTCACGTCGCGACTCGCGACCGCGCGACCGCGGTGTCGCCGCGGATGGGTGACCGCGAACGCGCGGCGTCGATGCGGCGACGCGCGCACGTCTCCGAGACGACGCGCGCGCTCGAGACGGTGGCGCGATGCGTCGTCGTGGGGTGTCTCTGTGCGCTCGCGATCGGCGCGCGCGCGTCGACGGAGGACGCGCTCGTCGCGATCGGGGACGTGCACGGGGACCCCGACGCGATGTTTGACGCGCTGCGACTCGCGGGCGTCGTCGACGGGGAGTCGTGGTGGCGACGCGCGCGCGGGGACGGGGGCGCGACGACGGTGGTGCAGACGGGCGACTTGGTCGACCGAGGCGCGCGGTCGATCGATGCGATCGATGCGATCGAGCGTTTGCGCGAGGAGGCGTCGAGCGTGGGTGATGAGATCGTCGGGTTGCTGGGAAATCACGAGTTGATGACGTTACAGGGTGATTATCGATTCATCGCGCGCGACGAGTTGAACGCGTTGGGACGGCGCGAGCTCGACGACGCGGGCGTCGGCGACGCGGAGAAAGGGTTGGGATTGGGCGCGCGCGCGTATTTTCAGACTGGGAAGTTGGCGTGGGCGAAGATTTTCGCGCGCGGGGCGGAGAGAGGGGACGTCGTGCGCGAAAAGTCGTGGGCGGTGGTTCGAGGACGCGGTCGGTGCGCCACGGCGTTCGCGCACGCGGGACTCCTTCCCGAACATTTACTCGGTGAGGACGGCGTGGACGCGCTCAACGCCGAAGGGAGGCGATTACTCGCCGTCGATCGCGTGGGAAGAGAACACGAATTGCTCCTCGGGGACGGACCGTTGTGGACGAGAGAGATTTCCATGGGCGCCGAGCCCGGCGCGTGCGATGCCGCGCTCGAGGTGACGCGCCGTCTCGGCGTTCGTCGCCTCGTCGTCGGGCACACCGTCACCAAGAGCGGGCGCATCGAGACGCGCTGCGATGGATTGATTCACATGATCGACGTCGGGATGTCTCGATTATACGGAGGATCACCCAGCGCGTGGACGTGCGTCGAGAGCCAAGGTCCCGTCGCGATTTCTTCGTCGGGCGAGCGCGTGGCGTTGGAATAAAAATAGCGTGCATCTAGGTTATCATCATCATAACATCATCTAGTACTGAACTATGTAGTAATATGTCTATGCGTGTACATGCTCTTCCGCGCGCGCGCTCGCGACGACGCACCGCGCGTCGAGAATTCGTCGTAAATTTTGCAACGTGTGTCTCGGTCCCGCCGAGCGCAAACCGTGCGCGTTGAGCAACTGTTCGAGATTCTTGTTCAACAGGAACACCCCGTACGTGTACTTGGTTCGATCGGCCGGGTGCTCGAGGAAGAGCGGAAACTCCACCTTGGTGAGCGTCTTGGCGCTCGCGCCGTCGTCGCCGCGACTGCGCGTCGGTTTCACGTGTTGAAAGTCGCAAATGTACGACCGACTCGGACAGACGCACACGGGATATCGAAGACGAACGTCGAGTATCGCGGCGAGTTGCACGCACATCTGCGCCACGTCTCCCAACGCCGCGGCATCGTTTTCCATCGTTTCCATGCGGAGAGGGTACGTCTTGGACGGCGCGGGACCGAGATCGAGGGGTAGTTCGCCGACGCGCAGGAGCGGATGGTCTCGCCGCACCGGCGCGGCGGCGTCGGAGTCCTCGTCGACGGGTTCGATGGGGTAAATGGTCGCTAAATCGCCCACCAAACGCCATCGACGTGCGACGAGCGCGCGTTGGTGTTGATGAAGCTTTCCCGCTCCGTTCGGTCCGCGCAACGCGCGCTCCGCTTCGTCCAATCGATCGTGCGCGCGCACAAGCTTTTCTCCAGCCTGACGCAACGCGCGCACGCGGCGTCCCACGTCATCCTTCATGCGCACCAAAATATCTCGTTCTTCGACGAGTTCGTTCGTCAACGCGGTGATGCGCTCGTCCGCGGTGACGCCGTCCGAGGAGGTCGACGTTTTCAGCGGCGCGCGCGTCATCCCGCGCGCCGCCGCCAAGCGAATCTTCAACCGTCTCGCCAACTCGTCTCGAAGATCGATCGCGTCCGCGTGCGCGCGTTTGGCCTCGATGACGGATTCAATCTTCGCGATCATCGCTCGAACGTCCGTCTTCACCGCGGCGCCGCGCTTCTCGCGTCCCTGCAGAGACGAAAACCTCGGACTCTCTGACGCGCGAGACGATGTGTCGTCGTCCTCAAACACTACGCGATCGATCACCACCACCCCACCCGATCGATCGTCGGTCTCGCTCCCCGTCGCGCTTCGTCCACCAAACGACAACGTTCGAGCCCGCGGGCGAGTCGCCGGACGCGCGCTCGGGACGACGCGTCGCGCCTCGGCCGCCGCGCGGCGTCTCGCGTCCAACGCGTCTAAAAACGCACGCACCTCTCGCCCCGAATCATCCGTCGACGACGGCTCCGGCGCGTACACCCCGCCGTCCGAGGCTTGTAAAAATATCGCGTTCGCCGGCATCTCCGCTCCCGAGGGCACGCGATCGCCCACCCACCGCAATCGCGTTAAATCGATAGCCACTCGACACACGAGCTCGTCGGCGCCGCCGCCGCGCGACGCGCGACGCGTCGTCGCGCTCGCCCGCTCGCCGACGCCTCGTCGCCATCGACGCATCGCGTTCGCCCCATCTTGTCCCTCCTCCGTCGTCTTCACACCCTCGGTTGCGCGCCTTTGATGGCGTCGTCGTCTCGACGACGGCGTCGCGAAGATGCAGAGCTCAAACTTCGTCGCGCTCGCCGCGGCGTCCCTCTCCTCTCGCCCTCCTCGCCACGTCCCGCCCTCCGACGCGGACCAATCGGGATTTAAACCTCGTCCATCGCGCGCGACTTCGCTTCGGAACCTCGCGACGTCGTTTCTTTGACCGCGTTCGTCGTCGTCGAGCGAAAAATTCGCACCGTCGTCGTCCACGCACACCTCTCCGTACGGCGTCGGCGCGTACACCGCGCCCTTGGTGCGATAGACGCGAAGCGTGAAATACGTCCCCGACGCGTCCATCGTCGATCGTCGTCGACGCGCCTCGTCGCCGTCGTCGTCGAAAACGTCACCATCATCACAATCGAATTCATCGAATTCATCATCATCTCTCCCCCGTCCTCGTGCTCTCGCGCGCACGTTCCGACACGACACCCGCACCACGCGTCGCCATCGCATCGGCGCGACGTACGCGCGCGTCTCCGCGTCTCCACCGTCGCATTCACGCATCGCAATCACCTCGACATGAAGATTTTGAATTCACCCGCGGCACACACTGACGCATACACATCCCGTCGCCATGTCCACCCCCATCGCCCGAGACGCCGCTCTCCTCGACCTCCTCGTCCACGCCGGTCGTCTCAAGCGCGTCAAGCGCGCCGGATGGGTCCAGCGCGGCGTCCGCGAGGTGGAATCCGTCGCCGACCATTCATTTCGAGTCGCCCTCGTCGCCCTCTTCATGGCGCGCGCCGACGCCGACGCCGACGTCGACGTGGATAAGTGCGTGCGCATGGCGCTCGTGCACGATCTCGCCGAGTGTGTCGTGGGAGATATCACGCCGAACGACGGCGTGAGCGACGAGGAGAAGCGAGAGAGAGAGTCGAACGCCATGGGCGCGTTGACGTCGAGTTGCGGCGCCGTCGGCGACGAGGTGCGCGCGTTGTGGGAAGAATACGAATCCGGGGAGACGCGAGAGGCGCGATTGGTGAAGGATGCGGATAAGCTGGAGATGGTGATGCAGGCGAGCGAATACGAGACCGCGGGGGACGCGGGGGTGAGTGGGAAATTGGAGGAATTTTTCGAGAGCACGCGCGGGCGGTATCGAACCGAGCGCGGGACGGCGTGGAGCGAGGCGATCGAGGAGCGACGACCGAGCGCGACGGAGTAGTGATGATGATGATCGTGGATATTGGTACATGCAGTACTACAATCTAGTGGAGACGAATCTTTGACCACGCGCCGTTTCGCCAAATGTTGGCGTAGACTAAACCTTGGACGAATCTGTACGAGACGTAGAGCGCCCAGACGACTGTGAGATTTTGATTGAAGACGACGACGGCGAGGTAGGCGGATGGAAGGAAGACGGCCCATTGACTGAGGATGCTCACGAGGGCGACGCGCTTGGCGTCGCCGACGCCGAGGAGGGCGTTTTGCATGGTGAGACTCATGGCGTCGCCGCAGACGGTGAGACCCGTCATGCGAAGCGGCGTCGCGGCGATGTCCACGGCGTGTGGATCGTTCAGGAAGACGGCTAGGACGACGCGTGGACATGCGGCGAGGATGATGCCGACGACGGACATGAGGGCGGCGGTGATCTTGGCGACGTCCCAGGGCCACTGTTTTGCGTCCTCGACGTCGCCTCGGCCGAGCGCGCGTCCGCTGAGCGCCCCGGCAGCGAGTCCCATGCCCATGCAGGGAAGGATTAAGAATAACATGAGATTGATGAGGACGTTCACGGCCGCGACTTCGGTCGTGCCGAGACGTCCGACGATGGAATAGAGCGTCATCATGCCCGAGGCGTAGAGTAAATTGGTCACCGATGTCGGCGCCGCCTGCGTGGCGAGTACCTTCAAGTCGGTCATCGTCGGTCTCGTCTGTAAAAATCCATATTTCGACGCCCTCTTTATTCCCTGATATACGTACATCGCGGTGCCGCACCAAATGCTAAAACTCGTCCCCAATCCCGCGCCGAGCGCGCCGAGAGGAGGGATCCCCAACTGCGGCACGCCGACAAAGGTTAAAATTAACGACAGCGTCACGTTAACCGTGTGCATGACGATGAGTGTGTTCATGTACACCTGCGGCTGTTGAATCGCATTCCAAAACCCTCTAAAAGCGAAATTCATCCCCACCGCGGGCACGGCGAGCAATCTCGCCCGTAAATACGGCACCGCGTTGGCCACCACGCTCGCGTCCGTCGTGTACAGCGGCACCAACGCATCCGCGTTCGCAAACGCTAATATCGCCATCGGCACCCCCATTGCGCACACCAAAATTAAAGCCGCATTCAACGGACTCGCCACCTCATCGAATCGCCCCTCACCCATGCGTCTCGCCGCCATGGCTTGCACGCCGCTCGCCACCCCCTGCAGCGCCGCCTGACACTGAAAATTCATCGTGCTCCCCAATCCCACCGCCGCCACGCTCGCCGTCCCCAACCGACCCACCATGGCCGCGTCCGCTAAATTTAACACGTTCTGACTCGCCATCCCACCCATCACCGGCAGCGCCTGATCCAAGACTTGATCCACGCGCGCGCTTGGGACGCCCACCAACGCGCCGACGCCTCGACCGAGTCCCACCCCTCCTCGCGGCGGGTCCCTCTCGTCCGCGCTCGACGCGCTCGACGCGCACACCGCGCGACGATGCTTTTCCGCACCTCGCCGAAGCGTCGACGCGACCGCGCGACCGCCCGTCGACGGAAGAATCACCGACGATGTGCGTCTGGACGCGGTGACGGCGACACGTCGACGCGACGCGGACGATGCGACGCGGGTCGAGGACGTCGACGCGACGCGGGTCGCGCGCGGTGGACGCGCGGAGAGTGTCATCATCCGTCGATGATTCGCGTCGCCGACGACGGCGCGCGACGGAATGCGAAGGGTGGGGGCGCGCGCGCGCGTCACTTTTGGGACAGGTTTTCGAGAACGGCGAGGCGGGACGCGTCGACGGGGGTGGATGTCGGTGATACTGTGCGCCGAGTCTGCGTGAAGAAAGCGCCTGTTCCGTACTACCGTTTTCTACGTCTACGGTGGGGATTTACGACGGTGTTGGGGGTGTCTGACGCGCTCGAGGTCGTCCGGCGCGCGCGCCGACGGCTCGGTTGGATTTGGAGCGTCGGCGCGCGGACGCGACGTCGTCGAACGTCGTCGAGTCGTCGACGGCGACGAGCCTGTGTAAGATTTGAGTGGATGGGTCGATGAATGATTTCGCGCGGAGCGCGGACTTGATGCGCTCTTTGCGCTGTCGATAGTGCTCAACGCCGACGACGGCGTTGGCGTCGACGAGCGCGTCTTCGTATTGATCGAATAACTCTTCGAACGACATCACGTCCGGTGCGGTGGCGTCGCGCTGGCGTCCGCGCGCAGACTGTGGTGGACGAGAGAAATCGAACGGGGTGAGCTGCAGGACGCACTCGGCGCGAAGCGCGCCTCGCGCATCGGATCTGGCGTTCGCTCGCGGCTGCGCGCGCGCCTCCGCCTCGAGTCGTCTCTCGGGACCGGCGCACAGATCCATCAGGGTGAATTTCAAGTCGGCGAACAGCTTTCCTTTGGCGTTGGCCAATTCATCCTTTTCGTTGGCGATCTTTTTCCGCACGTCGTCCTCCGTGACGACGTCTCGTTCGACCGCCGCCGGCAGCGTCTCCAACACTAAATGAAATACTGTCTTCAGCGCGTCGCACCCTTTCGGCGCCGTCCACTTGGGCGCGCAAAACATCGCCCTCGCCACATTAGTGCGTCGCATCTCTTCGTCTCGAAACAGAGGCACGAGCGCGCCCTCGGCATCCACGCTTGGCTCGCACGTGCGTCGGCCCAACGACGCCCACCGCTGCTTCCCTTTTCCCTCCATTTTCGCGTATAGCGTCGCTGCGAACCGCTCGCGAACCAAGGTTTCCTTTTTCTGCTTCTTTTTCATTCCCATGATGTCCGTCTCGCGCACCAGCGCCTTCTCGCCGTCGCGCTCTCGCGCCTCTCGCTCTCGCCGCTCCGCCGCGCGAAGAAACTGTTCGCTTCGCAGTCGTCTCAGCGCGATCTCCACAGCTCCCGTGTCGCTCGCGTCGACGGCGCGTCGTCCTCGCATCGCTGTCTCGCCCTCGGACGTCCTCGTCGACGCCGCGAGGACGCGTCCCGCTGTTGACGATGAATGCGCGCGCTCCAACATTCGTCTCTCGTACGCCGCGTACAGCTCCACCGCGTCGCGTGCGTCCGTGGGATCGTCGGCGTCGACGTCTGAATCATCATCCGTCGGATTTTTCTTCGTCTCCCCGTCCCCTTCCTCGTCCTCGTCGGCGGCCGACGCCCGCGCGCACCCGGGCACGAACCGCGCGAGCGCCGCGAGCATTTACATGACGCGGCAGAGTGACGCGCTCGAGCGTCGACGCGCGCGTGTGTCGCACCGCGACCGCGCGCGTTCGATGAAGGAAAACGTCCGCGCGCACTTTTGGCGACGACGCGCGCGATGACGACTGGGAAGACGGATGGGCGCGACGATGCAGACTGGGCGCCAGCGCGTTCGTTCGAGCTCGAGGCTGACGACCTCTTCGACGCGCGACGATGGATAGACGGCGACGTCGACGCGTTGACGCGCACGGAGACTCGAGCGTCGTCCTCGGGCGCGTCCGTGGTGGTCGAACGACGCGAGGTTCGACGCGAGGGCGACGACGAGTCGTCCGCGGTGCCGTACGCGTTGGCGCGCGCGCGAAGACGGGACGACACCGTCGCGCTGCTCGTGTACATGCACTGCACGGGATCGTCGAAAGAGGGCGTGTTTGAACATTTATTGCGGTATGCGAGCGAGGATGGTTGGCACGCGGTGTCGTTTGACGCTCCGGGACACGGTGAGCGCGCGGAAACCGACGCCGATTACGCGACGGTGTTGTCTCGCGCATACTACGCCATGGGCGAACGCGACGCCGTGAGACGGTACGGGACGTCCCCGTTCGTCATCGACGGCGCGATCGATTGTCTCAGGGTGACGAGAGCGGCGGTCCACGTCACGGGAGCGACGAGAGTGGCGCTCGCGGGGGAGAGTTTGGGCGGGATGTACGCGACGTGCGCGGCGGCGGGATGGTCGCCCGCATGGGGGTTCACCATCGACGCGTGCGCGCCGATGATTGGGTTTAGTTACTTCCAGTACGGGCTCGCGAACGAACAGTGGTTCGCGCGAGCGGTGTCGCTGCCGACGGCGCTGTGGATACGCGTGAGTAAGGGGGAGCGAGAGGCGCCGTCGCTCGAGGACGCGCGCGCGTTTTACGCCCGCGCGTGTCCGGACCTGTGCGGTGGATCTCGCGACGGAGATCGCGCGTTGACGGCAATAAGGGCGAATAAGATTCACTTTTGCGCGGTGAATGGGTCGGAAGACGCGCGAAATCCGTTACAAGGGGTGCGCGAGGCGTGCGCTCGGCACGACGCGCCGAATAAATATCGAGACGCGCTGTCGCAGTGCGTCGTCGTCGCTCGCAAGGGTGTCGGGCACGACATCACGGACGAGATGCGCGACGTCGTACGTCGCTTTTTACGACGCGTGCGCGAAGCCCCGCGCGCGCCCGAGATGGAGACGTTCGATAATAGCGAGTGGGACGTCGCGCTCGCGGTGCCAGCGACGTCGACGCCGGAATCGTGTCTCGCTAAACTCAAACATTGGGCCGAAAACGAGGACGACGCGTCGTACTACGCATCCTATCTCGACGAGGATGATCGTGCGTATTTATCTCGACCGGTTTCCACGATCGGTGCGCGATCGACCGGCGTGGACGCCGTCGAACGGTTACTCGCCAAGGCGAAGAGACACGCCGAATACGTCAGTTCGCACGACGTCGCGAGACGCGAAAAGGCGACGCGAGACGCCGCCGCGCGCGCCGACGCGGAGCGCGCTTATCGAGATACCATGGAGGCCGAGCGCCGAGCCGCGGCGCGAGACGCCGAGGCGCTCGAGGCGCGACGCATTCGAGACGCGCGTGAGGACGAAGTCGCGAGACGCCAAGCCGATGAGGCGCTCGCGCGCGCGCGCGGATCGCGAGAAGCGATGGAATCCGCGCGTAAAGAGGAAGAAGTCGCGCGCGCGAAGAAAGAGGAGGAGGGTTCGCGACGCGCGGCTGGCGTCGCTCGCGTTCGGGAGTTGTTATCGAGACGCACGGCGACGCAAGAGGTGGCGCGCAGGCGCGTCATGGAGCGCGTGTCTGACAAAATTCTCGAAAAGAAAACGTCGATTCATGATCGTTTAAGACGCGTCAAGGGCGCGCACGAGGCGCGTCAACGCGAGGATGACGAAAAGTATATGTAAATAAGAGAGTCGCTGTGTAATGTACTTACGGCAAGAGCTAGGAATTATGTGGTATCTCAGACGGCGCCGATTTTGGCGAGGAGCTTCTTCGACTCGGCGACGTAATCCACCGGCGCGCACTTCACCGCCGTCATGCGACGCTTCGTCTCGCCCTGGTACTCCTCGGATTGCACCTTGACGAGGAAACTCCAGTGTTTGCACGTCATCTCGCTCACGGCGCGTTCGTACGCCTTGAAATCATTCTCCTTGAGCGCGTGCAACTCATCCGCCGACAAACCGCCGAACATCATCTTCGCTTCGTCGTTGAAGGCGTTCATCCACGCGCCACCCGAGGCGTCCATCGCCTTGAATCGCATGATGTATCGACGTTCGCACGTATCGTACGTTTGACCGTTCGCTTCGCAGTAAAACTTACCGTCACCCGTCTCCGTCACCTTTTTGTTGTTTCCGTCTTCGGGCACCGAGGCGTAGTACATGGGTTGATCCGCCTTGCACATCACCGTGTGCGCGGCGACGTAGGCAAAGACGGGCTTATCGGTCGCCGGGGCGATCTCTTCCGGTTGAAGCTCGGCGAGGTTGGTGGCGGAGATGTCCTTCTTTTGACCCTGACGCGCGGCGGCGAGACCTTCGCCGGCGTGCGTAAACGTCGCCGAGGCGCCGGTTTCGTCCCACCACTTTTTGAGCTCGGCGGCGCGAGGCACGGCGTCAACCTCTGGATCGATCACCATGTCGGAGCGGGAGACGGTGCCGATGGATACGCCCTCGTAATCACCGACGCGAACGGATCGAATGGCGACGATCGGGTTCGTCATGGAGGCCAATTGTTCACCCTGCTCGGTGGCGAGGGTGTTCCAAAGCGTCAATCGAATCGACTTGAGCGAATCATCCACCAAGACGACTTCGCGCTTGTTGAGTTCGGTGTTGTCGCTCTTGCGGCGAATGGAGGAGAGTTCACTGACTTCCTTGACGACGGCGACGACGTCGACGTTGCCGCGAGCACCGATTCTGCTCGAGAGCTTGTCGATGGGAACGAAGGCGTACGCACGTTGCATCTTTTGCGCGCTCGATTGATCGATGTCGTCGCACACGTCAATCTCCGCGCGTCCGTCGAGGTTCATCTCGTAATCGTTACCGGACGTGGAGTATCGCTTGTCCGCGGGCTTGAGAGACCCCTTGGAGACGTAGTACACCTTGCCAACCTCGAGAACGTTTTCATACTTTTCGATGGCTTCTCTCCAGAGCGTCGCCCCGATCGCCGTGCCTTCTTCATCGACAAAGTCCACGGAGCACACCTTACCCTTACCGCGCGCGCTTTGATACTCGCGCACTTGTCCCTTGTTCGTGAGCTTCACCTTGACCGTCCACGGCGTGCGGTACGGGTTGAGCGCCGCGAGCGGCACCGCCTTGCGTTCCGCGCTCGCCGGCGTCTTCGGCTCCGTCTTCGCCGCCTTGGCCGCCGGCGTGACCGCCTCCACGACCTCGAATCCGTTAATCACCGCGAATGGTTTACGCTCACCCTCACCCGAGCACTCGTACGCGACGTCGGTGAGCTTGAGCACGGCGTTATCCTTCACCGCGCCGCTCGAGAGCTTGGCGCCGCAGTCGCTGGAAAATTTCGCCGGAATGGTATTCTCACCATCATTCAGCGTCGCGCTGCGCATCGCACGAACGTTCATTCGTCAGTCGTCCGATCGTTCACCCTTCCACGCGTCGCGTCCCGCCGTCACCGTCCCGTTCGCGCGTCCACGAGCCCTCGCGCGTCGTCGTCGCCTCCGTCGCGGCTTCACTTCAGTTTCAAACGACTTTTCACCGTCTGCCTCGCGCGCGTCGTTTCCCCGCACCTGTACGCGTCGTCCGCGCTCTTAAAATCCAAAACCTGCGCGCGAAAAGACGTACGAATATATCCCGCGTCACTCATCGTCCTCGCGCGCGTTCACACCGTCGCGCGCGTCGTCATCGCGCGTCGAACGGTCACCACGCGCGCGCGCAATTTCAAAATCGCGGGGGCGCGCATCATCGGTCGCCGCGTCGCCGTCGTCGCACCTGCACGCACACGTTCGTCGCCTCGGACGGACGCTCGCGAATTTGTTGCACCGCACCGGGAGTGAGCGCCGCGCTCATGACGATCGTCGCGCGCGTCGTCGTCGTCTGCCGCGCCGGGCGCGCGGGCTGTCGAGCGTCGAGCGAGCGAAGACGAGTCCCCTAAACGAGGATTCGGGACTCATAGGCTTTGTTTCGAGCTGTGACCCATCACGGAGTCCCCGGCGCCCAATTGCTTCACATCCTCACGGTGGAGCTCGACCGAGGCGCGTCGACGGACGGACGGACGGACGGCGACGATGTCGACGACGGCGGCGACGGCGCGCGCGTTCGCACCCTCGGTCTCGGTCTCCTCGGTGGCGGCGTCGGCGGTCGAGCGCGCGCGTCGTCGGTCGAGCGGACGGCGCACGGGCGCCAACTGTCGAGCGCAGACGCCCGAATACGCGCCGACGTCGGCCGACGTCGCGCTCGCGCGTCGAATCGCGCGCGCGGTGAACGAGGACGATGGGTCGTGGGCGTTCGTGCGCGCGCCGGCGGTGGTTCGCGCGCGAGGTGGGGTGGGGGTGCGGTTCGCGCGCGGCGACGGCGGGCGGGACGCGACGACGAACCTCGTGCTCGGCGCGCGAGAGGTGGAGCGGGCGAGGGAGGGCGAACGCGACGGAGGGGATGGACGCAATTTCGCTGACGCGTGGATGCGGGGGAGGATTTTCGCGTCCGGGGCGCGCGCTTCAACGTTCGAGCGGGCGGTGGTGAAGGTGTGCGCGACGAAGGCGTGCGCGCTCGGCGAGCGAGCGGCGGTCGAGGACGCAAGCGAGGACGAGGACGCGAACGAGGACGAGGTTGAGGGTGCGCTCGAAGATGTCACGTCGTGGGCGCAGCGCGCGGTCGAGCGTGGGCGCGAGGAATCGGAAAAGGAGTGTCGAGAGCGACTGCCGCCGCTTCGGGACATGCAGGACCAACGCGCGTTTTTTAGCGCCGCAACGCACGCGTTGGACGACGATGACGCCGATGAGACGACTACATCTCTCGACGTTGACGCGTCGACGTCGTCCGAGACTGTCGTCGCGTCATCGTCGCGTCGTTGGCGAAACAGACGCGTGTACGCGGCGTTGTACTCGCCGTCTCGAGGCGTCTATCGTGTCGCCTCCAACACGAACGGTTCCAACAAAGCGTTACACGCGGAGATGAATCTTCTCCTGAGCGTGCGCGCGGACGAATTCACCGCCCTCAGTCATCGACTCATCGATCCCGACACCGTCCTTCTCACCACGCTGCAGTGCTGTCGCATGTGCGCGGCGTTGGCGGACGCGCGCGGCGTCCGCGGCGCCGTCTACCTCCGGGAAGACCCCGGAAAATTAGCCAAATCCACCGCGTTACAGCGCCACCCATCCCGAGAGCGCGCGTTCGATTGGAACGAATCATAGATTTCCACGATTCCACCGTTTCCACCGCCTCATCGCGCGCGACGGTGCTCCCCGATCCCGCGCCCGGCCCACGCCCAAAGCCAACGCTGCGCCCAAACCTCAGTGTGCGGCGGCGTCCGTCCGTCCCTCGCCATGACCTCCGTCGCCCGTCGACTCGGTCGCGTCGTCCCTCTTCCCAACCTCAGACTCAGGCTCAACCCACCTCGCTTCGACACCCCCGAGGCCGCCGCCCGAGGCGTCGACGAGGTCGTCTTCGTCACCACTCCCGACGTGACGAAGATCGAGGTTCGAGCCTACCTCGAGCGCGCCCTCAACGTCGGCGTCGAGTCGGTGCACACGGCGAATTACGAGGGACGAAAGCGACGCGATCGCGGTGGGTTTCACCGTCGCGCCGATTTCAAAAAGGTGTACGTGACGCTCACCGAGCGATGGTTCCCGCCCGAGGCGTTTCGAGTCAAGGCGGCGCCGGCGGGACGCGGGACGGGCGCGGGCGCGGAGACGCCCGCCGACGCGTCGTCGTGAGTCGCGCGTCGTAGTGTTCAGTAGTACTAGTCATAATAATTCATACATAGGTCGTGTTTTCGCCGTCGTGTTCGTCGTCGCGGTCGTCTTCGCGTCGTCCCGTCTTCGCGTCCCGGGGGAAGCGTCGAAGGATTTTTGATGAAAGTTAACAACGAATGGTGCTCGAGAGACATCATTCGTCGCCTCGCGACGCGTCGTCGTCCATGCCGTGGTTCTCGATCGGGTCCGCGACGACCGTGGAACTCGATGAGGACGTTCGCGCGCGAATCATCGATGATCCGTCGTGCGCGACGACGATGAAGGAGCTGGAAAAGGTGGAATTGGCCGCGGCGGAGCGGAGCGGTGCGCTCGCGTTCGAGCGGGGGGAGTGCGCGCACGCGGCGGCGTATTACGCGTTGGCGCTGCGGGTGTTGGCGAAAAAGTCGCGCGGGCGCGGTGGGACGGCGTCGATGGGGGCGAAGACGGGGCCGGAGAAACGGAGGAAGCGCATAGAGTTGCGGTTGGCGTTGGGACGCGCGGCGAACGGCGCGGGGGAGACGTGGCGCGCGAACGGGGCGTTCGCGGCGGCGTTGCGAGAGGTTGGATTGTTCGTGGCGAAGAAGGGTGATGAATCGACCGTGGCGTCGGGGGACGGTGAGTGGAGAGGTCGCGCGAGCGATGCGCTGGAGACGGAGGCGACGTACGAGGACGGAGGCGACGAACCCGAGGCGAGCGAGGAAAAGGCGAAATTATTGGCAGAATTTTTACAAAAGTGTAACAAATCCACGAGTAAGGCGACGATAAAGGGATTGGTGGACGGCAACGTGCTGTACAGGGTCGGATCGGCGTGTCATCGATGCGGGAGGTACAAGAGAGCGCTGTTGGCGTATCAGGCGGCGCTCATCATGCAACCGGGCGGTCCCGAGTCGCAGTCGGTCGTGCAGGTGTACCTTCGGTGCGGTGAGATGTTCATGGCCGTGGGCATGCACACTGATGCGTTGAAGTACTACAGAAAGGTGATGAAGCGACCGATGGAGGCGTCGGTGACGACCGGGGATGTCCTGTGCGACATCGCCACGTGTTATCGAATCATGGGCCTGCACGAAGACGAGGAGCGTTGCATGACGCAGGCGAGCACGCGTCCCGAGTACAAGCCGATCAGGATCACGAACATGGTCAAAACCACGGTCTACTCGTACATTCGAGACAGAAACGCGGACAGGGCGATTCACGCGCTCTTGGCTGTGAATAGTATGAAGAAGACGTCGGAGGGATTGTACTCGCTCGCTCGCGTCTATCAGGACACGAAAGACTACGAAACCGCCGAACGATGTCTCCTTGAGGCGTGCGAACTCGATCCGATGTCGCCGCAGATTTGGTTGGACCTCGGACACGTCTATCAAAAGGGGTTCAAGATGCCAGAGGTGGCGTTGAAGGCGTACGGACGCGCCAAGGAATTGGCCAACATGATGAAGGAACACGAAGACTCCATGCTCATCGATCGCGGCTACGGCTGCAGTAAGGAGAACCGAACGAAATTTAACACCGTGGAAGAGCTCTGGATGACGCACGAACACGCGACGCTCGGTCGCGGCGACGCGTTCAACGATCTCGGTTTGGTGAGCTCGGCGCTCAGAGAGTACGAACAAGTGCCGGAGACGGCGCGCGTGCAAATGCGAAAGATGAAAATCATCGTCTGGGCCGTCATTTTGGTGCAGCGCGCGTTCAGGGCGTATAAAGCGCGCGTTCGCGCCGAAATGTCCTCCGGTAAGCGTCGACCGGTGTTGCACGAAGCCATCAAAAAGAAATTTACGGCTGAGCACGAGGGCGGCGTTTCGGAGGAGTGGTACCAAAAACGAGCCAATCGAACAAAGAAGGAGGCGAAACCGTCGGGTATGATGAAGAAATACGGCCACATCACGCGTTCGATCACGAAAAAGCGTCCGAACGAGTCGGAAGTCGCGGCGATCGATCTCTTAAAGGGTTTCAGCATTGGTCAAAAAACGACAAAGGGACGAGAGGCGGCGGAAAAGTCGAAACCCAAACAAAAATCCAAGGGTAAGAAGGAATCCATTCTCAATTGGTGATGCTCGCGATGCGTTCGCGCGAATAGCTTTGTGAAGAATTGTGTACACTATGTAGTAGCTCGCTATATCTATGTTTCCATTCTACTGTCTCTGCGAGCGCTCGTCCCGTTTCTTTGCGTGCACGACGAGATGAAGAAAGTTGTCACATGCTCGCAAGACGTCGTGTGCGCTCGCTAAATCGAACCCGAGATCTACGCGCACGCCCTGCGACAGCACGACGTCGACGTCGTCGATGTTCACTCCGAAAGCGCGTAATCCATCGCCAACGGTCGTCCCCTCGCGTTGAACGCTCGCCGGCGCGCTCGAAAACTTCGCCCTCGAAAAATCATCCTCGGCGACTTGATACACTCGCATCGGTACCACCTCACGCTTCTTCCCCTCCGCGATCTCTCTCGCCAGCGTCTCGGCTCTGTGCAATCGTCTAAAATCTCCATCCACCGTCGCCTCGTACAGCGCGTCCGCGGATTCGCTCGACATGGTCATGGCCTTGCTCGCGCTCGCGTGCGTCGCGTACGTCGACTCCTTCAACGCGTTGAAAAAACTCTGTCTACACTCCCGTCGCAGTCTCGACCATCCGTCCTCACCCTCGGGCGATTCCGCGCGCATCGCTCGACCGCCTCTCACGCGCAGCCGCACGCCCCACGCCTCGTCGACGCCCTTTCTCGCGCCGTCCGCGCACGCGCTCACGCTCGTCCCCAAAGCCAACGCGCGCCCGTCGTCCCCGAACGCCGCGTCGCTCGCCTCGAGCGCGTCGAAATCCTCAGGCGCGCCGAGCACGGTCACGAGCTTCGTCTTGACATCCTCGCGGGCGAGAAACGCGCCCAGCGACGACGTGCGAGGCGCGCGCGCGTGGAGTGATTTCTCGTTAAAATCCAATCGAAGCGTCACCTGCGTCGCGCGCGCGCGTCGTCGTCAGTCATCATCGCCCGTCGTCATCGCGCGCGACTCGTTCGCGCGCGCGCGTCGCGTTCGCGTCCCTCGCGCACCTCTCCCGCGAGCACGTCGACGCGACGGTCGGCGCCCATTTTGCGGCAGACTGTCGCGCGACCGCGCCCATCGCCGCCTCGTCTCGAGACGCGCCCGAGGCGTCTCGCGCGCGCGTCGACATGTCCCACGGACTTCGCGCGACGTCCCCGCCCGTCGCCTCGACGACGTTCGAGGCGGCTGACGACGAGGCGACGACGATTCGTTTCGCATTGTTTGAAACCAAGCGCGTGCTCGCGCGCGCTCGCGACGCGTCCTCCGTCGAGAATCGCGCGGAAGACGGCCGCGTGCGAGAAGACTACGCGAGTTACGTCGGCGGATCGGTCTGGGCGCTCGATTGGCACCCGAGCGAGCGCGCGTTCGCGGTGGCGGCGAGGGGCGAGGGACACCACGCGCACGAGGCGAAACGGTTGGGGACGTGTCGAGGCGACGTCGGCGCGCAAATTTGGCGCGTGCGCGAAAACAGCGGACCGGAGATGATGATGATGCTTTTAGGAAACGGCGGGTGCGTCACGGACGCGAAGTGGGCGCCAGAGGTGAGCTCGACGGGACGCACGGATGAAGACGACGCGCTCGGGCGGTTGGCGGTGAGTTTGGGCGACTCGAGAGTCGAGGTGTGGACGGTGCCGAGATCGTGTCCGTCGACGTCCAGGACGCAAACATCGAACGTATCGTTCGCGGGAATCGTTCCCGAGGCGTACGGCGCGCCCTTGTGCGTGGATTGGAACGCCGTGGTTCCGGGACGCCTGGCGGCAGGATACTCGAGCGGCCGCGTCGTCGTGTGGGACGTCGACGACGACGACGACGCGCTCCGAACCGCGCCGACGTACCCGAAATTCGTTGTCACCGCCGCGGCACAATCGGGTCCATGTCGCGTCGTCCGTTGGCCTCCGCTGGAGCACCCCGAGGACGCGTCCGTGTGCGCCAACGTCTTCGCCGCCGGCGCCGACAACGCCGCGAAACCGCACCTCTTGGATTTACGCGCTCCCTTCGCCCCCGTCGGCGACGTCTTCGAGCGCGGCGCGCCGTGGATTTTAGACATGGTGTGGTTACCTCGAGGTTCCCTCGTCGCCGGGATGGAGTCGTCCGATCGAGCGAGCGCGAAAACGCTTCGATCCGCGTCTTCGTCGTCCGCCGCCGCCGCCTCCAAATCGTTGATTCAACAATTTGACCTCTCCGCCGACGCCGACGACGACGGCGCGCAACCGGTATCGACGTACCAGATGCCCGGTCGCGGCGCACCGTGGGGCATCGACGCCCGCGCGAGCGCGAATCCGAGGTGCGCCGCCGCCATGGTGGCGTGCGCGTCGTCCAACGGCGTCGTCGCCGTGTCGCCGCTCCGCTTCGTCGGCAAGCGTCTTCGCGCGGCATCTCGGCCCGCGTTCGAGACGTGCGCAGGTCTTCGCGCGCGAGACGACGAGACGAACGCGACGATGCGAGCGAATCCCGTGGAAGCACCGACGTGTTTCGAATTCATCGTCCCGGGCGCGGACGACGTGGGCGACCGCGCCGACGCGTTTCCTCGCGGCGCGGCGGCGGCGCCGGGCTCGCGAGACGCGCCAACGACGGCGCAACACCGCGTGCGATGGTCGAGAGCGCCGAGCGGTGAGTGGTGGCTCGCGAGCGGTGGAGAGGCTGGATTCGTGCGCGTGCAACGATTCGACGACGCGTGGGCCGAGCGGCGATTGGAACAGCTCGAACGATTGCACGCGGGCGCGAGAGAGAAGACTTGACGAAAGACTAGCGACTACGAGTAGATTACAGATTAAAATCGACGAGAAAACCGTCCGAGACGTCGTCGTTGACGCCGTACGACAGGCAATAGTGCGCCATGATGAGCGTCCACTCTTCGAACTCGTCGAAACGCTCGATGCGCTCGATTCGCGCGCGGTCTATGGGATCGAGTCTGGCGTAGGTTTGGTTCATGTCGAGCGCGACTGCGCGGCGCCATCCGTTGGTGAGGAATCTCTCGCGCGCACCGTCGACGTTCGGCGCGTCTCGAATGCCCGCGAACGCGCACCCGCGACTCTCGACGTTGCGCATCATTTGTCTCCCGAACGCGTCGTCCGGTTCGATCGGGTCGTAGGCGATGAAGGCGCCTCGTCGCGCGCGGTGGCCGAAAAATCTCACGACCTCGACGGACGCGCCGGGTGGTAAATACGCCAACACGCACTCCGCGATCACCAACGTCGGCGCGGACCAATCGAATGCGAGCGGTAATTCATCGAACGCGCGCGTTAACGCCTCCGCGTCCCTGATATCGCACCCGAGGATGGTATACGCGTCGCCCGACGGCTCGGCTGACGCGGCGGCAATTTTTTGTCGCTTCGTCGTCGCCACCGCGTCGTGATCCAATTCCACCACCCTCGCGTTCGCGTGACGATCCAAGACGTACAAACCGATTGTATCGTAACCACACCCCACGTTGACGACGTTGAACGCCCGATTCGCGCCGACAGAGGATGCGAACGCGTTCGTCAGTGCGCGCACCGCCGCCGTCCTCGCCCAGTATCCTCTGTGCACCAACGGTGGGTGTTTCCCGGCGTCTCGGGACGACGTCGACGGCGCGAACGCGTCGATGTGATTGTCATCCACGTATCCCAATCGAACGATGTCCCTGCGCGCGAGAGAGAGGTCAGTGGGCGTCGTGAAATCTTCAATGTGCGCAGAGCTGCGTTCGGGACGCGTCATCTTCATCGGCGCTCTCACGCGCGCGCGACTCACCTCTTCGCCCGCGCGGCGTCGCGCGCGGTCTCGATGATCCCATCGATGTCATATCCCGACGCGCGAGGGAATCTCGGCGGCGGTGGGCGATCCATCGCGCGCGAGCGCGCGAATGCGGATTTGAACACCGGCGCCACTGCGACGCGCCCATGCGCGCGGCGACGCCTTCGACGTCGGCGCCCGCCCGCGCGCGCGCCGGCGCGACGGATGCGCGTCCGCACCATCGATCGGCGCGCGCGAACGGCGCGAGAGACGACGCGGCGCGACGCTGGACGCGTGGGCGCGCGCCGACGAGGCACAGGTTCAGAGACGCGCGGTGCGAGGCGGGCGGCGCGAAGAACGACACCAAGCCCCCGGTGGCGCAGCGCGCGTTGACAAAGTTTTTAGAGCTTCCGGCGGTGCCCATCGGATCCTTCGTGAGCTCCCCGACGTCGCCGTTGCACAGGATGGACGCGAGGGTGAAACAGGCGTGGTTGGGGGCACTGTTGGTGCTCCCGGCGAGCGGAAACGTCGAGGATAAACTGGCGACGTGCGCGTGTTTGACGCTGGTGACGATGGTGGCGCTGCCGAGAAGAGTGTGGAGACCGCAGTTGCAGTCTCTGATGACGGTGTGTGGGATATTCTTCATCGCGGTGGCGCTCGGGGCGGATTCCGTCGCGCCGGTGGTCTCGGCGAGAGAACCGCCGGCGAGTTTAGAGGGGCTGGAAGGTTTTCCCGAACTCGTGAGCTCGTACAAGTACGTGTTATTTCATCTGGGACCGTTGCAGTTGACGAAGAAGGGGGTCAACTTGGCGATCACGTCGTCGGCGATGACGTTTACGGTGTTGCAGAGCGCGCACTTGGCGTTGTGCGTCACGACGCCAGAGGCGTTGGCAGCCGGATTGCGATGGTACCTCGCGCCGCTTCGCGCGCTTCGCGTGCCCGTGGAGGAGATCATTTTCAGTCTCTTGTTATCGCTCAGATTCACGTCCATCGTGTTCGAAGAGGTGAGAAACTTGAGTTTAGGATTAGCCGCGCGCGACGTGGACTGGCGCGCGCTCGGATGGCGCGGAAGCGTCGACGTGTTCGGTAGATTGCTGAGCCGTCTTCTGGATTCTCTCTTCGCCAACTCCGCCGCCATCAGCGACGCCGTGACGTCTAGAGGGTACACGGACGCCGCGAGTCACAGATTCGTGCTCAGTGGTCGCAAGGGTCCGGGATTAGTGGAGAACGCAGTCGCCGTCATCGGCCTCGCGGCGTTCGTCGGGCACTTCAACGGGGAGTGGATCGCGTGGAGCTTGGACGCGTACAACGCCGGTCAATGATTTTAGATAGTGTAGTAAAATTAAAACCCAGTGCTTTTTTAAAGTGAATAAATACAGCGCGCGTGGAAATAATTATTTAGAACTTGCGAGTCCCGATCTCCGGTTCGTCGACGTCCTCCGCAGGCGACTCGACGACGACGGCCTCGACGGTTTCGTTCGCCGGGGTCTCTTCCGCCACCTCTTCCGCGACGACCGCCGTCGGTTCGACGGCCGCGGTGTCGTTGTTGAGATCTTCTTGACCGTCGAACGGCTTGGAGAACACCATCGTTTTCGAAACCCACGCACAGGCGGTCGATTCGTGTCGAAGACCGGCTTCCTCAAAGAGCTCGACCAAGTTGGTCACCGCGTAATCCTTGTAGTACGGTTCGTGGTTGAACGCGGGAAAACGATCGACGGCGAGCTCGAACGCGGCCTCCATGCCGTTCTCCTTGCCGTCGCCGCGTTGAATGCTATCGACGAAGAACAACTTGCCGCCCGGTTTGAGGACGCGCGCCATCTCCTTGGCGACAGTGGAGCGCACGGCTCGTGGGAGCTCGTGGAATAAATACACGTTCGTGATCATGTCGAACTCGTTATCCTCGAGAGGCATGTCTTCGGCGTTCGCTTCGACGAGTCGAAGGCTACCACCCTTGCCCTCGAAGCGCTTGTTGAGCTTGCGAGTCGCCTCGAGGTAGTGCGGCGAAAGCTCGAGCGCAGTGCTCTGGAGTTCCGGGTGGTTGTCTCGCACGAAGGAGAGGAAACGACCGGTGCCGGAGGCGACGTCTAAGTGCTTCGTCGCGCTCGCGTCCCGGTTGCGCATGAAATCCGCAATGTACGGCAACACCCGACGACGCATGGCGTCGGCGGATCCCAAGAAGAGCGTCTCGACTTGGAAATCGTACAGTCTCGCGCTCTGCGCGCTCAACCAACCGTCCGTTTGGTAGTGGAAGTTTTGCAAGTAGTAATCCGGGTATCTCTTCGGATCGGCGAGGTAACTCTCGCGCAACTCTTGTCCGTTCTTCGCGTTTCTTCGCTCCGCCACGACGCGTTGGTCCCGCGCGTTGGCTCTCGCCAACGCGCTCACCGCCAACGGATTCCATTGCGACGCCGGCGCCGTCGTCGGGTCCATATCGTACGGAAACTTATACACACCGCTCTCCACGAACTCCAACTCAGTCTTAAACACGTCCAAGATGGCGCCCATGTGCTGCTCCAAAAACTCGCTCACCTTTTGCGCCTGCATCTCGGACATGTCGCTCCCATCCATCGTCTTCTTCACGATCGGCGCCGTCTCCGCGCTCCCTCGATCCTCATTCATCACCACTCGCGCCACCGCCTGCGCGATGGCGACGACGTCCAGATCCCTCCCGTCCGTCTCTCTCGAATTGGCGACGCCCTGCGCCAGGAAAAACGCGAATCGAAGTCCCGCCGACGACGTGTACGCCGTCCGCGTCGCCGCCTTTTTCGCCTCCTCGGGCAAGAGTTCATCCACGCGCGCGCGTAACTCTTCCAACGCGCGCGCGAGCGGCGGCGGCGACGACGACGACGACGACGACGACGACGACGACCCCATCGCCGGTGCCGACGCATTCATCGCGCGCGTCGCCGTCGTCATCGCGTCGCCTCGCCGCGTCATCGTCATCGTCATCATCTTTCGCGGTCGCGTCACGCGCGCGGACGCGACCGACGCGACCGTCGCGGACGACGCGAACGGCGCGACGGACATGATACACGCGCGCTCGCTCGCTTCTCGGCTCGCTCGATAACCCGCGCGCGCGCCGTCGTCGACCGATCAATGCGGCGACGCGACCGCGCGCCACCGTCATCCACGTCCCGGGGGGGTGACGTCGACGACGGCACGCGCGCGAGTCCTGACCCCTCGCGTACCCCCCCCGCGCGACGCG
>Ga0255781_10000645_pt1 | contig 28167 bp, 12 predicted proteins | sample 101ome_21_FD_179979 | JGI IMG/M metagenome (GOLD analysis project Ga0255781, IMG submission 179979) | Coastal salt marsh microbial communities from the Groves Creek Marsh, Skidaway Island, Georgia - 101413BT metaG (version 2) | ecosystem: Environmental > Aquatic > Marine > Intertidal zone >... | reverse complement strand
CATGGGCATGTATCGAAGGGGGTAGTATCCAATAAGAACCGTGCTAAGACGTGGTTCTACGGTTATAACGAGAAGTACGACATGGTCGTCATCTCCAAGACCGGACAGATTGGTGACATCATAGAAATCAACGGGTTGGTCATCGCGCTGCCTTTGGCGCCCAAGAAGCTGGAGGGCAACAAGTGGGTTCGTGAGGAGCTACCTAAGCCGCTCTCGCGCATCCAAAGCATCTTCCAATGGAACGATATGCCCAAGGCGTTCAAGACGCAGTGGGTGGACTATATCGAGTCGGAGTTTGACCGCCGCGAGGATGGGCACTGGTTCAGCAACGACGGCGTGCCGACGTATATCACTGGCGCCCACTACATGTACTTGCAGTGGACAAGTATCGACGTAGGGTATCCCGACTACCGTGAGGCCAACAGGATATTCTTTATCTTCTGGGAAGCATGCAAGGCGGACCCACGAAGCTTTGGTATGATATACCTGAAGATTCGCCGTTCGGGATTCTCGTTTATGGGTTCGTCGGAGTGCGTAAACACCGGTACACTAGCTAAGGATTCACGAGTTGGGATACTCTCCAAGACGGGTGCGGACGCCAAGAAAATGTTCACCGACAAGGTGGTTCCTATCGCCAACCGCCTACCATTCTTCTTCAAACCTATACAGGACGGCATGGACAAGCCGAAGACGGAACTGGCGTTTCGTGTACCTGCTTCAAAGATTACGAAGAAGAACATGTACGATGTGGAGGACGAAGAGATTCTCGGCCTTGACACGACCATCGACTGGAAGAACACCGACGACAACTCCTACGACGGAGAGAAGCTCCTCCTCCTCGTCCACGACGAAAGCGGAAAGTGGATTAAGCCCAACAACATCCTCAACAACTGGAGGGTAACCAAGACGTGCTTGCGCTTGGGCAGCAAGATTATCGGCAAGTGCCTCATGGGTTCTACGTCGAACGCCTTGGCCAAGGGTGGTTCCAACTTCAAGAAGCTCTACGAGGACTCTGACCCTCGCGCACGCAACGCCAACGGCCAGACCAAGAGTGGCATGTATTCCTTGTTCATCCCCATGGAGTACAACATGGAAGGCTTCATCGACGAGTTTGGTCATCCCGTCTTCCACGCCCCTGAGAAGCCCGTGATGGGTGTCGATGGCATGAAGATTAAAAGCGGCGCTGTCGACTACTGGGACGCAGAGGTAGAGAGCTTGAAGAACGACCCCGATGCGCTCAACGAATTCTACCGCCAGTTCCCCCGTACCGAGTCGCACGCCTTTAGGGACGAGAGCAAGCAGAGCCTGTTCAATCTTACCAAAATTTACCAGCAGATAGACTACGCGGATAGCCTAGTAAAAGAGCACTATCTGACACGAGGTTCGTTCCAATGGGAGAACGGAATCAAGGATACTCGCGTAGTATTTAGTCCCGACAAGCGGGGAAGGTTCAACATCTCTTGGTTCCCTCCCAAGGGTATGCAAAACAGGTTGATAGATAAGAGGGGCATCAAACACCCGGGGAATGAACATATTGGCTCTTTTGGATGCGATTCCTATGACATTAGTGGTACTGTTGGCGGCGGCGGTAGTAATGGGGCGCTGCACGGAATGACCAAGTTCCATATGGACGATGCGCCTACCAACGAGTTTTTCTTGGAGTATGTCGCCCGCCCGCAGACGGCGGAGATTTTCTTTGAGGAGGTACTCATGGCGTGCGTCTTTTATGGCATGCCCATCCTTATTGAGAACAACAAGCCTAGGCTGCTGTACCACTTCAAGAACCGTGGGTACCGAGGCTTCTGCATGAACCGTCCTGACAAGAACTTCAATAAGCTCTCAAAGACGGAGCGCGAGCTGGGTGGCATACCCAACAGTTCTGAGGACGTCAAGCAGGCCCACGCCGCAGCTATCGAAAGCTATATCGAGAAGCACGTCGGTATCGTAGAGGACGGAGAGATTGGCTCTATGCCATTCGTTCGGACGCTGGAGGATTGGGCCCGGTTTGACATCAGCAACCGTACTGCTTTCGACGCTACCATTAGTAGTGGATTGGCTATTATGGCTAACCAAAAGCACCTGTATATGCCTGAACAGGTGAAGAGTTCAATTAGCATTACCTTGCCGAGATATAACAACCGTGGTTTCAGGAGTGAACTTCTCGACTAAATGAAGGATGTCAAGATAAACATCTCCACCGCCGGGTTCCCCAGTCAGTTTGTTTCTGATGCGGAGAAGGCGACGGACGAGTACGGCCTTATGGTCGGTCAAGCCATCCAGTACGAGTGGTTTAAGAAGGATGGCAACCAGTGCCGATTCTACAACCAGTGGCGCGACTTCAACCGCCTGCGCCTTTACGCCCGTGGCGAGCAGAATATTGCCAAGTACAAGAACGAGCTCGCTATCGACGGCGACCTGTCGTACTTGAATCTGGACTGGACGCCAGTTCCTATCCTTCCCAAGTTCGTTGACATCGTTGTCAACGGTATGTCCGAGCGACTCTTCAAAGTCAAGGCGTACGCTCAGGACGCGCTATCGCAAGCCAAGCGCAGCAAGTATCAGGATATGATTGAGGGCCAGATGGTGGCCAAGCCTGTGCTCGAAATCATCCAGCAGAAGACGGGTGTAGACCCATTCACTATGGACCCGGAGGACCTCCCGGCTAGTGACGAGGAACTGAGCCTGTATATGCAGCTCAACTACAAGCCTGCTATTGAGATTGCTGAGGAGGAAGCCATCAACACTATCCTCGAGGAGAACCACTATACCGACCTGCGTAAGCGCCTCGACTACGACCTTACGGTCTTGGGCATCAGCGTTGCTAAGCACGAGTTCCTCCCCGGCTCTGGCGTTCAGGTCTCGTATGTCGACCCCGCCAACGTGGTGTATAGCTACACCGAAGACCCGCAGTTCAAGGACTGCTTTTACTGGGGAGAGATTAAGACGCTGCCCATCACGGAGCTGATGAAGATTGACCCGAGCCTCACCAACGAGGACTTGGAGCAGATTAGCAAGTACAGCCAGAGTTGGTACGACTACTACAACGTAGCCCAGTTCTACGAGAACGATATGTTCTATCGTGACGTGGCCACGCTGATGTACTTCAACTACAAGACAACCAAGAAGATTGTCTACAAGAAGAAGAAGCTCGAGGGCGACGGAGCCCGGATGATTGAAAAGGACGACCAGTTCAATCCGCCGGAGGAGATGATGGAGGAGGGCAACTTCGAGAAGGTGGAAAAGACTATCGACGTCTGGTACGACGGCGTCATGGTCATGGGCACCAATATCCTCCTCAAGTGGGAGGTGGCCCACAATATGGTCCGCCCGAAGTCTGCCAGTCAGCACGCCCTGCCCAACTATGTGGCTACGGCACCGCGCATGTACAAGGGCGTCATCGAGTCTCTGGTGCGCCGCATGGTTCCTTTCGCGGACCTCATCCAGATTACGCACCTCAAGCTCCAGCAGGTCATCGCGAGGACGGTACCGGACGGGGTGTATATCGACGCTGACGGACTCAACGAGGTCGACCTCGGTACGGGCAACGCCTACAACCCTGAGGACGCCCTGCGGCTATACTTCCAAACGGGTAGCGTCATCGGACGTTCGTTCACTCAGGACGGCGAGTTCAATCACGGCAAGGTCCCCATCCAAGAGCTTAATAGCAACAGTGGTGCCGCCAAGACGCAGATGCTTATCGGCAACATGAATCACTACTTGCAGATGATTCGTGACGTAACGGGCTTGAACGAAGCCCGCGACGGGAGCACCCCCGACCCGCATAGTCTCGTTGGCTTGCAGAAGCTGGCTGCGGCGAACAGCAATACGGCTACCCGCCACATCTTGGATGGCAGCCTGTATATGTTCCGCACCTTGGCTGAGGCTTTGACGTACCGCGTTAGCGATATCCTCGAGTACGCCGACTTCAAAGATGAGTTTGTAAACCAGATTGGTAAGTACAACGTCAGTATCCTTGGAGAGATTAACGACCTGTACATCTACGACTTCGGCATCTTCATTGAGGTCAGCCCCGACGAGGAGCAGCGTGCGCAGCTCGAAGCCAATATCCAAATGGCATTGAGCAAGGGCGATATCAACCTCGAGGACGCTATCGACATCAGGGAGATTAAGAACCTCAAGCTCGCCAACCAACTGCTCAAGGTCAAGCGTATCGCCAAGCAGGAGCGGGAGGAGAAGATGGCTATGCAGCAGCAGGCTATGCAGCAACAGGCCAACCTACAGTCACAGGAGATGGCAGCACAGGCAGCCATGCAGAAGATTCAGGCCGAGACGCAGGGCAAGATGCAGGTCAAGCAGGCTGAGATTGCATTTGAGATTGAGAAGATGCAAGCCGAGGCACAGCTCAAGGCCACGCTTATGGAACGTGAGTTCCAATACAACTTGCAGCTACACGGCATGCAGGAGCAGAACTTACAGGCTCGCGAGGACAACCGCGAGAAGGCTAAGGCTCAACGCATCAGCCAACAAAATACCGAGCAGAGTAAGCTCATTGACCAGCGGAAGAATAACTTGCCGCCCATGAATTTTGAGTCGAATGAAGACAGCTTGGATGGCTTCGATTTGGCAGAATTTAGTCCGAGATAAATAATATATTTTTACAGCAATGGAATTCAAAGTCCGAGAGATTAGCGAGGTAGAGTCTAAATCCACCCAAGAGGTGGAGCAAGAGCTCCTTGCCAAGCATGAGGCGGAAGTCAACGGGGATGCACAGGAAGAGGCTGCGGTCGAAGAACCAACCGACCAGCCAGCCGGCTTGTCGGAGGATGACGTGCGTTCGTTTTTGAGCGAGCGTTACGGTCGGGAGATTAACTCTCTTGACGAACTGAACGAGGCGCGGGAGTCGGCTCCCGATTTGCCTGAGGACGTAGCCGCGTACTACAAGTACAAGCAGGAGACGGGCCGAGGGCTGGAAGATTTTGTGAAGCTCAACAGGAACCTTGACGAGTCGGATGGGGACCGCCTGTTGCGCGACTATCTCCTTGAGACGGAGGAAGGCATCGACGATGAAGATGTCGATATCCTGCTTGAGGAATATACATACGACGAAGACCTCGACGACGAGGGCGACGTCAAGAAGGCCAAGCTGGCCAAGAAGAAAGCTATTGCTAAGGCGAAGAAATACTTCGAAGAGCAGAAAGAGCAGTATAAAGCCCCTCTTGAGTCAAGGGGTGCTGGCTCTCTGGAAGACTCTGAGGAGTACCAATCGTACAAGCAATACGTTGAGCAGGCGAAGACGTACCAAGAGGAACAGAAGCGCAGGAAAGAGTGGTTCGATGAGAAAACCAACGAGGTGTTCAGTGAACAGTTCAAAGGGTTTGAGTTTTCCATTGACGACAAGTCCTACGTGTACACTCCCGGTGACCGCACAGAGCTGAAGAAGCTGCAACAAACTCCCGAGGCTTGGTTGAACAAGTTTCTGGACGATAGTGGCTTGGTGAAGGATGCTGCGGGATACCACAAGTCTTTGGCTGTCGCCATGAACCCCGAGAAGTTTGCCCGGTTCTTCTACGAGCAGGGGCAAGCCAGTGCGGTTGACGATGTCATGCGTAAGACGAAAAACATCAACATGTCTGAGCGCCCGACACCGCAATCCGTCAGTAAGGGGGGATTGAAAATCCGCGCCGTAAACCAAGATTCAGGCCGAGGCTTGAAGATTAAGACGCGGCGCACCACCTAACACTTTTTAGAAAACAGAAAACATGCCCGGTTCATTGCAAGCCACCCCGGGGTATCAGCTTCAGCCCAGCGCGGAACAGATTCCCCTTCAAACAAACTACATCACCAACTTCGACTTCTTGAATCAGTATCTCCCCGATACTTACGAGAAGGAGTTCGAGCGTTACGGCAACCGGACTGTGTCTGGCTTCCTGCGCATGGTTGGTGCCGAGATGCCGTCCAACTCCGACCTCATCAAGTGGGTTGAGCAGGGGCGCCTCCACACCAAGTACGTCGATTGCGAATCCGCTGGTGCCGCTACCGACCCCACGGCTACGTGGACGGTCAACGACTTGCTCGTTCCCACCGGCAGTGTCACCACTGGTGGTACGGGAGGTATCGCTATCCGCGAGGGTCAGACGGTGTTCATCACTGACAACACCACTCCCGTTACGGGCCTGAGCAACAAGGCTATCGTCACCGGCGTCAACTACGCCACGAACGAGTTCACCGTTGCCTACTACGAGGCTGGCGGTCAGGCTGTCGCGGCTGGCGTCGCTTGTACCGTGATGATTTACGGTTCCGAGTTCACGAAAGGAACTAACGGCATGGCCGAGTCCCTTGAGGCTGACTCCGAAATCTTCGAGACGAGCCCCATCATCTTGAAGGACAAGTACGCCGTCAACGGTTCCGACATGGCTCAGATTGGCTGGGTTGAGGTGACTACCGAGAACGGAGCCACGGGCTACCTGTGGTACCTGAAGTCCGAGCACGAGACCCGTCTCCGCTTCGACGACTACCTCGAGACCGCTATGCTCGAGGCCGTTCCGGCTGAAGCTACTGGCGGTGCCCTCGCTGCTGGCTACAAGGGTACCGAAGGTATCTTCTACGTCATCAACGACCGTGGTAACGTGTGGTCCGCAGGCATCCCCTCTACTCTCGACAACTTCGATACCATTATCGGACGTCTGGATAAGCAGGGCGCCATCGAGGAGAACGTCTTGTTCGTGAATCGTCAGATGGGCTTCGATATCGACGACATGCTGGCTGCACAGAACAGCTACGGTGCGGGCGGTACGAGCTTCGGCCTGTTCGACAACGACGAGCAGATGGCTCTCAACCTTGGCTTCACGGGCTTCCGTCGCGGTTACGACTTCTACAAGTCTGACTGGAAGTACTTGAACGACCCGACCATGCGTGGCGGACTGACCAACGGCGTCATCAATGGTATGATGGTTCCGGCTGGTTCTACTACCGTGTACGACCAAGTGCTCGGCAAGAACGCCAAGCGCCCGTTCCTGCACGTCCGCTACCGCGCTAGTGAGACTGAGGACCGTCGGTACAAGACGTGGATTACTGGCTCTGCCGGGGGCGCTGCTACCAGCGACCTCGACGCCATGGAAGTCCACTTCCTTTCCGAGCGTGCCGTTTGCACCATGGGTGCCAACAACTTCTTCCTCTTCGAGGAGTGATTGTGAACCGGATATGGGGGCGGTCGTTAACGACCGCCCCCTACATCCACCCCAAATAAAATAGACATGAGTAAAGACAAGACTTACCGCCTCAAGCGGGAAATGGCCCCGCTATCTTTTATCATCCCCGGTCGTGGCAGCAACCGAAAGCCGCTTTTGTACTGGGATGATGAGATGGGGCAGAACCGCCCCATCCGCTACGCACGGAACCAGAAGAGCCCTTTCGAGGACGAGCAGGATGGCAACGCTATCGTTGAGCCCATCATTTTCGAGGATGGCCTGCTTCGCGTTCCGCGCACCAATCCTGTACTTCAGCACTTCTTGGACATCCACCCACTCAACGGAAGCCGCTTTGAGGAAATCAACCTCGAGCGCGATGCTGAGGCTGAGGTGGAAAAGCTGAACCTTGAGGTCGACGCCCTCATCGAGTGCAAGGCCCTTACGATGGACCAGCTCGAGTCCATGTCTCGCATTATGCTTGGCGTAGACCCCCGCAAGTACACTACGGCTGAGCTTCGCCGCGATATGCTCGTTGCTGTACGCCGCGACCCCGAGCACTTCTTGCAGTTGGTCAATGACCCCGACATAAAGTTGCAGGGGCAGGTGCAGCGGTTCTTCGACGATGGCCACCTTTCCTTCCGTCGCAACAAGACTGAGATTTGGTACAACGGTCCTACCAACAAAAAGAAGTTGGTCACGGTACCGCACGGCAAAGACTACTTATCGGTTGCGATTTCCTATCTACTTAGCGACGAGGGCCTTGAGCACCTCCGAGCCCTTGAGGCGTTGACTGAGGAGTGAACTGTAACCATACCGATACGGAAAGCCGCCTTAGGGCGGCTTTTCTATCTTTAGAGAATGATTAACTCGGTCCGTCAAACCGTACTGTCGATTCTCAACAAGAACAACTACGGTTACATTTCTCCCGGGGACTTCAACCTGTATGCCAAGCAGGCGCAGCTAGAAATCTTTGATGGGTATTTCAAGGAGCTCAATCAGGTCATCAACGCCGAGAACTCCCGCATGGCGGGCACCGAGTACGCCGACCTCAACAAGGCGGTGCGCGAAGCCATCGACGGGTTCTCTCGCACGGCTACGCTGATACAGAATGCGGGGAATACTTTCTTCGCTCCGAGTGTGACCACTACGGGCGACGACTACTACTTGCTGAACAAGGTGCTGGCCGGTGGCGTCGAGGCTGAGGTCGTTAGCCACGGGAAGATTACGCTTCTCAACAGCAGTCTGTTGACCGCTCCGTCGATACAATATCCGGCTTACACCTTGGAAGGAGACTCACTCACCGTGTTCCCTACTAGCTTCAACCAGCCGGGCGATATCGTTTGTCAATACATCCGATACCCCTTCGACCCGAAGTGGACGTACAGCCAGCTTCTCGTTGGTGGCGAGCCGGTGTTCAATGCTTCCGCTGCTGACTACCAAGACTTTGAGCTTCCTATTGACGAAGAGCCGAATTTGGTTTATCGCATCTTGCAGATGGCTGGCATGAGCATCCGCGAGGGTGATGTTTATCAGTTTGCCAACGCCGAAGAACAGCAACAGTAATGCCGTATCTATCAGACTTCGCCTACTATACTGATGAGGCCAATTATGGCAGCTACCAGTACGTCACCTTGCAGGATATCGTAACCAACTTCCAGCTCATGTACATGGGCAACCACTCCTTGGTCAATAACGAGGAGCGGTACAAGGTCCTGTTCCACGCCAAGCGTGCCATCCAAGAGTTGAACTACGACGCGTTCAAGGAGGTCAAGATTCTCGAGCTCAGTATCTGCGACCAACTGCGGTACGTTCTCCCCTCCGACTACGTCAACTGGGTGCGCATCAGCCTGTACAAGGACGGCCTCCTGCGCCCCCTGACAGAGAATATCCAGACCAACTTCAGTGCGGCGTATTTGCAGGACAACGACTGCAATATCTTGTTCGACCAGAACGGCAACATCCTGCGCCCGCAGAACTCGACCATCGACTACGACCGCATCACGGGTACCAAGAAGAGTATCTACCTGAATCAGAACAGCAACTTCGACGGGCAGATGGGGTATTGCTGTGATGGCGATTGGTACTTCGACTACAACATCGGAGCGCGGTATGGATTGAATACCGAGACGGCGAACTTCAATCCGACCTTCAGTATCGACCGCAAGGGTGGCGTCATCAACTTCAGCAGTGGTATCGACGGCGACCTCATCATCCTCGAGTACGTCAGCGACGGCATGGAGGGTGGCGACAATACCGCTATTACGGTCAATAAGCTTTTCGAGGAGTACGTCTACGCGTACATCAACTACGCTATCCTTGACGCCAAGCTGGGCGTACAGGAGTACATCGTGAACCGGGCCCGAAAGAAGAAGAACGCCTTGTTGCGCAATGCCAAGATTCGTATCAGCAACATCCACCCGGGACGGTTGCTCATGAACCTGCGTGGTCGCGACAAGTTGATTAAGTAATGGCGAATCTGGTCAGGAACTTCATCAAGGGGCGGATGAACAAGAGCGTCGACGAGCGCCTTGTTCCCGATGGAGAGTATATCGACGCACAGAATATCCGTATGGGTTCCACCGAGGAATCCGAGATAGGTGCGGTAGAAAACACCAAGGGCAACGAGCAGCTCACAACGCTGGTATACCCACCTACGGGCGACCCCCTGAGTGCCAATGCTGTATGTATCGGAGCCTATGCTGACGGCGCCAACGAGACCATGTACTGGTTCGTCCATGACCCGGGCTTTGCAGCTACAGGCCTGACGGGCAAGCTCGACCTCATCGTATCGTACAATACCGTTACGCAAATCATCACTTACCATGTGGTGAGTATCGACGATGGCGGTGGCTTCGATACCACCCTCAACTTCGACCAGTACAACCTTGTTACGGGCGTAGACTTGGTTGAGGACCTGCTCTTCTTCACCGACGACAGGAACCCTCCGCGCCGCATCAACGTCACCACCAACTATCCCAACCCTACCGGCGCTGTCGACTCGCCGCTGTTGGGTGAGGACATCTTGGTTATCAAGGCTCCGCCGGACAACTCGCCTGCTATCGTCCCCTTCGATTCTGGTGACGAGCAAAACACCTATATGGAGGACCGCCTCATCTGTTTCGCGTATCGCTATCGGTACGCCAACGGTGAGTACTCCGCCACCTCGCAGTTCTCGGCCCCTTCTTTCGTTGCCAAGCCGTTCCTCTTTACGCCTGAGTCGTTCACCAACGAGGGCATGGAGAACGTCACCAACGCGTGTACCATCACCTACAACAGCGGTAGCGAGCTTGTGGTGGGCGTCGACCTCCTGTTCAAGGAGATGGACGACAGCATCATCCGCGTCATAGAGAAGATAGACAAGGACTCTGCTGGCCTCGCCGACAACACCAACTACGAGTACGTCTTCGACAACAATAAAATCTACACCATCCTTCCGGAGAGTGAGATTCTCAGGCTGTACGATAACGTCCCGCTACTAGCCAAGGCGCAGACGATGATGGGCAACAGGCTCGTCTACGGCAACTACACCGAGGGCTACGACCTGCTCGACCAGTACGGTGTGCCTATCCGCCTCGATTACTTCATCGGACAAATCAAGCTTCAGGCCGGTATGGCCAATGTGGCTTCTGTCGTCAGTCGCAGCACCACCTACAACCTCCCGCCTACTCCCGGTACGCCGAACACGACGATACAGTTCACGTTCACCGATTACAACTTCACCATCGGCGACACCATACAGATTGAGTTGAGCGTCAGCCACGACGGTCAGGTGCCGAACGGGTGGCTTACCGTCAGTGGTTTTGCGCCCACCTCCACTACCCCGCAGAGTACGGTCACCTTCATCTACCCACTTACTGAGAACTTCTCTACGGTAGCTGAGATGGTCAGTAGCGCGAGCTTCTTAGAGGCTATCGGTACCGCAGCCAATATCGAGACTACCCCCGCCAACTACGCCGCTGCCGACCAGAGCATCTTCACCAACGCGTGGAACGCCATCTTCCCGCTGACGCAGACGGGTGGTATACCTGACCCACAAAACCTTATCGGCACAGGCGTCAACGCCTTGGCCGAGCCGATACAGGTGGTGGCGTCTACCGACAACTCATTCACTCTGGCATTCCCTATGCCACAGTATCAGAGCGGGGCTACCGACTCTTACGAGAGCCTTACGGTCACCAGTGCTGTCGCGCAGTACTTCAGTATCGTCTCGCAGCGCAGTCTGCATAGCAACCGCACCTATCAGGTTGGCATTGTCTATATGGACGAGTACAACCGCGCTACTACGGTCCTTACCAGCGAGAGCAATACGGTACATATCCCGTGCGGCGACTCCATCTTCCGCAACAATATCCGTGTAGAGATTCCCGTATGGGAGCGCCCTCCGTTCTGGGCGGACCGCTACAAGTTCGTCATCAAGCCGGACCGGGAGAACTACGAGACTATCTATTCCAACATCCTTTACACCGATGCCAACGGCTACACCTACTTCCTCCTCGAGGGTGAGCAGGCAGCCAAGGTGGAGAAGGGAGACAGGTATATCGTCAAGGCCGACGCCGACGGACCTACGTCTACGTGTACGTACACTACGGTATTGGAGAAGAGCTCTTATGCCGAGGATGATATTGTCACTGGCAACCTCCCGGGCACGTACATGAAGGTCAAGGCGGACTTCCCCGTCACGCCCGACCCTACGTTAGCTGGGTTTGATTACGATAGTGCTTGGCAAAGCATCTGCACCGACACTGGTTCTGGGGCAGACCAAGACTTCCCCACCCTTGTCATTGATGGATTCCCTGTCGAGACGATAGTCGGTGGCGTTGTAGTTCCCGCTATCCCTGCGGGCAGCCGCATCACCTTTGAGGTTGAGTACAACCGTAGCGGCACGGGCGACGGCACGGGCTCGTGTGAGTCTAGGTACTTGGCCTTTGACCAGACGTATATCGCCGACGCTGACTACAACAGCATAGCCGAGTGGTTCTACGGTCAGCCCGGAGTTACTGAGTCTATCGAAAACGCTGAGGGGCAGGCTGGGGACCCCGACGCGTGTGTGCCTACCAACAACGTCTTCCCTCTGGCATCCAGTCAGGCGGGCAACTATGGCCTTGGTGACGGGTCTTTGTGCGAAAATCGTTTGTGCTTTTACCGTCAAGGAAACGTCGTTCGGTTCGTCACCACGGGTACGCAGCGATGCACTGGCTTCACCAATCTCGACCTCAACAACAACCGACGGTCTTGCGTCAAGGCGCGATGGAAGATTGTGGCGGCCAATACGTTGTTTGTTTTTGAGACGCAGCCGCAGGACGCCCTGCCCGACCTGTGGTACGAGTCGAGCGTATCGTATGATATCGTGGGCGGCTTCCACCAAGGCAACCTCAGGAACCAGACGGCACTGCAATCGGCGCTTATCGACACGGCGTTCTTCAACTGCATCACCTATGGCAATGGCGTAGAGAGCTACAAGATTCGTGACTCCGTGGTAGGCAAGCCCATCACTATGGGCAACCGCGTCACTACCGTCAGTGCTCAGGACTACAAGCAGATTCGCCGTTTCGCTGACCTCACCTACAGCGGCGTATACAACGACGAGACGAACGTAAACAAGCTCAACGAGTTCAACCTTGGGCTGCTCAACTTCAAGCCACTAGAGGAGAGCTATGGACCTGTAGAGAAGCTGTTCGGCAGGCGTACCGATATCCTCACGTTGCAGGAGGATAAGATTAGCTACGTCTTGGCAGAAAAGAACCTGCTCACCGATTCTACTGGCGAGAGTGTGGTTACGTCTGTGCCTGAGGTGTTGGGTACGCAGGTGGCTAGGACCGAAGACTTCGGCATCAGCAACAACCCTGAGAGCTTTGCTGAGTGGGGGCCACACAAGTTCTTCACCGACGCCAAGCGGGGGTCCGTCATCCACCTCTATGGCGATGGCACTAGCGAGCAGCTCACCGTCATCAGTGAGCAAGGTATGCGGAGCTGGTTCCGCGATATGTTCATCGAGAACTTCAGCACGCAGAAGCTCGGGGGCTACGACCCATATATGAACGAGTACGTGTTGGCCAATAACGAGACCCCGCTACCCGGGGAGGATACGCGGCTAGAGTGTGGCGTCACGCAGACGTTCCAGCTTACCGCTGCCGGGGAGTCGTACTCGGTCAACGTGGGCGACTTGGTGGGCAATGTATCGGTGGTGTATACCGTACTTCAAGCTGAGCCGGGAGACCAAGCGCAAATCAATGCGCTATACAATGGCGTCACCACCAACTCTGGCCTCATCGGAGCGGGGGCTTCGAGCTCGTTCCTTGTCGATAAGAACAACATCGTTGTAGACACCGTCGATATCAACATCAACTTCTTCGGTACGGGGCGCTTCATCGTTCAGGTTACCGTCGAGTGCCCCGATGCAGACATCATTACCATCAGGCTTGTTACTGTCACCAACCAAGCCGATGCGGGTAAGACTGTCCACAACAACTACCGTTGGGAGGTAGCCAATTACGTCTCTCCGCTGCATACGCAGCAGGTCAAGTTCCTCAACTCGACCAATATCCCATTGGTGTCGCAGTACCAAGAGATTACTGGCTACCAAGGGGGCGGCGTCATCCCTACTGACAATGCCGATGTGACGATGATTTCGCATCGCACGCAGATTGACGACTACATCCTCAAGCCTACCGACAGGTTCTACTACCTGCGCTCGGCTACCGACTATGCCAATACGCCGGTCGATATCGCGTCTTTGCTTACCGCTGCGGCAGGCAACGTTCTCACTCCTGCCGGGGGCCCTGCTATCTACACCGGTCAGTTCAATATGTCTACGGCGGGTACGGGTCAGTACTTGTATTTGATTTGGGACTACTCGTTGCAGTTGCCTACCCAGTTGTGTTTCGATGCCACCAAGGTGGGTGCGTGCTGCGGGTGTACCTGCGACCCTGCGGTCTGTGTCGAGTACGAGGTGTACAACGACAACAACCCCAACGTGACGTTCGAGTACACCGACTGCGATACTGCCACCACTGAGTACTTTACTCTGGGCAGCAAGCAGGGCACTACGGTATGCTCAAGCACCTATCCCGTTGTGGTGGCTGGCGATGCTGCTTACGTGTTGATTACCATTAACGAATGCGACTGCTGATATGGGCGTCATAGGAAACTACTATCTGAATGGGTCCAGCCTCGCTGCGGCAACCAACATCTACACCGATGCCGCGCTTACGACGCCTGCTCCTAACGGTTTCTACTCTCAGGGTGGTCTATATCGTGAGGCTATTGGCGGCGTTCTCGGGCCCCTGAACACATGCCAGAGCTGTATCTCCTCGTGCCCCGTCACCATCAATAGCAACTTCCCCGGCGTGGGCTTGTATACGGTGCAGGTCGATATGGGTGTAGCTACGGGTGCCATCCTCGTTACGTTCACTCCGCGCACGACGCCTCACGGTATCCTCGCCAACTTCGCTGGCTCGACGTACAACGCCCTGAGCTCCCCCGTCGACGGGTACCACGCTGCCGCCAACCCCGTGCGTGCTACGTACTTGGGATACGATGCCGACGCGTGCTCGTTGGCCCTTGTCTCGGGCTCACCTTACGCCGGCGTACCCGACTACGAGTGGCTTACCAGCTCGTTCTATGCCACGGGCTTGCAGAGCAACGTCTTCGTAGCCCCTTCCGATGCCAGTTTTACTTCTACTGGCTCTCCCGGCGCCTGCGTCATGGTCATTCCCAAGGTCAGCGCCGTCACCGCTCCGCTCACCATCACCGTTGCTGCACCTCAGTCGTGTACAGGTATCGCTACGCTGCTCGACGTGGCGTGTCCGGTCAAGCTAACTGGCTTTGCGTCGGGAAAAATCAACACCATTTGCGGAGACACGCGTGACAGGACGTACTACAACGCTCCTGTTACCGGCACTCCGGGTGCGCCCGCCCTCTACGACTGGATATTTGAAGACCCCGATGGTGTAACTCCGTTGCCCGACGGCATCTATCTATTTGAGGACGGAGGCAATGGAACGCTACACACCATCACCAATGGCATCGTTACGTTCGTCGACACTCCCTGCCCGTAATGCCTAACTACACACTGACATACAGTCCCCCTGCCGAGGGTTGGCCTTCGTTCTACTCGTTCTATCCTGACTGGATTCAGGGTATGAACCAGTACCTGTACACCTTCAATGGCGGCAACCTCTTCCGACACAATACCAATGAGACGCGCAACAACTTCTATGGCGTCCAGTACAACAGCACCCTACAGAGCGTATTCAACGACGAGCCTATCGTCAACAAAATTTTCAAGACGCTACAGTACGAGGGCAACAGGCCATGGTCGGCAACGCTGGTTTCGGACCAACAGGACACAGGCAATATCCCCGACACGTACTTCGAGAAGAAAGAGGGCGACTGGTTTGCTTTCGTCCGCAACCCCGGTATCGTACCCGCCGACCCCGACGAGTATGCCCTGCGGTCCCTCAATGGCATTGGCGTAGGTACCGTCACCGTCCCCGGTCAGGTCGACTTCCCTCTGGACCAGCCCGTCAGCAGCATCCTCAGCGTTGACGACTACTTCTATTACGCCGACGCTCCCGGCTACGACACGCTTGTCTATGCTGGGCGCGTTACCGCCATCAATGTCAACATCCCCGCTGGCATCAATCAGGTGTTGCACGACAACGCCGGTGCTCCCGCGCCGGGTATCGTAGCTCCGCTATGCGCGGGCATCAAGAACCAAGAGGCTGAGTCGCACGGCATCCTCGGGCACTACGGCGTGTTCACCCTGACCAATACCGATACCGATGCGGTGGAGCTGTTTGTAGCGCGGTCTGAGGTGATGAAGTCGTACCCGGGATAAAGCTTACTTTTATAGTTGATGGAAGAGATTCTGCACCACATTCACACTCAGCGCGGTTTGCTGTGGGAATCCATCGAGGATTTGCATAAGGCCATCGTGGGTGTCGAGGGTTGTGTAGAGCATCATACCGACGCTATGCAAGCGGTGTGTCCGGTGAGCCATCATATCAAAGACGGCTTGTATACGCGTGAGATTTTTATGCCTGCCGGCCAGCTCGTCATCAGCTTCATCCACAAGCAGAACCACCCTTCGTTCTTTATGGAGGGCGACATGTCGTTGCTCATGGATGACGGCACCGTCCATCGCGTCAAGGCCCCTATGACGGTACATACCGAGGTGGGTACGCAGCGGGTGGCATATATCCACGAGGACACGCGGTGGGTGTGCGTATACCGCACCGACGCAGAGACGGTGGAGGAGGCAGAGAAAGAGGTGTACACCATGGACTTCCGGGAATTGCCGGAGTCCATAATCCAAAAGAAACTATGTCAGGTTTAATTGCAGCTATCGCCACGGGCACTGTCGCAGTAGCGGGGTCTATCTCCTCGTTCAGTCAGGCGAGCAAGCAGAACAAGAAGATTCGTGCGGCAGAGACGGAGGCTAAGAAAGCCATGGCTGAAGCCAAGAAGCGCCTTGACGTGAACGTCTACGAGCAGCTCGCCATACAGAAAGAGCCATACGAGTTGGCCCGTGAGGCGTCGCTCGTTGCGGGTACCCAAGCTTTGCAAACTGGCGTCGAGGGTGCAGAGCGTGGCGCAGCGGCTACGGCTGGCCGCGTCGCTATGGCACAGGCTGCCGAGCAAGCTCAGACGCGAGCAGCTATGGGTCAGGAGCTGCAAGGAATTCAACAGCAGATAGTGGGCGAAGAGGCTCGCCTCGCCGACCTTGGCATGGGCCTAAATCTTGAGGAAGCTGCGGGTGCTCAGGAGGCGGCGGCCAATGCTGAGATGCTGCGGGCACAGGCTATACAACAAGGTTTCGAGGGTCTCATCCAAGCGGGTTCAGCCGCTGCTAGTGCCGCCCCGCTGTATGGTGGTGTGGGCGGCGGTGGTGGTGCTCAAGCACGTCAAAACCGCAGGCTCAGTGCTCCGGCACGACAGATTGCGCGACAGTCTGAAAATGTGGGAGACGTACTGGGCTCCCTCGGTCAGTATGGTATGCCACAGCAGCGGCAACAGCTTGGGCAGCCTACGCTACAGCAAAGTCAGTTCACTCCTCCGCCTGCCCCTGACCAGTTTCAGCAATACTTGCAGGGCGTTGGGGGACAACCCGACCCCTACGCTGGTTACGGTGATTTCTATAACGCCTTTGGACGATATATCGGATGACGTATTACAAGTATGTCAAGCGCGACGCCACGTCGCAAGTCAACTGGGCTGACGTCAGCAAGAAGTTCTCCGATGAGATTGCTCGGATTGGTACGGAGCGTGACAAGAAGCGGGCGGAGATAGACAAGGCCACCGATGAGTTGGTGACCAAGATTAATGAGGCCCCGATGGGGCAGCATAAGAACGCCAACCTCTTTACCTCGCAGCTCGTAGACCAAGCCACGCAGGATACCCTGCGCATGAACAAGCTTCTCAAGTCCGGCGAAATCAGGCCGTCGGAGTACATGAACTATATCGAGAACCAGAAGTCCAGCGTGACTGGCATCTACGATATGGTTAAGGGGTATCAGGATGTGTACACCGATAAGATGACCCGCATGCAGAACGGCGAGTCTTTGAGCCCGGAGTCTGACGGTATGGCTGTGGTAGAGGGTTTCGGCAACTTCGCCAACATTACTCCCGTGATGGATATGTACGGCAACGTCACCATGTACAACAACAGTACTGGCGAGACGATGAGTGCCGCGCAGATGAACGCCATCACCAAGCAGTACTTCAACGCCTACGACCTCGACGGCGACTTGACTGGAAAAGCGGAGCAGCTAGGGGAGTACACCAAGTCCATTATGGATGGCGGCGTCAAGACCCGCGAAGATGTAACTGCCTCCCCGGCATACCAAAAGGTAAAGGGCGACCTCATCGACGCCACGCTGGAGGGCAACCTGTCTGTGACTACGGTGTTGGACAGGAAGCTCCCGGGATACAGCACGTCATACTCTCCCAAGACCGCAGGAGCCAACGATATCCTTATGATTGACGACCCGCGACAGCCGGGCAGCGGAGCGCAGATTCCTTTGGTTGAGGTGGTCGAGCAGGTGAGCCGAATGACTGACGACCAGAAGCGCGAGATTTTCCCCGAAGGCGTTGACGTAGATGGTCTGATTAAGATTGCTGAGGACCAACGGAAGGCGGCACGCAAGTGGGTTGAGGCAGACCTTACGAGCCGGTTCAATATGATTGAGACTCCGCAAGCGGAGTTTGCACCGTCTACTAAGCCTCCTACGAAGACGGAAATTGAGTACGGACAATTACAAAACCGCGTTGCTACCACGCTGGACAACTGGATGGCGTTGCAGTACGCGAAGACTGCGGCTGAAAAGGAGAAGGCCGAGGAAGCTATCGTAGGCCAGTTCTATCAGGGCAAAGAGGTGGTCGGTGCTGACGTTACTTCTGGCGATGTGGTGTTGACCTTGAAAGACGGAGAGAGCATTACAATCGAAAGTACTAGTGCCGACGGAACTCCGTTTAATGCTATTCAATGGGCCGAGCAGGGCAACTTCCTGTACGAAGACCCAGCTATTGCTCGCAGTCTGATAAGGCAGACGCAAGCGGGCGAGACGCCTTATGGTGCTATGACGGATGTTCGGGCTGGTCGCCCGGCGTTTATACAGCAGACCATACCCAACTTCTTGGAGAAGAAGGTGACCACAGCGGACGGGGAGGAGAAGAAGGTTTCGGAGGTTGTTGCGGCCCTGCCTACAGTGGGCGCGGCTGGAAACATAGATGAGGCCAACAAGGCTGTAACGGAATTGAAGTCTATGTTCAGCGACCTCAAGATACTTGACGCTGATATCCGTGCTCACGATGAGGAGGTGGTGGTCAACGCGGGTCAGCAGAGCAGTGATTACGCCGACTACCCCGCCATCAGTATCTATCTCCCAAGGCAGATGGAGGTGCCCGTAATTCTACCCGCTTATCAAAAGGCGTATGACAGTTTCTTCAATGCCTTGGCGTCGGCCATGGAGCGCGGAGTACAGCTTACAGAGGGAGAAATTATGGGCTTCATGTACGAGGGGGCTAAAGGATACAACAGTTCAGAAATACGCAAGGCCCTTGGCTTGGCAGAAGGCGCCCGTCGAACTAGTAGTGGAGCAGGTGTGGCTGGTTCTGCAAAGAGTCTGTACGGCGGATAAGGTTTTATATTTAAACGATGGCTCAAGACCCCACTCGTATTAGCCCGACAGACTACTCTGCATCGGCGTATGATATCCTTTCCAAGTACGACCCGGCCTTCTCTGAGAACGTCAGTGTCGAGGGCTTTTTTGAGAACCTTCAGAACCCTGAGTATGCGGCCAAAGCCTATGCGATTTTGGCTGATGCCGACCCTGAGCTCGTCAATAACCTGAGCCTCGACGAGTTCTTCAGCAACGTAAAAAAAAAAGAGGAGCCCGCCGTTACGGAATCTGTATCGGACGTTGGTTCATCGGAGCAACGACTTGCGTCTAGAGACCTTGAGGCCGAGCGAGTACGCAGGACTCCAGTAATAAGGGACATTGGCTTCCAAGGCGCGGCATATAACTATGTTCCTCCAACAACTAGTGAGTACTACACCCCTGCCGAACAAGCCAAGCGCGATTCTATTAGGACCGAAAGGGATATCCGTGAGGCCGACATACAGGCCCAGAGGAAAGCGACAGCGCAGGAGATGGCCGAGCTGGTCACGGCTGACTTAGCTCCGGTAACTATTCCAGAGGGCAATGTGCCCGGTGTGGTATCTCAGTTGTCTGAGACATATGGGCCATATGGCATCGAGTTCAGTGAGGAGAAGGTGCCTATGGCTACTACGCGTCAAGGGGCACGCATAGTTAAAGCCATAGCAAAGGGGCCCGGGGGAAAACCCGTAGAGATGCGCCTTGCTTTGGACGAGGGGGGCAACATAGCCCAATCTGAGGCTGACAAGCTCGATGACTTTGTTAGGACGAATGCCCGCGTAGTAGGAGAAACCGATGAGAGTTTCGTAGAAAAATCCCTTCGACTGCAAGAGTTGCGTCCTGTAGCTAGGCTCGACTCTAGTGGTGTATCGACGGTAAAGATGGCTTGGGGCGAAATGGATGGTAAGTATATCGCATACCCCACCCTGTTTCCCAAGGACCCCGACATAACACCATCCACCAATCCCAATGATTGGATGGAGTTGGGCCTTGGCGCACAAGCCATGAATGAAGCGGAGAAGCGTGGTGAGTTGTTCTTCTTTGATACTGCCGTTGAAGCCGCTGCGTTTGCTGACGGAAAGTGGAAGAATATTGTTCCAGAAGATGTTGAGTTTCAGCGACGAGCGCAAGAGTTGGGACGAGACTACGATGCCGATATGGCATTCTTGGATGAGGTCGATGCTCGCCGCGCAGAATACAGGTTCTTGGAGGAGTTGATTCCCGGAACTAGGTATGAGAAAGAAATTCCGGCTGACTACGACAAGTATTTCATTGACGGCAATCTGGTCCGTGATGATATCGAAGCCATGCGGGCGGAGAAGGAGGCGGAGCTATCCACGCTGGAGGGGCAGTTTGATTCAGACAATGTTTTGCTCAGGTTCAAGGAGGACCGCGACGTTGCTCTGGGAAAGAAGTACGACGAATTAAAAACTGAAGCCGCGACAATTAATAACGAGGCCAAAGCGATGCAGAATCGCTTACAGGTGCAGTCCATCTCTCAGTTTGGTGTACGGTTGGAGGACTTGGTCGACTACGAGCCCAAGAGTCAGCAGGAGCTGACCGATATGATTAACATGTATCGGCAGTATGGTGACGCTGCCGCGCAGAGACAGGCCGCCGCCCTCGGATACGAGAAGGCCATGACGTACTACGACAAGCAGTACGACAAGGGTGTAACGGAAGAGTATGTCGATGGATGGGAAGAGGTAAGTGTAGCGTGGAGTAATGGTTTGAAGCGCGGCAATGCTATGTCCAAGCTTCTCCTTATGCAGTTTGGTTATTACGACGTCTTCGGCGACGATGGTGCTGAGGAGCAGGCTATGCGCGAAGTGTCTGCCATCATGGACAGTCAGGACAAGCGCCGTGGGCGTATCGTCTCTCGGGCTAATATGACTGGGACTACCGACTCGTATCTCAACTCTATCGCTAGTAATCCAGCCATGTACACAGCCGCGATTACGGCTGAATCGTTGTCGCAGCTCGTGCCTATTTGGGGGCGCGTACTTCCTGCCGGGGTTGCTCTGGGTGGAGCTTATGGTTTAGCTGGAGGCCCAGTGGGTGTTCTGGGTGGGGGATTTACTGGTCTCCTTGGCGGCGCAGTAGCTGGTATAACTGCGGTTGGCATGCCTGTATCTGAGTTGGCTTTGGAGTTGGGCAACGCTACCCTTGAGGCTGGCGAGAGCCGTGGCTACGACTGGGCTGACCCGAACTCTGCCCTCAAGGCGCTAAACGACGAGGAAATGTGGGCAGAAGCTTCGGACCGTGGGTGGAAGCGTGGTGTACCCATTATGCTTACCGGCATTTTGTCCAACTACTTTATTGGTAAGGCCGTATCGGGTTCGGCTAGGTTGGCCACCAGAGGAGAGCGCATGGCTCGTGGCATAGGCACTGGTCTTGTAGTGGAGCCCGCGACAGAGGCTTTGGGTGAGCGTATTGCTCTTGGTGTTGTCGGAGACTACACCGGTTCGACACAGAACTTCAAGGAAATTATGGCGGAAGCCATTGGTGCTGTCGGCATGGGCATGAGCATGGGTGCTGCATTTGGTGCCGTTGGCTACGCCAAGCAGGTGTTAGGGGAGTCCAACTTTGATTTGGGTGTCAGGCTCATGACTCCTGAGGGGTTGGCACAGGAGAACGTATCTAACGAGCGTATCGTAGAGTGGGCCAATAAAATGGAAACGCTTGGTCAGCTCACCCCTGAGCAAGCCAATGCCATCCGTAAGAACACAGGTCTTCGCCGTGACGCTAATGAACTCTTGGGTCGTCGGCCCGGTGCCCGACCCGGAACCAAGGGGCGTGTTGTTGGTAGGTTGATGGAATTGCTTCAGGCTAAAGAAACCCTTGAGTCCCGAGGCCCTAACGCTAAGCAGGTGTTCGGAAAGCGCATCTCGGAAATCAATGAGGAGATTGCGTACATCGCGGAGAACAGCGCGTTACCTGAAAAGAGGGTCAACCTCGAGGGTCTTGGTGCGGATATACCGGCCTCATACAAGTTTAACGGAAAGAGTGTAACGCGTGAGGATTTTCTTGCTCAGATTCAAGAGGCTACGCCGAAGCAACTGAAGAAGGCTAAGGTCTATGGAGACCCACAAACGAAACAAGAACTAGATACTAGGAGAAATGCCATTCAAAAGCGAGAAGCAGCGGAGGTACCTGTGGGCGAACAACCCGGAGTTAGCCCGCCAGTGGACGAACAAGTACGGGAAGCCACCCAAGAAGACCTCCAAGCGGAAGAGCAAGGGACGCTAGACCCCGACCGAAAGGCTGTCATCCTTGAGTCCATTGCAGAGAAGCTCAACGATGAGGTAGAGCTAAACGAGGTGGAACAAGCTTTCCTTGAGGACAACAAGGAGGATATCGAGGCGGACCAGAAGAGGCTTGAGACTCTCGACCAAGAGGCTGCCGAAGTAGAGGTGCTCGGCGAGCCCGAGGTGCAGGGGCGTATCCCCCTGAAGCGTTTGAAGCGTTTGGCCTCCAATGCCAAGAAGGCTTTGGCGAAGAACTTCCCCGATGCCAACATCATCATCCACAACGACAAGGCTTCGTACCAACAGGCTGCACAGGAGAACGGACTGACCGGAGAGAGGTCTGCTGGATTCATCGGTACGGACGACAAGACCATACACATCTTCGCGCCTCTGGCTTCGGAGACTACCGTAGCACACGAAACGTTCCACGCTATCCTGCGCAACACTATCGACAGTGCGCAGATACAGGAGCTGATGGGTGAGTTCGTCACCACCCTGAAGAAGGTCATCCCGGCGGACAAGCCTTTGGCTGCCAAGCTGGACAAGTACCAGCAACTGTACGATGCGGGGCAGATGAACGAGGAGTATGTGGCGGAGTTCTTTGGTGAGCTGGCTGCGGCATACCCCACGCTGGACAGGAAGGGCAAGAGCGTTATCGCTCGGTTCCTCGAGCGCCTTGGTAAACTCCTTGGCGTTGAGCTCACGCTCTCTCCTGACCTTACGGCCCGCGATAAGCAAATCATCTCGTTGCTTGAGCGCCTCGCCGGTCAGGTATCTCGTGGCGAAACCGTTACGGCTCGTGAGACCGAAGCACTACGGTCGTTAACGACCGACCGCCAACAGACTGAAGAGAACCTCGGTGCTGCCGAGCAGAAGGTTGACGACTTCTCCGACGAGCAGATGGAGTCCATGGCCAAACAAGGTGTGGCCTTCCACTTCGGAGACGTAGATATCACGAAGGTGTTGCCAGAGAAACTCAAGCGTACCATCTATGGATACGGTTTCTACACCACCTCGGCGGGTCAAAGCAACTCTGTGTTCCGTAGGTATGGAGACCGCGTAACGCTGATTGACCTGAATCAGTTGAACCTCCTTGATGGCGATACTCGCATTACCGAGGAGCAAGCCAAGAAGCTGCGCGACTTCGCGAAGATGGAGCTAGAGGAACTCGATGAGACCGGTGAGTTGGTGTACTTCCCTGAAAAGGCCATCGTCCTTCAAAGCTTGGCAGAGCTGAAGGCCGGTGCTGCATGGGCTAATGTGCTTATCGAGGGTTCCGCTGAGGCGGTATTCGGAGATGTCAAGATGGTACCTCGCGAGCTTGCCAACAGGTCCACCACACCCGATGTCATCACCTACGACATCCCTCAGCAGGCTCAGGTGGCGGCGCTCATTCAAGAGGCTTTTGGTTTTGACGGTGCCGACTTCGGTCGTGCGGTCAACATGGATGAGACGGGGTATGGAATCATCAGTGCCATCTGGAACTTCGACAAGCTCAACCGCGCCATCATTGAGCCGGGGCAGGAGCCGACCCGCGCCGCAGAGCAGCGGGTGGACATCAAGACCGATGGGACAGGTATTGATATTGAAGGCAATGAGCCAGTCAAGGCTGGGCAGATTAGCCCCACGGTAAGAATTGATGCCACTGAAAAAAGGGACGCATTCCTTGAGGACGATTTCCGCTTTGACGATATCGATGGGACCATCACGTCTCGCGTTTCTGCTGCCGTGGGTACCGCTAGGCGGCTGGCGTCAGGCAAAGTCGTGTACACCAAGGATGGCGTTAAGTACACCATCGAGCTGCCGTATGAGAACAAGAGGCTGCTGTCGCTCCTGAATCGCAGGAGCAATGCCGTTGCTGCCGTAAAGGGAGACGGCAATAAAGCCAAGGCGAAGAGGGCGAAGCTGCTAGAGCGCGTCAAGGAGACCACCAACGAAATCCTCGCCGAGGCGGTGGAGGTGATGACGCAGAACGTCCTCGCCGTCTACGACACTCTGACTCCAGAGTTTGTGGCAGCATCGAAGGAGTGGTACGTAGGAGCCAACAGGGTAGCGAACCGCATGGCGGAAATCTATGGTGTTACTGTAGAGGAGGCAGCCGGAGTCCTTGCTGCCCTTAGCCCACAGAACGATTGGTTCAATAACATCGCTGTTGCTGAGCGCACGTTCGAGGTCTTGGAAAACCACTCGGACACGCCGTTCTCAAGGGAGGTGTTCGACAAGGCACTGGCCCTGAATATGGACCGCAAGGGGCCAAGCAAGTGGGGCAAGCAACTTGCCGCAGAGTTTGCTCAGTATGAGGGCATGACGCTCAACGAGATGGAGGCTCAAGGGGTACCAGTAACTGTGCAGACCAACCTCTTGCGTGCCATCGACCAAGCCATGTATCCCGGTAAGGTGCTGATGACTACGCCCGACGGCGACTTCATTGGTTTCGATAGCACCCCGATACGTTGGAGCTCTCCGGTAGAGATAGCCAAGGCTATGGATATGTACCGCAACCCCTCGATAGAAAATATCCGAGAGCAATTGGGCGGGGGAAACAAGGTCCGGAACTTCTACAACAATATCGTAGACCCCAACTCTACGAGTCCATATGTCACCGCCGATACTCACGCTGCTTCGGTGGCGCTGGGCATTCCTATGTCCGCCAATGATGCTGGTGGCTTTGGTGTGTTCAAGGGTGGGCGCAGTATAGAGTATGCGCTCATCAAAGAAGCGTACATCAATGCCGCAGAAATCGCTGGAATACTGCCACGCGAGATGCAATCCATCACTTGGGAGGCACAGCGCACGGGCATCAACAACAAGAACCGTACTGCATCTGAAATTAAAGCCAATGTTGAACTGCTGAAGCGGTTGCTCAACGACGAAACACTAACGCCATATGAAAGGACAAGACGAATCATCGCCGAGAACCCAAGCGAAAACCCCGGGTGGGCAACAAGCAGAGGAATTGAAGCGCAGCTATCTGACTTACTCGAAGGCATTGAAGCTCAAGCCGAATCAAGAGGACGCGAAGTTCTTTCTGTACGGCGAGGCGCCGGAAGAGACGTGGGAGACGCCGCTGCCCGAGTGGGTGAACCGGCTGCCGAAGGCCGCGCCGCTGAGCAAAGAGGTGCGCAAGCTGCTGAGCAACGCGTCTATCGTGCCGGAGACCTAGTCAATAAGGTAGAGCCCAGAAGTGAGGCGTTGTCCGGTCGTAGCACGGGTCACTTCGGTACAGGCTTTTACTTCTTCGGAGATAAGAGCGCGGCGGAATCTAATGCCGAGCGGACTAACAGGCCAGTTACCGAGCTGGACATAACGGATTACAGGCTTGCGCCAGCTAGTTACTTCCTTCATGCAGCACTACAGGAAGTAAACAAGCGTGCCATGAAGGCCAATAGAGAGGGTCGTCCACATACGATTGCTCCTAAAGAGATACAGTATGCACAGGTAGCCGTAGAGCAAGGGCCGTCCTTTAGGGACTTCTACTACATGAACGATGCCCTGCGGATTTACAAGGACCAGCTCCTTGATGAGAGCACGGCACGGCGTATTGCGGCTGAGGCTACTCGCTTGTACAATGAGCCGGGGAATGTGGACAGCCCGTCTACATCGGTGATGAAAGCCCTTGGATACGAGGGGGTCAATGCTGTTGGTACTGAGCTGGACAACTACACCTACGGCACGGTCATCTACGATGTGAAGCCCGGGGCTGCTGAGCAACGCGTCAGTGTAGACACCGAGGGTCCGACCATTGTCTATCGGTCCGGGGCTGTAGACTCCAAGGCTGAGCCGCGAGGCATGATGTCCGGCGGCCGAAGCACGGGACACTTCGGTACCGGTGCGTACTTCTTTGGAGACAGAAAGCAGGCGGAGGAGTATGACGACCGGGAAGTTACTGCCGTAGACATCCGAGACTACAACCTCGCTCCGGCAAGCATGAAGCTGCATGACGCGCTAAGGGATGTCAATACTACCTATGGTAGAGAAAAGGACGAGTTTAGTGAATCGGACTTCTTTCGTGTCATCATGGCTTTGGGCCGGTATGATGAGTTCTACGCTGAAGAACAGCTTGACATAGACGCCTCCGATGAGGTGCTTCAGGAGCAGATTCGAAGGAACAGTGAGGTGCAGTCTCGACGGACGAAGCTCAGGTCGGACGCCAAGCGGATGTACAATGAGCCGGGTAACGTAGACTCACGGTCCACGGTGGTGATGAAAGTCCTTGGCTACGATGGCGTGTACGCTACGCCCGGTAGCGACATGGACAACTCCACCTACGGCACGGTCATTTACGATGTGAAGCCCGGGGCAGCGGAGCAACGCGTATCCGAGAACGAGGCAGAGAACACCAAACTCCCCTCGACACTGAAGGAAGCGCAAGCACAGGGCCTCCTTATGCACGGGGCTAACGCCGCTTTTGCTGCGTTCAGTCCTGCGTACATACGGGGTGGCTCAAGGGCTAGGCTGGGATACGGGTTCTACTTCACCGACGATGCCACGAAGGCGCGAGACTACGGGTCTTACGATGTGTACGTAGATAAGTCGAACCTGAACATGTTCGAGCTGAGTGAGGAGGACGGCACCAAGATTGATGTCGAGGGCCTCCTGCGCATGGCAGCCGAGGAGATGACGAGGGACGAGCCTAGGATGCGTGCGGAGGACGTAAAGTCCCTTGAAGAGCGTTACCTAAAGGAGTTTTACGATGCCGTTAATGACGCGGAGGAGAACTCTGACACTCCGATGGAGACGTCTATCGAGCTGATAAGGATGTACAACCGTCGTCAAATCGGCCTTATGACTCTCGGTGCCGCAGTGCTTGATATCGCTCAGTTGGACGTCACCAACTCGGAACGAGCGATACGTATCGCAAATGGATACCTGCCTCCAGACGGGGGTGGAGTTCGTGCGTTATCAGTCCTATTCATGAGCGCAGGCTTTGACGGATACTACGTCGGTGGCGTGATGACGCCCATGCGCGAGGCTGTTGTGTTCAACATCCCGAAGCTCAATGAGTCTATCGTTAACGCCGTCCCTAGGAAGAGTGGAGCGGAGCAAAGGATAAGCGAACCACTGCATGACGCTGCCGTCAGATACAACGTGAACGAGAAGGGCTTCATGCCCAATGATGCCCCGACAGAAAACATCATCCAGTTTGGAAAGATGTTGGCCAAAGAGGGCTTCGGTCTCGGTCGTGCCAGTAATGGTAGTCGCTACGTTACTCGTAATGGTAGGCTCTTCAGAATCTTTGAGGCTTACCGCAAGCAGAGGTCGGAAGACATTCAAGACAGGATTGAATACGAAGCCGAGCAGCGGGCCCGCGAGCTGGAGGAGCGCATCATCGAAATCTACAATGCCGATGAGCGCCCATACACGGGCAAGGACTTTGAAGGCCGCGCCGCAGAACAGAAGGTGGTGGTGGAAGCCATGGCTGAGCCGGCCACCATCGCTGACCTCGTGGCCCGTGGTCGGGAGCTGGGTTTGCGTGACGCATCTATCCGCTCCGTCCTGCTCAAGAGGTTCGGGAAGGACAACGCCGATGCCATCGACACGGCCCTGACCGAGTACTTCGATATGTTCCGCGCCATCCCCGAAGCGTTCGGAAACGTAGAGGGTGGCATCGAG
>Ga0255781_10000637_pt1 | contig 28315 bp, 24 predicted proteins | sample 101ome_21_FD_179979 | JGI IMG/M metagenome (GOLD analysis project Ga0255781, IMG submission 179979) | Coastal salt marsh microbial communities from the Groves Creek Marsh, Skidaway Island, Georgia - 101413BT metaG (version 2) | ecosystem: Environmental > Aquatic > Marine > Intertidal zone >... | reverse complement strand
ACAATATCAGTTCCAGGCACAAGGAAAACATTATCAAACCGGCTATATTGAGATTACCAGCTCGGGTAATGCCTATCTGATCCCATACGAAGAAGGACAGCCAGATATATTTATACCGAAGAAAAACATCAATCGGGCCCTTGACGGGGATCGCGTACAGGTTTATCCCTATAAAACAAAAACCAATGGAAACCAGGAAGGAGAGGTCGTAGAGGTGTTGGAACGAGAACGGAACCAATTTGTCGGTGTACTAGAAAGACAAAAAGAATTTGGTTTTGTGGTGTGTAAAAGCCCGCGGATGTACACCGATATTTTTGTCAAAAAAGAAGCGCTGAAAGACTACAAGAGTGGTGAAACCGTTGTGGTAGAACTCACCGACTGGCCAAACAATGCGGCATCACCGTATGGTAGAATCATCAAAAGTTTAGGTCAACCCGGAGAAACCGATACCGAAATTCATGCGATTCTTTATGATTACCAACTCCCGGTAGAATTTCCTCCACACATACTAAAAGAAGCTGAAAAAATAGACCTTCGAATTTTACCCGAAGAAATCAATAAACGAAAAGATTTTCGGGATACTCTCACCTTCACGATAGATCCAATCACTGCGAAAGATTTTGATGATGCTTTATCGTATCGAGCGCTAAAAAATGGACACTTTGAAGTAGGTATCCATATTGCTGATGTTTCACATTATGTGCAGGAAGGCAGTGCACTCGATGATGAAGCATATGATCGAGGTACATCGGTTTATCTTGTGGATAGGGTCGTGCCGATGTTGCCCGAGATTTTATCCAACCAAGTTTGTTCTTTACGACCAAGAGAAGAAAAATATACATTTTCGGCTGTTTTTGAACTCGATAAAAATGGAAAAGTTCATCAGGAATGGTTTGGCCGAACGGTCATCAACTCCAATCACCGTTTTTCGTACGAAGAAGCACAACATATACTAGAAACGCAACAACTCGATCTACCGGCTTCTATTTCCTTAGAAGGAAAAACAAAAAAAATAGACCAAGCAACGTTTGATGCCCTAACAATGCTTAATACGATCGGCCATAATCTAAGGGAAAAGCGGATGCAGCAAGGGGCCCTATCCTTTGATCGGGTCGAAATAAATTTTCATTTGGATGCGGATAACAATCCGGAGGGTGTATGGTTTAAAACCTCTAAAGATGCCCATAAACTGATTGAAGAATTTATGCTTTTAGCTAACCGTGCAGTGGCGATGTTTATTGGTAAAAAACTCAAGAAAACCTTTGTGTATCGCGTTCATGATGAACCAGATATGGGCAAATTAGAAAACCTAAAACAGGTAGTTAAAGAATTTGGTCATCAATTTGATACACAAAGCAAATCCATCAATAAGGCAATTAACACCTTATTGCAACAAACCCACGGAAAAAAAGAACAACACCAGGTCGATACGCTGGCGCTACGGAGTATGAGCAAAGCCGCTTACACGACCCAAAACATCGGACATTATGGATTGGGGTTTGATTTTTATACCCATTTTACCTCACCCATACGCCGTTATCCCGATGTCTTAGTGCATCGGCTTTTGCAATTTTATTTGGACGGAGGAAAAAACATCGATGATGAACTACTTGAAGAGGCCTGTAAATATACCTCCCAAAGAGAGCAACTCGCCACCAAGGCCGAACGCGATTCGATTAAGTATATGCAAGTCAAATTTATGGCCGATAAAACCGGTCTTGTTTTTGATGGCCTGGTTTCGGGGGTCACTGAGCGCGGTATCTATGTAGAATTGATAGAAAATAAATGTGAGGGGATGGTATCTATCAAAACCATGGACGAAGACTATTTTAGTTTTGATCCTCAAAAACACGCCCTAATCGGTGAACGTACAGGAATACAATACACTTTAGGTGATACCGTCAGGATAAAAGTAAAAAAGGCCGATTTGATCAAAAGACAACTGGATTTTGATCTTGTTATTGATTAAATTAGCTTAAAAACATGAAACAGCTCCTAACCCTTTTCCTTTTGACCGGTGCAACACTTTTTTCGCAACAAGATAGTTTGCCGGCTAATTCCTTACCTACCCAAGCCAAAACGGTTGATTTAGGTCCATTTATCAATCTAAAAATTTATTCTGGAATAACGACCAAGTTGATACCCTCAACCGAAAACAAACTGGTCATCACCAGCGAAGACCCCAAGAGTATCATATATAGACAAAAAGGGCAAACACTTAAAATTCGTATTTCACTAGCCAAATTAATTGAATTGCCCACGACTTATATCGAAATCCATTACAACCAAAAACTCGACTTGATAGATCTCAGTCAAGGAAGTAGCATGGAAGCAGAAGGGATGTTTGACCAAACCAGTCTTCGCTTAAAAGTCCAGGAAGGCTCTCAATTTACCGGGGCATTTAAGGTATTAAAGCTCACCTCATTGGTTGCCTCAGGTGGGCAAGCTTTTTTGTCCGGTACAGCAGACAGTCATGATCTGAGGGTCAACAGCGGCGGAACCTGTGAAGCCGAAACCTTGGTTACAGAACAATCTCTGGTCAATGTGACTGCAGGAGGCGTTGCCTATGTAAATGCTACGGGTTTGATGGATGCCACGGTTACCTTTAATGGAACCATCCGTGTTTACGGAACACCGTCCAAATTGGTCACCAAGAAAAATATCGGCGGTAAGATTATCGAAATGGAGTAAAGAAGAGGCACCGAGCGGATTCGAACCGCTGTACAAGCTTTTGCAGAGCTCTGCCTAGCCACTCGGCCACGGTGCCATTGTGGCTACAAAAGTAATAATTTTATTCTGCTGCTACGCACTTCGGCTCCTTTTTAGAAGAATCGCTACCACTTCGACATCCCCATCGATCGGTGGGTTGCATTTAGCGACTTCAACCTCTGCATATTCAACCTCCGGGTGTTGATCTAATATTGCACAAATTATTCGGTCTGCTACGGCCTCCAGTAAATTAGCCCGTTGCGCCATTTGCTCGCGCACAATACGGTGTAAGGATACATAATCGACCGTGTCGGACAAGGCATCGGATTTACAAGAGGTAGACAAATCGGCATCAACAGTTATGTTCACTAGGTAATCACTTCCAATTTTTGCTTCTTCTTCGAGACAGCCGTGGTAGGCATAACAGCGAATATTTTTTACAACAACCGTATCCATTTTTTCTGTAAAGATAGAATATCCAATTGTTATCCGTCGCTTACAAGCTTTTCAATATCTTTGCAAAAATTATTTAAGGATGAGCGATTCCCCAAAAGCGTTAAACTTTATTGAGCACATCATTGAGCAAGACATCAAAGCCGGTTTTGATCCCAAAAAACTGCGTTTTCGTTTCCCCCCCGAACCCAACGGATATTTACATATCGGCCACATCAAAGCCATCTGTCTGAATTTTAATTTAGGCAAGCGCTATCAAGCACCGGTCAATCTCCGTTTTGACGACACCAACCCCACCACCGAAGAACAATCGTTTGTGGATGGGATCAAAAGAGATATTCAATGGTTGGGTTTTCAATGGGCCAATGAGTGTTATGCCTCCGACTATTTTCAACAGCTCTTTGACTGGGCATTGATGCTCATCGACCAAGGAAAGGCCTATGTGGATTCTCAACCCTCCGAAGCGATTGCCGCGCAAAAAGGAACCCCCACCCAAGCCGGATCCCCCAGTCCTTATCGCGACCGAACACCCCAAGAAAACCGAACACTATTTGAAGCGATGGCCGCTGGGGAATATCCCGAGGGGGCCCATGTACTCCGCGCAAAAATAGACATGAGTGCACCCAATATGTTGCTACGTGACCCGGTGATGTACCGAATTTTACACAAAGCTCACCACCGCACCGGAACTTCTTGGTGTGTATATCCGATGTACGATTGGACACATGGCGAATCCGATTATATCGAACAAGTAAGCCATTCACTTTGTTCGCTCGAATTTAAACCCCACAGGGATTTGTATGAGTGGTTTTTGGAAGCCCTAAAACCCCACCAAGGGATAACACCAAAACAACGCGAATTTGCCCGATTAAATTTATCTTATACGGTAACCAGCAAACGCAAGCTCAAAAGCCTGATAGAGCAAAACATCGTCTCCGGTTGGGACGACCCACGTATGCCGACCATCGCTGGTTTGCGCAGACGTGGATATACCCCCGAGTCGTTACAAAATTTTGTCGATGTAGCCGGTGTAGCCAAGAGAGACAACGTGATAGATGTTTCTTTGTTGGAATTCTGTGTACGCGAACATTTAAACCAAATTACTCCACGGGTCTATGCGGTGCTTAACCCGGTCAAACTGGTAATCGAAAATTATCCCGACGATCAAGTAGAACAATTGCAAGCAGAAAACAACCCTGAAGACGAACATGCGGGGACACGTGAAATACCGTTTTCTAATACGCTTTATATCGAGCAAGAAGACTTTAAAGAGGAGGCAAATCGCAAATTCTTCCGGTTAAGTCTTGGTAAAGAGGTACGCCTAAAAAACGCCTACATCATCAAAGGAGAACGGGTTGAAAAAGATGCTGATGGGAACATTACGACCATTTACTGCAGCTATGATCCTTTAAGTAAAAGTGGATCCTGCACTCCTGAAAGTATGCGTAAAGTAAAAGGAACCCTACACTGGGTTTCAGCGGCCCATGCCCTACCGGCCAAAGTCAATCTCTACGACCGCTTATTTAAACACCCTGAACCGGACAAAGATAAGACGGTTGATTTTATGACCCACGTCAACCCTGACTCTTTGCAGACGGTGGATGCGTTTGTAGAACCGAGTGTAGCAACGGCTCCGGTGGGCACACGTTATCAGTTCCAGCGCATGGGGTATTTTCGTGTTGACGACACCTCAAAACCCGACGCGTTGGTGTTTAATAAAACGGTTGGCCTACGGGATACTTGGCAGAAACAAGCCGACTAGGCTTTGGTTCCCGGACGGCTAGGCTTATTCCCGTTTTGCTTCTTTTCGTTTTGTTTTTTCATGGCCTCCCCAATCTGGTTACTGGCCGTAAAAGAGGCCACCATATTGTTGAGCATATCACTGCCGGCTTGTGGGGAGTTGGGCAACAAAATGAGGTTGCTGTTGGTCTCTTCACCGATGGACTGTAAGGTGTCGTAGTGTTGGGTAACCACAATCAGCGCAGAGGCCTCTTGTGAATTGATTCCCACGCCGTTAAGCATGTCAACAGATTCTTCGAGTCCACGGGCAATCTCTCTTCGTTGATCGGCAATCCCTTGTCCTTGTAAACGCTTGCTTTCCGCTTCGGCTTTTGCCTTTTCGACGATTAGAATACGGGCAGCATCCCCCTCGTATTGGGCGGCTACTTTTTCACGCTCAGCGGCATTGATACGGTTCATCGCTGTTTTTACTTCAGCAGCAGGATCGATATCTGTCACCAATGCCTTGATAATGTCGTAACCGTAAGTGATCATCGCATCATTTAGTTCCCCTTTTACCGCATTGGCAATTTCGTCTTTTTTCTCAAAAACATCGTCCAATTTCATTTTAGGCACCACCGCACGGACCACATCAAACACATACGAGGTGATTTGGTCTTGTGGATAGTCGAGTTTGTAAAAGGCATCGAAAGCCTTTTCGGGAATTACCCGGTATTGAACAGAAACCTTTAGTTTGACAAAAACATCGTCTTTGGTTTTGGTTTCCACGATGACATCGAGTTGTAAAATACGGAGACTAACCCGGCCAACGATACGGTCTATAATGGGAATTTTAATATGTAGCCCTGCGGAGCGGACAGCGATAAAACGACCAAAACGCTCAATTACAGCGACGCTTTGTTGTTTGACCATAAAGAGTCCAGATAGGACCAAAAGAATCGCAAAGAAGATGATGAAATAAGTAAAAAGATCCATAAGCAAGTAGGGTTTTATAGGTTGTTGAGTTGTATAAAAAATTCAATTCTTCTTAAAGTTACATCCTTTTTTAGAAGATTCATAATTTCGATTAAATCAGGGCCCGAAAGGTCACCAACAAGGACCAAACGTAAGGACTGCATCAACACCCCTAAACCACAGGAGTGTTTTTCCGCCCAATCAATCACAGCAGCTTTAAAATCGTCCAAGCCCGTTGCGTTAATTTTCTCAATACACCAAGGCATAAATGTTGGCGGGAGCTTTGAGAGAACTTTTTGGAGTGGTTTTTCATCGAAAGTCAAAGGGTCTGAAGCAAACACACGAAGCTCTTTTTCGGCATCTGTAAGTAGCTTTATGCGCGGCTGTATAAGTGCTGTAATTTTTTCAATAGCCTCCTCGTCATAGCGTTCACTTAAGGGAGCTAAATAATCAGCCAAGGCATTTTTTAATGAGACGAGTGACATCTTTTGTATGTACTGTTCGTTCATCCAAACCGCTTTGGCAAAATCAAAACGCCCCCCCCCTTTTTGTAGCCCCTCAACACCAAAAGCTTCAATCATCTCTTCTCGCCCAAAGAGCTCCTTTTCGTTTCCGCTATTCCAACCCAACAACAACAAATAATTGCGTAACGCCTCAGGTAAAACCCCTCTTTCTTTAAATCCATCAAGGTCTTCCCAGGCCATAGGAAATACAGGAAAGCCACCGCTAATGCCGTCCCGTTTTGATAGCTTACCTTTTCCTTGTGGTTTTAACAGCAACGGAAGGTGAACAAAGGCGGGCGGCTGCCAACCAAATGCTTGATAAAGAAGGAAATGAAGTGGTAAGGAGGGCAACCATTCTTCTCCACGAATAACCGTTGAGATTTTCATGAGGTGATCATCCACGACATTCGCGAAGTGATAGGTAGGCATGCCGTCGGATTTCATCAAAATTTTATCGTCTAGGGTAGTCGGATCAATGGTTATAGTCCCCCGAAGAAGGTCTTTTATAACGAAAGGTTTTTCTGCCTCTATTTTTAGTCGCACCACATAATCCCCTTTTTTAAGGAGCTTTTGAGTTTCTTCGGCGGAGCAACTCAAACTGTTTTGCATGGATAAACGGCTGTTCTTTCCATATTGAAAAACCCCGCCTGCGGCTTCAGCTTTTTCACGTGCTTGTTCCAGTGCTTCAGGCGTATCAAACGCATAATAAGCAGTGCCATTTTTTAACAAATGCTCGATATGTGTTGCATAAAGCGCTTTTCGCTCACTTTGACGATAAGGCCCATAGGCCCCACCTTCTTTTGGTCCCTCGTCCAGCGGCAAGTTCAACCAATCTAGTGCCTGGTAAATATAGGCTTCCGAAGCATCGACATAGCGCGCTTTGTCAGTGTCTTCGATCCGTAATATAAACGCGCCACCATGATGCTTGGCATATAAATAGTTGAACAAAGCAGTTCGTAAACCACCGATATGTAAAGGCCCGGTCGGGCTGGGCGCAAAGCGAACTCTTTCCGGCATTTTTGTTTTTTGCCAAAGATACAGTACGGGTCACTGACAAACAAAAAACCTCTTATAATCCGTATATTTGCAACCATGAAAATAGCGTTCCATCAATTTGATTTTTCATCGACCCAAGTTGATCAGTATGCCGATTGGTTGGCTCAGTCGGCTCATCAGTATGGATACAGGATCGAGCAAATGGCGTATACACTATACAGCCAAGAGCAAATGTTGGCACTTAATCAACGCTACTTACAACACGAAACCGATACAGACATCATTACCTTTGACTACACCGAAGGGAAATCAATTTCTGCAGAAGTTTATATATCAGCGTACATGTTGCCTATAAACGCGCAAAAATTTTCTCAAAGCGTTGATAGTGAGCGAATTAGGCTTTTTTCTCACGGTCTTTTACACTGTATGGGCTTTACAGACAAAGACAAACAGGCACAAGAACAAATGCGCCAGGAAGAAGAAAAATGCATGGCATTGTTCCACGTGAAACACACCGACCATGTTTGACCAAGCGTACGATATCATTGTAGTCGGCGGAGGACATGCCGGTGCAGAGGCCGCAGCTGCAGCGGCGAATATGGGGTCTAAGACCCTGCTAATCACAATGAACCTCCAAACCTTAGGGCAGATGTCTTGCAATCCCGCCATGGGGGGAATTGCCAAAGGTCAAATCATCCGAGAGATCGATGCTTTGGGCGGCTACAGCGGAATCGTTTCTGACAAAAGTGCGATTCAGTTTAAAATGCTGAACCGTTCCAAGGGTCCAGCCATGTGGTCTCCACGTGTTCAATCGGACCGGATGTTGTTTGCCGCAACTTGGCGCTCCATGCTTGAACAGACCCCTAATCTTGACTTCTACCAAGAAACCGTCAAAGACCTGATTGTAGAAAAAGGCCAAGTAAAAGGCGTGGTCACTAGTTTTGGTAATCGTTTGTACGCAAAGGCCGTTATATTGACCAATGGAACGTTTTTAAATGGCTTAATTCATATAGGCGAAAAGCACCTTGGCGGAGGGCGTGCAGGCGAAAAAGCAGCCACTGGACTGACAGAAACCCTGGTTCATCACGGTTTCGATACTGGCCGATTAAAAACAGGCACACCGCCACGTGTTGATGGAAGAAGCATCGATTACAGCGTTATGGAAGAACAACCGGGCGATGAAAAGCCAGGAACATTTTCGTATTTGGAAACTGTTTTGCCTGTACAAAATCAAATCAGTTGCCATATTACTTATACCAATCCCTATGTACACGATTTGTTAGCCTCCGGCTTTGATCGGTCGCCCATGTTTAACGGGCGTATCAAAAGCACAGGCCCTCGTTATTGTCCCTCAATTGAAGATAAGATTAACCGCTTTCGTGATAAGGACCGTCATCAAATATTTGTCGAGCCTGAAGGACGTGACACCATTGAGGTTTATGTTAATGGCTTTTCAACCTCGCTGCCCGAAGACGTTCAATACAAAGCGCTACGTGCCGTACCCGGATTTGAGAAGGTCAAGTTTTTTCGCCCGGGTTATGCCATTGAATACGACTATTTTCCACCCACCCAGCTAAAACACACCCTGGAAACTAAAAAAATAGAACAACTCTTTTTTGCCGGGCAAATCAATGGGACAACGGGCTATGAAGAGGCCGCAGCCCAAGGCATCATGGCGGGAATAAATGCCCACCGAAAAATCCACCAACTGCCTCCTGTAGTTTTAAAGCGGGATCAAGCCTATATCGGGGTATTGATAGACGATCTGATTATCAAAGGAACGGAGGAGCCCTACAGGATGTTTACCTCGCGAGCTGAATACCGCACCCTTTTACGTCAAGACAATGCCGATGAACGCCTAACACCTTTGGGGCATAGCATTGGGCTTGCCGTTGATATCCGATTAAAAACCCTTGAAAAAAAACAAGCACAGACTGTACAAATGTTAGCCTTTTGGCGGAATACAAGCTACCTTCCTGCTGAGCTAAACCCCATACTCGAAGACAAAAAATCGGCCCCTGTAACGCAAGCCGGCAAGTATGATAAAGTCCTTGCCCGACCCAACATTTATACAGCTGACCTTAGCCGCATTACACAGGTCCGAAGTTATACAGAAGGCAATGCGCTGTCTGAAGCGAGTATAGAGCAAGCAGAAATACAAATCAAATACGCGGGTTATATCGAAAAGGAAAAAGCCCTTGCCGACAAGATGCAACAATTAGACCACATCAAAATCCCCGAAGGATTTGATTATGCTCCCTTGGCGTCCTTATCCCACGAAGCAAAAGAAAAGCTACAACAAATTCAACCCACCAACCTGGCACAAGCATCAAGAATATCTGGAATTAATCCAAGCGACATAAGCGTGCTGTTGGTACAACTCACTTAAACCGTTCCACGTGGAACCCACTCCAAAAACTGTTAAAAGATCTAAGCTCGTTACAGCCTCCGATGATTTGGTTTCAGGAGAGTCGTTTGATATACTCTGGGACCCAAAGACACAAATCGCACAAACAAAGGTCCCGGATTCGATAGACCTTAGTAACTATTACCAATCGGCTGCCTACGATTCCCACAAAGAACTATATACTGGACTCTTGGGCTATTTATACGTTGCGGTTAGGAACATTATGTCTCGACAAAAACTGCGAAGAATTATAGAAAATCTGGGCTCAAAACCACAGCAGCTTTTGGACTACGGTTGTGGCACCGGATTTTTTATGGAGTATTTAAAAGCCAAAAAAATAAAAGCTTTGGGTATAGAACCCAATTCGGCTGTGCGAGCTATTGCGCAAAAAAAAGGACTGCTTGTCCACGAGGATATAGCGCAAGTTCAACAATCGCCAATCGATGTCATTTCCCTTTGGCATGTTCTAGAACACACTCCTGAACCCGGCCGACTTGTTAAGCAATTTTATAATCGTCTATCACCCAAAGGTCTTTTAGTGCTTGCCCTACCCAACCTCAAAAGTCATGATGCGGCCTATTATCAAGGCGACTGGGCCGGCTATGATGTACCACGTCATCTTTGGCATTTTTCTAAGACAGGAGTCATACAACTTATTGAAAAACAGGGGTTTAAGCACAAAAAAATCTATAAAATGCCCTTTGATGCATATTACATAAGCCTCCTTTCTGAAAAAAAACGGCAACAATCTTTTGCGCTACTTAAAGGATTTTACCGTGGGTTAATGTCCAATCTAAAAGCACGTAAAACTGGTGAATACTCCTCGCTTATGTATGTATTCCAAAAGGATTAACCTTCCTTTTGATGAAGCAGCCTCGTGAGTTTTAGGGCTAAATCGGAAAATAAAATTTTACTATTGGCATTGCGAATCAGCGCATAATGGCTTTCTTCAAGCAAGGTCACCAGAGGAAGCAGGTTCACGCTATTTATAAAAGGGGCAAAACGTTCTATTTTAAAGTTATGCTGAGAATGAAATGTATGGAGTTGTTTTGCGCCATAGCTATGCAGCATACCGACACGGACAAAATCGAGGGCATAGTTTACAAAGGCCAATTGAAGGGGACGATTTAATCGGCTGATTTCCTCGGCCCATTGCATCAAATCAATGACGACGCCTTTATTCTTTTTGGCTTGAAAAGCGGCGCGCAACACAGTAATCCACAGACCCTCAAATTCTTTTTCAGCATCCGAATTGGTAATAAGTGTTATCGCCTTGGCCCAGCTACCCTCTGCCCGATTGGCAACATTTTCGGCTTCAGCGCCACTTACCCCTTTTTGGGTAAGTGCAGTTGCAATTTCTTGGGTTTTAAGCGGGGGCAAAAAAACCATTTGTGCCCGTGATCGAAGCGTGGGGAGTATTCTTTTAGCTGCAGCCGTGACAAACATAAAATAAGTCGCTTTGGGAGGCTCTTCTAGGACTTTTAATAGCTTGTTTGATGCTGTTTCATTGAGGTGTTCTGCTCCCCATACCACGACAACTTTCGCTCCACCACCAAAGGATTTAAGGGAAATCTTTTGGTGAAACTCGTCGATTTCTTGTTTACCAATCAAGCCTTGTTTGTTACCTGCGCTGAGTTGCTGCATCCAAGCGTCATGCGTACCGTAGGGATTTTGACAGAAATCCCGCCACAAATCCATAAAATCTGCAGACACGACGGTCCGTGAACCACTACCCGAGCTGATGGTAGGAAAGATAAAATGGAGATCCGGATAATTAAAAAGACGATCCAGGGAGGGTGCGTTGAGCAGTTCACCGCTCAGTACAAGCGCCAAGGCAAGTCCACCTGCTCCGTTTTCATCAACCAAAAGTTGAAAATGCGGAAGCTCGTTGTCTTGTATAGCTTGTTTTAATCGGGAGAGGAGTGGTGTTTGCCCCACCAAAAGATCGTGCAACATAGCCCAAAGATAACTTTATTTTACCCGAAATAAGCCGAAGCAAAATGTCGTTTTTGTTTTTCGGCTCAAAACCTCCAAAAAAACATATTTTTGCAAAAAAAGATAGCATGCAGACCATAGACAAAGCCAATTTTTCGGGCCAAAAAGTTCTTATACGCGTTGATTTTAATGTACCCCTCGATGCGCAAAACCAAGTAACAGACCCCACACGGATCATCGCCGCCAAGCCCACCATCGATGCCATCCGTGTGCAAGGAGGAAGCTGTATATTGATGACCCATCTGGGCCGCCCCAAAGGCAAAAGCCCCGAATTTTCTCTTAAACACATCCAAGCGACAGTCTCGAAAATACTCGAAACTCCCGTAGCCTTTTGTGAAGACTGTATAGGCCCGGAAGCCGAGCTGGCGGCCGAAAATTTAGCCGCAGGCGGTGTATTGTTATTGGAAAATGTTCGCTTTTATGACGAAGAAACACAGGGCGACGAAAACTTTGCACAAGCTTTGGCGAAGCTCGGTACGGCCTATGTCAACGATGCTTTTGGCACAGCGCACCGTGCACACGCTTCTACGACACAGATTGCGTCCTTTTTTCCTGAAAACAAATATTTTGGAAAACTGCTCGAAAAAGAAGTCACGGCCATTGACAAGGTAATGCAGACGGGAGAAAAGCCAGTCTTAGCGATTATCGGTGGGGCCAAGGTTTCTTCCAAAATTACCATCATCGAAAGTATGCTGGAAACCATAGACGATTTGATTATTGGGGGCGGAATGGTCTATACGTTTATTCATGCGCAAGGGGGGAAAATTGGTCAGTCTATCTGTGAGCCGGAGTTGGCCAATTTGGCCCTAGACCTCCTCGAAAAAGCCAAAGCCAAGGGCGTAAAGGTGCACCTACCCACCGATGTGATCATGGCCGACGATTTTTCGCCCACCTCCAAGACGGCTACAGCTGAGGTGAATGCCATTCCCGATGATTGGATGGCTTTAGATGCGGGCCCAAAGTCACAGGCCTATTTTGAATCGGTTGTTATGAGCGCCAAAACCATTTTATGGAACGGTCCATTGGGCGTTTTCGAAATGGAACCTTTTGCACAAGGCACCATCGCTTTGGGTAAAGCAATCGCCAAAGCGACCGCCCAAGGTGCTTTCTCCTTAGTTGGCGGCGGAGACTCTGTGGCAGCGGTCAAGCAGTTTGGTTTGGCCGATCAAATGAGCTATGTTTCTACCGGAGGAGGGGCAATGCTAGAAAGTCTGGAAGGCAAAGAACTACCCGGCATCAAAGCCCTTAAAGCATAAATTTACGTACCTTAAGAAAAAAACTCATGAAGCCCATTCTTTATTTACTACTGACCAGCCTACTAATGCTGAATTGCGATGCTCCAGCATCCAAAACACAACGCTACCTTCCGGACTCTAACGGTCGAATTAATACTGTGACCGTGGTCATGCCCGAACACGATTGGCAGGGGGCCCTGGGAGCGACCCTCCGCGAGAAAATAGCCAAACCTTACGAGGGACTTCCTCTCGATGAGCCTCAGTTTACGCTCAACTACATGAACCCAAAAGTGTTTACCGATTTTGCTCGACACAGCCGAAATATCCTCTGGTTTATCAACGACACTTTACCCCGGTTTGAACTGTCCGAAAACCAATTTGCCCACCCACAACTCGTGGTGCGCTTTACGGGTGAAGATGCGCAAATTCAAGAAAACTACCTACTCGAAAACGCGTCCCTAATCAACCAAATGTTGGTCCAAAACGAACAAAAAGAAAAACGCAGAAGGATCAATAAATCACTAGCCAACATCCCGATCATCAAGGAAAAATTTGACCTGACACTAACCTATCCCTCGGCCTATTCCACTTTTAAAGAGGCGGATAATTTTTTGTGGATGCAAAAACCGATTCAAAAGGGACACCTCAATTTTGTGATATACACCCTGCCTCGAACGGCCCTCTATGGCAAAGTCAATCAACGGATTTTGGCCCTGAGAGACTCCATCGGCAAGGCCCATATACCCGGAAGATTACCCGACACCTATATGAGCACCGAAGAGGCGTATCGCCCCTACTTTTACAAAACCACAATAGCCGGAAAAACCACCTACCTCACCAAAGGAATGTGGGACGTTTCGGGCGATTATATGGCTGGCCCGTTTGTCAACTACATAATACTGGACGAGAAAAAAAATCGTTGGGTAGTACTCGAAGGATTTGCCTTTGCCCCTTCGATAAGCAAAAGAGAATATATGTTCGAGCTCAGCACCATACTGAGCGGAGTAACATTTGGCGAGCCTTAGGCCTTTTTGTCTTTATCGATCGACTTGGTCTCTTGGGCCTCTTCTTCCTTAGTAGCGTTTTTAAATTCTTTGATTCCACTACCTAGGCCACGCATCAACTCAGGGATTTTACGTCCACCAAAAAGCAGCAGAACGACAGCGATAATTAGAATTACTTGCGGAGCGCCAATCATACCTAAAAGAATTGTAATCGTCATGGGTTGTTCTTTTAAGCAAAGGTAATTATTTAAAACAAACCGTAATACAAAACTTTTCAGCCTGTTTTTTTCCTAGGCGAAACACCTATATTTGTAGTGATGGCACAGCAAAAACCCAAAAAACAAAAACTGACCCAAAAACTCCTCAATCGCTATCGGTTGGTCATTATCAATGAAACCACCTTTGAGGAGCAGCTCTATTTTAGAATAAGCCGCCTCAACGTGATTATGCTTGTAGTGCTATCTTTTGCCGCCGTTTTTATGTTTACCTATGCATTGATTGCCTATACGCCGCTACGCGAAACGGTTCCCGGAAAAGCCTCCTCTGCTCTAAACAAAAATGCTCTAGAAAACCGCTATCGCCTAGACTCGATCACGGAAGCCTATCAACACCAAGCGCAGTATTTGGCGGCACTCAAAAAAGTATTGGTCGGAGACGTTGACGCGCTAATTGAAGAACCTGACACGACCCTTATGGACGAGCCCCCATTGTTGCTAGACAACGTACCCCCCAACACGGCAGATTCCTTGCTCCGCGCCAAGGTTGCGCAAGAGGACAAATACAACTTATTGACGTCCACCCAAGTAGAGATTCGGCAATTACTTTTCCCCCCTGCCCAAGGGCCGCTTACCCAGGAATACGACATCAACCAAAAGCATTTTGCCATAGACATCGCGCTATCCGAAAACACTCCGATTAAGGCCATCGCCGAGGGTACTGTGATTTTTGCCGAATGGACTGCAGAGACCGGTTATGTGATCATGGTCGAACACCTTAACGGCTTTTTGTCCATCTATAAACACAATGCATCACTCAACAAAGCCCAGGGAGACCTGGTGCAAGGAGGAGAGGTCATCGCCATGGCGGGCAATACCGGAGAATACACCACAGGCTATCATTTGCACTTTGAACTTTGGGCCGACGGCTATCCGATGAACCCTACAGATTTTATTGATTTTTCTGACCAATAGCCCATGAAAAAAACCGCTGCCAAATGGTTTGCTGCGTATATCCATCAAAAAAACAAAAGCTGGATCGACCGACCCCTTGAGGCCCAAGCAAAAGTGCTTTCGTTACTGTTGCAGCAAGGACAGAAAACCCGGTTTGGAAAAGACCATCAATTTGACCGCATCCAGGGCTATGAAGATTTTCAAAAAGAGGTACCGATTCGGGACTATGAGCAGCTTCGCCCCTATATTGACCCGATGGTCGCCGGAGAAAAGGATGTCCTGTGGCCCGGTAAGCCCTTGTATTATGCCAAAACCAGCGGGACCACATCCGGCGCTAAATACATTCCCATTACCAAAGCCTCTATGCCCACCCATATTACGGCAGCGCGTGATGCCATACTGAACTATATCTACCGCTCGGGCAACACCCACTTTGTCACCGGCAAACAGATTTTTTTACAAGGCAGCCCCACCTTACAAAAGCACAATGGCGTAGCTCTAGGCCGCTTGTCGGGAATCGTTGCGCATTATGTGCCGGCTTATTTACAAAAAAACCGGATGCCTAGTTGGGAAACCAATTGCATTGAAGACTGGGAAACCAAAGTGGATCGAATTGTCGAAGAAACCTTACCCGAAAACATGACCGTCATTGCCGGAATACCCTCCTGGGTGCAAATGTACTTTGAACGGCTTATGGAAAAAGGAGGAAAAAAAGTCGGTGAACTCTTCCCGGATTTTTCTCTTTTTATCTACGGGGGGGTCAACTTTGCCCCTTATAAAAACTTATTTAAAACCCTCATTGGCCGAAACGTTGATAGCATAGAACTTTTTCCCGCATCCGAAGGGTTTTTTGCCTATCAAGACCGATTGAACGAAGAGGGATTGTTACTCCTGACGGACAACGGCATTTATTACGAATTTGTCGAAGCCGATACGTTTTACGATGCACAGCCCAAAAGGTGCAATCTGGCCGGAGTGAAAGTAGGCGTTAACTATGCGCTGATCCTTAACACCACCGCTGGACTCTGGGGCTACAATATCGGCGACACGGTTCGCTTTGTCAGTACTGCCCCCTACCGATTGGTGGTAACCGGGCGGATCAAGCATTTTATTTCGGCTTTTGGTGAGCATGTCATTGGGAAAGAAGTGGAAACGGCCCTTCAAGAAGCCTTACGCCATGCCCCAGCGGTGGTTAGAGAGTTTACGGCGGCTCCTCAAATCGCCCCCAAACATGGTCTGCCCTATCACGAATGGTTTATCGATTTTGAAACACCGCCCCAAGACAAAAAAGCCTTTGCGGCCCATCTCGATCGGGCGTTACGCGACCAAAACATTTATTACGATGACCTGATTACCGGGCAAGTTTTACAACCGGTTGTTTTGACCGAGGTAGCCAAGGAGGGTTTTCAAGTCTATATGAAAAAAGTTGGAAAACTCGGAGGACAAAATAAAGTGCCCAGGCTTAAAAACGACCGAAGTATCGCCGATGAACTACCGCTAAAAAAGTAGAAATGGCGGCCAAAGTCACCTTAGTGTATTCCCTTAGAAACAGCTTTGTCCAACGCGACATCAACCTCCTCGAGCAGTTGGGATACCGTGTGGAGACAATCGCCTCACCACCCGATAAAAACCCCTTAAAATTTTTTGCTAACCGTCTTCGGGAATGCGCACTTTCTCTTAGGTATTTACCTCAATCCGAAGCCCTGGTGGTTTGGTTTTCAGACTATCATAGTTTTGTTCCATTGCTAATCGCCAAATTACTTGGGCGTAAAAGTATTCTGATCTTGGGTGGCTACGATGTAGTGTCGGATGCCGAAAACCAATACGGCCTTTTTTATCGCTCGGGGATACGGCGAATAATGGCCAGACAAAATTTCAAATGGGTACGACAGCTGTGGGCCGTAGATGAGTCACTGCTAACCGGTTGCCCCACAGCAGCAGTACAAAACGGCATACGTTCTGGGCTTAACACCTTTGCCCCAGACCAACTAAAAAAAGCAACCACCGTACCCACCGCATACGATTCCAGTTTTTGGACCAAAAAAAACCACAAAAAGGTTCCCAAAAGCATACTGACCGTGGGCTTGTTTACCGACAAACGAGTGGCCATCCGCAAGGGAGTTCCCCTTTTTTTGGAATTGGCCGGCCAGTGCCCGGATTTTAGGTTTACCATAGTCGGGGAAGAATATGCCTCTCTATCCAGTCATTTTACTTTTCCTCCAAATGTGACCCTATACCCCAAGGCAAGTCCTCAAGAACTCCAAAAGCAATTTGGAACGCATCAATTTTATTTTCAAGGATCACGCGTAGAAGGGCTACCCAATGTGCTTTGCGAAGCGATGTTATGTGAGTGCATCCCCATTGGTCGAGCTGTTTTTGGGATTCCCAAAGCCATTGGTGATACGGGGTTTCTTTTTACATCCTCCAACGATTTTCCGGCGCTGATCAAGTTCTTGCGCTCCGTTGACACCCAAAAAGGAATAGCCGCCCGAGAGCGTATGATTGAACTGTTTTCGATCGCCAAGCGCGCGGCAGCCTTTGAAAAATTTTTACAGACAACGGATAAAAACACCCATGCCTAAAGGAACAATTACCTATACACACTCCACCAATTTGGGAGACTATATCCAAACCATAGCGGCGGCTCAGCTTTTGGGTCCAGGACAGTTTACCCATTTAGACCGCGAAAGCCTTCACCTTTATGATGGCCCCGACCTCCAGTTATTGGTCAACGGTTGGTTTATGCAAAATCCCAGTCACTGGCCCCCAGCCAAGGCCATTAGTCCTTTGTTTTTGTCCTTTCATATCAATCCGACCGTAGCGGATCAAATGCTTTCTCCGGCTGGACGGGCCTACTTAAAAAAGTATCAGCCCATCGGATGCCGGGACGAATATACCCGCCGACTTTTAGAACGTCATCAGATACAAGCCTATTTGTCAGCCTGTGTAACCCTAACCCTAAAACGGTCTTCTTTTGTCTCGAACGAAACCCCAAGAAAAGGAATTCTTGTCCTTAGTGCGTTGGAGCGTATGATCCCAAACACCCAAGAATTATGGGAACAAAAAAAGATCTTCCCTTGGGCCGTTCAGCAATTTAAAGCCCCCCTTAAACACCTTAAAGCCAAACAAGCCAATGAGCGACTTCAAACGTTTTTAAGCGAACAAAACCGTCCGATTAATAGGGCCTCTCAAATCCTTAAAACCCCTTTGCAAAACACCGAGGACTATCTGGTGGCAGCCAGACAGCAACTCGAAAAAATAGCCTGTGCAGAAGTCGTTATCACCTCAAGAATTCACACCGCCCTACCGGCTGTCGCCCTGGGTACACCGGTTATTTTCCTAAACGATGGCCTCGAACACCCCAACCAAGCCAGTCGACTCGAAGGCCTTTTGGACTTGTTTCCGGTTTGTAACACCAAAGCCCTGGCCCAAATAAACCTGGAAAACCTTATCCCGTCGGACAAACACCATCCATTTGTCCGTCTAATCATCAAAAAAACGACGACCTTTTTTAACCTCAAATAGTTTAGACTCCAACGGATTCTGTGCGTATATGTATCTTTGTAAAAAATCATCATGAACATACTTGTCATTGGATCGGGTGGCCGCGAACACACCTTTTGTTGGAAACTGGCGCAAAGCCCGTTATGCTCCCGTCTTTTTGCTGCTCCCGGAAACGCTGGAACAGCACATATAGCTACAAACCTGGCCATTGGGGTCACTGATTTTGAACACATCAAAAAGGCGGTAATTGACCACCGTATCGACATGGTGATCGTAGGACCTGAAGCGCCCCTAGTGGACGGAATACACGACTTTTTTTTGGCCGATGCGGCATTGAAAAATGTACCGGTTGTTGGCCCACAAAAGGCGGCGGCAGCCCTGGAAGGAAGCAAAGAATTTGCCAAGGCCTTTATGCAGCGACATGGTATACCCACAGCCCGTTATGCGAGTTTTACCAAAGAAACAGCCGAAGAAGGATGCAAGTATTTAACCACCATGCAGCCACCCTATGTGCTTAAAGCAGACGGACTGGCCGCCGGTAAAGGAGTGTTAATCATCTCCGACTTGGCCGAGGCCCAAAAGGCGCTTCGTGAAATGTTGATAGACCAAAAGTTTGGCGCGGCATCGGAAAAAGTGGTTATTGAGGAGTTTTTATCCGGCATAGAGCTTTCGTGTTTTGTCCTCACCGATGGAGCAACCGGCCTGATTTTACCCATGGCCAAAGACTACAAAAGGATAGGAGAGGGAGACACCGGGCTTAACACCGGAGGCATGGGGGCGGTTTCACCGGTTCCTTTTGCCGACGAAACCTTTGTGCAAAAAATCAAAGACCGTATTGTGACCCCAACATTGGAGGGGCTTCAAAAAGACCAATTGCCCTATAAAGGGTTTATTTTTATTGGCCTGATCAATGTAGGCGGAGACCCCTATGTGATTGAGTATAATGTCCGGATGGGCGACCCCGAAACCGAGGCGGTTTTGCCTAGGGTGACCAACGATTGGGTAGCGTTGATGCAGGCAACGGCCAACGGAACACTTCATAACCATCAAATAGCGATAGACCCAAGAGCAGCGACAACGGTTGTTGCGGTATCGGGGGGCTATCCAGAGAACTATCAAAAAGGAAAAGAAATTCGCGGGCTGGTTGCGTCAGACCAGGTCGAGGTATTTCATGCGGGAACAGTCCTAAAGGAAGATCAAATACTAACCAGCGGAGGTCGGGTTTTGGCGGTTACAGCACTAGGGGATACCATCCAAGACGCTTTAGACAAAGCCTATCTGGAGTTAGACAAAATCTCGTTTGACCAGATGTATTACCGAAAGGATATAGGGAAAGACCTCTTATAAGAAAGAATGAGCCGAGGGGTCTTTGTTTTCTTCACCACGGTCATTAAATCCTTTTAACTGAAGGGTCCAATAAGTCGCTGCGGCAAAACCAATCAAAAGGAAAAGCCAAGAAACACCATTGGCAATCCACCAATTATCGAGTTCTAATGTCCGAAGAAACTCATATGGAGCAAACAAGACGTTTTCAAAAAGCGAGGCGATGGCTTCGAAAAAATTTTTCATCCGTGGTTGATTATTTATATTGCAAAAATAACAAATCCTTTCATGCGCACAAAGGCTTTTAATAAATCAACACCGCAGAGCTATCTCTTGAGTGCTGTGGTACTTCTCCTGCTATTTGTTTGCCACTTTGGAACGTCCTTTTTGGGAGGTGTTTTGGATGGGCTAAAAAGCACAGGGCTGATTTTTCTGTTGTCCTTAAGCAGCTTGTTTCTTTGGGATGTATACTATAGAAACAACGGCTTGCCGCGCTCCAACAGCCTTCATTTGCTCTATTACCCGCTTGTATTACCGCTTTTTTTAGGGCCTTCTCCCCAGCTCACTTCTTTGTTGCTGATTAACCTTTGGCTTTGGATGAATTTCCGTCACCATGCGGCTTTTTGGCGACAAAACATTAGTGCCGACCAACGCTTGGTCCAAAACCTTTTTGACTTAGGCCTGCTTATGGCTGTCATAACGATGGTTGAGGCCCATTATATTTGGCTATTGGTAGTTTTTGTCCCACAACTCTTGTATATCAAACTCAAGACCAAAAAACACTACTTCGTGCCGTTTATTCCCCTACTTGCTTTGGTGGCCATTTCCTATACGGCCCATGCTTTTGACGTTTTTTCGCTCCCGCTCTATACCCCAACGGCTACGTTTTTAAGCAAAACATTTAGCATGGAACTTCTTGCATCACTACCAGGTTTAGCAGGTGCAGCACTTTTATTTGTGGGAGGCCTCTTTTTAATTTTTTCTAAAGTGACCTCAAAACGGGAAACCAACCTGGTGCGTACCAATGTATTGTTTTGTCTAGTTGCCTTATTTTTTGTGGTCGCACTTCAAAAGGCGGAAGAAGCAGTGCTTTTGGCCTTACCCGTCAGCCTGTTTATTGCCCAATGGCAAGAACGGGTTTTCAAAATAAGAGGAACGCTAGTGATCCTCCTTTTGTTGGTGTTAGCCAACATCGCACTAAGCCCTTGGATGACGCTTTTAAAAACTCATTTATCTTTGTAAAAAAAAGCATGCCACAATCCATCGCCCAACAAGCCGTAAAGATTTTTAAAGAAGCGGTGGTCCAATACCACGTCAAAGACGATATAGACCAGCCGTTTTACAACCCCCACGAAGAAGGAACGCTCTCTTTTTTGTTGTACCGAAAAAACTGGATCGACACGTTACAATGGCATTACGAAGACCTTATTCGCGATCCAAACATCGATCCGGTTTCGGGGATGGCGCTGAAGCGAAAAATTGACGCATCTAATCAAGACCGCACCGATATGGTCGAATACATTGACAGTTATTTTTTGACCAGCTACCAAGACGTGGAAGTAAGCCCACAGGCAACCATCAATTCAGAAAGCCCGGCTTGGGCACTTGACCGCCTTTCCATTTTAGCCCTCAAAATCTATCATATGGCCGAAGAGGCCAACAGAAGTTCAGCCTCCCAGGCGCATCGAACGCAATGCCAACAAAAACTTGCGGTTTTGCTCACCCAGCAAGAAGACCTTTGTACGGCCATCGACCAACTGATAGAGGATATCGCTAAGGGCAATAAGTACATGAAGGTCTATAAACAGATGAAAATGTACAACGACGACAGCCTAAACCCGGTCTTGTATTCGGGCAACCCCCAAAACTAATGGCCAAAGAAAAGCATCTTCTTGTCTTGCGTTTTTCGGCAATGGGGGATGTTGCAATGACCATCCCTGTTCTAAGAGCCCTTTTTAGCCGTTACCCCGAACTACGCATTACTTTGGTAAGCCGCCCCCAGATCAAACCCCTTTTTGACGAATTTCCCCAACTGCATTTTTTTCCACTCGACCTAGACCAGGAGCACAAGGGGATCAAAGGCATGTGGCGGTTGTTTTTAGCCCTAAGGCCATTGTCCATCACGGGGGTAGCCGATTTGCATGGCGTACTTAGGACCCACCTGCTCAGGACGTTTTTTTTGTTGACCGGGCATCGCTGCAGAAGCATCGACAAAGGGAGAAACGAAAAACGGGCCCTGACCCGTCCCAAAGACAAACGGTTTAAGCCCCTGACACACACGGTTTATCGCTATGCGGCAGTGTTTCAAACATTGGGTTTTGCCATAGACCCTTCCCCTAATTTGGACCCGGACAAGCCGCTCTTACCCACGCAACTTCCAGAAATGCTTAGAAACAACACCATGAAATGGATTGGCATTGCGCCTTTTGCCTCTTTTGAAGGGAAAATCTACCCTTTGGACCTGATGCAACAGGTGGTGGCCTATTTGCAAAAAGAACACCAAATTCTTTTATTTGGCGGGGGCGATAAAGAACTCAATCAATTGGCTGTTTGGGAAAAAGCCTATCCCCATGTAACGGCGGGGGTAAGCCGACTTCCTTTTTCAAAACAGCTTGCCGTGATCGGCAACCTAGACGTTATGGTATCGATGGACAGCGGGAATGGCCATTTGGCAGCCAACGCAGGGGTTCCTGTTATAACGCTCTGGGGGGTAACCCATCCCTATGCGGGCTTTGCTCCTTTTGGACAAGCACCCAAAAACGCCTTGACTGCCGACCGGGAGCAATTTCCCCAAATCCCCACTTCGGTCTATGGCAATCGCCTACCCAAGGGCTACGAAAAAGCCTTTAGAAGTATAAATCCCAAGACGGTGATCGAAAAGGTATTGGATGTCATCAACACTTAAAAAAGTATTTGCCTACACATCATCAAAGTCAACGACCAATCTGGGGGTAAGTGCGCGCGCTTGACAGGCGAGTATCAGGCCTTCCGCCACTTCCGAATCGGTTAAAATTTGGTTGGTGTCCATGGCGGCCTCTCCTTCTTTGACCCGAGCGATACAGCTGCTACAGACCCCTCCTTGGCAGGAATAAGGCACATCAATTTTTTCTTGAAGCGCAGCGTCTAAGATAATTTTATCATGGATATTTTCGAGTCGATGATGTACTTCATCACAAATCAATTCAACGGATTTCCCCGCGTTTTCTGATCTAAAAGAGGTTTCTTCCTGGGTTGTGGTGCTGGCGCTAAACAGTTCGTATTTGATGGCGTCTTTGGGAACACCTTCTTGTTCGAGTGCCTCGGTCACGGCATGTATCATGGGCTCGGGACCACAGAGAAAATACTGTTGTGCTATGGCTGTGGCATCCTGTTTGTACTGCCGAACCACCGACGCATCTATTCGCCCAAACAAACTGTTCGGGACCTGGGTTTGGCTATAAATTCGGATAACCTTAAAACGAGGAGCATAGGTTTTTTCGAGGGTGTTTATTTCTTCGTAAAAAAGGGTGTCTTCGACCGACTTGTTACCATAAATCAGGGTAAATTGATTGTCAGGGTGCGCAGATAAAACGGTTTTGGCGATAGCCATAATAGGGGTAATTCCACTTCCTGCGGCAAAAGCAGAAATGACTTCAGGAACACCAGTAGGCCGATAGACAAACCGTCCCTCAGGCGGGGCTACGTTAAGCATATCGCCCACGCCAAGTGCCTTTTTGGCATAGGTGGAGAATTGTCCGTTGGGAATTTGCTTTACACCGACTTGCAAACGGTTTTCGTTTGGCGCACTACAGATCGAATAAGGCCGACGAACGGTTTCGCCCTCAAGACTTGCTTCGAGGGTTATGTATTGACCGGCGTCATAGACAAAGTCCGATTGAAGGGCTTCGGGGACACCAAAGGTGATTACAACTGCGCGATCGGTCAGGTGATCGAGATCCACAACTTTTAGCGGATGGTATATGGGCATGGCAATTTTTTTCCCAAAAATAAAAAAATAATTGGGTTAAAAAGGCCGTGAGGAGCCCTGAGTCAGAAGAGAACAAACCGACGGACAAAGTGGACGAAATAATGTACCTTTGGTTAAAATCACCCCCATGCCTACTTTTTCTTTCCGCGCACTCAACAAAAAAAAACTGCTCAGAACCCCCCAATGGGAAACCAAGTTGGCCATCCGTTTACTCATCGGGTTTTTTGTACTCTATATGGCGGCCAGCTTCCTTTTGGTTGGCGTGTCGATATATTTTATTGTTGATGAAACAGTACCCGATCAACCGCCCATCCTTACGGTTAACCAGTTCTTGGTGTACTATTTTTTTGGCGAATTGTTGCTGCGGTATTTTTTGCAACAACTTCCGGTGACCGACATACAGTCCTTTTTGCTTTTGCCCATTCCCAAGCGGCGAATCATCCGCAATGTCTTGTTAAAAATCACCTTGTCACTTTATAATTTGGGTCCGTTCCTGATCTTTTTGCCCTTTGCGATTGTATTGATTGTCAAAGGAGTCGCGCCTCAACAGGCCTTGTCTTGGTGGTTTAGTGTGTTGGCCTTAGTGCTAAGCATCAACTTTCTTTCTTTTTTTATCCGTAAAACCGCCTGGATATACCCCATTGTTGGGGGAGTCTTGATCGGTCTTTTTTTAGAACAATACGAAATCGTTCCTGTAATCAGCGGGGCGGGACAAGGGCTGCAATGGCTCTATGAACATCCCCTTGGGGTTTTGGCGCCTCTGGCACTGCTGGCTTTGATGGGACGAGCGACCGCCCGATTTTTAATCAAACAATGTTATTTGGACACGGGACTGCAGTCTCGGCGTGAACGTGTCTTGGGCATGCGGTTACACTTTTTAGACCGATTGGGAGAAGATGCCCCCTTGATCAAAAACGACCTGCGGTTGATTTTTAGAAACATTCGCGCCCGCCAAGTAGTATTGATGGCGGTATTGTTTTTGTTCTACGGCCTGATATTTTTTGTACAAGACATCTATGCCGAAAGCCCCATGTGGGTGTTTGCGGCCATTTTTACTACCGGGGGATTTATGCTAACCTACGGGCAAAATGTTCCAGCCTGGGACAGTGAGTACTATGCCCTGCTGATGTGCCAAAACCTTTCTTACAGAGGCTACCTCAAGGCCAAATGGTTGTTGATGACCCTTTCAATTGTTGTGTCGGCCATATTGTGTATTCCCTACCTGTATTTTGGGCTAAAAGTTTATGCCTTGATACTGGCCGGTGCCTTGTTTAATATAGGTCTAGGCACCTTCATTACCCTGTTTTCGGGCACGGCCAATCGCACGCCCATCAAACTCAATGTCAAAGCCAAGGCCTTTGAAAACACCCAAGCCTTTAACCTGACCCAATTTCTTTTTGTTATTCCCAAAGTCTTAGCTCCTGTCGGGATTTTCTGGCTTGGCACATTAGGTTGGGGCTTTTATGGAGGCGTAGCCTTGCTTTGTGTTTTTGGAACCGCTGGCTTATTGTTGCGCAACACCCTGTTGGACCAAGTGGTCAAGCGGTACATAAAAGGAAAACACACCACCCTTAACGCATTTACTAAAACCCCTAACGTATGATTACGCTTTCTACCTTAACCAAAAAATACGGCAGCCAAGAAGTATTAAACATCCCCGAATTGGAAATCCCCTCGGGCCAGTGCTTTGGATTGGTCGGGAACAATGGTGCCGGAAAAACCACCCTTTTTAGCCTGATCTTGGACCTGATTCGTCCCAGCACGGGACAGGTCATCAACAATGGACATGTGGTCTCCGAAAATGAAGCCTGGAAAAATACCACGGCGGCATTTATCGACGAAAGTTTCCTAATTGGTTATTTGACTCCTGAAGAATATTTTCAATTTGTGGCCGATTTACGGCAGGTTTCCAAAGCGACCCTTGAAGAATGGCTAGAACCGTTCGCCCCGCTTTTTAATGATGAAATTTTAGGCAAGAAAAAGTACCTCCGCGATTTTTCAAAAGGCAACCAAAAAAAAGTGGGCCTTGTAGCTGCCCTGATCGGGGCGCCACAAACCGTTATTTTGGACGAACCCTTTGCCAATCTAGACCCTACAACACAAATTCGCCTTAAAGAACTGATTCAAAAAACGGCCCAAACACAGCACACCACCTTTTTGATTTCGAGCCACGACCTAACCCATGTCACCGAGGTGTGCAACCGTATTGTTCTTCTCGAAAAAGGACAGCTGCGCAAAGACATTCTTAAAACCACCGAAACCCTTTCTGAATTAGAGGCCTATTTTAAGGGATAATTTATACTAAACCCACTTTTTTTCAGTTATTAAGGGCGATGAGTACACGCACAACAAAGCAGCTTTTTTGGGGAGCCACTGGGCTGGTTTTGGCCGTGTTATTCGGCGCATGCTCGACCAAAAAAAATCGTTTTACCAACCGCCAATACCATCGCCTGACGACCAAATACAATGTGTTATTCAACGGGAAGGAAGCCCTGCAAATGGGTGAAACCATTTTGGCCGAAACCATTGAAGACAACTTTTTTGAGCTGTTGGAGGTCGAGCCGATTTTATTAAAAGGAGAATCCGAAGAGAGCACGACCGTTGTTCCGGGGTTTGACCGTGCCGAAGAAAAGGCGGTCAAGGCCATTCAAAAACACTCGATGAACATCAAGGGCGTTCAAAAAAACGACCAAATCGATGCAGCCTACCTGGTTTTGGGAAAGGCGCGCTATTATGACCGCCGTTTTTTTCCGGCCCTGGAGGCCTTTAATTACCTGCTATCCAACTATGCACGGCCCGAAAGTTTTGTAGAAGCCTTGATCTGGCGGGAAAAGACCAACATTCGACTGTACAACTATCAAAGCGCCGTCAACAACTTACGGAGTTTGGCCCGGGGGCTAATCCCCCAAAGCAAACATTTTGCTTTAGCCAACGCCACGGTCGCACAAGGATTTTTAAAGTTAGAAAACAAAGACTCGGCTCTATATTACCTTCAACGCGCGGCCCAGCATGCCAAAGCTCCTAAGGTTAAGGGGCGGTATTACTATATCACCGGGCAACTTTTTGAGGCCCTTGGGCAAAAAGATTCGGCCTATGGAGCCTACCAACACGTGGTAGATCTCCAAAAACGAACCCCCCGAAAATTCTGGATCAACGCCAAACTCAACCAATTGCTGATCGAAGCCCAACAGCAAGGCCCCGACCCCGAACTCGAAATGCTCGACCTGGTGGATCGGTATGACAATCGCCAGTTTAAGCACACCGTCTACCGTGCGCTGGGCATCTATCAACTGGAGCAAGACAACGACAGCTTGGCCCAGCAGTATTTATCCCTTTCACAAAAAGCCAGAACCCTGGATGAGCCTACCCAAAAAGCCAACTACCGTGATTTGGCCGATTATTATTTCGAAAACCAACAATATCTTTTGGCCGGGGCCTACCTCGACAGCCTTTTGCCGCTCTTACCCGATGCGAGTTTGCTCCAAAAACGCACCCAAAGAGAACGCAACAATTTGGATGGGGTCGTTAGCTATGAGCGTCAAAGGCTCGAAACAGACAGCCTGCTGCGAATCATGGCCCTAGACACCCTCGAACAGCGGCAATTTTTTGAAGCCTTTTTAGCCAATAAACGGGCAGAAGAACGGGCAGCCATTGCAGCGCAAAAAACAGCAACCGGGCTTTTTCGTGGGGGAGCCAAAAACACCTTTTACTTTTACAACCCCTTGTTAGTGGTCGAAGGCAAACAATATTTTGATGCAACCTGGGGCAACCGCCCTAACACAGACAATTGGCGATGGTCAAAAGCCCTGGTCGGCGCCGCTATGGCCACGCAAGACAGCCTGCCCAAAAGCCAAGAAATTGTTTTGGAAACCGCCCAAAGTTACCTCGACCGTTTGCCCAAAACACCTCAACAAAAAGACAGCATCCTCCAGCGCAACCACAACGCCTACCTGCAATTGGGGATTATTTACCTCGAAAAATTTAAAAATCCACCCTTGAGCCAACAGCGGCTAGATTCCTTATTGCCCAAAAACCCAAAAGCCGAAATTCAGGCACCGGCCTTGTATTATTTGTACAAAATCAGTCAAACCAGCGACAGCTTAAGAGCAAACGCACTTAAAAGAAAGCTCACAATCCTGTATCCCGACTCGGCCTATGCCCAATTATTAACCAACACCAGCGACTCGGTCATTGAAAACAACCAAAGCCCCAAGGCCCTGTACAGCGGGTTACTCGATCTTTTTACCCAAGACCGTTATGACGAACTTCTCCAAAAGATAGCGACCTATCAGGTGGTTTTGGCCCCCACCGATTATGCACCCAAACTGGCCCTGCTCAAAGCCAATACCCTAGGAA
>Ga0255781_10000634_pt1 | contig 28346 bp, 21 predicted proteins | sample 101ome_21_FD_179979 | JGI IMG/M metagenome (GOLD analysis project Ga0255781, IMG submission 179979) | Coastal salt marsh microbial communities from the Groves Creek Marsh, Skidaway Island, Georgia - 101413BT metaG (version 2) | ecosystem: Environmental > Aquatic > Marine > Intertidal zone >... | reverse complement strand
GGCGAGCTTAAAAAATGGCGGGACCAAGACTGGGTAAGGATAGGAACCGATGGTAAAATTAAAGGTAAGTGCGGCACTTCAAAGGATAAAAAGAATCCTGACAGATGCCTTCCAAGGTCTAAAGCGAATAGTCTCTCCAAGTCCGAAAGAGCCGCCACAGCCCGTAAAAAGAAGCGAGAAGGCGCAAAAGGCAAAACCAACGTCAAAAACACCAAAGCCGCGGAAGTCAAATTCAAAGCCCAAGGCGGCCCCATCGAAGCAACCAAGGCCAAGAGGCCGACCCCGAAAGCAAACACCCAAGGGGTCGTAGCACGAGGCTGTGGAAAAGTGTTGTCAAATCGCCGTAAACGTACAAAGGGTTCTGTAAGCTAATGAGTGCAGTTGCGTATAAACCAGACTTAGAGAAAGACATATACGCAGAAATTCTTGCGTGGTCTGCGCATACTTTGCAAAAGCCTAACCCGTATTTCAATAATTTACCACCGTGCCCCTACGCCAAAAAAGCGTGGACAGAGGGCCGTGTTGCGGTGCTGTATAAGTACGAAAACAATTATCAAGCTATTTACAGTACAATATCGCAGTTTGATGACGCCTTTGATTTAGTGATTGTGGTAGATTTAACGTACAAAAAAGACCCAGAGGCTTTTCACGATTACCTTGAACAGCTTAATGAGGCTATTTCTCTAGGGTTTTTTATAGATCGTGATATGTGGCTTATGGGTTTTCATCCGCACGATGACGAAAGTTCTTATTTAGATGAAACTACTTTTGAGCAGCTTGTTTCTGAAGAGTATGCTATGATTTTCATACAGCGTCTGTCAAAAGTGTATAAGTCTTCGCAACAACTCAAAGCCTTGGGATATTACGAAGAGTATGCTAAAGATTATGATGTAGAAGCTATTTTTGCTCAAAGAGAAAAACTTTATAGGAGACTGATCGATGGCGATGAAACCTAAAAAGAAAATGCGCGGTGGGCCTGTGAAAAAGCTACGCGGTGGCGGCATGGTGAAGAAAATGCGTGGCGGAGGCATCTTGAAAAAGATGCGTTCTGGTGGTGCGGTAAAGAAGAAGAAGTAAGTTATGACAACTTCTGGAAGCAAAGATTTTGAGCTTGATGTAGCGGATTACATCGAAGAGGCTTTTGAGCGTTGTGGCTTGGAGGTTCGCACGGGGTATGATCTGAAAACTGCAAAGCGTTCAATGAATCTTATGCTTGCAGAATGGGCAAACCGTGGTTTGAATCAATGGACTATAAAACAGCGTACAATTACCTTGACGGAAAACGACGGTGATTACGCTTTAGGAACCGACATAATCGATGTTTTGTCTGTGGTCGTTCGCCGAAGTGGAACTGATTATGCCTTGGATCGAATAAGTCGCGATTCTTATTTATCTATCCCTAATAAAACAACGACGGGCCGCCCTTCTCAGTTTTTCTTGGATCGTCAGATAACTCCTAACTTGAAAGTCTGGCCTGTTCCGGAAAACAGCACCGATGTTATCGTTTATGATGCTCTTACCAGAATGGACGACGCGGACGCTCAAACAAACACGCTTGATATGCCCTTTAGGTTCTACCCTTGTTTGGCGGCTGGTTTAGCGTATTACATTGCTATGAAACGTGCGCCACAGCGCATACAGCTTTTGAAAGCAGTGTACGAAGAAGAGTTTGAACGTGCGATGGCCGAAGATCGTGATCGGGCATCATTCAACGTAGTGCCTCAGTACGAGTATTTTAGGACGAGCTAATGTCAAAGTTTGCTACCGGAAAAAACTCATATGCAATCTCAGATCGATCCGGGTTCCGGTATCGGTATAAAGACATGCGAAAAGAATGGACCGGGGCATTAGTAGGTCGAGATGAGTACGAGCCAAAGCAGCCACAGCTTGGTCCTTTTCGAAAAGTGATTGACGCTCAAGCGTTGAAAGATGCACGGCCGGATGTAAAGGCCACAATGTCTGTTTATGTTGGTCTTCCTACAGTTGAGGCACCAAAGCTATTACCGCCTGCCGGATTTGGTCAGGTTGGAAAAATTACGGTGGTAACGTCATGAGTTTTACATACGCACAGTTAAAGCAAGCAATACAGGATTACACAGAAAACGACGAATCTTCGTTTATAACGAATATACCTTTGTTTATTCGCCAAGCGGAGGAAAGGATTCTAAAAACTGTACAACTGAGCTTGTTTCGTAAAAATGCTACAGCGAGCACTACAGCAAGCAACAAATACTTAGCGTGTCCGACAGATTTCTTAGCTCCATACTCTCTTAGTTTAGCGGGTGCGGATGGAGATAAGTTTTTTGTAGAGTTTAAAGATGTAAGTTTTATCCAGACGTATACACCGGACGCTACAACAACAGGTGCGCCACGTTATTACGGACAATTTGATGTGGACAACTTTATTTTAGGTCCAACTCCAGACACAACTTACACGGCTGAACTGCATTATTTTTATCGTCCTGTGAGTATTACGGCAGGGGCGGAGGATTCTACAACTTGGTTGAGTACAAACGCAGAAATGACGTTACTCTATGGATCATTGATTGAAGCCTACATTTATATGAAGGGTGAGCAGGATGTCATGGCTATGTATAATCAACGATTCCAAGAAGCGGTAACTGGTGTTAAGATGCTAGGTGAAGCAAAGGAAACTACAGATCAATACCGCACTGGTATGGTGATAAGGGCTAAACAGTAATGTTTGAATTTAAGGTAAGCGTACCAAAAGATACTCCTATCGTTGGGGTCCGTACTACGGACAACCGTGGATTCACGCCCGATGAGCTTGCGGAACAGTGCGTTGAAAAAATTATATCGGTATCGGATGACGCACATCCGGGTATACGGGACCAAGCTCGTGCTTTCTCAAAGCACATCGAAAAGCTCGTGGCATACTATATGCGACAGGCTATTCGCAGTGACCGCACAACTGTGTATAATGCACTTAATGATGCGGGACATCCCGAAATGGCTGAACTTATAAGGAGACTTTAACATGGCCTTTACTGGAAACTATATGTGTACATCTTTTAAGCAAGAGTTGCTGACAGGTACACACGACTTCACAAACTCTACAGGCAATACCTTTAAGATTGCTCTATATGATAACAATGCGTCGTTTACTGCGGCCACAACAGCTTATACTGCTACAAACGAAGTTAGTGGTACTGGGTATACTGCGACGGGGGAGACGTTGACTAACGTAACACCAACGTCGAGCGGCACAACAGCCTTTACCGACTTTGCCGATGTTACTTGGTCAAGCGCAACAATCACCGCGCGTGGTGCTTTGATTTATAATGACACTGCAACAGGTGATCCGTCGGTTGTTGTGTTGGACTTTGGTTCCGATAAATCATCAAGTTCCGGCGACTTTCAAGTAATCTTCCCAACGGCAGATGCGTCTAACGCTATAATTCGGATTGCATAATGGTTGTATTAGCGAACAGAGTTAAAGTCGTCACGGCGACAACCGGCACTGGAACAATTACACTTGGTGCGGCAGAGGACGGGTATCAAACCTTTGCCGCAGGGGGCGTTACAGACGGCGATACTGTTCGTTATACAATCGAAGACGGCGATGCTTGGGAGGTTGGGACCGGCACTTACACGGCATCTGGTACAACGCTATCTCGGACACTGACCGAAAGTTCTACAGGCTCTTTGTTAAGTCTTTCTGGCGAGGCTGTTGTTTTTCTTACGGCGGCGGCACAGGATATTGTTCCAGCGAGTGGCGGGACTTTCACGGGCGACGTTGATATTAATGGCGAACTTACGGCTTATGAAACTATTACAGTGACCGAAAACCCCTCTGGTATTGGCTATGCGGGTAATCTATCACTATCCGCAGTTGGCTCTGGTCTACCTGTACCCGTAGTCGCAGGGTCGTATCTACAATCGCAAGGTAACGCAAGCGGCGGAAGCCTGCTAATAAGAGCAGGTGAAGGAACGGTGCAGTTTCAAAGCGACATACAGTTAAAAAACACGTATGATTTGATCTTTGAAGGTGCTACAGATGACGACTATGAAACAACAGTAACCGTCACTGATCCTACGGCTGACCGCACGTTCACTATCCCAGATCAAACGGGTACGGCGATGCTTTGGCGAAGCCCATGGCCTGACGACACCGGCACGTCAAATATAGCTATCGGTTTAGATGCCTTGAATACGTCCCTGACGGGTACTTACAACGTGGCGATTGGCGCATACCCTATGCGTCAAATGACTACTGGCAACAACAACGTGGCGGTGGGTCGTTCGAACCTTGATAATACGACAACAGGCAGTCACAATGTTGCGATTGGGGCATATGCGCACAATTCAAACACGACGGGCACTGGAAACGTAAGTATTGGCTATGAGCCTAATACAAATAACAGTACTTCAAACTATACAACCTGTGTTGGCTATAATGCCGGAAGGATAAACACTACAAGCTCTACTGTTGCGATTGGAGCTTTTGCTGGCAAACAGACTAGTGGTACAGGCATAACCGCAGTTGGCACTATGGCGTTGGAGAACAACAGTAGTGGGTATTACAACACCGCGCTGGGCTATAATGCGGGAAATGATGTTACCACAAACGCGTATAATACATTTCTGGGTTATGACTCAGGACGCACCGCTACTGGGGCTTACAATACTTTAACTGGTGCTTTAGCCGGTGCGAGTTTAACAAGTGGTTCTTACAACACCTTGATTGGTGCTTCTGCGGGTAATAATTTTACAACCGGATCTGAAAACACTCATATTGGTTATTCAGCGGGTCAGGGTATCTATACAGGTACACGAAACGTCTCGGCGGGATTTAGTGCTGGCGCGTACAATGGCACAGGTAGTTACAATGTTTCGGTAGGTATGTACTCAGGCTACGGGGGTAGTAGTGGCACTTCTGGTGGGAGCGGAAACGTAAACATAGGTTACTACTGTAACCAGTACAATACCACCGGCAAAGACTACATGACAAACATAGGTTATTATGCGGCAAATGATGGTTATGGGGACTATTCTGTCGCGATTGGACCTTATTCAGTGTCTGACGGATTTCACTATTATTCCGTTGGGATAGGTTACGATGCTTTAGGCAGAAGTAGCACCAATTCTCCGTACTATAACGTTGCCATAGGTGGTTATGCTGGAAATGGCATATACACCGGCGACAATATTACATGCGTTGGATATGATTCGGATGTTAAAACAACTTCTGATACACAAGCCGTTGCCATAGGTGCTTATTCCGCAGTTCGTTCTTACGGTACGTCGGTGGGTTACTACTCCGGAAACGTTAATACCGGGTTATATACCGCTTTTGTGGGTTATTGGTCCGGTGTATATGGCACCGGTAACGGTAATCACTTTTTTGGGTATGAATCAGGAAGAGGCGTTAATTCCCAGTCCTCGGGGTATAATAACACGGGCACGGGTTATAGAAGTTTATACCAATATACCACAGGTTACGAGAACGTCGGAACCGGGTATGAAACTTTATATCAAATTAATACGGGGTATGGTAACACTGGTATTGGGTTTAGGACCGGTCGGAGCCTTACGACCGGGTATAATAATACTTGTATAGGTAGAAATGCGGGTTACGCTCAAGGTGGAACAACGACGAATGAACTACAGACCGGGTATAATTGTACGCTGATTGGCAACGAGGCCATGGCTTCCTCTAGTTCAGCGGCAAATGAAATAACTCTAGGTGACAACAATATTTCCAGCCTACGTTGCAACGTTCAAACCATTAGTAGTTTGTCCGATGAACGGGACAAAACGGCGATTGAAGACCTGCCTTATGGTCTAGACTTTATCAACGACATGCGTCCGGTACAGTTTACTTGGGACCGACGTGATGGATCGTTAGGTCCTAAGCCTGACATGGGGTTTATTGCGCAAGAGTTATTTGACGTAGAATTAGAACACTCTTCCACAAGCCGGACTCGGTTGGTAAAGTTGGATAATCCAGACAAATTGGAAGCGGACTATGTTCGTTCATACCCAATTCTTGTAAAAGCGGTTCAGGAATTGTCAGCAAAATGTGACGCGCTTGAAACGCGACTAGCAGCACTAGAAGGAGCTTAATCAATGGCTGTAAATGAGTTAGAAAAAGAATACTTGGGACTTTTGCACTATGTTGATGTTATCACAAGCGTCATAGCTAACATGAAAATGCGCGAATCTCAAGATCATGAGAAGAAAGAGCAAGTCGGCGCGATGGTTCAATATCTTGAAATGACGATTTTGGACGACAAGTTCGAAACGGCTGGTAAAGATTTAACGCCAATAAACGACGCCATTGCGGCTGGTCGTACATACTGGCGGTCATAATCTACTTATCTTTTTGTATTAGATAAGGGGCTTCAAAGTTAAAGGAGAGACAACATGTTAGGTTTTGTTCCTTTAGCTGCGACTCCTTTGGCCGAAGATACCGCTGGTTTCGGCGTTGAGGTATTCGTAACTGGCGTTTCGGCCACAGCTTCGGTAGATGCAACTACAGTTGTTGCTACTGGGGAATGCGTTGTTCCGATAAGCGGCTGGAGTTCTGGGGCTTGGGGTTCTGGTACGTGGGGCGCGAACTTTGATCTAAGTGCCACGGGATCGGTCGGTTCTGTGGCCGTTACCACCGAATCCAACATACCTGTTACGGGATTGGAAGCTACGAGTGGCGTTGGTTCTGTCCTCGTAAATGCGGCAGCAAATGTAAGCGTCACTGGTCTAGAAGCCATAAGCAGTGTGGGGTCGGTCACCGCGATTGGCTCTGCGGTTGCCAGCGTTACCGGCCTAGAAGCTACCGAGGGCGTTGGCTCTGTAAGTGTCGTTGGCGACGCCAATATCACGATTACAGGTTTAGAAGCTACAGGCAATGTAGGTTCTGTACAAATTTCGGGCCAAGCAAATATTCCTGTCACGGGTCTGGAAGCGACCAGTGGCGTCGGCAGTGTAAGTGTTACCACAGATCAGAACATAAACGTTACCGGTTTGGAGGCCACCGGCAGCGTTGGGGCTGTTTCTGTTTCAGGTGCGGCCAACGTGCCTGTCACTGGTTTGGAAGCCACTGGTGGTGTTGGGGCTGTTTCTGTTTCAGGTGCGGCCAATGTTTCTGTTTCAGGGTTTGAAGTAAGCGGCAGCACTGGCTCTGTAAGTGTTATTGGAACAGCTAATGTTTCTGTCACAGGTTTAGAGGCCACGGGTGAAGTCGGAGACGCCGAGGTTTCTGGTGATGCAGTAATCCCTGTCACTGGCTTTGAAGTTACCGGTTCAGTAGGCGTAGTTGAAGTTACCGCCGACGCTAATGTAGTTGTTGAAGGTGTCTCTGCTTCTGGAGAAATTGGCGATGCAACCGTCATAGGTGACGCAAACGTGCCTACTACTGGTTTGCAGGCGGTTGGCGAGGTTGAGGGCGTAGAGGTCACTGGCGATGCCAATACTGAGGTTGATGGCGTTGAAGCAATCGCGTCTGTTGGAACTGTCAGCATTGTTTCTAACAACTATATCTATGTCACAGGCTTAGAGGCAACCGGAAGTGTTGACGAGGTTGCGGTTGTTGGTGACGCAAACGTTGATCTTAATGGCGTGGAGGCAACGGGCGAAGTAGGCGACGTAGATATAAGCTCGGATGTCAACATTCCTGTCACTGGGTTTGAGGTTACAGCCAACGTTGGTTCTGTAACTGTATCCACCGACGTTAATGTAATTGTTTCTGGTGTTGAAGCCACAGGTCAAGTTGATGAAGTAACGGTAACGGGTAAAGCTAATGTAACATTACGCGGAGTTGCTGCAACGGGTATTGTTGGGGAGCTATTCTTCTGGGAGCCAGTGGTTCCAGACGCTAATACGGTCTATGCTCCTATTGATCCCTCCCCGGGAACAACTTTTTCTGATATAACACCCGAAGTAACCACTGAGTATACGGAGATTGCTCCAACGCCCGGAACAAGTTATACTGACGAAGAACCCGCCTCAGATACTATATGGACAGAAATAGAGGCAGCATAAGGATAAAACATGGCTAGTACTTATACCTCCTCTGGTATCGAACTCATTGCTACTGGTGAACAGTCTGGCACATGGGGTGATACAACAAACGTAAACTTACAGATGATAGACCGCATCCTAAATGGGGTGGGGACGATTACTTTAAGCGGCACAACGCATACATTAACGACAACTGATGGTGCCTTATCTGATGGGCAGTATCGAGTTTTAGTTTTTGGCGGTTCGCCCTCTGGTACAAACACCGTCACGATTGCCCCTAATGATGCATCGCATTTGTACTTTGCCTACAATACTAGCGGACAAAGCGTTGTATTAACGCAAGGCACTGGGGGTAATGTGACGATAGCTAACGGTGACGCGGCGATTGTATATTGTGATGGCGCGGGCGCAGGAGCCGAGGTCAAGGATTTAACAACGTTGCTTCAAATTACGTTGAGTCAACTTGGCGTTACCGCAACGGCTGCCGAAGTAAATTATAACGACATCACAACGTTGGGTACGTCAGAAGCAAGTAAAACGCTGACGGCAGACGCTAATGGTGACGTGTACGTTTCGGAAGAGTTTAAAGCAAAAAGTTATAATGAGACGTATGCTGCCATATCGTCTTCGTCAGGAACCTTGACGGTAGATTGCGAAAGCGCAAACGTCTTTCAAACGACGCTCACAGAGAACGTCACGACGTTGACTTTAAGTAACCCTCCGGCATCTGGTACGTCTTATGCATTAACCTTAAAAATTGTTCAGGACACAACTGCGCGTACTTTTGCTTGGCCAGCTTCCGTTAGTTGGGCAGGCGGTTCCGCTCCCACTCTTAGTACGGCGTCTGGCGCAGTTGATATTTACACCTTGTACACCACCGATGGTGGCACAAATTGGTACGGATTTGTAGGCGGACAGGAGTTTGCATAATGAGTGTGTCTCGTAAGGTACAAATGGGGGCCGGGGGCAGCGGTGGTGACCCATGGACTTTTGATCAAGCTGTGTTTGTAGGAGGCACCGGTTATAATAACGTTTACAAGTATGAAGTAAATGACTCCGAGTTTCCCGTAGGGGTTGTGTTTAAAAGTGATGGCACCAAAATGGTCGTCAACAATAACAACAGTTCCTCGGGTGCTTTTTTTGAGGCCTACACCTTATCTACTCCATGGGACATGGGCAGTGCTACCCGTGATTCACGCACCCAAATTAATACAGGGTTTACAAGTTCTCCTAGGGGCCTTACTGTAAATGATGATGGCACAAAGTTTTATTTTATAGATACCGGGTATACAAGGTTATATCAATGTGAGTTTGCAACTGCTTGGGACCCTTCTTCAACTCTTACTCTAACCACAATAACTTCCGTAGTTGATCCGTCATCTACAAATAGTGAAGGGGTGGGTATGTTTAATGGTGACGGCACAGTTTACTATGTAATACATAACTTTGGTACGAGCATAAAGGTTTTCAACTTAACAACTGCTTATGATTTAAGTACAGGGGTTACTGCGGATACCGATATTACATCCATATCCGGACAGGGCTTGGCGGATGTCACCTATCAGGGCATGTCCTCTGACGGAACAGTTTTATACATAAACGATACTAGTTTAATATTTACGGCGGTAGAAATGACTACGGCCTTTGATTTGAGTACCTTAGATTGGAGCACAAAAACCAGTAATGCAAAGTATGGTGCAGTGTTAGCTGGTTCAGTTCCTCAACGAATGGGAGCAGGTTTTAATGTTTACACTGATTCTTCCACATTTACGCGTATTTTTACGAGCAACCAAGGCATAAGTTCGGCTATCTACAATGGGGCGGCAAGCGCATCCTCCCTAAGCAGCGTTAAACTTGAAATGCCCTCTCGGATGTACAATCCACCGCTCACTTTGTCTTCGTCTAGTACGGCTAATTCACACTGGGGTACTTCTTGGACTATAAACGGAATTAATTTTAATGCGGACGGGTCTAAACTTTTGATAGGGCGTCATTACAACGATTCTACCGACCCTTATTATTTGTTCGAGGAAACACTTTCTACGGCATATAATGTTGGAACCTCTAGCTATGTCACTTCGGGCACTAATTTTTATAACTCCAGCGGGCTTCCGTCCTTTTCTCAAACTTGGTCCGAAGACGGGCAAAATCTACTAGCTATCTTTAGTGGGGCAAGCTTACGTTGTTTTAATTACAGCTCCGCTTTTGATCCGTCTTCCTTCGTCGATTTTGATTATTTGAATAAATATTATCGAACAAGTGCTTTTAATGAAGCCTCAAGTATGATGTTTAATGACGCTAAAGACGAACTCACACTTGCCGTTTACGGCTACGCTAATACAAGTGGTAACCCCACATTGCCGGCACCCATGCCCCCCGGTCTTTACACTGTTCCGTTAGGGACCGCTGGCGACATTTCCACTATGGACACTTCTGGTTTCGGAAGGGCTATTGTTACTGAAACAGGTGATACTAATAATTACAACAACACGGGATTGGAGTTTGATAGCTCTGGAAGCACTTACACTTGTTTAAATTTAGATGGGGATTACGCTAAAACAGTTACGCCACCCACAGCTTATGGGGTCACTACTTACGATGGTGGAACAAAAACAAACGACTTACTTGGTCCCTATAGCGATAACCTTGCCTATAAAACTTCTATAGAAAGCTTTTCTTTTAATAACGATGGTACAAAAGCGTATTTGTTGGACACCACCTTAAACTGTATTCGTATTTATTCGTTAAGCACAGCTTATGATGTTTCCGACATACGACTTAATGATCCGGGGAAACCGGATAACACTTGGAGACAAACGGATGTTAATACGACGACTAACTGTCTGACTATGAATCCCACGGGAACAAAGTTGTATCAGGCATCCTCAAACACGGTAACTGAATATAGTCTGTCCACAGCATGGGATTTATCCACGACTTCGGCTACGGCTAACGCTACTCTATCTGTCAGTAGCAGCCCGTTCGGCGGAGACATAGCTTGGGGGAATAATGGAAATTACCTTTTCCGATTAACTAGAAGTGCCAGTGCGGGAATCTTGGAACGTTATGCTGCCTCAACCGCTTATGATTTAGGCTCTTGTGGTTCTACCCCAGACAAAACGTTTACTTTCGGTACTATGGCTTACGGAGCCTCAACGCAACAAGATAAGATGTTTTTTAAGCCAGATGGCTCCGCAGTTTACATGTATGCTTTGAGCTATAACAGCAACACGGAGTATATTTTTCAGTGGGACATGAGCACCGCATGGGACCCCACGTCTATAGCAAGCACAACCACTCCGGATAATTATAAAACGATGTCCTTAATTAATGACGATTTTGCGGCGGGTATTTGGATAAAATCGGATGGGTCAAAGCTTTGCGTTGCGCAACAGACTCAGCTTTATAGGTTTGACTTTGGTACAAATTGGGACCCTTCTACTCTTCCAAGTACTGCCCCAAGTAATGATGACAGGTATTACACGTATTATATGGTTGGAGGTAGCACTGGAACGCAGGGCCTTTATATTGATTCTACCGGAACAAAAATGTTCCGTGGCATGGACGGAACCGGGGGTGACTACATCCTAAAAACTGAATTTGGTTCGGAACTTAGCTTTAAAACCATGACTCATGACGGTGGTTCGCACATATGGTATTGGGCTGACCCCGTACTAGACGGTGTAGTTCCAAGAACAATTGCGTTTGGTAATTATGAGTTTAGATGGAAGTCTGATGGCACCTCGATTTATATTATAGGTAGAGCAAACTCGACATTAGCCTATCCGCAAGCTTACTACCAAGGTAGTAACTTACTTGTGCATCAGTTTAATTTAACAACCGCATGGGATTTATCGACGGCTTCTCACTACGGCTATAATATAGTAACCAGTTCTGTTTCTGCGTCTAGTATTTATTCTTTTGACATAAGCAGTAACGGGGAACACATTATTATTGCGTATGCTGGGCAACTTTGGATGGCAACCATGGGTACTCCATGGGACATTACCACCACGGGTGTTTGGGATAACATAGAAATTAATACGAATGAGACATGGGGCAAATACGGCTTTATTGGCGCGGATGTAAATGCTATTCGTTGGCACCCTAGCAATGGAAATAGTATTTATATTCGTGGCGAATATGGCAATACTGGGATTTATACCCATAAAGTAAACCTTTCCACGGAGTATGACCCTACAACAGCCTCTATCGCTATTGAGGGAACGGCAGTTCATAAAGAAGTTTTACCGGACGGCGGCTTTACGTGGCCCTTTACCTCCGGTGCAATGCCCTATTTTGTAAACCTTATGTTTAAAGATAGTGGTAATTATCTTTACATGCTGCAAAAAGGTGGCAGTGACCAACAATTAAGCTCGTCAGACAAGTACATTCTCGCATTTTCACTATCAACGCCTTATGACATATCAACGGCTACGCCACTCACAAGCTTTAAGTTTGAATACGATTCTCCTCCGGATGGTAATGACTTTACCAACAACGCATATTGGGGTGCTTCTGGGGGCTACTTTGATTGGAACAGCGACGGCACTCGGTTCTTTGTTGTAAGCAGCGGTCTTATAGGTGAGTACAAAGTTTGATGTACGTTTTGATCGGGGAAGACAACGAAGTAGAGAAGTTTCCTTTTTTTGAAGGAGAATTGAAACGTCGTCACAAAAACGTAAGTTTTCCCTCTCAAATTCCCGAAGAAACTTTGAATGCTTTCAATGTGTTTAAAGTTATGCCCACGCCAATTCCTCCTTACGACCCTTTTACAGAAAAGGTAAAAACAACGGTCATTTTTGAAGAGGGAGCTTGGCGACAAAACCACGAAGTCAAGATGCTGCCTGACGAGATAATCTTTGAGAAAATTAAAGAGCGCGTAAAAGATGAGTTAGCCGGAACATTGGACGACGTGATGTTTTACCTTGAAAAAAACACGCCTGTGCCAGAAAAGCTTGTATCATTTAGACGATATATGCGCGAAATTGAGCATCAGGAGGGTTATCCCCGAAGCCTAAAATGGCCGCCTAAACCTGTTCGCTAGAAACTGCAAAAGGGTTGTGGTATTGTAAAAACGTAGTCACCGAGGATGCGTCATGCCTTTTTCTAAATTTAACTTTAAGCCCGGAATAAATACAGAGATCACCCCTTATTCTAATGAGGGTGGTTGGGTTGATGGCGATAAAATAAGGTTTCGCTTAGGTTTTCCAGAAAAAATCGGTGGTTGGGCAAAAACGTCTTTAAATTCTTTTTTAGGGGCTTGTCGCTCTTTGCATCCGTGGGTTTCTTTAAGTGGCGATAAATACATTGGTGTTGGCACTAATTTGAAGTTTTACGTTGAGACAGGGGCTACTTATTACGATATTACGCCTATTCGCGAAACTACTACAGCCGGTGAAATAACTTTTTCTGCAACTTCTGGAAGTTCAATAATAACCGTTACAGATAACTCGCACGGAGCAGTGGCGGGCGATTTTGTAACTTTTTCAGATGCAGTTAGTTTGGGCGGAAACATCACCGCCGATGTTCTAAATCAAGAATATGAGATTATTAGCGTACCCACCGGTAACTCTTACACCATTCAAGCTCGACAGGCCAATACCTCTATTGATCAAATTACAGAAGACGGTCAAATAGTAGACACACCTGTTGAGGCTGATGCTTCTGACACAGGTAACGGCGGGTCTTCCACGATAGGCGAATATCAAATCAACACGGGCCTTGATACTGCTATTAGTGGGTCTGGTTGGGGTGCTTCAACTTGGTCCAGAGGAACATGGGGGTCTGAGGCCAGTACAACTGTAACTGGTGCGCAGCTTCGCTTGTATGATCAAGATAACTTCGGAGAAGACCTTTTATTTAACGTACATGACGGTAATATATATTATTGGGATTCCAGCTTGGGCACGGAAACACGAGCCGTAAGCTTAGACTCATTAAGTGGCGCGTCTGACACACCCACCGTAGCTCGCAAGATTCTGGTTTCCGACAGGGACCGTCATATTATTGCGTTTGGCTGCGATGCAGTTGGAAATACCGGCGTCCAAGACCCCCTTTTGATAAGATTTTCGGACCAAGCGTCCTTAACAGATTGGACGCCAACTTTAGAAAACACCGCTGGTGATTTGAGGTTAGGCTCTGGCTCAGAGATTGTTACCGCGGTTGAAACACGTCAACAGATCATGGTGTTTACAGACACTACACTCTACGCCATGCAGTTTTTAGGACCTCCTTTTACCTTTGGCGTACAAGGCGTTTCAGAAAACATTACTATTGCGAGTCCGAAATCTGCCGTTGCAGTAGATGATTCCGTGTATTGGATGGGCGAGAGTGAGTTTTATATGTTTGGTGGTAGCGTTCAACGCATACCCTGTACTGTAAAAGACTCAGTGTTTAATGACTTTAACTATTCGCAAAGCTTAAAAGTAACCGCGGCATTAAATTCTAGTCATTCAGAAGTTTGGTGGTTTTATCCTTCTGCAAGTAGCGAGAACAATGACAAATACGTTGTGTTTAATTATCTGGAGAACTCTTGGTATTATGGAACATTGTCTCGGACCGCATGGATTGATCATGGTATTCACGAGTATCCCATTGCCGCTGGAAACGATGGGTATCTCTACAACCATGAAAACGGTTTTGATGACGGAAGCACGTCGCCGCCCACTGCCATTAACTCGTTTGTGACTTCTGCGCCTATGGACCTTGGTGACGGGGAACACTTTGTTTTTATAAAACGGCTTCTTCCCGATGTTTCTTTCAGGAACTCTACCGAGCCTGCTCCTGTTTTAGACATCAAAACGCGGGTTCGTAACAAATCGAGTGGAAGTTTTTTAAAGGAAACAGAAAGCTCTGTTTCGGAAAGTACGGAATATGTGAACCTTCGCCTTCGTGGGCGTCAAATGTCCGTTAATGTTAGCTCAGACCAAACAGGGACATCGTGGCGTTTAGGGACTTTGAGGTACGATCTCAGACCGGATGGTAGACGATGAGCAGAAACCTTGTCCGTCCGTTTTTTCCAGTTGCTCCGGTGGAGTATAATCAACAGTACATGGCAGAAGTTGTACGCGCGTTTTCTGTGTTTTTGCAACAGATGCAAAACCCCGGAGAGGGGCGCAACACGGCTTTAACTTTGACAGCCTTGCAATCTGACGATTATAATCTTGAAGAGAATGCGCTTTTTCAACAAGGCGGCTTTGTGAAAATATCTTTGCCTTCTATGCCTCACCCTCGTGGGGTTTCGGGAACGGGGGCAGTGGGAACTGTACAGGTGACAACAACATGACAGATACAATAATAACAATGAATGATGGCTCTTCTTGGCGGCCTTCTACGAGCAGTGACACGTTACACTGCGGAAACTGTCCTAATATTGTAGATACGCCCGAAGAGATTGCATCTTATCCAAACGGCAATTGTCCTGATTGTGGACAACCGTGGACCGGGGTAGAACGGCGTAATACAAGTATCTCTGTAACGATGCCGCAATCTATGGGCGGATCGACGTTGTGATTGTGATGGAAACTGTGGTATATATTTGTTAGTATACGGGTAATCTGAAGGCTTTGTGATGAAATACAACTCTTTAAAACGAATACCCGAAGGTGGTCTGGCTTCCTTTCTGACGTCCAACATGGACGAAGTTGAGGATAATGTCTTAGCTTTTGGTGCCCCTCGGGGCATTAATTCTATGGTTGAAGTAGGTAACCGTATGGCGTCTTATGGGCGCAACGGTGATGATCAGCTTGTGCACATGAAGACAGGCGAGATCGCGGTTTCTCCTGAGATTCTGGAAGAAAACCCTAAATTAGCCAAAGAGCTTACTCAAGCGTTTGATCGGTCTAACGTGGACATGGAGCGTTATACGGTAGGTTCTGGTGCCAACAGCATTAACCCTGTCACAGGTCAGCCCGAGTTTTTCTTGAAGAAGTTGGTCAAAGGGATCAAAAACGTCTTTAAGAAGATCGCTCCGATTATAATTCCAATCGGCCTTAACATGCTGCTACCGGGCCTTGGCGCAGTGGGTTCTGGTGCTTTAGGCGCGGGGATTACTACACTTATACAGGGCGGGAACTTCAAAGACGCCGTGAAAAATGCGGCCTTTGGTGCTTTGGCCGGCGGCATTTTTTCGGGTATGCAAACAGGTTTTGGTGAACAGTGGGGTCAAGCGGCTCTTGGCACACCGGGTCAACGCTTGGCTGTTAATCCAAAAGTTAAAGAGTTCATTACAGGAAAAGCACCCGCGGCATCTCCGATTAAGACGACAACTACACTTCAACAGAATGCACCCGATTTACCGCCGCCAGATACTATTTCACAAGCAGAGCCTAAAAACTTCTTTGAGAAGTATTTAAGCCCTAATCGCAAGGTTGCGACTCCCGCAGAGCAGCTAAATCAAGTTGCGACTATTGTAAAAGACAACCCTAATTTAGTTGAAACTCTTGGCAAAGACGCGGTTGTAAAGATGGCTCAAGATCAAGTCGCGCTACAGCAGCCGGGCCTACTCTCTAGATACGGACCCTTGGCCGCGGTTGGTACAGGCTTGGCCGCAGCGACAGGTGCCTTTGAAACACCTGAAGTCAACTTGGATGACTCACCTTTCGGTATTACCTCTCAAGCGTTGTATGCGCAGAATCCTGAAAAATATAGCGTATTTGCACGTATGCCTTTTGGCACTACTCTTGGTCGCAAGCGCAGACAGCCTAAACAGGAAGACTATATCTTCCAAAGCTATCTGCCGCAGTATGCTGCTCAAGGCGGTGAAATGTATCCTCGTCGCCAAGGGTATATTGCAGGTCCGGGCACAGAGACTTCTGATGACATTCCCGCAATGCTGTCTGACGGTGAATTTGTAATGACTGCTCGCGCAGTTCGCGGTGCAGGAAACGGTAGCCGTGAACAGGGCGTCAGAAAGATGTATGATATGATGCGGGCGTTTGAAGGTGGAGTTGTGGCATGACCGTACAAACAACAATTACAAAACAAGACCCGCAGATTGAAGCATATCGTTTAGGTCTTTTAGAGGACACTCAGGGCTTAATTCGCAATGAGATGTTTGGAAAGCAGGTTCAAAACCTGCGAGCCGAAGGTTTATCCGACGCAGAGATTGCGCAACGCCTGTCCATGCCTGCCGAGGGCGTTGAAGGCGAAGATGGCTATCTTCCCGCTATAGACTATACTGCCGAAGACATTGGTAAAATTTCTCTCGACGCTGAGTTCGGAATGCCAGACTATCAGGTTGCCGGACTTACCAAGGGTCAGCAAGAAGCTATTGAGAAGGCCGAAGCGGGCGTTGGTTCTTATAAGCCGTATATCGCGGAGGGTTTAGGCGACGTTCAAACCGCTAAAGACTACACCGAAGACGCAATCACGGGCATGGAAGAGGCCACTGATAAGGGGGTTACGGCGGCGGAAGCTGGAATTGAGTCGTTAGCCGGGGCCGGAGCCGAGTTTGATCCCACGGGCATTCAAGTCTTTATGAACCCTTATGAGCAGGAAGTAATTGACCGTACAATTGCTGATCTAAGAAGTAACTTTCAATCTCAACAGGCGATGCGAGAAAGCGACATTGCCGCCAAAGCGGTGTCTGCGGGTGCTTACGGACAGAGTGGTTTTGAACGCGCACGAGCGCGGGAACTTGATCCACGCCAAGAAGCCTTTGAAAAGAGTTTGGCCTCGACTGTGGCGGACTTGCGTATGCGAGGCTATCAAGATGCGGCAACTCGTGCTCAAACGGCTTTTGAAAGCGGCAAAGATCGCACCATTACCGCGGCATCTACTGAGGGTCAGCTTGGTCTGGGCATTGGTGAACTCGGTCAGGCCGGAGCTTTGGGTCAAGCGGGCATGGCAGATCAACTAAGTAACCAAGGCGTGGTGACCGCGGGCTTGGGTGAATTAGAAGCTAACCTAGCAGCCGGTGATATTAATAACCTAATGACAACAGGCGGAATGGAGCAGTCTAATGAGCAAGCGATTTTGGATGCGCAGCGTTTAACCGACGAGCAGAATTACCAAGAGCCTTATAAGCAGCTTGGTTTCCTATCTGACGTGTATGCAGGGATTCCAACATCACAGTCTACACAAACCATGAGCAGCGGTAGTAATGCTTCACCCTTTATGCAGGCAGCTAGTGCCGGTATTGCTGGGTTAAGTGCCTACGGTGGAGCCAAACAGGCGGGGATTTTGTAATGAATAAAGGTTTTAGACCACTTCCAAGCGGCTCTGTTATGCAACGGCCCATGTTCCGACAAGCCGGTGGCCCCGTAGCACCGTCTGCGGCTCCAATGGCACCCCCATCGCCCGCACCGGCTCCAATGGCACCCCCACCGGCTCCATCAAATTTTATGCAAGAGGCCACCGCAAAAGCAGAGGCCACAGGACGACAAGCCGGTGAGATTGCGTCGGCTCAGATGATGGCAAATATTGATCAAGCCGATGATCCGAAGTCCATGATCGACGCAATTAGAGGAAACGAAAAGCCCCTTGAAGCGCGGTACACGGAACTTGCTCAGTATGTTGGTGAGGTTGATGCTAACAAAACACCGGAAAGTGTTTTGGCCATGGTTCAGCCGACAATTATGATGACGGAAGAAGGCGCAATTGATAGTGGCATTGGCGAATTGATGCAGGGCCTTGCGGGCACGATAGACATGGAAATGCCCTCTGGGCAACCCACGCCAATGGGACAGGGCGTTGGCCAACTCATGATGCAGGGGGCGGGCAACACTCCACCTAGAAATTTTAACCGAGGCGGCGAAGTCCGCCATTTTGCACCCGGCGGCGAAGTAGCGGCGGGTGCGGCGGCATACATGCCTGAGTTTCAGAAGCTTTATTCTGGTGTTTTAGGCGATCAAGCCTCACGAGATGCGCAACTTGAAGAGCGCAAAAAGATGACAAAGGCGCAGATGCTGTTTGATATTGCTCAAGCGGCTTTAGCTGCGGGTGCTCCGACAGACCGTGCAATGTCTCCTGCGGAACGTCTGATGAATGCCGCGCAATCCACGCAGTTGTTCGAGAAGATCGGATCACGGGCCGCGGGCCAACTAGATGCCAAGCAGGCTATGGATGCTGAAAGACGTCAGATGGATTTAGCCGCGTTGCAAAGCTCAATTGCGGCGTCACAGTCTGACGTAAGTGCGCAACAGGCATATGATAAAGCTGTTGCTACAAAAACAGCAACTAAAACCCCAAATCCTGAGTACAAACGCGTGGTAAGTGCAGACGGCAAAGATTTAGGTTCTTTTAATATAAATGATCCACAACAGGCCCAAGCGTTTGAACAAAAACTTAAAGATAATCCCGGCTCTACTCCTTTTAACCTTGGCACACAGCCAGATAAGGACACCGATCAAAAGCTAATTACGTTATATCCAAAAGACGGAAAAGGAAACCCAGTTGATTTCCCAATAAATACGGATGCCGATTTCAAAGTTATTCTTAAAGAGATTGGACCCGACGGTAATTATACTAAAGACAAGACTGCTTATGAGTTAGTTAAAGCGGACGAACAAGCTCAAATCACAGAATCGCGAGAAGTTCAGGATAAAGTTCTTTATAGCTTGGCTAATCCGGGCACTTCACAGAGTTTCAATGTTAAAACGCCGGAGGGTCGTCAAAAGTATAACGAGCTTCTTAATTCTGGTAATTGGACGGCAGACTCAAAAGCTCATGACCTTGCTCTTGCCGCAGCGACTGAGCAAACACAGTACGACAGAAACCGCGCAGACGAGTTGTTTGATATTAAAGCAGCCATTGAGGCTGAAATTGCAGCCGAAGAACGCGCATTGAATCGTCAGTTGAATAAAGAAGAACGGGACAAAATTGAGTTTGGCCGTCGCTTGGCTATGGAAACCAACCTAGAAATTGAGGCTGAACAACGCGCGTTACGGCGTGAATTGAACGCTGAAGAGCGCAAAAAGGCAGAAGACCGTGCGCTCATTAAGGTGAGAGCCACTCAACAAATTGAAACGGAAAAAGCAATTCTTGCACTTAAAGGTAACCTCACGTTCCAAAATCGAAATGGTCAGCTTGTTGCAATCGATAATGCAACAGGTGAGGTCAAGCCAATCTTTGGTACACCGGATGCTCCAGAACCAGAGTACGCACAAGTTACGTTGCCCAACGCATCCGGTACTCCTGTTACGACCATTGTTGATATCACCTCACCACAGGGTAAGCAAGCTATTGCTTTGGTTAATGAGGTTTCCGCAAGTGGTGGCCAAGCGAGTATGCAGAAAATATCTACTGCAAGCGTTACTCCACGCGGCTTCCTCATTCCTGATAAAGGCGTTCGTACAAGTTATGACGGTGGCAGAACGTACGTTGACGAAAATGGCGAGGTTCAAGCAGTTCCGGGCGATGCTTATGAAGTTAACAACAGCGTTGCATATGACGTAGCTCAAAAAGAGAAAGTTCGCTTGAACGCCCTACAGCAATTGGCAGAAATGGACGCTATCTTAATCGGCGGAATGACTGATGCCGACGGAAATCCATTAAGTTCAGAAGAAATGAAAGAAGTTGCCGACGCGTTTAATGCGGCACGAACTGGCACAGGCTTCTGGGCAAAAGTCTCCGCCGGTCTTGACTCAGTAGTTGGTGGTATCAGTGGCGGTTACTTTACCGTTGGCCGAAACAAGCAAGACGCTCGTCAGTATATTAAAATGCTTCGGGTCATGGGACGTTCCGCACTTGCAGCGTCGCCTCGTTTTGCTGTGGCGGATTTGCAGACAACGGAACAATTGTTTCCAAACGAACAAGCATTGTTTGCTAACCCTGAAACAGAAGCTAGAAAACTTATTTCGCTCTCAACAGAATTGTCTAACGAAAAACGTCGCATTCTAAATGAGTTGGGTAGCGGTAAGCCCTTAGATTCCTCGCAATCCGCGTTGTTCAAACAAAAGCTGTTTGAGATTCAACGTCTACAAAACATGATCGGTCCTGTAACCGACGCGTTTAGCCCAAGTACAACTGACGCTAAAAATGAGGCAGCGGCACTTATGGAACAGAACGTTAAGTCAAGGAAACGCAACTGATGGCGGAAGAAACTGAAGTAGACATCCCATTTATTGAGTTTGATAAACCGACGTTTGATAAGATCATGTCGGTTTATAATAACGACATTGGTGAGTTTGCAGAAAACTTAGCGGGAACTTTAAGCAATCAATATGACGACCCCAACTACCTTACTTATCAAGGTCTAAGAGAGGGTACAGCTCCTGCCTTTGAACTTTTTCCTAGCCTAGCAAACCTTGCTCCTAACGAACGTAAGCTTTCAAACGAAGAGATCATTAAGTTTTTTGCTTATGACCCAGAAGGCAATCCGATCACGGGTGGCAATTTTATGCAAGGCGTAAAGCGCGAAGCCATCCCGCAAGCTGCGTCGGTCCCCACTTTTATGGGCGGCTTTGCAGCGGGTCAGGCTTTGACTTCCGGGGTGCCTCCAGTAACCTTACCTACCGCGGCGGTGCGCTTTGGTGTTCCCTTACTTACAGGCACATTAGCTTCTATCGGCGGTTACTTCATGGGCGAGCAGGTTGCTGATGAAATTATGGGCGAAGAACCACCGATGTTGCCCGGACAAACTGCGGCATATGAAGCCGGTAAAACAGCAATGGGTGCTGCGGCGTGGCTGCCGTTACCCTTTATGGTCCCCAAAAAGCTTAATTTCGGTGTTGAAGCGGCTAAAGCCGCTTTGGCAAAAAGAATGGGTGATGTACAAGGCCCTTTTGAATCCACTCGTGGCTTGAAAGTTGCGGAGTTTCTCGAAAATACCGTAGGTAGTTTAGGCACTACCGCGGCAGCGGCCCCAAAATCCACATTAGCCTTTGAAACGGCTGCCGGAGCCGGTGCAACTACAGGTGCTGCGATTGCGGAAGAAAACTTTCCGGGCGCAACAATTCCTCGTTTAGGTGCTGAATTTGGAGGGGCGGTCACCGCCTCCGGCGTGGCTAATCTTTTAGCGATGCAAGTAAAAGGTTCCATTGGTTTAGGTAAAGGCGTTTATAAAGCTGTAAAAGAAGGTAATCTTGATAAGGCGTTGACGTTCATTTCCGATAAACGTCAAGAACAAGTAAGAAACTACATACTTACTGTTTTGGAAGAATCCGGGGAGGATGTCGATCAAATTATTGAACGTTTAGGTTCAAATGAGTTTACAGACCTCCTAGTTGACGAGCAGGGCAACCCTATTCAATTGACCGCGGCTCTAAAATCAGGGTCCCCAGCCCTTCTAGCATTAGAAAAATCTTTAGAAAAATTAACCACAGGTGTTGGTAAAGAACGTGCGTCTGCAAACCTGCAAGCAACTCGTGCTTTACGCAATACAATAAATGCATTGTATGCAATTGGTGGGCAAGACGCTACTCAAGACGCGGCTGATTTAGCACAGGCTGTTTTTGCAAATGGAATGGAGCAAGACTTAGCGGGGGCGTGGAAACGCGTATTTGACGCCTATGAACAAGTGGGTGGTGGTCAAGAGCGTCAGGCAAAACTTGGTGAGCAGCTTTATGGGATTTTAGACACCCGTTTAAATGCCGCTCGCCAAAACGAAAAGCGTCTTTGGTCTTCGGTTCCAAAAGACTTTGCCATAAGCGAGTTTATTGATGAGCAGGGTAATGTAACAGACACGCCGCAGTTTATCGAGTGGGTGAACAACAACCTTCCTGAAACGGAAGAGGCGTTAGATGACATTGCTCCAGACCTTAAACCAATACTTAACTTTGTTCGCCGTAAAGAACGTGAGTTAGGGCTTGTACCATCAGACGGGGGCGACGGCTCACGGCCCACGATGAGCAAGGACTTAGAACGCGCGTATGATAGTTATCAGAAGTCTTCAGATCAATTTTTAGGCACAGCCGATGAACGCATTTTAGCAAATGTAGAAGCTACGGCCGAGGGTATTGAAGACATTAACGAGCGTATTGCTTACATTAGAGGACAGGCTCAGAATTTACGCCAACGTGCAAGCAACCGTGAGTTTGATGACAATGCGAATGCTCGTAAACTTGCAACTGCGTTTGATCGGTTAGCAAATTTAGAACTTCTTAAATCCCGTGAGCCTGATCCAGACTTATTGGCTGCAAGCGAAGAAGTTGAGTTCAAACCTCTTACGGCTACTGAAATTTATGACATGTACAGTCTTGCTCTGTCTAAGGGTAAAAAATTTGCAGCCGCGGGTGAAGATAACTTATCACGTTTATCATATGGCTTTGCAAAAGCCTTAATGCGGGATTTGGATAACTTTGACACGGGGGATGCCGCATATAATACGGCTCGGGCATATAGTCGCGCTTTAAATGACGCCTTTACTCGCTCTTTTGTGAAAGATGTTTTACAAGAAGATAAATCAGGTGCTTTAAGAACTGCACCTGAACAAATTGCAAATGATGTGTTTCAAGCTGATGCAGGCTATCTTCGCTTAAAACAGCTTGACCAAGTCGGGCAGTTTGAACTGACTCAAGCTTTGACAAACATTGCCACAAACGCCGGAAATCCAGATTTACAAAAAACGCTAAATCGTGCGATGGACTATTCTCGTAATCCGGAAACAGGTCTTGTAGATACGATGCGCTTAAATAAGTGGTTGAAAAACAACCGTAAAAGCTTATCAAAGTATCCAGACGTATTAAAAAATGTTGAGAGCGCAGTAGAAACAACTAGCACAATTCGAGGCGTGACCGAAAGCATTTTGCGCAACATTCGGGCGGAATCTTTTGATCCTGCTACGGGTGAAGTTAATATAAAAACACTTAGAAGATGGATGGATCGTCAGGACAGTAGAGACATTCTTTCTGCGATGCCTGCCTTGAAAGAAGATTTAAATAATGTTCAAACTGCTCGTGTATTGTTGGATGAAGATTTAGCAAAACAACGCGAACAGCTTAATGAACTAAAGGAGCAAGTATCCTTTATGGATTTGCTCCCCGGAACAACAGAAAACCCTCAAACTGCGGCAGGAAAAGCAATTGCTAACGCACAAAAAAAGCCTGTTGCTGCTTGGAATGAACTTCTTAAAGTCGTTAAAAAGGCTCCAGCGGAGTGGACAACTGCGGATGGTGTAAAGCATACAAGAGAAGAAGCTTTGCGAGGGTTACGCTCTGCTTTTATCGAAGCTGCTATGATTAAGTCTGGTGGAAGTAGCCCAACATTTAGTTCTCGTGAGTTTTTTGACACGATATTTGCTCCGCACCGCAATTCGCAAAACAAAATTAGTCTTGCGGATTGGATGCTCAAAAACGATGTCATGACAAAACCAGAGATGGATCGTCTTAGAGGGTTAGCAACGGAACTTGTTAAAATGGAAAGCTTTGTTGCGTCAGGTGACATGAACCTAGACGAGCTTGTGGAAGCTGTTGGACCCATGATGGACTTTTACTTGCGTATTGCAGGTGCTTCCGCAGGTGCAAGAATGCAAAGCATGATACCCGGCGATACCGGAGCGGGTTCGCTTGTAGCGGCAGGAGCAGGTTCTAAAGTCTTCCGGTCTGTTTACTCAAAGATTTTTGCAGAAATGCCAGAGTCGCTAAAAATGGATGTCATGACCGAAATGTTTAAAGACCCTGACCTGTTAGCAACTATGCTTTCTAAGGGTAAAACAGAACCGCAGAAAAGAAACATTGCGGCTCGCCTTACTCAGATATTGGCAAACAAAGGGTTTGTGGGCGCGACAGCCATTGGCCGCCGTGGCGCACCACCCATTGTGCGTGAAACAGAAGAAACAATCGTAGACGAGGAACCACAGATCACGGTTCCCGAGCCAAGCCCCAATGACGAGGCTTCACTAACACCGCGGCGGGTGCTTCCCACCAACCCGCCTGTGGCGCAACCTAGACCTGCCGCAGCCCCTGCGCCTGTCCCTCAGACAACACCACCTTCACCGCAACCTGCGGCAAGGTCTAGGTATGCCGCGCTATTTCCCAACGATCCGATCTCTGATATGATCAATTCAAATCAAGGAATAGGAAGCCTATTATGATGAACCGCCCGATGTTTTCAAAGCAAGTTATTAAAAGATCGGACGGCGGAATCGCTTCTTTCATCCCAAGAAAGACAGAGATTGGCGGCCAACCGCACATGTTGGCTTACATTAACCCGCAAGAAGAACGTTTATTGCAGGATTATCGCGGCAATGCGCCCACGGTCCCCGGACCGGGTAATGTACCGGCGTATTTGTTTGGCTATACAAGCTTAAGCGACATGTTTGACGGCGGCGGTGCAGGTGGAAGTGGCGATAGCTTCTATGCCGGCAGCCATGAGGATTATGTTGCAAGCGGCGGAACAGGTGGCGTGGCTCATAGTCCTGCTGATGAAAGCAATAAGCCCGAGCGTGGTAATGTAAAGACAGGAGCAAAAGACGCTGATCTTGCTGTTGGAAGCTCAGACAAACAGGTTACTGCGGCAAACATAGATGATAACGACGCCACGACCACGTATGCAACAGAAGGTGGGGGGAGCGTCACAGTTGCTACGGATTCGAGCATTGATAAGGCAATTTCTGATAGCAGTGCTGACATCGTTTTAGGCTCCGACGCTGGCGTAGCTCAAAAGGCAGTAGCCGATGCTGTAGCCGATAGTCCAAAATACGGCATCAGTGAAGCTCATGATAAAATCATGGACGACATAATAAAAGGCTCCCTGTCAGGCGATATTGACACTAATGATCTAGTGGGAATTAAAGTACCACTTGGCGCGGGAGAGCAAGCCTTAGTAAACCTTGGTTGGACTGATAACGGCGATGGTACACTTACGTCTCCCAGCGGCGGAAACTACGACGTTGATCGTGAGGACAAGTGGGATTGGGACACATCTGACGGTTATGACGTTGTCGGACCTAGCGAGAGTCAATCAAATTCGCTAATTGAAACCATAACAAACATCCTTACTCCTTTCGACGGAAAAGAGTATGTAGATGGCGAACTTGTGACGGACTATCCCGGTACCGACGCAACTCCATACGATGAAGTCGATCAAAGCACCTTAGACGCTTATAAGGAGCTAGGGACGAGTCTGGGTGAAGCGGGCGTTTCCAATATCGGCGGCAAGCAAGTTCCAGACGAACCCGCTAATCCGGGTAATCCTCCTATTTTAGAGTGGGATGGTAGTAACGACGATCCTGCTACAAAAGTGACAGTAGTCGGCGGGCTAGACCCTAATGAAGAGGCTAGTTTGGCAACCAACGCCGACGGAAGCGTTTATGTCCCCTATGGTGGAGCAGACCCTCACGATTACAGCACCGTAAGCGAATTTCCGGGGTCCACGGACCCTAATTCCGATGATTATAACATGTCTAAAGACTTGGCGGAAAACGGTACTTACTACGGACCTCTTTTAGACGAAAACAAAAACGTACAGTATGATGGCGACGGAAATGTCATTTTAGACTTGTCTGAGAAAAAGACATCTGACTTCTTAAACGATACTGATCTTCCCACAAACACCCCTGCAATTGTTGATACCGCGGGAAAGCAACTTCTCTTAGATACCGGTGATAGCTCTGGTCTGGTTGTACACGATGGGGACGGCGGTTACTCAACGCTTGGCGGGGATGAATTAGTAGGCCCCGGAACAAGTTATGATCCTACCGGCGGCGGTGACCTTTTAGGCACCAACGCCGACGGCGAATTAGTTCTGAAGGAACAACCAAAGGACGACGTTACAGATTCCTGTCCAACACCTGACATGCGGATCACTTTAGCTAACGGCATTTTAAAGCCCGCTGGCGAAGTGGAAGTTGGCGATGTGGTTTATACCTCTCATGAGGAAACAAAAAAGTGGGGTAAACACCGCATTACGCATAAGGAAATCAAACAGGATAATATCGTAAGAGTTTTGTTTGATTCCGCAGTCATTACGTGTTCTCCAACGCATAAGGTGTTCTCATATAATCGCGACGAATGGGTAAAAGTCTCGGAGCTTCAAGATGGCGATGAAGTCGTATTAAATAAGTCAGGAGCAGGTCCGACCTCAAGCTGGATTTCTACAGAACCTCAAGGTTCTGGCGACATTGTCGTTTTGACCGTCGAAGATGCGCACACTTACGTTTGTGAAGGCGTTCTATCACACAACAAGAGTCCTCAAGTGGACCCGCCCGGTGGCGGCGGCGGCGGTGGCGGCGGCGGTGGCGGCGGTGAGCCACAAACTGGCGATGAAAAAACCACCGATGAAACCGAAATCGGCGACACAGAAAGCGTCTTTGGACGTGCGGGTATAGGTGGTTTTTACGGTGGTTACACACCGGCAACCGTATCCGATATTCTAGTTCCACATACCCGTCGATTTACCCCATCAGGCGACGCTCGCTTACAGCCTCTGTTTGGTCAGGTGTCCGACTTAAGTAATTACAATTACAATGTAATTGGCCCTGACTTTGACTTTTCACAAGGCGATATCGGTGACGTCGCATACGACCCTATCACTAATACGACCTATCAATTCCGTGAAAAGACTATCGGTGACACTGGCGAGACATATTCCGGCTATGATATCATTCAAGGTACAGGACCGGAATACGTTCTATTTGAAACGGGCATAGGTTCACTGGGACAGGGTACAGGCAATGGCTGATGGGCGCGGTATTTCTTACTACATTCCGCCAGAATTTAGACGCATGGGTAAAAGTGCGATGGACCTTCTATCCGCGATTGATCCTGCGCAAGGTATCATGCGGGGTATGGCGGCTTCTGGTAGAGCGTTTGATTCTGACCTTCCTGCGGACGAACGCAGGGCAGCCGCGATAGAAGCAGGTGTAGAGACATTATTTCCTGTTGGAATGATCGGCATGGGTGCCGCGGCAAAGCAGCCCGCTAAAGCCGTTTTGATGGATATCCTGACCCCCACGGGTGCCACAAAAGATATTGCCGAAGACACTCTCGCTGATCCTAGCCGTCGTAAGTTCTTGCAAGGAGCAGCGGCCGCGGTTCCCGTAGCAGCCGTCGCGCCAGATGTTATTACGGATGTTGTGACAAAGGCTACAAAGGCGGGTGGTAGAGCGGCAATCAATCCGCTTGATATGGCTATGCAGAACATACGTATTCTACGCGGTCAAATTGATGAGCAATATGGAATATTAGACGAACTTGAGGGCCTGCCCGTTGGACAGGCAAACAAGGACGCCCAAGTTGCTATTGAAACCGCAGAATTTGAAATTATGGATGAAGCGTGGGATGCCATAATTGGAATGAAGCCAGATGAATTTTCAGAAGCGGTCAGGACTGCGTCTGATGACGCCTTAGAAGCTATCATTGAACCTCAGTACGAAAGCATCATGGGCAATCAACGGCTTGTAGACGATGGAGAAAATTCTGTACGATTAGCACAGGAAGTACAACGTCGTGGGATGCACCTTGCGAAAGATGCAAACGGCATTG
>Ga0255781_10000633_pt1 | contig 28360 bp, 39 predicted proteins | sample 101ome_21_FD_179979 | JGI IMG/M metagenome (GOLD analysis project Ga0255781, IMG submission 179979) | Coastal salt marsh microbial communities from the Groves Creek Marsh, Skidaway Island, Georgia - 101413BT metaG (version 2) | ecosystem: Environmental > Aquatic > Marine > Intertidal zone >... | reverse complement strand
TCCCGCTCGTCAGCCTCGGCCTTGGCAACGCATGCAGACGAAGTGCAGGCGGTGACAGATTCGAGACTGTATTCCGAGCTGTCGTATTTGTTCAGTGTAACAAGGAAGTCCTCATCAGAGCCTGAGATCTCCTGGATGGCTACGAGTTCTTCGTACTTCTCCTTGGAGATCGGCTCCATTGGCAGACGAGGATAGGTTCCACCATCAACGTCAAAACGAGCCAGCAGGGCGGCAGAGATGTAGCCACCGTCGTTCTGAATGGTGTCGTAGATCAGCTTGGCCAGTGTTGGCACTTCGTGCTCACGCAGTTCAATGGTCGCAGACGTGTTGTGATCCGTAAAGTAGTTCTGCACCTGCATATAAAGACCATACTGGGCCTCGACGGGCAGATAGGCCAGGTCGAACTGATCGCAGCCAGGCAGGTTGGCCCAGCTCACCTCTGTTGGGATTTCGACCAGAACTTCTTGAACTCGTGGGTCTGTAATGTCATCCAGAAGGTTGCCCTTTTCGTCACGAGCGGACTGAGCGGGGATGACAGAATATCCTGTTTCCAGGAGAGCTGCGACCAGAGGATCATTGACTCCAAGGGTGATACGACGGATGAAGCGCTGAGCCTTAGGAGGATGCCAGCCAGAGGAGGCACCTGTCAGCAGGCTCTTAGTACCCGCAGGTTGCACGGTTGTGATGCGGTTTGGTGTGCGAATGCCGTGGTTGCGGCAATAGTCGCGAACACCCTGGCGAGCGGCGATAGCGAAGCGCTCGAGGTACATGGCCTCGACCTCCTTGAAGTAGTCCGCACGACGACTACCTTCGGGGCGACCCTTCATCATCCAGCTCAACCACTCGGACCCGCAAGCGTGAACGAGAAAATCAAACAGACCAGTAAAGCTGACGCCAACAATAGGATCGATCTCACGAGAGTACTGGTACCGCTCATAAACGAACTCGTGTTGCAGAAGTGCAGCCACCTGTAGGCCAGCAGCGTAAAAAGCGTCGGCTTGTGCTTTTGCATCCTTCGGGTCCAGGGTATTCAGGTGGACTTCGCTGAGGTTGCAGTGGAAGTCACGGCCGACAATCTCACCGCAAGGGTTAAGTCCGTACCGATCCATGCGATGTGAAAGCTCGCGCTCATCCAGTTCAGGGGCTAAGGTCTTCAGGAAGGACAACCCAGCCTCGCGACCGCCCTCGGTGTAGTCACGAATGAAGGCGGACTTTAGGGCAGGAGTGTTCAACAGGTCAACATTGGCTCGAGCCACGGCTTCAGGTACGTACTGAATGGCTCCTTCGCCTGACTGGAATTGCAGACGCACAGCATCTTCGACTTCCTGGTAACTGGGCTTGCTGTGGTAGCAGCGGGTGTGATTGGCCATCCGCAGGGCTTCCTTCTTCGGGTCAACACGCCAGTTGCCCTCTTCATCCTGAGAGTACAGTCCGAGCTTGGCGGTAGCGGCTTCCGAGTCGTTTTGACTGAACTGCCTCATGCCCGCACTGTTGTGAGTCAGGTAGCCGTCAGCGTAGAAGCAATGAGCATCTTCGACTGTGATGTCATAGGTGGGAAGCACTTCACTTTCTCCAAAACCGAGAACGGTAACAGGAACGTGCTGGCACTCTCCTACACGCTCCTCCCATGACTCGAAGTTGAGATCGACGTCCTTTGCCCCGTTGAAACCAAACTCCCTGAGCTCCTTGTAGGAGAAAGCCTCCCTGGCAACCTTCCCTGGCACTGTAAACCCATTCATTTTTAGGGTATCGATAGGGATAAGACCTTTTACTGAGTAGCGGCAGACAAAAGTATTGAAGCGCTCTTTCAAGGCCACAATGTTGAGATGAAAACGATCGTTCCAATGCTTTTTCTCTGCCTTGTTGACTTTTCCTCGCACGACAATACCAAGACTTGAGGCAAGTCGAGCGACCTGTTCTGCAAAGACTGGATAGATGGTCGTGACAAGGTTGATCGGACGGGTCTTGATGGACCCATCGCTGTCGAAAAGGCCTGCTAAGTAAGCCCCTCGGACTTGAGCACTTCCTTCGATGATGTAATAAGGTACGGAAATTTCCTTATTGGGTTGTTTGACGTTTTCGAAGAAATACTCAGCAAGTCGAATAGAGGAGCAAGTGATCTTCAGAGTGTTTTCTCCCTTCACCCGCTTGACCGCAGCGTCAAGACCAAACTCGCTAAGAGCCAGGTTGATTTTGGCTGACAGGTTTTGACTCAACTCCGTCTCGCGACTGTCGGTGCTCCAAGTAACCGCTCCGTAGGGTTTGCCGTGCTTATTGATCCCAAGAGAGACGTAGCCGTTGCCGTGGGTAAATCCAATAAGCCATGCGACAGCGGGACTAAGAGTGCTTGGAATGACGATGTTCTTAGCACGACTCATGGATGAGCGTCCACCAGTAGCGTCATCTGGCAACCGAGCCGTGTCGTCGGAACCTCGTGTAGCCTCGTTGATATGGAGCAACCGATCTCCAGGCATAAGATGTTCAACTGTTGTCCATTTTATGTCATCTGGAGAAGTTCCCATAATAGCAACTTCATGGTTTGCTGTCGCAAGCATGTCAGGTCCGTTCGTGAGAACGCGCACGACAGGTTGACTGCCTTGAATAAACTTGTCAGTAACTTGCTTGACCCCGTAAGGAGTGTGGACTTCAGCTCCAACAGTGATCTCATCCATCCGCACGAGACCCTTGGTGGTGCTTACGAGGGAGTGTCCAGGTAAACAGCGACGGATGTTGCCAGCCACGATGCAAGCAGCAGCTTCATCGATCAGCAGGCAAGCCTCAACAGTGGTCAACTTACGGCCGACGGCACTGTTCAGCAGATCCACCACCTTGCGGAACATGGTTTCCAGCTTGATGGGATTAGAGGTGCCACCAAAACCCTTCAGACGCTCGCCAGCGGGGCGGACGTTGCCCAGATCCAGGTGGATGCGGATGTGCCCCTCGTGGTGCTCCAGGCCCTCGTGAGCCCAGTTGACGATGAGTTGGTAGGCGTCCTGCCAACCCTTGCGGGAATCGCCCACGGAGAGGGTTACAGTGCCAGAAGGCAGAAGGGTGTCAAAGGTGGTCTCAGCGCGGCGGGCGGAGTTCGTGCCAATCTCGGTGGTCGAGACGATCTCCAGCTGGTGGCTAACGGCAGGTAGTGCATCGATCACATCCTGTTCAAGCACAGCGCCAGTGCCAGAGCCCTGCATGGCCAGGTCTACCAGCAGGCCGAAAGCTTCCAGGTCGGACATGTGAGTGTTGGTACAGTTGTACCAGCCGCTAAAGTTCTCGGGCTTCTTGCTCCACTCGGTGCCGGCTACCCAGAAGGCGCGACCAGAGGGGAAGGCATGCTGAGCTAGGGCTTGCTCGGTAACTTGCGCGGCTTCTTGCTCGGTAAACTTGCCGATGCGGGCAATATCCTCGACGGTACGGGTCATTGCTTCCTGGAAGTTCTCGCGGGTGCCGTCTGCTTTGCGGCGCGAGTACGTCCTGAAGTACACCACCTCAGCGCTTGGTGCCGAATCTCGAAACGGCTTGGACTTGCTAGGCTGGAACTCAAAATCTGACATAGGTGCGATGCGCGTGGAGAAAGGTTGCCGAATTATTCTACAGGAAAGGGCGGCTTGGCCGCCCCCTTGTGACACATTTGTAACTTTCAATCGGGAATCCTGATAACATGCGTTTATCGGGAATCCGCGTAGGTCAATCCTCCTCGACCGTCAGGCGAGACCAAGCTGTGTAGGTTTGGTCAAAGAGGCGGGCTGCCTCGTACTCAGACTTGGCACGGACCTTAAAGGTGCCGTAGACGCGCTGAGAACTAGGTGGCAGCGTGCGGCGCTGGGCGAAAACAACGTACTCGCGAGAGCCGAAGTCGTCGCTAAACAGGTGTGAAAACAGGTTAAACATGATCAGTCGTAACGGCAGTGGGTAGAGTTTGGGCGAATGGCGCACTCACGCATGAAGTAGGTGGAAGGAGATTCCAGCCACTGGCGCTGTTGAGTTGCCATAGGAGAAGGATCAGCCTCGATGTAGTCGGAGCTGTAAACAGTGTTGCAGGTGCAGTTTTTGCAGGGTGTCTTGCAGGGCATTAAAGGTTCCTCTTGGTAGCGTTGGTTGAGTCGGGTGAGGCAGAAGCCAGGGATCATCGCTTGCCCTGGCCAAGGTATTTCTTCTGACCCTTTTTCTTGAAGGATCCGCGCTTGCGAAGGCCGTCGCCTTGGCTGGTCCGCTTCTTGGGACCACTTTGGAACAGTTCGCCAGATTTGTACATTGCCATAGGAATCAGGGATAGGTGAACAGGTTCATTCTAGCTTTCACGGTCCCAGAGGTCAACAAAGACAAAGGATCCAGGCTTGGGAAAGCCATTTTCTTCGCACCTCTTAACAAGAGAGCGATACACGCGCCATGCAGCCCACTTGGTGCGCAGATTCATAACGTAAACCTCTGCCTTCAATAAGGCAGCTCGCAGAATACGAGTAGTGAGCTCGCCATCGATGGCAAACGCACAGGCCAAAAGAATCACGAGTAGATAAAAACCTTGCATAAATTCAGCTCCAGTCAGGATTGTGGAAGACGCGGATGAGTTCCGCATCGGTTGGAATTAGTTCCTTTGCTGACAACGTGGCGCCAGTTAGGTCTTTGGCGTACATGTCGAGGTTGTGTTCCTGGCCTTTGTGGCGGTAGACGGCTCGGTACAGGTGCATGTCGTGTATCTCCAAGTGGACTCCACAAGCATAGCATCAGGTGCTAGGCTGCCAAGCCCCTTTGATACTTTGTAACACAGGGATCACCTCTGCCCTGGTGATCTTTGCCCGATTGCCGCCGATGTGATCATAGAAGCCGTGGCCGTTGCGGTACTCAATTGAAGCCCATTCCTTGGCTAGTTCGTCCAAAGCCCAACCCAGCAGATCATGGTCACCGCGCAAGTAGGCGCCAACAGCTGGACGCTTGTAGACGATCAGGGTGGCCATCAAGGTGTCCTGGACTTCAGGTGTAAACATGTCCAGCTCGTTGACACTGGAATGATTGACAGCCCAGCGAAGGGTGGAGGGGATGAACTGGTAGCGGCCGACAGCGTAGATTTGCCAGCGCTGCATCTGAATTACCTCCTTGACGGTAAAGTCCTCGAAAGTGCGTCCCTTGAGCCACTGGATGCCGCCAGGCGTGTCACCAGCGCGTCCTCGGTTGATCGAGTTGTAGTCACCCTCACCCGTCGCTATGAGGTCCATAAGCGGCCTCAGGCGCTTTTCTGGGGAAATGTACTCAGGGTTGGGGCAAAAGGCCCTGGAGGCCCTTGCAGGGGGCGCAAGGAAAGCCCCTGGCCCACCCAGCAATGCAGCCAGAGCGAGACAGGGGCAGAGTTGAGAAAGTTTCATCAAGTTCAGTGTTTACGGCACCAAGCGGCCAACTCAGTGAAGCCGCCAATCGCTTCACCGTCCACTTCGATGAATGGTACCGTCGGCCACAGGTCGGACTTGCCTTCAGCTTCGATGTATTGGATGCCTTTGAGGTCCAGAAGTTTCTTGGCTTTTTGGCACCACCGACAATTTGGCAGGGTGTTAATTGTTGCTGTCATAGGTCGTTAGTGATTTCGTAAGCGTAGATGTAGCGCTGTGCGTTGGCGATGTTGTTGGCAGCGTATTCCAGGTTACCCCAGTCAGACACACCTTCAACGGATTGCCCTTGCATAGCCTTGCGGAGATAGTCCATGTTGTACCAGTAGACCTCCTCATCCTCAGAGCAAATGGCGTTGTCTCGGGCGCTATCCAGGGATCCGTAGAGCTGGATCTCAGTGTAGTCGCCATCGGTGTCGAAGACGCTTTCTAGCGAGTCCAGTACATGCTTCAGGTGCTCGTAGAGCTTCTTTTCGGCGTTGGTCATCGGTTCAGAGCGTTGTGACGAGCCTTAGCGGCTTTCTGAGGAGCAGAGTACCAGCCTAACAGGACAAGGGTTCCTTTGATCTTGGCGGTTGCCTGGTAGCGGACCTCCCCGCAGTTCAGGGTCACGAGTCGGACCCCCTCAGGAAGGGAAGTCGCGGGGACGGGAGTCGGCAGCGTTGTCTGTCCTGGGACTTCCTTCGTTGCAGGCTTGCGTCTTTTGGAAGGAGACACGTTTGTACCTCCGGGAGAATGGGTCAGGTGTCCAGTGTACCACAACCCAGTCAACCTTGGGATTGAGATCGATGTGGCGCTGGACAGAATGGTTGTGAACCCCTAGCTGTACGTACCCGTCATGAGTGGTGCAGCCAGAGGGGGTTTCGACGATAAGCATCAAATTACCACCTGAATAATCGTTTGAGGCTCTCGAAGTGCTTCATGAGCCTTGTCAGCCGACCTTGCGTTGTACTGCTCGAGTTCAGAAATAATCTCATAGCCTTCGACTCCATCCACATTTTGAAGGTCAGCCTTAAACCCATCCAGTCCCTGAGGCGTGACAATGTGGATGTTCTGCGCTGCTTTCGACACGAAGCCCAGTGCCTCCTCAGAATAGGCGTTAGAGCCCACGAGAGAGGCGTTGCGAGAAACGTAGTCAGAGACGACTGTCGCATGGATGTGACCGCAGAGGATGTGAGTGATGTTGATACCTCTGGCGGCGAACTTGCCGATAATAGCCTGGACCTTCTTTTGGTCGGTGGCCGAGATCTGATGGCCATGCACGCCCAAGAAGGTCTCGTTGTGGACCTGGAAGATGACCTCGTTGGCATTGAAGTAATGGAAGCGCATGCCCTTGTCGTCCGTTGCATCAAAGACGGCCTGAAGCATTGCGTAGATGGTGTAGTCGTAGCTATCGGTGGCCACGACGTCCACCCAGCCCAGGTTTTCCTTGGCGCGGGACTCGTTGCCGGCAACGCCGAATACGTCCACGAAGAAGTCTGCCCGCAGATCCATCAGGAACTGCTTGTACAAATGAGTTGCAAGGATGGTGGCCCGAGCACGGTTGGTGCTCATCGCCAGCAGCTCATCCAAACGGCGGTCAGAGTTCATGAGATCGCCTCCGAAAAAGACAACCACACGCTCAACGCCGTAAGCCTTGCCAAGGAGTTTAGCCTTCTGAGCCAATAACTGAAGGCGCTTGGCTCCTACTTCAAAGTCGAAGCGGTTGGTCGGCAGGTTGACGAGTTCGTTCCAGTGATTGTCGGACAAGTGGACAACCAAAACAGCTGCAGAGGGATCCAGAGGGCCACTGCGACGGGGACAATCAGCAAGAGAGGCGCCGTGCTGCTCCAGCTCCGCAAGAATGGCCTCGTTGTAAGCCGTGACAGCGTTTTCAATGCGAGCATGTTCCCTAAAAGCCTTGTTAGCGATGCGGTTGCGATCGAGGAGCCCTTGATTTGCCTTAGCCAGCTTGACATTAGCCTCGATGGTTTCGTAGTCGACGGTCGGGCCTGCCAGCTCGGTCTTAATGTAGCTGCGCAGGTGGTTGGGCTTAGCGAGGTGCGGGTACCGCTTATGAAGAGCGTTCGCTACACCCAGGTAGCTGCCGATCTCTTCGTAGAGTTCGGCGACCTCGTCATGCAAATGACTGATGGGTGTCAGGCTCATGTTTTTCTTGGGGTACATCTTTTGACAGTATAACAGATATGTGACTCAGTACACCATCCGTATCGTCGATCTGCACGTTTGGCTGAACCACAGTCCGAAGCTGTGCCATGAAGTGGGGCTCAGAGGCCGCTACAACGGCCATCACACTGTGAGGAGTAAGATCGGTCAGACAGTGTGCCTCCAGCTCTTCCAGTCGCTCACAGAGCCATTGCAGGGGCGGATGGGACACGCTTGCCAGTAGGGGGCGCAGCCGATTGCGATGTTCTGGCTTGTGAACAAAGATCCGCAGCATTCGGCGCTCTGTCGTCACCCGTGTTTGTGCCTCTGTAGGGGGCGTCCACTCGCGCTTCTCGATCACCACACTGCGATCACCCCATCCCTTGGCAGTTGCCGCAGCCTCCTTCTCCGTGCGAGACAGGACCCTGGACACCTTGTCGATGTAGTGCGTTCTGACGGCATTGCTGTGCAGGCCATCGATGACCGCACGCAACTGATTCTCCACCTCGGTGACGTAGGCACTGTTGTCCAGGTCCAGGTCGGCGGCCCAATAGTCAATCACCCAGTCCAACCATGGGTCAGCAGCGGCCAGCAAGCTGTGGAATGCGTCGGCGCCCTGCTCACGACAGATCTCGTCAGGGTCCTTGCCAACAGGCAGTTGAGCTACGTTGACCTGGATCTCACCTTTCTGGGCCAGTGGCCCTGCTGCTGAGATAAACTGCTGGACGGCCTTCTTGCCGCCCTCGTCGCCGTCGAAGCAGAGGATGAAGTTGTCGACAGTCTTGGCCAGACGCTGCAGGACGAACGGCTCAGGGGCTCCAGTGCCCTGCATTGCCACTACGTTGGCGATCCCATGCTGCCAGAGCGACACCACGTCCAGATGACCTTCCACAAAGATCAAGGAGCCAGCCAGGCGTGCAGCTTCCTTGGCCCTAACCTCATTGAATACCAGCGACTTCTTGTGGAACAGGTCGCCGTCTGCCGAGTTCTTATACTTACCAGGCATGCCTGGCTTAGTGGCACGGCCACTCCACCCCACCAGCTCGTTGCGATGGTTGAGGATTGGAATCGTTATACGGCCAGCGAAAAAGTCTGTCGGATCAAAGCCCAGGCCGAACTCTTCTGCGGTGGCCTTCGTCAGCCCACGGTCCTTGAGCACCTGGCGGATCCGACCAGCCTTCTCGTGATGCAGGTTTGCGGCATAACCTTGCTGTTTCTTGGCCAGCCTGTCCAGCGCTGCTTGGCGCTCTGCCCTTTTCTTGGCCTGCTGCTCAGGGCTGATGCCATCAGTCTCTAACTGGATGCCCAGAATCTCTGCCGCCAGGTTGGCTGCATCCACAAATTCAAGGCCCTTGCGACGCCTGGTATAGGCAATCACGTCGCCGCCTTCACGGCAAACGTGGCAGAAGCAAAACCCCTTGTCGTCGTTGATTGTTAGCGACGGGTTGGTGTCCTCGTGCCAGATACACTGGGTGACAAACTCCCTGCCCACCCGTTTCAGCTTGCTTCCCAGGCTCTCGATGACCTTGGAGATCGAGCCAGACTTGAGCTTTTCGAGTGAAGCGGAGGTTATAGCCATAAGGAACGAGTATTTCCCCTCAGCCTACCATCAAAAGAGCGAGCCTTGCAACCGTCCGTCGCTAATCTCTTCCCAGCCATCGATCAAATCGATTTCTTCTTCCGACCAGTCAGTGGCATTGCAGCCAGCAGCGAGCAGAAAATCGTTGACCTCTTCCCTAGGGATCACGCTGCCATTGCCGCTCAGGTACACGTCCAACGCTGCGATAGCGCTCTCCCCGCCGATGCGTTTAATGGCATCCTCAGCCAGGCCTAGGTACATGGCGCCGAAGTCAATCTCATCGGGCTCCAGTGGGTCTGTCGGCTTGGCCTGTTCCTTCAGCTCCAGTGGTGGACCAGAGCACACTTTGCGCACTTCCAGCCATTCCTCCTTGGTAATACCGAGCTCAGCAGCGACCTCGTGGTCGGTAGAACCTCGGTACAACAGCTTGCGTCCTTTCACCCAGCGCTCACGCATCTTGTGACTAAGCCTTACTGCGTAGGTCTTGTCCCGAACCCAGTGCAGCAGCTCTCCTCGGATCGTCGGCACTGCCAGGGAGCTGAATTTCATACTCTTCCCTGTGACAGGATGCGGTCGATCGGGGTTGTAGCGATGGGCAGCCTTGCACAAGCCCTCGAAGGCGACAGACTCCAGGGTGTGGTAATCGATACCAGTGGTGCGCTGTATGCGCCATGCCTCACGACGGGCGAGGTTAAGATTGTCTGTAGCGAGCTTCTGCTGCTCCTGGCTCATTTGAAACTTTGCAGGCTTCCGAGCCATGACCTGTTAAAATACTACACACAGTCTACCAGGCGGAGTATTTTTCGACATTCGGCAAGATCCTGTCACCACGCCCCCAGGTAACAGTTGTCATCTGAGGAGCAGAGCGTTGAGCGCAGTAATTCAGGGCCATCGTCAAACTGTCGACCATGTCGTCGTTCTTAGAGGCAGGAAACAAGGCGAATTCGTTCAGGAACGCATCCAGCCAAGGTGTGCTGGCAGGTAGGTAAACATTGCCAGCTTCAACCATAGGCACAATACCCGCCGCTCTTGATTCCTTAGACTTCTCTGGCCTAACACCGATTAGTCCAGGTACCTTCTTTTGCATCATTTGATAGACAGCAAAACCCGATGCCGCAAGTTCGATCACAGTGCCCGACAGATTATGACGCTTGTAGAGCCTGGCGATCATGGCCATTGTGCCGACGACGTCCAGCTTCTCCCTGACCATGTCTAAGACATAAAATTGAGACCCTGCTTGTCCCACGACAGTGCCCACTACGTAGTCACTTTTGTTGTTAGCAGTAAACGTAGCGTCAACAGACAGAATGACACGCTGAAAGTCTGGTAGCGGTGTATCCCAGTCGTAATACTGCCACCAGCTGGGGTCGAACATGTTACCACCCTCAGGAGCTGGCCTCTGCTGGTAGAGAGAGGCGAAGTCCCTGGAGCCAACTGCCTCTCTGATGCGCTCCAGAGCATCCTTGTCGTAACGCTGAGGGCAGAGTGCTTCGCCCACCTCAGTACGCCAGTCAGGCACTACAGGGCAGTGCTCGGGAAGTCTTGGGCGGTCGTCGAGGTCTTCGTAGAGGGCAGGGAGGTCAACGATAGTCCAGTTCTCGCGACCTTTCTCAGAGACATTGCGTTCGTTCTCCAGCAGCTGCCCGATCATGTCATTCTCCGACCAACGGGTCTGAATGACCACGATGGCGCCGACATGAGGTTCGAGGCGGGTGTACAGGGTCGAGGTGTACCAGTCGTTGAGCTTCTCCATCATGCGGCCACTCTCGGCATCCTCGCGGTTCTTTACGGGGTCATCGATGATCAGCAGGTGGCCAGATCGGCCAGTCACAGCACCGCCGACACCAGCGGCCCACAGACCACCGCCGCCTTGAGTACCCCAAGCATTAACAGCCTTTGAGGACTCATTCAGGAGTCCACCGCCATCCTTGAAGTACTCTCGAGCCTTGCGGGAGAATCCTTCGGCGAGTTCGGCTGAGTAGGACGAAATACCGACATAGCGGTCAGGGTGAGCCAGCAGGTAAGCCGCTGGCAAAAGCTGCGATGCAAGCAAACTCTTACCGTGCCTGGGACTGCATTGGATAATAAGGCGATTACATTTACCGTCGATAACCTTTTGAAGTTGCTCAATTATAGTCGCGTGGAAACGGTACATGCGATATGTGGGCATAACGCGCTTAATAAAGCGCCAGAGAATCACCCTCTCTGCATTCTTTTCACTCTTTTTTCTCTTGACGTCCTTGATCAGGTCCTGACCAGACGCAGCGTACTCTAGAAAATCCTTTCCTAATTTTTGACTCATGACACGATCCTCCAACCCTTGTTATTCATAACCTCATTCTACCTCGTCTTCGTCAAGTGGAATCTGGTATGCCTCGTCCTCTTCTTCGTTGAGGATTTCTACAGAAACCTCTTCCAGCTCCTGGTCAACCACGGCCATGAGCTGCCCGACTCCAAGGGCCGTAGCCCAGGACTGGCGGCCAGAGTCGGAGATGTTGGCGGCGGCCCGCATCAGGCCACTAATCAACCCCATGGGGATGTCTTCGCCCTCAGCCTCTGCCTTGATGATCCGTTTTTGGATGATCGCCATTAGATCTGCAGACGTCTCCATCATCATCTTGGCCTGCTCTTCGTTGGCCTTGCGGTACTCTTCGATAGAATCCCGCTGACGCTTGCGCTCGATCTTGTTGGCTTCCTTGACAGCCAGGGCCATCTCTTTCGTGTCCCATGAGGCAGCACGACGTTCCCACTGGTACTTTTTCGCCCACTTGGCGATCGTGGCAGAAGTTACGCCGCTCTCGGCCGCTACGTCCTCAAAGTTGCGTTTGCCGTGCAGGTAGACCTGAAAGGCGTTGAACTGGTCGTTGTTTTCATGTTGACCAGCAGCGTAGACATGATAGCCACGCCGAAACTCCCAGATCTTGCGGTCGTACTTAACCTCTGGCTTCCATTCCTTGAAGGGCTTACTCTCCTGCGACACGACCAGAATCTCTCTAGGGCTGCGCTAGTATGCCGAGACATCAAAAAAGGGCCCGAAAGCCCAGTGGTCAAGCTTGCCATGTATCTGGTCGAACAAAGTCGGCTCCTACATGGTCATAGTTGTCGGGGTCAGCCGTTTTCTCGAGCTGAGCAAGAATCAAGGCCTGATGGAGTCTTTGAGCATTTTCCGGCGTGAGCGATGTACACGTTTTCGTGATCAATCTCGACGCGGGCCCCGGTAGGCGTGTGCTGATCAGGGCCTTCTCCAGAGGAGATCCAGAAGCTTAGCGAGTCGAGATCAATGGTCGGCTCGCCGTAGTCGTTGAAGTTGATGATCATGTGAATGCTGCCTCGTAGATGGTCGGAAACTCCTGCTCGAAGATGTCCATGATCGCGTGGGCTACCAGGCGGTGCTCAAACTGAGTCTCGATCCCACTGCGAATCTGCAGAAAATGCACCCAGGACCTTAGAGTGCCATTCATGTAGAGCCTTGTTGGCGTACCCAGGGGCAGGATGCTGCGAGCGCATTCCTTGGCGACGCCTTCGCTGAGCAGATACTCGTAGTAGTCGAAGATGCTGTGGTAGAGCTGCTGGATCTGTTTGTTCATCAGATCGACCTTCTTGGGGTCCAAGTCGTCGTGCGATGCCTGCTTGTTCTTCGGGTCCTGGCTGCGGAGGTGGGGTAGGCCGATAGTGCCGAGCTGATCGACAGAGCTGTAGCGCTGCGAGTTGTGGACGACAATGCCATCGGCTACGAAGTTGTGGGTCGGATGGTTCATCTCGATGTCGTAGGTCATCTGAACCCCTAGATAGGACTGAGAGTCGATCTTGCTCCACTTGGCAGTCATCCCAAGTGTCCATCCATGTAGGACCTTTGGGTCTTGGTATGGGAGCGGCTCTGCTGTTGTTCCGTTGAGAGCTACCGTCAGGTTATTGTCGTAGGCCTCTCCAAACTCAACAAAGCCGCGCTCTTGAGTCAGGACACGGTGCTCGCGAGTGCAGTCAATGCTTCGCTTGCCGACCTGAAAGCGATAGACAGGTTTTTTACCAGACTCGTATACGGACAGGATGGGAGCCTCGATAAAGCGGCCAACAGACTCGTCGTAGGAGCGGGCGTAGCGGGCCTTGAAAGAGGGGTTATTCCACTTCCTATAGAGGTCCTCGATCGGCAGCCGCTGGACGCCCCCTGAGCCGTTGGAGACCGTGATACTGGTATTTCCAGCCAGGCAGAACTCCTGAAAACTGAAGCTTTTATGACGCAGAATCTGAGCAGCGATAGCACGAGTTGTTTCAATCTCGACCACCATGTTGGACATTTCCAGCGGACTCCAATGCTTGTGCTTCATAAGGTAGCGAAGCAGACGAGGAGCGGTCTTGACGTTCTCTTGGTTGTTCGGATTCGAGACGCGAGCGCAGTAGGTCACGATGAACTCGGACTCTGCTAGCTCGGTTGGATCGGAAAGATTATGCCCACGCTCCTTTTCGAAGAGCCGAATAAGCTCTTCGTCTGCCAGCTTGGAAGTGCTGATGAGACGGGCAGTGTGAACTTCGCGTTGCATAATTGTTCAGGGGTAAAGGGGGCAGCATGAATGAAGACCGATCAGCGGCCCGCTGAGATAGCGCCGATGATGAACAGAACGAGGAAAAGCGAAAGGCTGATCAGTGATGGAGACAGGACCAGCAGCCAAGGCCAGGCAATATGGCCAGTGAGCTTAAGGACGATGAAGACAATGGTCAGAAGATCAGTGAATCCCATTTTGAATTTGAAGGTAAGGGTTTTTGTTTTGGGCGCCATAGGAAACTAGAAGACATCTTCTAGGGGCTCCTCCAGTATAACAGGTCGATAGCCTGAGGGTAAGCTCAGTTTCTTGATAGCAACGTCAGGAGCAGGCCATTCCTGTGTGTTTATGCAGGCCTTGTACAGTCCGATAGCCTTAAGGCACTGGTTCCTGCCTTCTTGCAAGAAATCTTCATCTGCAACTAGGATGTCTGCGATATACGGGGCTTTCTTCTCGACGACAGCAAATTCAAACCCCCACTTGCTACCGAAGGCGATTTCAGCAGCCTTGGTGTACAGTCCGGCTTGAAAAATATATCCAAGATCAACTGACTTCCAACCAAACTTAACCTCATCAACGGAATCAGTGGTCTTAACATCAAGGATTACTTTTCTTTCAAAATCAACACGATCAAGCCTTGCTTTGAACCTAATCCCTTCCCATTCAAAGTAGATCGATACCTCGTTATCCTTTATGTAGTTGGGCTGTGAAGGGTCAAAATACGCAACACGTTGCAGTGATGCTGCCATGCCCTCCACGCCGGCATAGTCGTCCTCCGAGAGGCCTGTACGGCGGTCTACGGGCTTGCCGTCAGGGTAGAGCAATGCTTCTAGTTCAGCCTTCTTTGCAGATTTTTTGTAGGTGATCCCATTTTTATCCAGGGCCTCCTTGATCTCAGGCACCGTCAAGTCGAGTTTTTCCTTGGATCTATCAAAATAAGACGCATCAAAGGCCTTGCGACCATCCAAAAGGAGTGTGTGGACAGCAGTACCCAGTGCCATAGCTGGCGTGATGATGAGTTTCTTTTTCAGCTCGGCCTGGTAATGGGCTGGGCTTTTCAGAATGTGCTTAAAGCTCGACTGATTGACTCCAGGTTCTTTCCTGTAGACAAGGTCACTTTGGTTGTAAGCAATTTCAGTGTTCACGGGTAGCCAGGCATCTCCACCCAGTCTATCAGAAAGGCAGCTCTTCCTGCTCTTCCCCGATCGGGATAATCCTGACATACCAGCAGCTCTGGTCCTTTTTCGCCTTCATCCATTTGACCGACAGTTCTGGGATGATGCTGATCCGGTCGTCTTCCCAGAGCACTTTATTGGCAGTGTCGAAAAAAGCGCCAGTCACGTTGTCTATATCTGCCCTGCCCTCGCCGTGCAGCTCCATCTCAACACGAAGGGGCCCCTTTAGAGGAGGCCCATCGTACTGCTCCTTGATCTTAGCAAGAAGCTCTTTCTGGTTGTTGCGGTAAGCAACTGGCATAAAGGCATGACCTGTCTTTGTCACCCTGGGCCTTGCTTTGGAAAAAAGCGGATAGAAGATCTCAAGAGATACCGTAGACATCGACGTTTTCCAGATAGTACGATATGATGCCATCTGGGTCTGTGTTGCCGTGAGACACGTAGTCATGGGCGGCGCCGTACAGACTGCGTGGGCAGTGAGACGGGGTGTCATCGTCCCCAAGCTCGCCGCCAAACGTCTTCAAGAGTCGCAGAAGGGCCGCAGAACGCGCCTCCAGTCGCTCGTCACTGTGGAGCCAGGCCATTTGGTCAGAATCGTCAATAGTCATCGGTAGCAATACCTAGAAGAGCAAATAAAGAAAGAATGGCCGCAGACATCCCGAAGTACTGGATGAATGCGACCACCGCGACGGTTGTTAGACACATCGTCTGTTGCCGCCCAGCTCACAGGTAGAGCCGTCTTTCTTGATGCCCAGGATAAAGCCACGCTTCTCGACTGTAGCGACGATCTCAGCGTCCTCAAACCGGTCCAAGGCCTTCTTGGATAGAATCCCTTTGATCTCGTCTTCAGACAGCTCCACGGGGCCTACAGAGGGGTCCCAGAGCACGTCTGTGTGATCCTCAGACCAGAAGTCCTCCCGGTCTTCGTCGGTCACCTCGATGTTGACACTTGGGCCGTAGTCGATGACCCTCGGCTTAGGTGGCCAAGCTTCCTTCTCGTCCTGAGTCTGGCCGTAGTAGATCAGCACGTCGTCGTAGATACCTTCCTCGTCGGGAATGTAGTTGCTAATTTGGTCGACTTCAAGGCGCTGGATCTCGCGGTCCAGGTACCAGCGGGCCTTACGCAGATCCTCAAGGGCGTCTTTTTTGCGACCAGCACGGCTGATGTATTTCACCGTGTTGGCCAGGCGGAAGTTGAGCTGCCAATCCTCGATGACCTCGATGGGCTCGAACTGACGGCCTTCAGTATAGTGAGCTGGACGATCAATGGCGTTGAAATCAGACATGCTTCCAGGTCCTCCTAGATTTGTTTGATGTTGCGGGCGTCAAAACAGGTTCTGGACCTGTTAGTGCCTCGATTCAGCCTAACAGAGCAATGGCGCTTTGTCGACTCAGTAACTGTTCCCTTCTCCCAGCCAGCGCCCATGTAGATGCTGACAGGAGTGCCTCTGCGAAAGACAGGCATAGGGGTGGCTGGCTTGGAAAGTCGCTCCTGTTCGGTTTCTTTCATCGGCCCATCCTGTGAGACTCTGATAAGATTATGGCCTTACCATGCTCATTCCAGGCTGCGACAGCCTGCTCCCAGTTGAGACCAGACGCGACTGTCTTGCGGGCTCGCTGGTCGTAGACCTTGAACGTACCAGGGCGATGGTCGTCGACACCGTTGGTATTGATGTCATTCTCGAGCTGGACTTGGCGGCGCTGTGCGCGTTTGCGCTGTGCTTTCTTGGGCATGGTCAAACTCCCTCCCTTTCTGCAATATACGACTGCGGAAGGCTACCATTCGTGCCCGACACAGCGTTGATCACCTGAGGCAGGTGCTTGTTAGAGCTGTTCAGAATCCAGAGATCCGCCTTGGTGCTGTAACGCAGCAGCCCAGAGGCAACCATGTCACCCAGAACCTCCTCCACAAGCCACTCCAGGCGGGTTCTGTCGTCCTCGTCGTCCAAGTACTCCGACCAGCCACTATAAAGCTCTCCATGAGCGCACATCGGGGTAATGGCTCCAACCACTTCACTCTTCCTGACTGCTCCACGGAACAGCAGGATTGACCAGACAAATGGCCGTACGTCAGCTGTTGTCAGCTCTGGGGTTGAGTCATACAGCAGGCCAAGAGTGCCTGGAGCGACCTCTGCTTCTTCGATGCGAAGGCCAAACTGGTTCATGAGTTCACCTCGTCAGTAGAAAAATAGACAGAGCAGTTGGTGGCACTTATTTCTCGGTAAGGCAGCGCTTCACCCTCGGCCAGATTGTAATGCGGGTTGGAAGATAGCTCATCCACGTTCTGCCAGTAACCAAGAGCTATGGCCGCATCCTCGATCCCATCATTCCAGACTAGGACCTTTTGCGGTGTCTCGAAGTGAAAATACTGAAGTGACATAAAACCTCCTTGGTTGACTGAGCACAGCCTAACACCAAAAAAGCCCAGGCGCAAGGCCCAGGCTCTTAAGGTCATTCGGAGAAGGGGTTAGCCCATCCTATCAGAAGGGATCAGCGCCACCTGATGCAGGAGCATCCTTGCGACCTTCTAAAAACGTAACTCGACTGTTCTTTACGTCCAAATAGATCTTGTCCTGATACTTGCGCTGAACGAGCTGTCCGTGCACAGCAACGCGGTCGCCGCGCTCCAGACGGTCAGCCACGATTTCTGCGCCCCTGCCTGTGACTTCTACACTGTAGAACTGGCCGAGCTTGTCGTCGTCTTTTGAGTAGAAGTACTCAGTGTCGACCATGCTGAATTTGGCGATCTTGCCGCCATTGCCGAATTCGTGAACCGTGACAGCAGGTTCACCCTGTTTGCCAGTCACTTTTCCGCCGAGAGAGATTGAAGCCATTTTCGTGTCCTCGTTGAGGGTTTACAGTTTTGCGTGGTCCGACCACACTTCAGCCTATCAGCCTTAAGCTACTTTGTACCGCATGGTGCGAACAGCTTCCTGGTAAAGGTTCTGGCAGTGCTTAGGACTAAGGGACAACTTGCTGGCGACAACAGACATGCGGCCACGCTTGGTGTAGTTGCGCACGATCTCTTGGGTGCGGGGTTTAATGCCGCACTCATCCATGAGCTGATCCAGTTCAGCGGATGCCCTGAGGCTTTCGCCCTGCTTGCTGTGGTACAGACTGTTGTCGTTGCCCATCAGGTCGGCCAAGGTGCTACCCTCCTCGTCGTCCAGGCGGATGTCGAGAGAGCTGATGGAGTTGCAGCGATTGGCAGCACTGATACATTCCTCGCTGACAATGCGGCCCCTGGACTTGCTGGGCTTACCATGGCGCTTACGGTACAACACCTCGGTCATCGTACCCTCGGGAACGTAGATAGTACGGTCATGGCTGTTGTGCCAGCGGGTAGACGCCTGGTAGATCCAGGGGTGGGCGTAGGTAGAGAAGGTAAAGCCACGAGCACCGTCGTATTTCTCAGCGGCACGACGCAGGCCGATATAGCCCTGCTGGAGCAGGTCGGAGATGACCTCGCTGCTCATCGTGAAGCCCATGCGCTTGTTGATGTACTTGCGCACCACGTTGGGTACAAGGCGCAGGTTGTGCTCACAGATCTTGTTGATCACCTTGATGTAGGCGCGGGAGCCAGGCTCCAGAGTGTCGCGCTTCTTGGCGAGTCGGATCATTTCGGACTTAGGCAGGAGAGGGAAACGTCCTGCTGCGTTGAGCCATGCCTGGATTGGGTCGTTAGTCATTTCGGGCCCTCGGGGAGGTGGATGAATCAAGTATGCCATAAAAAGGGACCCTACGCAATGAGGGTCCCCTTAAAGAAATCTATAAATCCGCTGAGATCACCACTGCTCTGAGCTGGCCTCTTCTTTGGGGCCGTACTTGGAGTTGAGTTCTTCCGCTGACTTGCTTCCCAGAACCTCGAGTCCTTTCCCGAAGTCACCGCCGAGTTTTTCGCCTTTGACGATTGCAACGAGGGCGTCGATGGCAACGGTATGGACGCCTTTCTCGAGGGCGGCTTCGCGAAACGTGGTCTCAGACACCTCAGAAGTGCCACCAGTAGCCGCTGCAGGGGCCGCCTTGGGAGCAGCCTGGGCAATTGGAGCCTTTGGGGCAGAGTCAGGGGCAGAATCAGGGGCAGGACGGCGGTATGAGTCCTCCATCGGATCATTAGCCCACAGCTCGTAGCCCAGCCCGAAAACCATGGCTGCTGCCATGCACGTTCCGCGACGCTGCGTGTCTGTAACGTCACGGGCTCCAATCTTTTCGTATGCGATTGGATTATGCTTGTGGTCCTTGATTGCCTGGGGCAGTGCTGGTGTCACGGTGCCGTCAACATGACGGAAGCGGATCATCAGGTAGCCGCCGACAGGGGCGCGGTGGATCATGCCTCCATCAGGAGCAGCCTCATAGTCAACCATCCAGCCAGGTGCGTGCTGGTGGAGCAGGTTGATTGTGCGACTCCATGAAATATAGCTCGCAGAATACCTGCCAGTGCCGATCTTGTCGACCAGGTCCTTGGTTGCCACACCTGCGAGATTTGGAAGTTCAGCCATGTCGGTTCCTCGGGGATAAGATTGCTTGGTCATTCTAACAGCACGAAATCCCTATCGGGTGCAGCCGACAGGGTTCGTAGGTGATGTAGGTCCAGGACAGCCCGTGCAGAGACTGCTGGCGGCTCAGTAGGTGTTCGATTGATCGTCGCGGTGGAGGATTTTTCACCTCTGGTCGAATGACCGTCAACTCCGCTTGCCGCCGGATTCCTCGTCTCCTGCCACCGCTTACTACCCCGTAGAGGTTCGCCGGATTCTGCAGAAGGGTCGTACGGGCAATGACTCCCGTCTACCGTCGCTGACTTTGATCGAATAGGGGTTACTCCCCGCCAAGATCTTTCTTGGTGCCATCCCTCCAATGAGGCGAGGCTCTTTGCGGACTTCTTTACCCGCTCGCTACCTGTCAATTCAGGTTTTAAGTTTTGGATGCTTCAGACACCCTTGCGACCTGTGAATTCAGGCTTTTAGGTTTTGTTTCTCGCCTGACGCTGCACCGTCTTCGAGGATTGAGCTAATTGCCTCGGCCGCTTATGTGCCTTGGTGATTCCATCCTAACCGCCTGTTTCGGTATTCTCCAGGATCTCCTGCTCAGTTGAGTAGATTTGCTTACGACCAGTCTTCAAGTCCCAGGCTTGTTGAACAACAGGGAGAAGCCATACATCGTGGTTAGTCGAGCACGCCTGCCAGTTTACTGGCTGCAGACACGGGACGATTAACCCACTCCACACGGCTTGAAGCTGCAGCAGAAGTACGAGCAAGCTTTGCGACATGAGGAGCAAGGACGACGACATTGACGGTCGAGAAGAACACGCTCAGGGCAATCATGTCCCAGGCGCGATGCTTCAGGGCAAACGGGACGATGAGGATTTGTCCGACGAGGTTGAGGCCGGCACCAACGGCCACCAGGCCAGAGACCAGGGAGATGTAGCTGATTGGCGCAAGAGCTGACGCAGCCAGGCGGCAACGGTTTGGAGACATCGAGGGGGTTCAGAATTAGCCATGAACCCAGTCTACACCTTGAATGAAAAACGCGCCACAGTTCGCACCATGAAGGAATTATAGCGATTTTTTCATGCGCTGCTCCCTGAGCCTGGCATTCTCCCTGGATTTCTTCCAGCGCTTGTAGTCCTCAGGGTTGTCCTTGACCCAGTGGTACCGATACAGCTCCAGCTTCCACCTGGGGCCAAGTACGCCGCCGAGCATCTTCCAGGCCTTGATCGCCTTGTCCTCGTACCAGAGAAAATACCTACCCAGAGCCTTGCCATGCTCCTCGTAGTCCTTCCGCAGCTTGGGGCACTGCGTGAAGCCTGGAGGTGGTGTGAATCGCCTTTTCCGTCCAGCCATTTTGAGTGGGTTTCTCTTTCTTAGATAACTTCTTAAATTCTTATATATAGATGTGCCGTCAGCAGACATCGCGGAAACCGTCAGCAAAGGACGAACCACCGTCTCGAGACAGCATCCACGGATTTACACCGTCGACAAGTGACGAAGACGTGTTAGTATGTTTTCATCCCTCACGGAGCATTCCATGAAACACACCCTTAAGGTGCCGATCGACATCCTCGAAAGATCCGACCTGACTAGCCACGAGAAGGTCGTCTGGCTGCACCTGTTGACGATGCAGGAGATGGGCGCCACGATCTACAGCCTTGCACAGGTTGGAGAATTGTTCGGCCTGTCATCCAGAGGCTGCCAGAGGATCGGCAAGTCTCTCATAAAGAAAGGCCTTGTTGCCAAGACCAAGTACGAGTACGTCATTGCAGGAGGTGAGCTGTGAGAATCATTCCATCTAGAGCCAACGTGGGCTTCAGCAAGGTCCCCCATTCGATCTCGTTCAGCGAGATCCTTACTGCTCACCAAAAGATGGTGTGGATCATGCTAGATGCAACCTGCTACAACCGAGAGACGGAAGTCGGTAGTGCGACTCAATTAGCAAAAAAGCTGAACCTACCCGCTCGCGGCTTGCAAAAGACCATCCAGGAGTTGATCTGTATGGGTTTTATCACCAAGGAGGGCAGGGTTTACTCCCTGCAGGTCGAGCCGCAGGAAGGCGCAGAGTCAACAGGCGTTCGCAAGGAGCGCCGCTTGACCCGTGACGAGAAACTGCGCCTGGAACTGAAGGACATCTGGAACAAGTACAAGCCGAAGAACGCTCCCTCTATGCAGGACTTCACGCCTGATCGTCTTCGGACGCTGCGTGTCTATGTTGATCGTTTTGAGGAGGACGAGCGGGTGATCCTTCGTAGGGTCCTTGACGGCTCTAACGCCAACAAGTGGCGCCGCGACAGGGACTTGGATTTCGGCAACATGTTCGGGCATGGAGTGCCGACAGAAAAGAAGCAGTCCACACTCGAAAAGGTCTACAGAGAGGGTTGCACCGCCAAGGCCCGTAATGCTGTCTTTGACCACAGAGACGATCAGTGCTGGCTCGACTGGTTCCACGCCAAGAAGCTCACGGAAATGACCAAGGTCGTTCGACTGGAGATGGCGCGGAAGGACGCATGGGCTCACCAGGTGGCCAACGAGGGAGATGGCATTATCTACGTTTACAACGAGGGAACACGCCTGGTACACTGGACGTACAAAGAGAACAGCTGCGGCGTCTCTTACCTCCCCACTGCCAAGTAAGTTATGACATTCCCCAAGCACATACAGAATGCAGTCGACCTCGGGCTGCTCACTGCCGAAAACGGCAAGGTCACAGGGGTAGGCACCGAAGAGGTCAAGTCGGTATTCGGCTTGGCCCGCCTGGTCGAAAAGATCCAGCCCACCACGAAGTTCGAGGGTGACGACACCACCCAGCAGGAAGGCATCGTCCTCTGTCGTGTGCTAACCAGCCCGTCGGGCATTGCTCGTGAGTTGTGGTCAGACCTTCGCATTGCTGTTGGCGTGGGGCACGGCCAGTCCCTGCCTCGCCAGCTGTGGTCCACTGACGTGTTCCGTGCCATCGGCGGCCTGATTGACCGTGTCTTCAACGGCGAAGCTGACGGCACAGAGCTGATCAGCAAGGACTCTTTGATCCGCGCATTCTCTCTCAACAGCGGCCAGTACTGCAGCAAGATTGAGTTCGAGATGACGGTCAACGACCTGTCTGATCCCGAGATGATGGACAAATACGGTGATGGCGAGTCTGAGTGGGGTGTTGCCCTTGACCTCCTGCGCCAGGCTCGTGCCCGCGCAAACTTCATGGAAGCTCAGCACGCTGCAGGCCAGGCAATTCGCTCTGACTCCAAACTGGTCAAAGCTATTGAAGCCCAGCAAGAGGAGCTCATGCGCTGTATCGGTATGCTCCGTGGCTCTGTGGGCAACGAAGGTAATGCCACTGACGCAGTAGAAGACCTGCTGGCGCCCAAGAATGGTGGCAAGTCGTTCATCGACTCGATCATGGAAGCGCGTGACCAGGTGCCTCCAGTAAGTACTGGGATGCCAGCCATGGATATCGACATGGAAGGTGGTGTCCGCCCTGCAGGGCAAGCCGCTGGTGGCCGGCTCTTCACCTTGGCTGCAAGGACCGGTGTAGGAAAGTGCAGCGGTTTAGACACCCCAATCATCATGGCAGACGGCTCCGTCCTGCCCGTCCAAGACGTCAAAGAGGGTGATTTGGTACTTGGGCCCGACGGGACCCCAAGGCGCGTCTACGGGCTTGCTAGGGGCCGCTCGGAAATGTACCGCATTACGCAGCAAAACGGCGACTCCTACACCGTCAACGACGTCCACATCCTGAGCCTTCGGGTAACCGGCAGTGAAAAGAACAGTCTTGTTGTAAACGGTGTGCGCTATTACGGCGGAGACAACGTGAATGTGGAGGTCCGCGACTACCTGCAACTCAGTGCTAAAAAGAAGCACCTCCTCAAGGGATGGAAACCTGGGGCCGTTAGCTTCCATGGAGCGCCTGCTTACGAGGGTCCATTGACTCCATACCTTGCTGGTGCTTACTTGGGAGACGGGACCGCAAGGTCTGCACAGCTCCACCTCTCCGACGTCGAAATCATTGAGGAGCTACGGAAGTTTTGCCAATCCAACGGTTACAACTTGAAGGAAACCGCCAACCCTGGCTGCACGGATTGCCGAATCACTACCGGTCTTGGTCCTGGAGGTAATCCCGTCTTGAACTGGATTCGCGACAACGACTTCGTCGGTCAAGGCAAGCACATTCCAGATTCTCTCAAGCGTGGCGCCATTGAGCAACGCCTCGAGGTGCTGGCGGGCATCCTTGATACCGACGGATATGTCAGCAACAACTGTTTCGACGTTACCGTCAAGGAACAACGCTTCGTTAACGACATCGCCTTCGTCGCCCGTTCTCTTGGTCTCGCCGCAAAAGTACAGGAGTGCCAGAAGAGCATTAAGTCCCTTGGCTTCACTGGCACCTACTACCGCGTCACCATTAGCGGAGACACTGACAAAGTACCGACCCGTGTCGCTCGCAAGCAGTGCGGTCCTCGCAAGCAGATCAAGAACCCACTTAACACTGGCATCAAAGTGGAGTCAGTCGGCGTTGACGACTATTACGGCTTCGCGCTTGAAGGTCCCGACAGGCTCTATCTGATGGGGGATTTTACTGTGACCCACAATACCGTCCTGGGCGTCTACGCTGCGGTCAACTTGGCAGTAGGTGGCCTCAAGGTTGGCTTTATCTCTGCCGAGCTTGACAAGCACGCCATCTATGCACGGATCTGGGCTGCAGCAACTAGAGTCGCAAACCCGAACACCAACTGGGCAGAGGTGGGCGACATCGAGTCTCCCAACCATAACCGCGAGAAGGTTTCAGCGGACCTGGTGATGGCTGCTGGCACGATCCAGGCAAACGGCGGCAAGCTGTTGATCGAGGATCCGTGGGGCGCTGATGTCGATTCGGTGATCAACTCACTCCGCTCGATGAAAGCCAAGAACCCTGACCTGCGCTGTGCGGTGATTGACCATTTCCACGTCCTTGCTCGCCACAAAAATGCTCCGAACTCTGACGCTGCCATGCTGGAGGACCGTGCTTACAAGCTCATGAACTGTGCCAAGCAGCTGGAGATCGATCTGATCGTACTGGCGCAAATGAACCGAATTGGCATGGACTCAGTTGGCAAGAAAGAAGCTCCAACCTTGGATCAGATCCGAGGCACTGACGCCCTGTCTCACGTCAGCCACGCTGTCTGGATTGTCCGCAAGGAGATCGAGCGGGAGGGGGACGAGGACAAGTGGACTGGTGGTCTGGAGTTCTGGCACGCTAAGACCCGTGGCCGCCAAGCACGCTGGACTGGTTCCAAGGTCGAAGGTATCGGCGGCTTCCTTGATAAGTCTGTCCTGAAGATGGACTATGCCCACAGCTCGGTCAGAGAGGATGAGACGAAGGACCTTATCGCCATGAAATTCAAGAAACGGTAAACTGGAGTATCACGAGGACATCATGAGAAAGCTGTTGTTTCAAATCATCAGCGCCAGCTTCGCCACTGCTATTGTCGCGGTCCAGTGGTCTTCAACCTTGGTACTGAAGATCCTGGGTACCATGGGTCACTGGATGCTAAGGCTCGCGGACCCTGGCCGACTGGCATTGTACGACTCAATCAGCGACCAGGACGGCCAACCAAGCGAGCTGGAAGTGCAAAACATGGAACTGCGGCTACTCGCTAGCGCAGTGCAGGTCAGGGACCATGCAAAGGAAAGTGGCGACTGGACAGACAGGCACACCGAAGCCCTGAATGCCGTAGGTGAAGCCCTGGTCGTCGAGGCTAACTGGGAAGAAGAGTCTGTCCACCAATACCTCCGCAGCCTTGTTGAATCTATCGATGGTCTGGAGTACTGGCTTGAAGACTGATAGAATAACAAAGAGGCCGTGGGGGTCTTTCGGGGAACAACGATCAAGGGGGCTTAACGGCCCCCTTTTTTCAATGCTCAGATTTCGCCACGCTCTACAGCTGCCTTGATCCCAGACATCTTGAGGAACAGACCGACAGTGGGGCCCTCGCGAAAGATTGGGCGGCAATATACCATTACCTCGCCATCTTCGCGCAGGTGTTGAGTGGGAGGAATCGCAGCACCAGTAGAGCGGAGGGTTCCGCGATCCCATATATAGCCAGGCAACCAAGAAAGAACGACTTGCACCGTTTTGAGTGATTCTGCGGGTAGGTTACCATTTATTTCCGCTCTTGATTTCTGTCCACCAGCCGTCAGCACCAGACCCGTTGATCAGCCAACGCTTCATCAGGTTTTCACGGGTGTACTTCTGGAACCTGCCGTCAGCAGGACCTGCCTTGGTGTAGCCTCCGTAGATTACGTCGAGCTCGCCAAACGGGTCGTGGACGTGGAAATACTTCTCATCGTAGCCGATCAAGGTAATCCAATGACCGCCGCCAGTCGGGTGCCAGACACTGCCTTTGTGCAGCACGCCAACAGGCGCGGGGATGCCCTTGTCCAGCTGGTCTAACAGGTGCTGTTCGGTGCCGTCAGTGTGGAACTCAACGTCAAAGCCAAGTGATTCGGCCGCAGCCATCTGTGCCGCCGAGGACACGGTGTCGCCGTACTTAAAGACATGGTTGATGTACCAATCATCGTCTCCAGCGATTGCATCGGGATCAACGTAATCCAGCGCCATTGCCATTGCACTGGAGAAGCACATCCGTTCTCCGTGCCCTGTTTTGCTGTCTCGCTGGTAAAAGTACGGCACATCCAGAGGAAATGCCACTACATCCTCCTCTACGGGTTCTGCAATCACCTCAGAGGGCCCTGAGAGGTATCCAAGTGCGGGCTCTGCAGTCGCCTCAAAGGGCCCTGAGAGGTATCCAAGACACGCGAGGTCGGCCTCAGCTTGACGACGCTTTACGAGGCCCTGGAGCACGCCTGAACGACCTTTGTTCCAGCGGGGCAGCTCCTTCTGGTACACCCAGCAGCGAGGTTCATCGGCCAGCAGGCGCTTGCGCAGCGTGGAAGTCTCCAGCGAGTACGCTCCAACGTTAAGCGTGAAGCTGACAAGGGCGTCGAATTCGCTCTGACTGAGTTCGATAGGCAACAAGGACTCTACGGCACGCTCGAAGTCGTCCAGGTCTGACTGCAGCATCATTTCAGCCTGTTCCTCGGTAATGACGTCACCAGGGCGCACGCCACCAGTGTGACCGTAGCCAATAGTCCACGGCTCCCCGCCAGTACCCGGGTCGCTGTATGCTTCGAGTCGCAACTTCTCGTGGGACTTAATCAGCGAGATGCCGTGGTCAGAGGTTCTCATTACCATTTAGAAGCTGGGCTAGGATGCCTACAGTGTAAAAAAAAGCCCTGCGGTGACACAGGGCGGGATACCGTTAGTGAAGGTGGCTACGACTGCCAGATAACATAATAATTATTAAGTTATGAGCCCAAGTCAGTCATAGCAATGGGTTTGCTGAAACCTCCGAAATTCGGATGTTTGGCCTGAACGTGCAAGAACGGCTTGGGCGTATTCCAATGCAGCGGTGTTGGGTGCCACGCGGAAAATACCAGGCTCAACCTGACCGCCGGTTGCATCAGAGTAGAGCTTGGCTATGCAAGAGAACTCATCCCGCATCGTTTCGGGCATCAGTTCCAGCAGCTCTTTGTCTGATGGGTATTCAGGTTCGGGCTCGATAGTAGGGCTCCATCTACTGCCAGGGTGAGACAAGATCGCTTCAGCCAGCGCTGCAGCCCCCAATCTGTTGCCGCCATCCACTTCGCGGATAATTTCAGCCAGCTTCAGGATGTGATTAGTGTCAGTAGTCATTGTTCTCCTGTGTAGTGGTGGTGGTGTCACCGCGCAGCTCGGCGGCGATGGCAAGGAGTTGGTTGCGACACTTAATGTGTGCAGCGGCAACGCCTTGATCGTATTCGTTGTAATCTTCAATAGTAGGCCATTCTTTAGGCACCACCTCGTCCGCGACAGCTCGCAGGGCGGAGGCAATGGCGTAACGGTCTCCACAGTCTCCGTCAAAAGGAGAGTTGTTATAGGCACTTAACACTGCCCGAGCGGCGGGTGAAAGTTCAGTCATTGGTTTTCTCCGTGGTGGGGTTGGTGTTGCGCAGCTCGGCGGCGATGGCGAGGAGTTTTTGGCGCAGATTCCAGCAAGTCCACTGCCCTACATATTCAGGCGGCTCTGAGCCACAGCCATAGCCAGGTGGCTCGGCTGGCTCTTGCCGCTCCGGCACCACCTCATCCGCAACAGCTTGCAGGGCAGCGGCGAGCTGAGCAGACCTATTCGGGGTCCAAACACCGTTAATGTATTCGCCATCGGAGGCGTTCCACCACGCATCAATTGCTACCTGCGCGGCGGGCGATAGGTCAGTCATGGTGATTAGTTTTCCTGATTAGTGGGTTTAACAAGACGTGCCCATAAAGTTGTATAGGGCAGATCAAACTCAAGGATTCCCTCGGCCTTCATGGCCTCTACTGTGGACTCCTCAATTTCATAGGACTCTGTGCGCTTGTAGTCCACGCGGGGGGCGCTAAGCCACCAGCCTGTACCACGGTTGGCCAGATCCCAGCCGTTTTGCAGCTTTTCAACGATGATTTGTCGGTCCATTAGTTCTCCTCCTTGGTGGTGGTTTCGCCGCGCAGCTCGGCGGCGATGGCGAGGAGTTTTCTTTCTGCTGCCACTTGAGCCCTGTTCTTTTCAAGTGCAATGGTGTAGTTGAAATCTCTTTCGGTAGTTGAAATAGAATACAGGTAACTTCCATACGATTCATCGCAAGGGCCTATAAAGCCAGGCTCAATATCTTCAAGTTTGGCAACAGCCTCCAGGACAGCGGCTAAGCCACGCTTGTGGCTGAATGTCCCCCAATCTTCGATGTAGTCGATTGCCTCTTGGTGGTAAGCATCCAGCACTGCCTGCGCAGCGGGTGATAGGTCAGTCATTGGTTTTCCTCCAGTTGATTGAATGCTTCTCCTGATCGGGCAAAGTTGGTGTCGCCGGAAGCCAGCCTGGCGCTGATCTCAGAAACGACCGCTTCGTGCTGATCGTTTGCGCGATCATCCGCGTCAACCTCTGAAATGCACCACGGAGACTCGAAGGAAATCTGGCGGGAGACATCGTCATCCCAATAGCGACCATCAAAAGCAGCA